>PVMK01133741.1_pt1 | contig 38825 bp, 40 predicted proteins | sample 1853481 | NCBI WGS metagenome assembly PVMK01 (sample SAMN08533507, study PRJNA380276) | Marine sediment metagenome, whole genome shotgun sequencing project.
AATATGCACATGGAACAGAGAATGCCTGATAAGAGAAATCAAAACCAGAACAATGCATAAAAATGAATTCGGTGAGATTGTAATTGATGAATGGAAAAGAACGGAAGATTTACGGCCATATGTGAAATTGGATTTGTCCATCATTATGCCGAATCATTTGCACGGGATATTAATAATAAACGATGATAATGTTACAAAAACCGTAGGGGCGAGGCGGTGCCTCGCCCTTGATAAGGAAAACAATATTAAAAAGGCGATCCACCCAGACGTCAATCAAAGGGCGTCCCACCGGGACGCCCCTACGGGTGTAAAATCCGGATCATTGGGGGCAATTATCGGACAATTTAAATCAATTGCAAACAAAAAAATCAATAAAATACGCAAAACACCTGGTTATCCCGTATGGCAACGTAATTATTACGAACGCATTATTAGAAATGAAAATGAATTACACAAAATATGGGAATATATAAATAGCAACCCGTTTCAATGGGAGATTGATGAAAATAATCCGGTGAATTTATAAAAAGGGCGAGGCACCGCCTCGCCCCTACGTTAATACCTTCTGATCCGTATTCTGCACAATCTTATATTTATCTATCACATAATCATCAGCAGGCTTAACTTTGAGGACTGATTTTTCCCCTTTCATTAAGACAGATACTTCTACATCGGGAAGCTTCCTGGCAGCCGAGTACCGGGCACATAACGAGGCTGCTGTTAAAAGGGTTTCTTCTGTTGGGTTTCCAGTAACATATGTTACTGGACTTCCAAAGCCCGGCACATGCATTGTGCAATCATCATCACCGGCAGCTGATAAAATGATTTCGTTTTCATCCTTGTCTCTGCCAACAATTATTTTGCAGTCAGAAGAATATCTGAAGTGTCTGCCCACTCTTAAGAAGTTGATATCTTTATGATCAGGATCAGCACAATGGTCTAACAACTCTTTTAATCTGTATGAGTAATTAGGCTCAGTTAGCAGACATCCGCCTGCAGGGGCAGGGTATTCTGTTAAACCTAACTCTTTTGCAAGGGCCATCTGGGGTTTTCTGGAACGGCCTACAAAATCATATAGCAGGTCACGGTTGACGATTCCATTCTCCTCCGGAATAGTGGGTTTCATAAGCTTTGCAGTGAGAGGACGAAGAACAAGGCCTTTAACGTCAGCTTCCCTGTCGATCACAGGGAATGTGTCCCTTCTCTGGCTCATCGGTCTCTGGCCAAGGACCTCTCCTGTAATAAGAAAATCAGCCCCGGTCATTTCCATTAAACTCTTTGCCTCTTTTAACATCAGGATACGGCAGTCAACACAGGGGTTCATGTTTCTGCCATGACCAAACTTCGGGTTTTTGACTATATCAATAAACTTATCTGACAGATGGGACATCTTGACCTGAAAACCGAATTTTTCTGAGGCTGCAAAAGGGTCTTTTGAACATGATGACCTATCACCAATTTCACAACCAAAATGATTGAGGAATGTAATTGCGGTGACATCAATACCCTGTTTCAGCATGACAAGAACAGCAAGGGTACTGTCCAGACCTCCTGAAAATAATGCGATTGCTTTAGACATATTGACCTTTCAAATCAGTGTGGTGATATCTTCTATAATATCTTACTGATAATAACATTTAAGTTCAATTTGTCCTCTGTCCGGACTCATCCTCTGTCATTCTGGCTTGTCCAGAATCTTACCCGTTTGATTCCCGTCTCACTTCGTTCGCGAGAATGACAAATAGCATGATGCCCACTTTTAAATTTAGCTAACAAGATCAATTCAGCCTCTTGAACTAAGAAACCAAATAGTGTAAAGTAGATCGTGCATAAGGCAGTTGTCATAATCCCTCTAGATTTGACGCCACACGTTTCCCCGGAAAACCCCTCGCTACCCTAAAAGGTAAATCAATTATTCAGCATGTTTATGAACAGGCTTCCCGGTCCAGGCTGGTAGATGAAGTCTATGTTGCCACTGATGATGATCGTATATTTAATGAGGTAAAGTCCTTTGATGGACGTGCTGTTATGACTGACCGATCACACACTTGCGGTACTGACAGGATTGCCGAGGCTGCAAAAAATATAGAATGCGATATAATTGTAAATGTGCAGGGTGATGAGCCCTTTATTCGCCCTGAAATGGTAGATGATACTGTGCAGTTATTAAGAGATGATGAGAAAGCTTCCATGAGCACATTGTGCGTAAAAATAGATAACCGGGAAGACCTCCTGTCGCCCCATTCAGTAAAGGTGGTAATGGACAGGGAAGGGTATGCTATGTACTTTTCAAGATCTCCCATACCATATTACAGGGACGACTGGAAGGATCTAAATAACATTACCCATATACCTGACAAGACAACCGTTATGAAACATATAGGAATTTACGGCTACAGAAAAAATGTACTTATGGAATTTACCTCAATGGACAAGAGCAGTCTTGAAGATATTGAAAAGCTGGAACAACTGAGGGCACTGTCAGCAGGGTTGAAGATCAAGGTCAAGGAAACTGAATTTAATACATTTGGAATAGATACTAAAGAAGATTTGAGAAAGGCAGAACAATGGCAAAATATATCTTTGTAACAGGTGGAGTTGTTTCATCCCTTGGCAAGGGCATAGTTGCTTCGGCAACAGGCGCTTTGCTTGAGGCAAGGGGGTTGAAAGTAACGATCCAGAAGCTTGATCCTTATATTAATGTTGATCCGGGGACTCTCAGTCCATTTCAACATGGTGAGGTTTTTGTGACTGATGATGGTGCAGAGACAGACCTTGATCTTGGTCATTACGAAAGGTTTACGTCCACCAGGATGTCCAAGGGCAATAATTTTACTACAGGAAAGATTTATTACAATGTTCTTCTCAAAGAGAGAAGAGGTGACTATCTTGGAGAAACTGTCCAGGTTGTCCCGCATATCACTGATGAGATAAAAAATTCCATTAAAGCTGTGGCCAATGATTTTGATGTTGTTATTGTTGAGATCGGGGGAACAATCGGTGATATCGAGAGTCTTCCCTTTCTTGAGGCCATCAGGCAGTTTCGCTATGATGTGGGACGAGAAAATGTTACTTATATTCACCTTACACTTGTACCTTATATCAGCACAGCCGGTGAGTTGAAGTCAAAACCTACACAACACAGCGTAAAAGAATTGCGTGCCATTGGTATACAGCCGGATATCCTGGTGTGTCGTACAGACAGACCTCTTTCTCATTCCATTAAGAAGAAGATAGCTCTTCACTGTAACCTTGATATTGAAGCGGTCATAGCTGCCAGAGATGTTGATTCAATATACGAAGTGCCGTTAGCCCTTAAGGATGAGGGGATGGACGATATTTTGGCACATAGACTTTCATTAGAGAAAGGAAAGTCTGATCTCTCAACATGGATTAATGTATTGAAAAAAATAAAAGAGCCCGCTGATACCGTAACTATCGCAATGGTCGGCAAATATGTTGGTTTAAAGGACTCCTATAAAAGCCTGTATGAGTCTCTTATTCATGGAGGAATTGCCAATAATGTTAAGGTCGATATTCACTGGGTGGATGCGGAAGACATAGAGAAATCTGAAGTTGATAGACATTTGTCGGAGGTTGATGGAATTCTTGTTCCGGGTGGTTTTGGCGAAAGAGGAATAGAAGGCAAGATCGATGCTGTGAGATTTGCAAGGGAAAAGAAGATCCCCTTTTTAGGTATATGCCTTGGAATGCAGTGTGCCGTTATAGAATTTGCTCGTGATGTCTGTCGTATGGAAGGAGCAAACAGCACCGAGTTTGACAAGGAGCACTGCATATCCTGTTATTTACTTAATAGAAGAATGGTATGACTTCAGGAATAAAACTGTGCAGAGGAGGGATCTCAGTTCTGATAAAGGCGGTACGATGAGGCTTGGAGAATATCCCTGTGTACTTGATGAAGACTCTTTAGCCTTCAAGGCTTATGGTGACAATAACATAAATGAAAGACACAGGCATAGGTATGAGTTTAATAATAAATATATGGAAACATTACAAAAGCATGGCCTTAAGATCAGTGGCAAAAGTCCTGATCAGCAGCTTGTTGAAATAGTTGAAATTGAAGATCATCCCTGGTTCTTTCGGCTGTCAGTTTCCATCCTGAGTTTCAAATCAAGGCCACTGGATCCTCATCCGGTATTCAAGGCCTTTGTAGGGGCTGCATATAAAGAAAAGAAATTACTTTTTCATAATTCAAATATTGATAAAATGGAGGTTGTCAATGAGTGATATTGCTGATGTCTTTGGAAGAGAAATTATCGACAGCAGGGGGAATCCTACAGTAGAAGTGGATGTTATCCTTGAAAGCGGCGCCTACGGAAGGGCGGCTGTACCTTCAGGCGCTTCAACCGGTCAGAGGGAGGCCCTTGAACTCAGAGATAAGGACAAGAGATATAATGGGAAGGGTGTGCTGAAAGCTGTCAAAAATATCAACAGCAAGATAGCTCCCCGATTAATAGGCATAGAAGCAGAAGATCAGGTTTATATTGATAATCGAATGATCAAGATGGATGGGACAAAGAACAAGAGCAAGTTAGGCGCTAATGCCATTCTCGGAGTTTCACTGGCCGTTGCAAAGGCTGCTGCCATGGAAGCTGAACTACCGCTATACAGATATATAGGAGGTGCAAATTCCAAGGAATTGCCCCTGCCAATGATGAATATAATTAATGGCGGCGAACATGCCGACAATAATCTCGATATCCAGGAATTTATGATAATGCCTGCCGGAGCGCCAAATTTCAGGGAGGCCCTGAGGATGGGGGCAGAAGTATTCCACAGTCTGAAAAGCCTTCTAAGTGCAAAAGGATTGAATACTTCAGTTAGTGATGAAGGGGGGTTTGCGCCCAACTTAAAATCAAATGAAGAGGCCATTGTACTTAGAATAGAGGCAATAAAAAAAGCAGGATATAAGGCCGGGAAAGATATGTATCTGGCCATGGATGTGGCGGCATCGGAATTTTACAGCAAAGGTAAATATTCTTTTGAGGGAAAATCAGTCACTGCTGAGTATATGATCAAATTCTTTGAAAAACTGGTTAAAAAATATCCGGTCATATCCATTGAAGACGGTCTGTCTGAGAATGACTGGAAGGGTTGGGAGTTAATGACTAAGAAATTAGGGGACAAAGTACAGATTGTCGGGGATGATATTTTTGTTACTAATCCTGAAATATTTGCAAAGGGAATTGAAAGAGGAATCGGCAACTCAATCCTGATTAAGCTTAATCAGATAGGATCTCTTACTGAAACCCTTGATGCTATTGAAATGGCCAAGAGGGCAGGTTATACTGCTGTTGTTTCCCACAGATCAGGTGAAACAGAGGATTCAACAATTGCTGATCTTGCTGTAGCAATGAATACTGGACAGATAAAGACAGGTTCGATTTCAAGGACTGACAGAATAGTAAAATACAACAGGCTGTTAAGGATAGAAGAGGAACTTGGAAGTGCAGCAATATTCCAGGGAAAAGATGTTTTTTATAATTTAAAGTAATGAAAGATGTGAACACGATTGTAATTGCAGGAAATAAAAGATGAGAAATGTAAGGCGCAAACAGGTTGATCAGAACAGGAAGCGGAGAAAAGTGGTTTTTCTCACCTTTGGCATATTATTGTCAATTTACTTTACTTTCAGTCTTGTATTTGGTGAAAATGGTTTAATCCGGTATATTAAGCTGAAATCAACCCGCGACAGCATGATGGCTGACACCATAGTTGTAAGGGACCGTAACCAGAATATAAAGAGCCAGATTGAGGCTCTTGAAAATGGATCGGAAGTTGTTGAAGAGCTTGCCAGGGAGTTTGGACTTACAAAGAAAGGCGAGCTTATCTTTAAATTCGATAGTAAGGAATAGCAAGGTATACATAGCGTCATAAATAATTGTGAATAAATAGTCATTCCCGCTTAAGGACTGCGGGAATGACAGATCAGATTCAAGCGACACTATTCGCAATAAAATATGTCGCTCTGAATAGATGTAGATCAATAGTTTAATCTTTTGGAGGTAAGAAGTGTACGACTTAATGATAGAATCGCAGTTTTCATCTGCTCATCAGCTTAGAGGGTATAAAGGCAAATGTGAACACCTACATGGACATAACTGGAGAGTGCAGGTCACAGTATCATCGGATAAGCTTGATGATATAGGCATTGTGATAGATTTTCATGAGTTAAAGGAAATTACAGGTGAAGTTATATCATCCCTTGACCACACTTTCCTAAATGAGTTTTTTCCCTTTACCGAGATCAACCCATCTTCAGAAAATATTGCGAAATGGATATATGAATCAATCAAGAAGAAGCTGGACCAGGACCAGTGCAATATATCTTCTGTAACTGTTTGGGAGAATGAAACTGCTTCAGCAACTTACTATGAGTAGTGGTTGAGGATTCAAGGGTCATTTCAATCACTTCTGTGAATACACTTTCTTTGTCATGCCGGACTTGATCCGGTATCCAGAAGATTTTAAAAGACTGGATTCCGGCTAAAGGAATGCCGGAATGACAGACAAATTAACAGGGTGATGATTATGGAAAGAGATCAATAAGTTAAAACTTGATTGATGTAGAGATAGGGACTAGGATTTCACCGCCATGATTGTCATTGATAATCACTTCTATGTCATGGTCACCACTTTTATCTGATTTAATTTCCCATGTCAATAATCCTGACTGGTCTATTGTCATTCCTTCAGGGCCTTTTTGAAGTGTGAATGTTAGCTTGTCTCCATCCGGATCAGATACATCAATACGATGTTTATAGATATTTGCCTCTATGATTGGTACACTCTCTGATACAATCGGAAGGGAATTGAACACCTGAGATGTTAACCTTACGCTTTTTCCGGTATCTTCTCTGTCTGTTGGAGATATTTCAACTGTAACATCATCACCCCTTTGTAATTCAGTATCGAGAAAACTGTCATTTCCTCTGTACTGATCATTGACATGCCATTTATAGTCATAGGATATAATATCTTTGTCATTGTCTTTGGCATTTACATTCACAGTAAAGGTGGAATCAGCAGTTGGAAATTCAGGTGCCAGTTTTGCCCTTACAATGGAAGGCGGGCTGTTTCTTATTGTTAGTTCATTGGATCGGTACTCATTATTGCCGTTTGTTAGCACTGCCTGTACGACATCTCCTTTGTTTAGTATCCCCGGAGTGAATCTGTGCCCTCCTGAGTCTTCGACTTTCATACCATTGATCATCCAGTGGATTTTTGCTGAAGCAATTGCAGAGTTTTCAGTTCTGAGAAATATAATTGATGCCTTTGTAGCGTCTTCCGGACCTATTGAGACAGGAGTTGAATTACTTGCTGCGGGTACTCTTCCTGACTCTTCATTAATGTTAGGATCGCTGCTACAGCCTAGAATAAATGCCAATAGCAGAAACAATACCGTTGTATTTTTCAACATAATAATCATTGAATCGGTTTATTTGACCAGCCCATAATCTTGCTTTTGCGAGATACAGGGGCAACATTCTCGATCTCAATAATAGTTCCGTTTGACTGTTTAATAATCCCTTTGGTTTTGCCATCTTTCGTTTCCTGCCCGCTGACGGTTGAAGCCATTCCCGGTCCGATGTTCTTGACCCTTCCTACCGGGTCTGTTACCTGGTCACTGAATACATACTGCTTGTACGCAGTGCCGGTCTCAAAGTAGACTGCATAAACATTGCTCTCGCCATCTTTGGTACATTCATCTGTTCCCGGAATAAAGGTGGTCCATGTTACAAGGCCGCCAAGAATAAACGGTTTTGTAAACATTTTTTCACCTTTGTACTTAAGTGCCGTTCCTGTGTAATCGGTGCTCTCACCACCCGTACCACGTTCACCAAAGTACATTGCCCAGCCATCGCAATTACTTGAACCGCTGAGGAGATTGGACCATTTTGATATTGCTCCGCCGCATGCACCGATGACACCTGATACAGTCCCGTCTGTTTTTACTTCTGCTTTTGAGATATCAAGCAGGTTTGTGAAAGCTATTGGATTGTCTCCTTTCCAGCCTCCGTCCTTGATGCCATAAAATGCTCCTGTATCGTCAGTGTTTCTGTCATCAAGGCCGAGGAACTGTCCGGTCCCGAAATAGACCCAGAGATTTGCATTGTTGTCCATTGCAGCGGCTGGTGCTGCGGTTATTCTCCTTGCAGCATCTTTTGCACCCCCGATTGTGCTGATATTCGCGAGAGTCGAGAGCTGCCACAGAGATGGGTCATTCTGTGTTCCTTTGAGAGTGGTAAGCCGGTGTAAAAATGCATTATCGTTCTGCGGGTCGTTCTCCCCTATATACATGACATCCACATCGAAATTCATATCTACATCAATGGTGATAGGATCAGCAAGATACGTGTTTATACCGCCTGTTGGTAGTTTCCAGAAATTCGTGTTTTCAGTCCATAAGTTAATAACACCATCATTGCCACCGGAGATCTTCAGTACAAATATATTGCCATTCTGGTAACTAGTAAAATTTGATTCCTCATCAAAATCAGTAGCACCCGAGCCAAAGATTGCATACCAGGACGTTCCGATCTTGACGACTGATGGATATGACATGCTTAAGCCCAGATCAGGATTTGAAAATGTCCATAGAAGCCTCGGGTTCAATGGATCTGTTACATCGAGTGCGAAATACTCAGGAGAAGCGCTGTATTTCGTGGTATCGTGAGTCCAGACAATATCTTTTCCACCCAGACGTAAACTCCCTATGAGTATGGAACCCCATCCCTCCACATTAGTAGCATCAGCATCGAAGATTTTCACGTCGCTTACTTTTGGTTTTGCATCAACATAATAGACATGCGTATATGCAGGATCTGTCAGCCACTGAAGATGCGGCAGCAGTCCCCTTGGTATAAATGCCCATAGCTCCTCACCCAGCGTGTGAGTGCCGTCGAAGCATGCACCGCTGCCGTTTACATCTGAGTAAAACCTCTTGCCCGGTGCATCGAAGCAGCCTGCGTTAAATGCGTGAAGCATACCGTCATTTGCTCCTATATATGCAACTTGAAGCCTGTTTTTATGGGCGAGCCAGAATTTTGAATAGGACATATCTCCGTAAAGCAGGTCAAAATGTTCCAGGGGACGACCTACTACAGTAGGTGTGGAATATATGATATCTCCCAGTTTCCAGACATTGGTTACATTATCTATAGTGATGCTTCTCTTTCTATATCCGTTGGGATGTCCGGCATCAGTAATCCCGGTAAGATCATCCCCGCGTATCCAGTTAACAATGTTATTTGTCTCTGAACTGTCAGCACCCCTGAGATAAGGTGATAAGGCATTGGAATTGGCAACTGTGAATTCCAGCGGGGTGTAGCCGTCAATTGATGTATATATTGTTCTCATGGCAGGGTCAGTACTCCAGAGAACCTTGTCACCTTTCCATATGGGTTGTATATCATCAAGCGTGGATGGTGTAGCAGAACATGAATCTATCTTCCCATCACCGTCTGAATCACTGCATTTGGTAATTTTACTCCCATCTTCAGGCGTATAGCTCATCTCGAGGATAGAATCAACAGTTAAATCAAGTGCATTATTATTATTTGAGTCTTCTCTCAGATTTCCGTACTTATCTACAAAAAGAGCCTGAATATATCCTATCCAGTTTCGTGATTCAAAGTTTTCCAGTTTTTTTGGATAGAAGAATGCCTGATAAACAGCTCCTTCGCCGTCACCTGTGGTAGCAAGTACACTAACGGCGGTTCCTGAAGATGCACGTTTGAGCATCTCTGCTATTGCATTCATCAGTTGTGATTCCAGTTCGTTTCCATCTGAGGCCTCAAAATAATTATCAGGTATTCCGTCAGGTTTGCCATTGGCACCTGTTTTGTCCCATTCCTTGCAGCTGTCATTCATTGATGATAATGGGTCACATGGTGAAGCAGGCAGTGTTACGTCTCTGCTATCTGAAGGATAACCCGATCTATTATATGGCCATGTATTGCTGTCAAAGTCTTCGAATCCGCCATACATTGCTACCTGTTGAAGTGAATTTCTGCCCCGGACTGAGGAGTTGCTAAATGATGTGTATAGAGCATATGTAATTATGTTTTGAACGCCATCGATATCTGTTCTGATGTCATTTACATAATTTTCTCTTGCAGGAATGACAGGGTCAATGTAACCGTCATTCCATTCACCGTCTGAGATTAAAAGAACAAAATTCTTGCGGCATCCCACAGGAGTCCCATTGTCACACATTGGGTCCTTGGTCGAGCCCTGACCTCCTATATAGGCACTGTTTGCTTCGTGTGGATGATCGTTTATTTGTACAAAATAATCGTAAGCTTCTTCTAATGCTTCCCCGGTCGGGGTCCCACTATAAGGTGGTTCGCCCTGAAGTGCAGTTAAAAAAGATGACATATTTGCGCCTTCAATTCCTACCATCATCTCTCCAGATCTATTATCACCGGAAAAAACCATAAGGCCAAACCTCGGGGCGTCGGCATCCCAGGTACCGTCGTAGTCCTGGTCAGAAAGATTCTGGATTATACCTCTTCTTTCTTTGTCCGGCAGGTCTACCTTGATATTAGCATCTGTTATGCTACCTACTTGGCAGGTCCCGCCGTCATAGTCGCTAATTGTTATAACATGAGCAAGATTTGGATAAGACCCGCCTGAAATGGTAAAAGTACAGCTTAAATTGTCATCCGAATAAATATACCGTGATCCTTCCCCCCGTAAGGTATGAGTGGTTAGCTGTGTTGAAGCGGCCTTACCACCTATGAGTGCTTTTCTCATCAGGTCTATTCTGGACATGGTAGACCAATTTAGTAAATTCCCTGATATACAGTTTGAACTTCCGATTTTATCCGTGTCTGCACACGAGGCATTTTCCTCGAACTTGTTACTCCCATATTGATAGTATTTGTCAGTCTTGAAATACCCATAGTAATCTTTTGACGGATCATAACTATACTCAGGTTCTGATGCGCTATCCGAGGTACCGCAATCCGCGATTTTGGAACTATATCCATTAAATTGACAGCCTGTATATGCAGGGAACTGCATACCGCCTGATTGATCCAGTACTAAAAGTATGTTCGGCGCTATTGTACTTGTTACAAATGTTGGATAGGCAGTGTAATCTATCATGTTCTGGGCGCTGCTTAGCTGAGGCATCCATAGAAAGGATAGTATTAAGGAAATAATTAAAATATATCTATTCTTGCATTTCATAATATTCCTCCTATTGAGCAAAGCTGAGAACCTTGATTTTTCTGACACAATTTATTCCGTTTATAAAGAGCTTCACCTTTAGTGCTGCATCAAGATCCTTCAATGGCATTCTCATGTTGCCTAATTTAAATATTTTCACTTCCTTGCAGAGATCATATTCATAATCATCTACAATAATTGATTGGGTTGAATATTGATTTTTTATGCCGACTGTAATGCTATCTGTTGCTAAGACCAGTTCAGCATCCTCTTCAAAATCCTGAATTGCGATAGCCGAATCATGAGTCAGTGCAAAAAAAGACAGAAAAAAGGCAAGAAAAAACAGTAATCCTGATTTTGATTGTTTAGTAATATTTATCATTTAATCCTCCGTTACTTAGGTACATATCTATAAATTGATCCTACCTGGGTTTCTGAGTTTGCTAATCCTGTCCCTGTTGCATTAATTCTGTAAAAACTGTAAAAGCCACTGCTGGCACCTTTGCCCACTCCTTCATAACCTGAGGCAAATTCAATAGAACTTCCTCCCATCCACTTGACATACATTTTGTCAATATCTACATCAACAGAATGGTTATCAGAAGAATATGATACATCTGTATTTGCATCAGGATCAAAGGCTGTTGACCTCAGCTCTGTAGGCAAGGTTGGATCGTCAACAATATTTGAAAAGCCTTGTACATCCTGTCAGTTACAGCTCTTTCTATCACGGCAGTGGAAAGTTCAATCCCCGCATCTGCCATGGAAAAATTTGTCTCTCTCAGACGTATGTTTCCTGAAAGCATGTTCTCTACAGTGCTTGTGTTTATTGCTGACATACCTACAATAGTCAGGACAAGAAGCAGAAGTAGAACTGTAATTAAAATATATCCCTTATCATTTGATTTGATCATATATTCCTCATTAATTTCTTATGGATACAACTGTCTGCCACCACCTGCGTCGGAAGTCATCATTTGATGCAGCATGGTTTCTGTTTTCAATAATTGCAGGTGGATTGCCCATTCCTTTGTAATTAATATCTGCTCTTTCAGCTGTTGCGAGTATATTAATACGCAGAGCTTTTATAGTTGCGGGATCAGCTACAGCTGCACCGTTCAGAAAGTCACCGGCATCAAAACTTCCGTTGCCGTTCTGGTCATCAGCCATGTTGTCATTATCTGCATCTATTGCATAGGCAAATTGAAGATCTTCAATATTTTCTGCTATGGCATCATTATCAGACGTAGCAAGGGCTGTGCAGGTAGCGGGGTTTCCATTTCTTCGTATTCTGCGAAGTGTGCCGCTGCTATCTATGCAGAATGTTATGTCTTCAACAAGGTAAACAGGCCTTCCAGTATTGCATGATCCGTCTCCATTGACATCGAGTAGCGGAAATTTATGACCTACTGGACGGTCAAGGGTAATTGTCCCCGTGCAGTTGTCATTACCGTCCAGAGTACAGTTCTGTACCATTACGAATTTAATGCCATCAAGGTTTAAATAGCGTCTGTCCGTATCGTTGGGAGCAACCGTTCCCGTATACACTATGTTGACAAGATTTGATTCCATATTTAATGATGAAGGGCAGGGTGATCCCGGTCCAGCCCCTGCCGGCCAGAGAGTCCCTATCATCCTGAGGCCACCGGTAATTGTTAAAGCATCAGATGAAGTAGTACTATCAATAGGGGTAATCATAGTTGTGACGCCATTAATTGGTTCCTCATTCAGGTCTTCTGGATTTCCGAATCCGGCGCTCCTTATTTCACGGGAAATTAAATCAATTGCTATTTTTGATTGTGTATTGATTTCAGAAACACTTTCCTGGGCAACGGAAGAACGATTCTGGACTATATATGTTGCAGTAGTAGCTGAAATCAGAATAAGTCCGATCATTATTGCGATCATTACTTCCACTAACGTATATCCACTATGATGACTAATCTTATGCATTTTCGTTCCACCTTAATGAATCCATGGTTACAGACCTGTTAGAACCGTTTTTATTAGTCCAGCATGTGCGTACACGGATTGCTGAGGACTGTACTATCCTGGTTGTATCAGGATCAACGGAACATACTGCGGCAAGTCCGGCATCACATGTGTCATCATCTGCTGTTAAGGAAAGAGCGACACAATCTCCCAAAACCCACCATCGCATGGTGTAATCTATGCCGCCAGAGATTGTTGTCTCGGTCACAGGCACAGGATCAGAATTGGAGTTGGAAGCTAAATCTCCATATGGAGTTGCCTTAAGCTGTTCGATCAGTTGTTGACTTAGACTTGTGGCAATCCTCATATCTCTGCTTGAAGCATTGCCGCTGACTGCATAATATTGCATTGACATGACTCCCAGTATACCGGTAAGCAGAACTACCATTGCTATCATTACTTCTATTAATGTGAATCCCTTTTGTATTTTCATCGTAGCTCTGTCCATCTGCAGTATCTTCTCGGTGCATTATTGCACTGATTAATAAGCGGGACATTTGTCCTTTCATTGTCCCCGTCCCACTTCCAGATATCAATCTTTCCGGCCTGGTTGCTTATTCTCAACATATAAGTGAATCCGCGTATATTGTGCGTAAGAAAAACAGAACCGGTAAAGCTTATTGTTCCATCAGGATTAAACACCTGGCGGACCGGACCGGCTGTGCCGCCAAAAGCAACAGTAGATCCAGTGATAGCTATGCATGCAGGGCAGGTGTCCCTTTCATCAGGGCCTTCATCAGCAGCTGTGCCAAATAAAACATCAGCACCATATGATATAGGGAGGTCAACGGTCCTAATATTTCCTGCCCCATAACCGTCTGCCGGATCAGTAAGCCTGTTGTTGCCGTCTCCATCAAAACCTATTGAATAAGTGTTAACTCCTGCTTCATTAAAAGTTAAGAGATAGTTTCTGTTTTCCTTAATGGACATTGTTCGTGCCAGTCTCATATTCTGTAATAGATCATTTGCTGCAGATCTGACCTTGCTGTTTGCGATAAATCTGCCGTACTGAGGTATGCCGACTCCTGCAAGAATACCGATAATGGCAATTGTAATGAGAAGCTCAACCAGTGTTACACCTTTGTCATTTTGTTTTTTTCCAATTTTAATCATTTTCATTGTTATACTCTGCAAATATCATGCTCAAATTAAAAGGTTATATTTCATGATACTTAGCTGTTTAAATTAAATGTTTCTATGTAACTTCTTTCTTGAAACTATGTAATCAGTTACATAGTTAAAGGAAAAAGATGTATTAAACAGATTTTTCATTACTATCCATAAAATCGGATTTAACTACTCGAATCTTTAATCCATTTCAATGTATACTTATTTAAAAAAATGGAGATAGCAATGAACGAAGAGATTGGACGGGACATCTTAACAAAGGCATTAAAGCGGAATTGTGATAAAGCTGAGGTTTATATTAAAAGCACAAAAGGCATAACTGTTGAAGCAAAGTCAGGAAAAGTAGAGGCACTTGAAGCATCAAGAGGATTCAATATAGCTCTGAGAGTTATTAAGAAGAAAAAAATGGGTTTTTCATTTACAACGAATATGGATAATATGGACAGTCTGATTGATGAAGCAATCCAGGGGGCGGATTGGAACAGTCCTGATGAATATCTTGATATACCACAGTCTTCTTCTTCAGATGAAATGCAGATTTTTGACTCTCTTATAAATGATATTAAGGATGATGAGATAATCAGGGACGCCCTGCTGCTTGAGGAGAAGGCCCTTTCCTTTGACAAACGTATTGAAAAGGTAAGGAAGTCTGAGGCAGAAGCCGGAGTTGGCAGGACACTCATTATGAATTCAAATGGAGTTAATGCTTCATATAAAAGCAGTTATTATTCTGCTATGGTCACGACTTTAGCAAAAGATGAAAATGGTGATAACCAGATGGGATGGGAACATGATATAAGCAGGAGAAAAAAAGACATAAATCTGGAAGCAGTGGGACAGGGCGCTGCAGAAAGGGCGCTCGAACTTCTTGGCTCCAGAAAAATTGACACAGTTAAAGTGCCTGTAATACTCAGCCCATCAGTAGCGATTAGTTTCCTGGGTATTCTCAGCGCCTCCTTATCTGCTGAAGCGGTTCAAAAACAGCGGTCCTTTCTTGCCGGGAAGTTAGGCCAGTCAATTCTCAGTGATATTATTGATATTGTGGATGACGGCACTATCCCCTGGAAAGTAGGGACAAGGCCTGTGGATGATGAAGGAGTGACCTGTAGAAACAAGACATTAATATCAGGGGGTGTTTTAAAAAGCTATATTTATAATCACTATGCTGCTGTCAAGGATGGGGTCCAATCAACTGGAAATGCATTAAGAGCAAACCCAAGATCAATGCCCGGCACAGGGGTCTCAAATTTTTATATAAGCAGCGCTGGTAAAAGATCAGAAGATGATCTTATCAGGTCATTACCTAAAGGAATTCGGATTCTTGCCGCAATGGGTGTTCATTCCGCAAATCCCGTGTCCGGTGACTTTTCTGTCGGGATATCAGGACAGTGGATAGAAAATGGTGAAATTCTTTATCCAATAAAAGAAGCGGTTATGTCAGGTAATGTTCTGGAAATGTTCAGGAAAGTTGAAGAGACAGGAAATGATATCAAGTTTTATGGAAATATGGGTGCTCCAAGCCTGCTAATTGGAGATATGGATATAAGTGCGTAAAGTGAAAAAAGGGTTCAAGGATTCAAGGGGGCAGCCTGCCTATCAGCAGGCAAGGGGTCAAGTGAAAAGATAAAAAATTAAATTTTATATAATGCAACAGCTTTAATCATTATTTTTTCACTTGACCCCTCGACTCCTTGAATCCTTGAACCCTTTCTGTTAATACTACTTCGCCTTGTTTATATAATTGTTAACAAATGAGTTCTTCACATTATTGGCCTCTTTTTCAAATCGTTTCATCAGTCTCTTTGCCCAGACAAACTCGGTCCCGAGAATTGCAAGTCCCAGAATAATGGTTACAATTCCAGGGCCCGGTGTCACAAGCATTATCAGACCAAGAAGCAGTACAGTAAACCCTACCACTACCTTGATCAGGCGCTTTGCCTGCTTGATCGTTTTAATTGTGAAGTGCTCTTTTTCTCTCAAACGAGTAACCTTATTCTGCTTCCTTCCTAGTTTTCTTCATAAATGGTTCAAGCAGGTCTAAAGGCACCGGAAAGATTATTGTAGAGTTCTTATCTGTAGCAACCTCGGTCAGGGTCTGTAGAAACCTGAGCTGGATCGCTGTTGGTTGGGTGCCTATAATCGCGGCAGCCTCTGTAAGTTTCTGGGAGGCCTGGAATTCACCTTCTGCATGGATGATCTTTGCCCGTCTCTCACGTTCAGCTTCTGCCTGCTTTGCAATGGCCCTCTGCATCTCAAGGGGTAAGTCCACATTTTTCACCTCAACAGTTGTGACTTTTATACCCCAGGGCTCTGTCTGCTCATCAATGATCGTCTGAAGCTCTGCATTAAGTTCATCTCTTTTTGCGAGCAGATCATCCAGGCTGCTCTGTCCCAGCACACTTCTTAATGTTGTCTGGGAGATCTGTGAAGTGGCATACTCATAATCAATTACATCAGTAATTGCCTTTGTAGGATCAACGACCCTGAAATATATAACCGCATTGACCTTTACCGTAACATTGTCCTTTGTAATGATGTCCTGGGAAGGGACATCCATTGTGACTGTACGCAGGCTGACTTTGACAAGCTTATCAATGACTGGCCAGATAATTACCAGCCCCGGTCCCTTGACAGGTATCAAACGGCCCAGTCTGAATACAACTCCTCTTTCATATTCACGAAGGACTTTGATAGCGCTTGAAAGGAAGTAAAAGATCAGTACAATTGCGAAAATAAATCCTGATAATCCTATGTTAGGCATTTTATATCTCCTTATGTATAAAGTTAGTAAATATATGAGGCACTTGCAAAAGGCTCTGGCAAATTACTGCTGCTGTCATACCCGCGTAGGCGGGTATCCAGAACTCTTAGTTTTTAAAGAATACTGGATTCCCGATAAAGACCTCGGGAATGACGACCAAATACTTTTGTCCCAAATTTATTTATCATGAATTATTAGATACTGTAAACGATTCACAAATACCGTCTCTATCATGAAGAGCTTTCACTTTCAGTGTAAGATTATCAATTTTATCAACCACAACTCTCTCTCCTGCCTTTAAAGGTTCCTCACTCCATGCGCTCCATATTTCGCCATGGATAAATACCTGGCCTTTGTCATGTATGTCGGTCTTTGCTTCACCGGTCAGACCAACCAGACCCTCAGCGCCGGTCACAGGCTTACGTTTATATGCCTTGACTACAAGGTAAATTGTGAGACTGAAGAACAGGGCAGTAATGAATACAGCAGGCAGTATTACTTTTAATGATAATGAAAAGAACGGAAGACCCGAATCAAAAAGCATAATAGATCCGATTGTCATGGATATAATACCTCCGATTGTAAGCATGCCGAATGAAGTGACTTTTATTTCCAGTATAAAAAGCACTATACCAAGGACTATCAGCATAACACCTGCATAGTTTACCGGTAATGTCTGAAATGAATAAAGTGCAAGAATAAGTGACATGGCGCCTATTGCTCCAGGAAAAATGGCTCCGGGATTGGTAAGCTCAAAAAATATGCCATAGAAACCGAGCAGCATGAGCAGGTAGGCAATATTTGGATTGCTGATAATGTCCAGGATCTTATAACGAACGCTCATTTCTCTGTATGAAATATTAATCCCAGTGGTGTTAATAGTATGTTTACCCTATAGAAGTCTCGACCTCTTTTTTATCAATCGATGACAATAATGATTTTAGATCGGTCGAGACAAAATCGATCACATTCATTTTCAATGCATCCTTTGCAGTAATAGAGAGGCTCTCCCTGACAGCTTTTTCAGCCCAGTCGGCGTTCCTCTTCCTTTTTTCAGCTATGGATATGATATATGCTGCGGCATCATTTTCAGCCTTTGCAGCCATGGTTTTGTCCATTTTGCCACCCACAGCAACAGGATGGGCCGCACCGATGTTTGTACCGGGAGCCATGGCAGCCACATGCGCGGCCATGGTTATAAACACTCCGGCAGATGCGGCCCTTGCACCGCTCGGAGACACATAAACAATCACAGGTGTTTTGCTTGAATTAATTTTCTTCACGATTGATCTCATTGATGTGTCCAGGCCGCCCGGAGTATCAAGTTCTATAACAACCGCCTCTGCATTTTCTTCATCAGCAATATCAATGTTCTTTGAAATAAATTCTGACATGACAGGATTAACAACCCCGTTCACTTTAATAACAATTATATCTGCGCAGGAAAAGGTTGGATAGAATAAAGAGATGACAAATAAAATTATAGGGAGAAGAAAATATTTTTTCATTTAAAAAAGTATAACTGTATAATCAGTATAATTGTCAAGAGATTTCATTATATGATATTATCTTCATATAATATATAATTCATAATTACTAATAAAGACATGCTTAAAATTAACGAAATATTCAAGAGTATTCAGGGGGAGTCAACTTATGCGGGACTGCCCTGTACCTTTATAAGACTTGCAGGCTGCAATCTCAGATGTACCTATTGCGACACTGACTATGCTTACTATAATGGGGAAGAGATAAGTGATGATGATATAGTTGCCAAGATCGAAGAATATGGTGTTAAATGTGTTGAGTTTACGGGAGGGGAACCGCTGCTGCAGGAGGAGACCCCAAAGCTTTTAAAGACCCTTCTTGATAAAGGGTATGATGTCCTGGTAGAAACAAACGGTTCTATATGTATTGGGTGTCTTGATAAAAGGCTGAATATTATAATGGACTACAAATCTCCCAAGAGTAATATGAGTGAGCGTATGAGGCCGAAAAATTTTGATTTTCTTAAGAAAACTGATCAGATAAAATTTGTTCTCATGGATCAGTCTGATTATCATTGGGCCAAGAATATTATTTCAGAGAATAAACTGAACGAAAGATTTGATAATCTTCTCATGTCACCTGCCTATGGTGAACTTTCCCCCAAAGACCTGGTTTCCTGGGTATTAGATGATAACCTGCCTGTAAGAGTGCAGCTCCAGATCCATAAGTACATATGGGCACCTGATGAACGTGAAGGCGTCTGATAAAATCAGGGGTCAGGGATCAGGAGTCAGTCGTCAGGAACAGCATTTCAGGCATGAACTTAAACATCTTAAAGAAAAATCCCTTCTTAGAAATCTCGTATCTATTGAATCTCCCCAGGGTCCTGGAATAACCATCAAAGGGAAAACCTACCTTAACTTTTCGTCAAACGATTATCTAAACCTTTCATGTCACAGAGAGATTATCAAGGCAGCCATTGTATCACTCTACAGAAATGGGTTTGGTTCAGGTTCATCCAGGTTGTTAAGTGGCACCTTTGAACCTCATACAAAGTTGGAACAGTTGATAGCCAGGTTTAAAAATACTCGCAAGGCACTTGTATTTAATACAGGCTATGCAGCCAATACAGGAATTATTCCGGTTATTGCAGATGATGAGACAACCATATTCAGTGATGAATTAAACCATGCCAGTATTATTGATGGTATAAAACTGACAAAGGCAAAAATAAAAATATACAGACATAGAGATATGTCTCACCTGGAGGAGTTGCTTGAAAAATCATTAAAAATTAAATCCATTAAGAAAAGGTTGATTGTAACAGATACTGTATTCAGCATGGATGGTGATATAGCTCCTTTAAAATTAATCCATAAATTAAGTAAAAAATATAATGCGCTTGTCATGATAGATGATGCTCATGGGATGGGTGTTATTGGTAAAACAGGCAGGGGAGGGTTAGAGCATTTTGGCATTAATGACAAGGGCATTATTCAGATGGGAACTCTAAGCAAGGCGGCAGGATGTTTCGGTGCATTTGTTGCCGGGGAAAAATCACTTATAGATCTTCTGATAAACAGGTCCAGGAGTTTTATTTATTCTACTGCATTACCTCCTGTTGTGGCATCGGCATCAGCAATGGCCCTTCATATTATTTCAACAAGTTCGTCACGTTTAAGAAAGCGGTTATGGGCGAACAGAGATAGGCTTTTCAATGGTCTTACAGAGCTTGGTTTTGATACTCTTCAATCAGAGACCCCTATCATTCCTATACTTACCGGTAATGTGAAAGATACACTTCGTCTTGGGAAATATCTGCACAGGAAACATATCTATGCTCCGGCAATAAGACCTCCAACTGTGCAGGAAAACAGATGCAGGATCAGGTTTTCCGTAACTGCAGGTCATACATCAGATGATGTTGATCAGGTAATTGATGTATTAAAAAAATACAAATAGACCGGGAGTATTTATTCCATAATATGGTTTGCATAGTTACAGGTTCATCAAGAGGGCTGGGAACATCCATTGCTTTGGCTCTTGGAAAAAGAAAATATAGCGTTGCGGTTCATTATAATGAGGACCGTGAGGGGGCTGAAAAAACAGCTGAAGAAATAGGTGATTCCATTGTTATAAAAGGGGATGTCCGGGACAATAACCAAGTACAGGCTTTTGTAAAAAGCGTAGTAGATAAGTGGGGCAGGGTAGATGTGTTGGTCAATAATGCAGGGATCACGAGGGAAGCATTGCTGCTTAAGACCTCTGAGGAGGTTTTTACAGATGTTATGAATACCAACCTGAAAGGTCCATTTAATGTTACTAAAGCTGTTGCAATGCACATGATAAAGCAGCGCAAAGGACATATTATCAATATATCATCCTATGCCGGGATAAAAGGAAAGCAGGGATTATCAGCTTATGCAACATCAAAAGCAGCTCTCATTGGAATGTCCATGTCAGCCTCTCTTGAGTTGGGAAGGTATGAGATAATGGTTAACACTGTGCTGCCTGGATATATGATGACTGATATGGGTTCTGCCTCAAACATCAAAGCACAGGATCAGGCTATAAATGACAGTATTTTGAAAAGTTATTCTGAACCACAAAATATAGCTGAATTTATTTGTTATCTTGTAAGTACGACCGGCATTACTGGCCAGGTTTTTAACCTGGATAGCAGAATAATATAAAAAAAGGGTTCGAGGATTCAAGGATTCGAGGGGTCAAGTGAAAAGAAAGTATATATTTATTTTTTCATAACCCTTGAATCCTTGAACCCTAGACCCCTTGAACCCTATTTATTATGCATAAAGGTATTTTTATAACAGGAACTGATACGGGAGTTGGCAAAACTTTTGTTGCTGCGGGATTGATAAGGGCAATGAAAGATCAGGGGATTGCTGTGTGTCCTATGAAGCCGGCTGAGACAGGGTGCAGGGTCAGCAAAGGAAAGCTTATTCCTGCTGATACATTAAAGCTGATTGAGGCATCCGGAGTTGACGAGCCGATTGATTTGATCAACCCATACAGATTTAGAAAACCTCTGGCCCCTTCTGTTGCAGCAGAAATTGAGGGTGTTAATTTTAAAAAGAAGGTTGTATTGGATGCATATAAAAAATTGGCAAAAAAATATGAGATCATAATTGTAGAAGGAGCAGGAGGTATTATGGTCCCTCTTTATAAAAGATATCTCTTCCTGGACATGGTCAAGGACCTGAATCTGCCACTTATGATAGTTGCAAGGCCTGGCCTGGGTACAATTAACCATTCACTATTAACAATTGAAGCAGCACGAAAAAAAGGTATAAAGGTTTTAGGAGTGGTTTTTAATAATGTTGAAAAGCCAAAGAGGGATGTATCCAGCAAAACAAATCCTGAAATAATTGCCCAAATCGGAAAAGTTTCTGTTCTAGGAATTCTTCCTCATTTAACAAAATCAGATAATAATATATTTAAAATAATTGCAACAAAGTTGATAAATCAACTGAATTGATTGTACGGTTGAATCTATGTCAGAGTGGCGGTCCGAAGCTTGTCTATCAAAACAAGATAGCTTTCAGGCGGGTTGAGGATTTCAACTCCCATGCCGTCATTCAGATCAGGAGAGATTGTAAACCGGCACATTCTGACCGGCAGATTAAGATGTTCATTATTTATATCTAATTGCACTTCAAATGTTGCTTCATTCGGGAAACTCATATCTCTTGAGGAAATATACATTCCTGTCTCAGATATATTTATTACCGTTCCTGTGTAGTCCCTGTTGCAGCAGCTGAAGTTGGCATTCAGATTTGAATGAAACCTTTCGGATGATCTTTTTTCAATAAATCGGATGCAGGCTTTTGAGGTGTTATTTTTGAAGTGGACCATCTGGACAGGGGTTACCATTTCAAAATTATCTACCCCCTGTTCTTCTCTTACAAGTTTAAAAAAATCACAATTGACACAGGAGAATTTGTCACCTGCATATTTGCCTGTAATTTTTCCATTAATGAACGTGCCTGCTATTGCCCAGCATATTCGACCCCCGTTTTTTCCACCATTCAATCCGTCAGCTTCGATGTTGGTTGATGCGGAGCAGATTCCATATCTTTCGATTTCCAAGCCGCCTGGTTCCCTGCCGCATTCCTTGTATTCCCAACAGTTTTGCTTATCAAGCATTTTTCGTCCCTTCCTATTTAATAACCTTTCCTTGTGACTTATAAGTTATTTACTATTAAACAGGATGGCCGTCTACTAAAAAGAACTTATGCATTTATAATGTAATCTAATAAATAGCAGGTTAGTCGGAAAATGTTGATATTGTCTGTCAAGTCACGATTTAAGCTGTTATAATATATGTCCAAATTATATGAAATAATAATTGCTACATTAGGTATATAAAAAAAAGGACTAACCTCATGGGTTTAGTATTATGAGACATCCAGAGTGGCTGAAAGTGCCTTTGACAGGTACACATAAGACAAAAAAAATATTGAGAAGTTATGGGCTTTCTACGGTCTGTGAAGAGGCCCGCTGTCCAAACCAGGGCAAATGTTTTTCAAAAAATACAGCCACTTTTATGATTCTTGGAGACAGGTGTACCAGAAACTGCTCTTTTTGTGCTGTAGATTCTTTACATCCAGAACCTCCTGACAGTGATGAACCAAGGAGAGTGGCAGAGGCGGCGGTCAAGCTTGGACTTCAATTTGTGGTTATAACATCCGTAACAAGGGACGATCTGAAAGACGGCGGCGCAGGGCATTTTGCCAGAACAATCGAGGCAATCAAGAAATTAAAAAAGGATATAAAAACAGAGGTTTTGACACCTGATTTTAAAGGAGATGCTCAGGCGATCAAGGTTGTACTGGAAGCCGGACCTGATGTGTTTAATCACAATGTGGAGACTGTACCAAGGCTCTATGATAAAGTCAGGCCTCAGGCGGAGTATTTACTGTCACTGGAAGTATTAAAAAAGGCCTCTGAAATGTCCCCTGCAATTAAAACAAAGTCAGGCATCATGGTAGGACTGGGTGAAACTTTTGAAGAGGTTCTTATGGTGATGCAGGACCTTAGAGATGCCGGGTGTGATTTTTTGACAATAGGTCAGTATTTGCAGCCGAGACGGACTAATATACCGGTGGTTGAATATATCAGGCCTGAGGTATTTGATCAGTACAAAGAGAGAGGCCTGTGAAATGGGATTCAGGGCTGTTGCCTCATCCCCTTTGACAAGAAGTTCCATGAATGCTGGAGACCTGTTTGAAGAAGCATCTGCAGAATATCCTCATATAACAGATAGTGTCTGAAATTTTCCCGCTAGTCTTTAAAAGATAATTGTTTTGTGTTAATCTGTTTAATCTGTGGATTATTATTTAAGGAGTTAATATGCATGAATTTAATAGAGTAAAAAGATTGCCGCCCTATGTGTTTTCCATTGTAAATAAACTTAAGATGGATGCGCGAAGAGCAGGGCAAGATATAATTGATCTGGGAATGGGAAATCCTGACCTTCCTACCCCTGATCATATCGTTGAAAAACTGGTTGAGGCTGCAAGGAACCCGAAAAATCACAGGTACTCTGCATCAAAGGGTATCACCCAGTTAAGGCTTGCAATATGTGAGTGGTATAAAAGACGTTTTGATGTTGACCTTGATCACGAGACAGAAGCCGTAGTTTCAATTGGATCCAAGGAGGCTCTTTCACATCTTGCCTATGCAATAGTTGAACCCGGCGACCTTATTCTGACACCGGCACCTGCTTATCCGATTCATCCATACAGTTTTATACTTGCAGGAGGTGATGTAAGAAGTATTCCTGTTTTGAAGGGTGCTGACTTTTTTAAAGCTATGGAGGATGAGTTCAAGGCAGCATGGCCAAGGCCAAAGATATTGCTCATAAATTTTCCTCACAATCCTACGACTACCTGTACTGATCTGGAATTTTTCCAGAAGGTTGTGGATTTTGCAAAAGAAAATAACATTATAGTTCTTCATGATTTTGCTTATGCTGATTTGACCTTTGACGGTTACCAGCCTCCAAGTTTTTTGCAGGTGCCTGGAGCAAAGGATGTAGGTGTAGAATTTTTTTCCCTTACAAAGAGCTATTCCATGGCAGGATGGAGAGTAGGTTTTTGCTGTGGAAATAGAGAAATCGTTGAGGCTCTCACGACTATAAAGAGTTATCTTGATTATGGAATGTTTCAGCCAATACAGATTGCGAGTATTATTGCATTAAGAGGACCACAGGAATGCGTTAAGGACATTGCAAAGGTCTATGAACACAGGCGCGATGTACTGATTCAGGGACTGAAAAGTGCCGGATGGGATATAGAGCCTCCAAAGGCAACAATGTTTGTCTGGGCTGAAATGCCTGAACGATTCAAAAAAATGGACTCACTTGAATTTTCAAGATATTTGATAAAAGAGGCTGGTGTTGCCGTGTCTCCTGGCATCGGATTTGGTCCTGCAGGTGAAGGATTTGTTCGTTTTGCTCTGGTTGAAAATGAACAACGTATCAGGCAGGCAACAAAGGGCATAAAAAAGGCAATTAATAAGTAACTGCTGAATATATTATTAATCTGAAAATATCAGGACAGTCCAGGCGGCTGTCCTTTTTCTTTATAGACTGTTATTAAATGGAACCAAGACAATTTATTGAATTTTTAGAAATAATACTTAATCTTAACTCTTGAATTAATATGATTATTTAGAGCATAATACTTAGTTACAAGTTAACATCAGATTAATCAAATATTACTAACTTTCGAAAATAACATGAAAAATAGAGATATTAACATCGGTATTATAGGATTTGGCACGGTTGGCGCAGGAACAGCAAAGATATTGCTGAAGAGACACAAAGAACTTCAGGCAAAGCTGGAGCTTCTTTAAAACTCAAAAACATAGCTGATCTGGACACGAAAACAGACAGGGGAATTAAACTGCCCAAGGGAGTTTTAATAAAAGATGCCCAGAAGATATTGAATGATCCTGAAATTGATATAGTCGTTGAGCTGATAGGAGGAATTAACCCTGCAAAGGAATTTATCCTTGATGCCATCAAAAATGGCAAACATGTTGTTACAGCTAATAAGGCCCTTCTTGCTGAGCATGGACAGGAGATATTCAGAGCTGCAAAAAAACATGGTGTGGTAGTAGGGTTTGAGGCATCTGTTGCAGGGAGTATCCCGATTATAAAAGTTGTAAGAGAGTCACTGATCGGGAATAAAATAGGCAATATTTTTGGAATAATAAATGGAACAGCAAATTATATTTTGACCAAGATGACAGAGGAAGGTGTTGAATTTAACAGCACCCTGAAAGAGGCACAGGAGCTTGGTTATGCAGAGGCAGATCCCACTTTTGACATCGAGGGTATTGATTCAGCTCATAAGCTTGCAATACTTGCATCGCTTGCATATGGATTGCCTATTTCTCTGAAAAAAGTATATACACAGGGAATAACAGAGATTACCCCGTTGGATATTCAGTTTGCTTCTGAATTCGGTTTTAAAATAAAATTGCTGGCAATAGCCAAACCTTCCGGGAAAGAGGTTGAGCTAAGGGTACATCCTACAATGGTGCAGGAGAGTATGCCTATTGCAAATGTTAACGGCGTTTTTAATGCCATATATGTTGAGGGAGATGCAACAGGCGCTGGACTGTATTATGGAAAGGGTGCCGGTGATATGCCTACGGGCAGTGCTGTTGTCAGCGATATTGCAGACATTGCGAGAAACATTACGGCTGGAGCAGCCGGAGGAATGCAAAACTTTGACATATCAGGCAGGTCAGGTCTTAAAGTAAAGAAGATGGAAGATGTATCGACCTGTTATTACCTTCGAATGTCGGCGATGGACAAGCCCGGAGTTCTCTCGAAAATATCAGGCATTCTGGGTGATAATAATATAAGTATCGAGTCGATGATTCAAAAAGGAAGAAAAAAAGAAAAGGCGGTTTCAATGGTCCTTATGACACATGAAGCAAAAGAAAAGGACATGATGAAGGCGCTTAAGGAAATAAAGAAGTTAAAGGTTGTTTCAGGTAAACCCCTTTGCCTGAGAGTTGAAGGAGGTAATACATAAAATGAATGATATGAAAATAGATAAAAAACTTGATATAAGAGGCGAGGTCTGTCCCTATACATTGGTTAAATCCAAGCTCGGAGTTGAGGATATTGAAGTGGGCCAGATAATAGAAATATTACTTGACTATCCTGAAGCATCGGAAAGTATCCCAAAGGCGATGCTGAATTATGGACACTCAGTTCTCAATGTTGAAAAGATCAACGAGAAAGAGTGGACAGTACTTGTAAGAAAAGAGGTAGAAGACTAATGGATTTCACAGAAGAACAATTAAAGAGATATAGCAGACATATAATCCTTCCTGAAGTTGGAGGGAAGGGTCAGAAAAAAATATCAGAGGCAAAGGTTCTTCTGATAGGAGCCGGAGGTCTTGGCTGTCCCGTTGGTTATTATCTTGCTGCAGCTGGAGTCGGGACCATGGGAATTGTTGATGACGACAAGGTGGAGCTGAGTAATCTGCAGAGACAGATAGCGCATAGTGTGAAGACTATTGATGTTTATAAGGCTGATTCCGCAAAGCAGACTTTTGAAGCGCTCAATCCTGACGTCAATGTCATTCCTATTAAGGAGAGATTGAATAGCAAGAACACCCTTGATCTATTCAAGGACTATGATATCATTGTAGACGGGACCGATAATTTTCCAACAAGATATCTTATAAATGATGCATGTGTAATGCTGAAAAAGCCTTTAGTCAGCGGGGCGATACTGAGGTTTGAAGGACAGGTTACTACTATCATTCCTCATGACGGACCATGCTACAGGTGTCTTTTTGAAGAAGCGCCGCCGCCCGGTCTTGTGCCTTCATGCCAGGAGGCTGGTGTGCTCGGCGTACTTCCAGGAGTTATAGGTGCGCTTCAGGCGACAGAGGTTTTGAAACTTATTATTGGGAAAGGGACCCCACTCAAGGGCATGTTGCTCATTTATGATGCTATGGGCGTAAACTTCAGAAAAGTGAAGATCCCAAAAAATGATGATTGTGCCATGTGCGGCAAAAATCCGACCATCACGGAACTTAAAGATTCGCCTGAAGAGTATTGTTCGATATAGAAAACATTACTAATTATTTGGTACTCTTTAATTAGTGTCTGTCCATAAAGTGCCTTTTTTATTTTCGTCATGCCCGAAGTTAGTAGTCGGGCATCCAGAATTTATTAAAAACACTGGATGCCCGCCTAAAAGAACGCGGGAATGACAGCTAAGATTTGAGTTTATAAACAGACTCTAATTAAGATAATTTATGGCAAATAATTTGTAACTATTAACTGGATGTTTGTAATGGAGGATAATTATTAAATGGGTTATGTAAAAGGACTTAAATGCAGGGAATGCGGTAGGGAATATCCTGTTGATCCTATTTATGTATGCGAATTCTGTTTTGGACCTTTAGAAGTGCTTTACGATATGGAGGGTATCAAGAAGGTTATGACAAGGGAATTGATTGAATCCCGTCAGCATAATCTTTGGAGATACAAGGAACTGCTGCCTATAGACAAGGACCCTACCAGCGGTCTTCACTCAGGTTTTACTCCTCTGGTCAGGGCTGACAAACTTGCAAAGCACCTTGGAATGAAGGAGCTGTATATTAAAGATGATACTGTAACGCATCCCACACTTTCCTTTAAGGACAGGGTAGTTGCAATTGCATTGTCAAAGGCCAAGGAGTTCGGCTTTGATACTGTTGCCTGCGCATCTACAGGGAACCTTGCTCACTCGGTATCAGCCCATGGCGCTGCCGGAGGGTTCAAGAGGTATATTTTTATTCCTGCAAGTCTTGAAAAGAGCAAGATCATAGCATCTCTTGCATATGAGCCGAATCTGATTGCGGTAGACGGAAACTATGATGATGTAAACAGACTTTGCAGTGAAGTTGCCAATAAATATAACTGGGCTTTTGTGAATATAAACATAAGGCCCTTTTATGCTGAAGGATCAAAGACACAGGGTTATGAGATAGTTGAGCAGCTTGGCTGGAAGGCCCCTGATGCGGTAGTTGTGCCATGTGCAAGCGGTTCGTTACTAACAAAAATCTGGAAGAGCTTTAAAGAAATGAAGGAGCTCGGATTGATTGATGATCTTAATACCAAAGTGTTTGCGGCCCAGGCTACGGGATGCTCCCCCATCGCAAAGGCCATTAAAGACGATGTTGATGTTATTAAACCGGTTAAGCCTGATACCATTGCCAAGTCTCTTGCAATAGGAAATCCAGCTGACGGTTATTATGCGACCAGGGTTATTAAAGAAACCGGTGGATTCGGTGCGGACGTTTCTGATGAAGAGATAATAAGCGCAATAAAGTTGATGGCAAGGACTGAGGGTATCTTTGCAGAAACTGCCGGAGGAGTGACACTGGCATCTGCCATGAGACTTATCGAAAGCGGTCATCTTGACAGGGATGCAGTAACTGTCCTGTCTATAACCGGTAACGGTCTTAAGACTAAAGAGGCTATTGAAGGACACACTGTTGAGCCTTATCATATTGATCCTAATATGAAATCATTTGAGGAGACACTGAGTAAAATCAGATCTCAAACTTAACAAATAACATTAAGAATTAACTAATTATAAAGGAGGACTGTAGATGGCGGTTAAAGTTAAAATACCTGTACCTCTTCAGAGGCTTACTCAGGGCAAGGAGGAAGTAGAAGGGGAGGCAGGAACCATTATTTCTATGATTAACAGCCTTGATCAGAAGTATCCGGGATTGGGTGAGAGAGTGTCTGAAGGGGGCAAGTTAAGAAGGTTTGTGAATATCTATGTTAATGAAGAAGATGTCAGATTTATGAAAAATGAAGAAACAGAAGTAAAAGACGGTGATGAAGTATCCATTGTCCCGGCAATAGCAGGAGGCTGCTAGGTGATAAGTGGAAGAAATGTTCCTGTTCAGACATATTATATTTTGTCTGATATACAACTCTATAGCTTACAAAAGGGGGGATCAAAATGAAGAAAAGGGTTAAACTTACTTTTCCGCAGGACCTGATTAAAGAGCCTGTAATTTTTACTATGGCCCGGAAATACGATGTGATACCGAATATAAGAAGGGCCCGGGTTACAGAGACTGTAGGGGAAATGATACTTGAAGTTGAAGGTGAAGAGGAAAATGTTAATAAGGGGATAGAGCATTTAAAGCAGCAGGGAGTGGGTGTGGAGCTTGTTGAAGGAGATATACTGGAATAATATGGGATTATGGAAAGGACTTATTGAGCACTACAGGGAATATCTTCCTGTAACTGATAAAACACCTGTTATAACACTTAACGAAGGTAATACTCCTCTTATCAGTGCCTATCATGCCAAGGATGTTGTCCAGGAGGATATCGATCTATATTTTAAATTTGAAGGTGCCAATCCCAGCGGCTCTTTTAAAGACCGCGGCATGACCATGGCAATTTCCAAGGCAGTGGAAGAGGGGGCCAAGGCTGTGATTTGTGCATCCACAGGCAATACCTCTGCATCTGCTGCCGCATATTCAGCAAGGGCAAAAATCGGTGCCATCGTGATAATTCCTGAAGGTCATATAGCAATGGGTAAACTTGCACAGGCAATGATACACGGCGCCATGGTCGTTCAGATCGATGGGAATTTTGATGATGCGTTGAGAATTGTTAAAGAGCTTGTTGAAAAGCACAAGTTTGCAATGGTCAATTCCATTAATCCTTATCGTATTGAAGGACAGAAAACAGCTGCCTTTGAGATATGTGACCAGATGGGCAGTGCTCCTGTATATCATGTTATGCCTGTAGGTAATGCCGGTAATATAACTGCTTACTGGAAAGGCTATAAGGAGTACCACGAAAAGGGAAAGATTGATTCATTGCCGACAATGCTTGGATTTCAGGCCGCCGGCGCAGCCCCTATTGTAAATGACGCGCCTGTTTCAAACCCTGAAACTGTTGCTACTGCAATCAGGATAGGAAACCCTGCTAGCTGGAAAGGTGCTGTTGCCGCAAGAGACGAATCAGGCGGTAGAATCGAAGCTGTAACTGATGAGGAGATTCTTTCAGCCTACAAATTTATTGCATCAAGAGAGGGTGTCTTTTGTGAGCCTGCATCCGCAGCATCATTGGCTGGTGTTATAAAGCTATCCAAAGAAGGCTTCTTTAAAAAGGGAGATAGAGTTGTTTGTACTCTCACCGGTCATGGTCTTAAAGACCCTGACAACGCCATTCAATTATCAGACCAGCCTGTCAAGGTAAAAGCAACAATGCCGGCAGTAGAAGAAGTATTAAAAGGCTGTTGTATATAATAACTGCAATCAGGGCAGGGATAATCTCGTTTTATTTTATCTTATAGCAAATGAACTCACCTGATATTATTTCAAATCCCATATGGACACATAATCTGAGTCCAATCATTTTTGAAATAGGACCTCTTCAGCTCAGGTATTATGGTATCTTATTCTCCCTTACAATTCTGATAGGTTTTTATTTCTGGTACAAACAGGTGCTTCGAAGCGGACGCGATGAAAATGCGGCCTATGCATTTCTGTGGATGGGAGTTGCAGGAGTTGTAATAGGATCACGACTTGGACATGTCCTTTTTTATGAACCTGCCAGATATCTTCAAAACCCATTGCATATTTTATATGTCTGGAAAGGTGGCCTTGCAAGTCATGGTGCAGCCATAGGAATTTTGACAGCTTTATGGGTATATTCGCGTAGATATAAAATGACAATGACAGAGGCATGTGACCGTTTTTCCATGTCTGTCGCTGTTGGAGCAACTCTTGTACGGATCGGTAATTTTTTTAATTCCGAGATAGTAGGACGTGCAACAGAAGTTCCATGGGCCATAGTCTTTAAGAGATATGACCGTATGATGGGTCTGCCTCCAACAGCACGGCATCCTTCCCAGTTATATGAGGCGGTCATGGCAATTCTGGTATTTCTAGTACTTTATATTACTGATCGTAAACTGGGCGAGGACCGTCCACCGGGGTTAATGGTTGGCATATTTTTAGCCGGATATTTTACACTCAGATTCTTCGTAGAGTTTTTCAAGGAATACCAGGCATTAAGTTCAACATTTCCATTTACCATGGGGCAGCTGCTTTCAATTCCCTTTGCAGCAGCAGGATATATTATTCTTATAAGGCTTTTATTGAAAAAGAAATAATATGATGCATTCAATAGTATCCAGTGAGTAATCTATTCAATTTAAATAGCTGTCATTCCCGCGCAGGCGGGAATTCAGAATCTTTAACTTGAAGAATAAATTCCTGTTTTTACAGGAAACCCTGGATTCCGGCTTAAGGACCTGCCTACCGGCAGGCAGGTTGCCGGAATGACAGACTGATAAACAGATTTTATTGAGAGACACTAAAGGAATCTACTAATTTTCTGTTACGATCAATCCAGAAAGCCCAAAAAATAAAGAGCCATTGAAGCAGTCCTGAATAGGCAATGGCTTCAGTAGAAGGGGGAAGGGGGCCGAAGAGGTTAGAAATATACAAAATGATCAGTACCAGTACTAATCCCCAAAGCCCGTATATACCTTTTTTATTTAATGCATTTGTTGTTTTAACATAGAGAAATACACCTGAAATAAAAATCAAGCCTTCCACAATTATTGTACCTGACAATGAATTCCACAGGCCCAATCCTGTCTTTGTTTCAAGCCATGGTATTAAAGGTAAATCGGGACGATGAACAATTAGGTCAAGTAACCAATGGCTTAAAACAAGCACTCCAAGATATATGGACATAGATCTATTCTTCTTGACAATAAAATATGTAATACCTATAAGCAGTGACCAAATAAATACGGTGAAGAGGCTGTGCGAATATGGATAGTGGGTAAATTCAAGTGGTGTTACAACTGTGTTGCCGGGGGCTATTCTTACCTGCTCTACTCGGAGCAACAATAAAACTGGCCAGAGAAGGTCTATAAATTGTGAGGCAAAGAAGAGAGTGCCAAGAGATGTCTTTGGAGCTATCCTCTTTGCCGCAAAGCCTATGCCAAAATGACCGATAAACATAATTACCTATACAGAGATAATCTAACATAATAGTTGAGCGATTATGTCTCTTAAATAACTCCATAAAGTAATTTTCTGAATTATGGTGATTTGAATCACCTTTATTAGGCTATCCCGGCATATAACGTATATATATGAGCGATGCATGGGAAAAACTGATATTTGGCAGAGAAATTATGATCTCTGCCTTTTATTATTGTGTTAAATATGCAAGGAGACTAATATGACCCGCATTATTAAAGCTACACTTCAGCATAATATGAACAGCCTTCATTTTTACTGTTATCTTTGCAGGTTGAATGTTAACAGAAAAAAAGCTTTGAAGGCAGCACAGGCATACGAGCGGGTTGTTCACTTCTTTTTATATTCACAATAATTAAATTTAATCATTGATAATGTCTAATAGTCAGTGATCCTCAATCACTCCGATATTCAACTATAAATCAGTCTTATCAAGTATTGGTAACATTCTGTATTTCAACCATTTATCCGTATTATCAATGAAATGATATCAGGCTGGATTCTGTTGACTTTCCCCTCTTATCTTCACTATTAAAGATTAATTCCGTAGCACTATAACTTATAGTTATAAATTTATTAATCCCTGTCTTTAACTACAACATTACAAATAATCATTGACTTTCTTTACAATGAATTATAGATGAACCGTAAGCTTCCCAAAAAAGTGGAATCCCTTAAGTTATACTATGCTAAATAGTTACTAGATGTTTCTGGAAAATATAGATAATAATGAAATCACTTGAAAATATATTTTAGTAAAAGGAATCCATTAAATGATATCTAAAACCTCTTTGCTGAATCGCTTTGTATGGACATTGACAATAGTGTGGACACTGCTTATGGCATTGTCGCTTCAATGGAACTTGAAAGAGGTAAAATCATCTGTCTTGGGAAATGCACGCATTCAAGCAATGGCCACTTTTAATCAAGATATTCTTCATCGCAGATGGAATGCCTCGCATGGTGGCGTCTACGTGCCGATAACGGAAGAGACTCCGCCTAACCCCTATTTGCCTACCACAATTGAGCGTGACATTAAAACACCATCAGGAAAACTGCTAACGTTGATGAATCCAGCATATATGACTCGTCAAGTGCATGAATTAGGCAAAAGGGAATACGAACATATAGGACACATAACGAGTCTGAGACCGATACGCCCACAAAATGCTCCTGATCTATGGGAAGCAAAGGCTCTCCAGAGTTTTGAAAAAGGAGAAACAGAAGTTATTTCATTGGAGATGATTGAAGATAGCGAATATATGCGATTAATGCGCCCATTAGTTACTGAAAAAACCTGCTTGAAATGCCATGCAGATCAGGGATACAAAGAAGGAGACATCAGAGGAGGAATCAGTGTGTCAATTCCTATGAAAACATACTGGGCTGTTGCACTCCCTCATATTCGTACCTTGTATTTGGCTCACTTCTTGTTATGGTTAACTGGATTGTGTGGGATCGGACTCAGTAAGAAGACCCTAAGTCGGAGTGAAGAACGATTGCGTAGGATATGTGATGCTACATTTGAGGGAATTTTTATTACAGAGGAAGAAAAAGTTGTAGATGCCAACATACAGTTTGCAAATATGTTTGGATACCAACAGTCAGAGATTATAGGGAAAAGTGTTAAAGATCTTATTGCTCCAGAGTATCATAAGCTAGCTCTTCAGCATATCAAAGAAAACTATTTAGAAGCATACGAACTTGTTGCCATAAAAAAAGATGATTCACGAATGCATATTGAAGTTCGTGGGAGACAAATCTCTTATAAAGGCAGACTAGCACATGAATCAGTAGTTAGAGACATTACCAAGAGTAAGAAGGCAGAAAAAGAACTAAAGCAACAACAATATTATCTTGAAAAAGCGCAAGAGTTAGGCCGTATTGGAACATGGGTATTAGATATCAAAAAAAATAGACTGATTTGGACAGATGAAAATTACCGAATATTTGGGATTCCTCCAGGCACAGACCTCACATATGATATTTTCCTGAATTGTGTCCATCCTGATGACAGAAAATATGTTGATAAGAAATGGACAGCAGCTCTCAATAAGGCCCCTTATGATATTGAACATCGTATTCTAGTTGATGGCAACATTAAATGGGTTAGGGAAAAAGCCGAATTAGAATTTAACGATAAAGGGAATTGTGTCTATGGAACAGGTTATACACAAGACATCACGGAGCGCAAACTGGCAGAAGACTGGATAACGAGTTTTGGCATCATCCTTGAGGAGTCGCTAAATGAAATTTACATCTTTGACTCTAATACACTCCAATTTATTCAAGTGAACAAAGGGGCTAGGGAAAACTTAGGATATTCTATGGAAGAACTTGGCAATCTCACCCCAGTAGATTTGAAACCAGAATTTACTACAGATTCTTTTAGTAAATTAGTCGAGTCCCTAATAACTGGTAAAAAAGAACAGTTAAAATTTACCACTGTTCATCGAAGAAAGGATAACACGTTATATCCTGTTGAGGTGAATCTTCAGTATTCAACTTACAAATCTTCACCCGCTTTTATTGCTATTATCCTTGATATCACCGATCGCAAGAAGGCTGAAGAGACACTAAGAGATAGTAATAGAAAGTACAGCGCTATCTTTGATAATGCTAATGACGCTATATATCTGGTTGATCCTGAGACCCAGAAGATCCTTGAAATTAATGATACCTCTTGCAAAATGACCGGATACAGTAAAGAGGAGTTGAAAAGAATGTATATTTACGAACTCCACCCTAAAGATGAAAGGGCCTTGCTGCCGGAAAAGTTCAACGAGGTTTCAGTAAAAGGTTCTGTGCAGGGTATTTCAGGTATAAACCAGATAACAAAGGATGGCAAGCTTATTCCGATCGAGGTCAATGCGACAATAATAGAACTTGATGGCAAAAAGTTGAACTTAAGCATTATCAGAGACATCACCGAGCGCAAGCAGGCGGAGGAAGAAATCCAGACAATCAACACCCAAATGCATATTGCGATAGATAATATGCCAAACGCATATATTCAGTGGGATAAAGATCTTAGGGTAACAGAATGGAATAAATCAGCAGAGAGAATATTCGGTTATTCAAAAGAGGAGATGCTCGGGGAAAATCCGATTGAATTCATTGTTCCGGAAGAAACCCGTCACCTAGTAGTAGATGTTTTGAAGAGACTGAAGGTTGGTGAAGTAGTAGATTATTCAGAAAAGAATAATAATATTCGCAAAGACGGTAAATATATTTCGTGTCAGTGGTTTAACACTCCACTGGCAGATCACAACGGCAATGTGTTCGGCATCCTCACTTTGGCCCAGGACATCACAGAGCGCAAGAAGGCGGAAGAAGCACTTCATCGTTACGATCACATTGTATCCAGTTCTACAGATATGCTTGCGTTATTGGATGATAGATTTACATATCTTGCAGCTAATCAGGCTTATGTTAATGCGTTTGACAAAAACTTAGAAGAGCTGATTGGGCATAACGTAATTGACGTGTTTGGGGAAGAATTCTTTAATGTCTCCATAAAGCCCCATGCCGTAAGTTGTCTGGCCGGTAATGAAATTAGTTATCAGTCATGGTTTGAGTTCCCATCATATGGAAAAAGATTCATGGATATTACTTATTTCCCTTATAGAGACTCTGACAATAAAGTACAGGGGTTTGTTGTTCGCGGACGTAATATGACTGAACAAAAGCTAGCTGAAGAAGAGAAAGCTAAACTTGAAGAACAACTACTTCAATCTCAGAAGATGGAAGCAATTGGACAATTGACAGGTGGAATAGCTCATGATTTCAATAATATTCTCCAGACAATTGTAGGATATGCTCATATTATCAAAAAAGAAGTTACAGAAGATAGCAATGTTATGTCACACATAACTCAGGTTCTTAAGTCATCAGAAAAGGCTCAATATCTGACACAAAGCCTTCTTGCCTTTAGTAGAAAACAAATAATGAATCCTAAAGCAAATAATCTTAATGGTCTTATACAAAGAGAAGGGAAACTTCTACGCAGACTGATTGGTGAAGATATTGATCTAAAAACAGAGTTATCAGATGAAGATTTAATAATATATGCTGATTTTGCACAGATAGAGCAAGTATTAATGAACTTTGCAACAAATGCACGGGATGCCATGCCTAGAGGAGGTAAGTTATTAATAAAGACTAACCAAGTTGAACTTGATAATGAATTTATACAAAGTCATGGTTATGGCAAGGCAGGTAATTATGCTCATCTGATAGTTTCTGATACGGGAGTTGGAATGGATGAAGAAACAAGGCAAAATGTCTTTAATCCTTTTTTCACAACAAAAGAAGTGGACAAAGGAACTGGTCTGGGGCTTTCAGTTACTTATGGGATAATCAAACAGCATAGCGGCTACATTGACGTTGAGAGTAAGGAAGGAGAGGGAACGACCTTCAATATATATCTACCAATAACTGAAAAAGAAATAAAAGCGAAAAAAGCAGTTGAAAGTCAAACTATATCAAAAGGAACAGAGACCATATTGGTTATAGAGGATAATGAGGATGTAAGGAAATTGCTTAGTGTCGTACTGGAAAAATCGGGCTACACAGTAATAGAAGCAGTGGATGGAGAGGATGGTTTTAAGAAGTTTAATGATAATAATGAAAAATTAGACCTTATTATTTCTGATTTAGTAATGCCCAAAATGGATGGTGAAAAGGTCCATGAAGAAGTTTCCAAGATAAGACCAGAAATGAAAATATTATTTATTAGCGGATTTACCAGTGACTCTGATAAGGTTAAGAATATAATAGAAAAGGGATATCATTATTTATTAAAACCTGTCATGCCGGATAATCTGCTAAAAGAAGTAAGGGGAATATTGGACATTGATAAGGGATAGACTTAGGCAGTGTCAGCAATGGCTCTGCCTTTTTCATTGACTTAAACCTGTAATCCTCAACTCAATAGTTACTGCGATTCATTGACTCATATGTAATATCCTCATTTCTGAACTTAATCTGTTTTGAAGATAATAGAGATAAAGACGCATTTCTGACCTTACTCATACCTAACGATAACCGATAGAAATCATCACTCTGGATGGATTTCATTTATAACTAGAAATAATCAATAACTGGCAAGTGATCATAGAATTGAAGACTCATCAGTCTTATCATTGAAATTGATTTAGCCTAATTTCTGTAGATTTATCAGAATTATCAATGAAATGGGATAAGGCTGGATTCCGTTGACTTTCCCTATATATCAATGAATTAAATTCTGACTGATATTATTGACTTGTTGAAGTTATCGTGATTTTTATTGCTGTCTTGAAATTACAGATTTCTTACAGTTAGCAACATTTTGAACCATCCCACTGAATACAACTTTCCTGAAGTAATCATTCATAAGAATAATTTATGACTGTAATAAATTATTTAAATGGACAGTATTGCCTTTAAGTGATATATAGTCGTCATATATAGGAGTAATTTACTTCCCGATAAAGCTAATTCCAAATAATCGAGATGCGGAAAGCAAAGGGTCTTTAAGATAGCCGGGCTGCCGAAGGATGAATCTTAGGTATGCTCGTTTTTTTTATTAATGGATTTACAGAGAAATAAAAAGGAGGTGATGAGAATCCAGAAATATGGGAGTTATGCGTCATTTGTAATTAATTTGAACAGACCAGAAAAGGAGAATGAATCATGAAAAACTTAACCTATCTGATTATAGGCATTGCTCTGTTAGCAATCATGACATTGGGCATTGCCGCTAAGATGGCACTGGCGGCAGATATTATGCCAACGACAGGAAATGTCACGGAGCTGCTGAACAACGACCGTGTGCGAGTAGTTAAGGCTGTACGACCCCCAGGCACGATAGTGCCTATGCATACGCATCCACCATACCTTGCATATTTTTTCGATGCGTGGAAAGGAAGATTAACTTCACCTAAAGGCAAGGTTGTGGAGAAGGAGTTTCCAGCTGGCAAGCTACTTTGGGCTCCCAAGGGAAAGACACATGCTTTGGAGGTCATCGGAACCACTGATCAGCGTGTTTTGGTTATAGAATTGAAGAAGTGAGTTTCTCTTGAGAAGAAAGGGAGGAGAACAATAATACCTTTCCTGTAAAGAACCTACAGGAAAGGTATTATTGTTCTCCTCCCTTTCTTCTCAAGAGAAACTCATTTCTTCAATTCTATACCCAAAACACGCTGAT
>PVMK01139089.1_pt1 | contig 38813 bp, 52 predicted proteins | sample 1853481 | NCBI WGS metagenome assembly PVMK01 (sample SAMN08533507, study PRJNA380276) | Marine sediment metagenome, whole genome shotgun sequencing project.
AAAATTAAATCGCGCTTGATTTTCCCTCAGGGATTTTGGGTGTTCTCTTCATCCAAATTATCAATGCAACCATCATTGCAGCAGGTATCAAAATAATTGCAATGGTCATTTCATAATAGAGTTCTAGTCTTTGTGCAGGCTGAACGTGGTAAGCTTCATGAGTAGTCTTTTCTGGATTGTCATAAACTACCCCAGTAAAATCCACAGACCTTTGAGCTTTGTTCTCAACTTTTCCAGATACAGTAACACTTCCTTCAGCTAAGATAGATAAAGGTTCAATTCCTTCTATTCTAATAATTATTGAACCAGACTCATCAAAAACAAAATTACGGTAATCCCCACCAATTTGGTTTAGACCAGCATCACGGAAAATTTCTTTTCCATTTTGAAAAATTATAAAGTCATACTTCATTTTTGCCAAATTAGAATTTGTAGAAGGATCATAAAATTGATAGACAAATTGAATCTTCTCATGAGTTTTAATTACAGGTGGATCCCATGAAAGATTAACCTCTATGCGTTTGTCTGGAGTATATTGTAAAAGAGGAAATTCTAATTTCTGCCCAGTTGCATCGTGAGGGTAATCTGGAATTTCCTGTTCAACAATTACTACACCTTCCATCCATGGATGAATTGTACAGAAATACGAAAAAGTCCCAGAGTCTTCAAATTTCATAGACCATGATTCTCCTGGCATGAATCGGTCACTATCAAAACTTCCATCAGGAGTTCCAAAATTATCATCCATCCAACCAAATCTTCCAGATCCTTCACCACTAGTAATGGTATGACCTTCTCTGTCATCATTATACCATGTAATTGAATCACCTACAGTAATGAAGATGACAGGTGGATCGTACCAGACTTCGGCAGGTGTGTTTAATTCAGGATTAAATGCACCGTATGGAATATCTACGATGTAACCATCAGCATAAGCTGTTGAAATCAAAGGGAGTATTCCTATTACAAGTATAGTTAGTAAACAATACAAGGTATGATAATTTTCACTTTTTAATTTTATTTAAACATAAGAAGATTTTCTCTATTGATATTCAGGTATGATAATTAGAAATTGTTTAGATATTTTTAAATCGTAACTTTTCTCAAAAACTATATGAAACGAATTGAAGCTGTAGTGCAAAGTGATGTTTCAAGGCAAGTTGTAAAAGCAGTTCGAGATGTAGGTGCAGGTGGGGTTACATTGATTGAATCTTTAGGACAGGGAGCAGGAGATAGACCAGAAATTGGCGGAAAGCAAATTGAATTTAATTCAACGGATGTAATTATTACAGTTGTGAATGACTCACAATTAGATTCTGTTGTATCAGCTATTATGGATTCTGCTCATAAAGGTAGCAAGGGAGATGGAAAAATCTTTATCACAAATGTGGAAGAATTTTACGATATTTCTACAAAACAAAAATCAGATAAAGTAATTTAATTTTATTACATATTTACAAAAATTTCAATTTATTATTTACTCTTGTTTCTTTGTTTTTCTAGAAACAATGTATCCGGCATAACCATGTTCGGGAGAAACTATTTCACTTTCTATTTTTTTAAAGGTATATTCCTCAAGAGTTTTTACATTTTCAAAGAATTCTTCTCCAATAATCAATTCATTTGCTGGAGCAGTTCTGTTTATTTTGGCACATCGATTAACAGTAGTTCCAAAAATATCATTAACTGATGATGTGGAGGTTCGGGCTATCCTTACAGTTCCAAAGGTAGCACTAGTCCTATAATCAACAAGAGGTAGTTTTTCTTTTTGTAATTTTGTTACAATGTCCTTATGTGATTCTCCTAATGTCAAACAACAATTAAGGCATTTTTTCATTGTAAGTTCCTTTTCGGAATGAATAATTGGAAAATAAAATAATAAAGCATCTCCAATGTTTTTTATTACTATACCACCAAAATTTCGAACAATTAGTGCTACCGAATTTAGAAAAATTCTATAAAATTCGCTTGTTTGTAAATCAGATAACTGAGAAGTAATTTTTGTCGAATTTATTATATCTACCATACAAACACAGTATTTTTCACTATAATCTGAAAACTGTAAAAGAATGTCTTCTTGTTGTTTAATCACATCTTCTTTTTCTTTAATTTCAATTAATGATTCTTGAAGTTTCTGAGCCATAGAATCAAAGGCCTGTGAGAGTTCACCTATTTCATCTCTTGTTGTAATCTTTGTTCTTACCTCAAAATTACCACTCGCAATTGTATTTGCAGCATTTTTCAATTTAATTAATGGTTTTGAAAGTGATCTTGAAATGATAAAAGCAATAATTGCCATACCTGTAATGATTAACAGTCCAGTTTCGAATATTCTTTCTTGAAGAATTAGAATCGGTTGAATTGTTTCAGCTTCATCTATTTCTGCAAGTAATACAAATCCTAAATCACTTGCACAGTAAGAGGAACCATAAATTGAAGTTCCTCTATAATCAAAATATAGTCCTTCAAAATCTATTCCTTCATCAAAACATTTTTGGACAGGAGTGGTATCTACTTTCTGGTTAAAGATAGTATTTTCTATAAATCTGGATTCAGATAACATCAAAAAATCACTATTAACAATATAGATTTCTCCTGATTCGCCAAGACCACTTCTATTTAGTAAAATACTATCTATTGCTGCTGTTCTCATTCGAGATATTACAACTCCAATTGCCTCGTCTCCAATTTTACTATCTTTTGCAAAAATTGGAGATACTACAATCATTTTTTTACTATTTTGAAAAGGTTCAAAGTCTACAAATGAGGATTGTATTCCTTTTTGAAATAAAGGATCACTTTGGAAATTACTTTTTTCAGTTCTTCCGAGTGAAAATAAAATGTCTCCATTTTTTCCAATTATTTTTACATCTTCAAATCCAATAGAAAATCCAATAAGTGTTTGAAAAGCTTGAATTTGTGTTAAGAAATCTCGACGTTTTTTTTCGATTGTGTCTTGAAGTTTTTCTTTCGGAGTTTGGTTTAATTCTGTAACTAGAATTTTTATCATTGGGTCTGTTGTAATAATCTGATTTTGTTCAATACGTGATTCAATCAGTATCCTGAGTGTATCACCCCGAATAGTTGATTCCCCAAACAATTGTTCACCAGTTCTTTCTTTTAGGATTTGTTCTGCATAATTAAAACTCAGGAATGCAGTAATCGATAAAGTGATTATTGAAACACCCATTACTAAAAGAATTAGTTTTTTATCTAAAGCAAAAGATATTGCCAACTCGACTCTCATTGGATCTTATATGAATATCAAGCCTTTGATTAGATAATTAAATAGCTTAATGTAATTATCAGACCTCAAGATAGGCACAAAAATTATCTAATTTAAAATTAGAAACCAAATTTCCATTTAGATTTACTAGGTTTTTTATCCAAATTTTCCAGCATTTGGTATGTAATGGCAAATCCATTTCCCATCATTGTGTCATCTTTATTGTAATTAGTTTTGTCAGGTACAAATTCATCAGCTAAATCTTTTATCTTTTTAGTTTTAATGTCAAAAAATCTAATTTCCTTACCATTTTCTAATCTAATTTTTGCATCATTACTAATTCCCTGAACAGAAAAATTTTCAAAAAATTTGATTATTCCATCTTTTTTTAATTCAATAATTACATCATAGGTAACTTTGTTGCCATAAAGTAAAATTTCTCTACCTTTAATTTTTACATCATCTTCAAGATTCAAAGCAATTATTGTGTCAGCTTCTAGGGAGACAGTATTTACTGCATTTTCTGCGATGATTTTTCCTCTAGGTGCTAAAATTTGTGTTCTATTTTCTCGAGTAAGATAGATCCCAACCCTGCCTTCTGGATCCTGCACTTTGTATTTGCTTCCAAAAATATTTCCTACTACAGCATTTCCATTATCCACTATTATTTTTGCACCATTCTCAATTTTGTACTTGTTTTCCATTGGGTCAACAAATTTGAAATCACCTTTGCTAAGATGTATTTTTGACCTAAATTCTTCTGTCCAAGAAGGACTTGTAACATTTCCTTGCATAATGATAGGTCCATCATAAGATAGCTCTCCTGCCATGAAATTTCCTTTAATGGAAAGAGATCCATTTGCTTTTCTTTCAAGTTCTATCTCTCCTAGAGTTTTTGATCCGAATAGTTTGGTAGCAGTTGAGTTGGATCTATTCAAGGCAGCTGCCCATTCCTGAGCTGTTTGCATATCTTTTGATAATTCTTGGCCTAAAATTCTATTTTTTCTTCTAATATCTTCTTCAGAATCACCTGAGTATACTCTGGATTTTCTTAATTTTTCAATATCTGTTTCAGGGATATTTTTTGCCTATTTTTAGATCTTCATAAGCTTGTTTGATTTTTATGAATTTTTCATTTTCTCCTCCTCTATCTGAGTGAAATTGAAGAGCTAAACGTCTAAATCCATCTCGAATTTCTTTTTCTGTAGAACCCACCACTATTTCTAATATATCGTAATTACTTTCTACCATGCATACCACCAACCATTGATTAATCTAATCATAACTGACTGTCTTTTTTCAATACAAAATATGAAGTATACCTAATTTAATATACAGTTTTTTGTTTTTATGATTTTAATTTTAAAATACTAATTAACAATAAATTCTTGAAAAATAAAGGGGTATCCCTTATGTGTTTATTTTACCACTAAAACAGGAATCTTTGTTTTATGCATTACATAATTAGATGTGCTTCCAAGGAACGCTTCTTTAGCTCCACCCACTCCTCTTGCTCCAATAACTACCATGTCATATTTTCCCTTTTGAGCAAATTTGACAATTTCAGAGCCTGTGTGGCCACCTCCAGTTTTGTACTTGAATGAAGCTCCTGCTTTTTGAGTACGTTTCATTGCAGGACCAATTGCCTTGATGGCTTTTTTTTGTGCCTCATCTTTCATTTTTTGAGAATATTTTATTCCTGCTAAGAGTGGTAAATGAAATACATAAAATCCAGTTATTTCGGCTTTGCTTTCTTTTGCAATGTCAATAGCTCTATCTAATCCTCTAGTTGAATTATTAGAACCATCAAGTGGTACAAGGATTTTCTTGAATTTCGCCATAATGATTCTAATAATTCTTCAAATATATAAAAAGACTGTGATTTTCAACGTTGGAATTCCAAGTATAGAAAAACTTGGATTTACATTCAGTAATGAAAATTATATCTGATCTTTTTATAGAAATCAAATTTGGTTTAGTTGTTGTCAATTAATGAAATTATTAACAAACCAATCACCATTCTAAAAAATTCAACAATTTCAGATGTTATCAAAAAATTATTAGAATTTAAACTAAGTAGATTAATTGTTGTAGAAGCTGGAAAACCAGTGGGGATTATCACTGAAAAAGATATTGGATTGTTCCTTTTTTCAGATACCTCCAAACAAGGATTAGATGATATTCCAATTAGTAAAATAATGAAACCAATATTATTTGTCAAAGAGGGATTAACCCCAAGAGAATCAGCAAAAATTATGATTGAAAAAGGAGTGAGTTCGCTTACAGTTGGTTCAGATAAAAATATCAAGGGAATATTTACTAAAACAGACCTTGTAAAATATTATCTAGAAAACCCTTCAGAGAAAAAAGTAGTTGATTATATGACACATGATTATGTGTATACTCATTCTGCTGCACCGTTATTCAAGGTAGTTAAAAAAATGCTTGAAAATAAGGTGTCAAGAATAATTGTAAAAAATCAAAATGAAGAACCTATAGGTATTATTTCATTTAGAGATCTATTTAGAATATCAATTGAATTAGGTAGTGAGGAAGACTATTCGGGATTTACGATTCCAGATCAAATTAGAAAGGGTTTTCTTTCTAAAGATGGATTTGGAGATATTTCTCTGGCACAAGAGGTAATGACAAAGGGTATTGTTTCGATAAAATTTAATGAAAAGATATCAAGTGCTTGTAAGTTAATTTTAGAAAATAATATCAGTGGCTTGGTGGTACTAGATGGAAATGGGTCTATCGCTGGAATTATCAGCAAAACAGATATCATAAAGGCTATTGTTGAATAAAAATATTTTGAGAATATATTTAATCAATGAAAAACGGTAATCTATAATCATGAAATGGCATTTTGATGATTTTATTTATGGTTCTATTGATGGGGCAGTTACAACATTTGCCATTGTAGCTGGAGTAGTAGGAGCCTCATTATCTCCAGGAATAATTTTGATTCTAGGGTTTGCAAATTTATTTGCAGATGGTTTTTCAATGGCTGCAGCAAATTATCAGGCTTCAAAGGCCAGAAATGAATTCATCGAAATGAAGCGTAAACAAGAAGAATGGGAAATTGATAATTTAGAAGACCAAGAAAAAGAAGAGATTAGAGAAATCTATAGCAAAAAAGGATTCAAAGATGAGTTGCTTGAAGAAGTAGTTCGAATAATTACATCAAGACGAAAAGTTTGGGTAGATACAATGATGAAAGAAGAATTGGGATTAATAGAAGACGAGAAAAACCCTTTAGATAGTTCAGTTAGTACGTTTGTTGGATTTAATTTGATTGGATTAATTCCACTAATGCCATTTATAATATTCATGGCCATGGGAGTTGATCCCAATTCTGATGCCTTTATTTATGCAATAATATTTGTAGTATCTGCATTTTTTCTAGTTGGAATAATCAAGGGAAAGATTGTTAAAAAATCAAAAAATAAAATCTGGACTTTTTACATTAATTATTGGAGGAGTTGCAGCTATGGTAGCATATTTGGTAGGATATGGATTAAATTTCTTGGTTCAATAATTTCTAAACTGATTGTATTGTATTTCTAATGATTTGAGCAGATATTTTGAATAATTTCTGCTCAGATTCGTCAAAATCCATTGATTGAACTTCCATTATTCCTTTAGATGTAATTTTTATGGGAACTCCCATACAGACATTTTTTTCCCCAAATTCTCCTTCAAGTAAGATGGATGCAGGAATGGATATAGTTTGATTTTTGATAATTGATTCAATTACATCAAAAGTATTTTTTGCAATCCCGAATTGGGATCTGCTTTTGAGACTTCTTAGAGACTTCCAATAATCTCGAAGTTCCCTTGTAATATCCTCTTTTTGTTTAGAATCAATTATTTCAAGCACGTTTTTTCCGTTGATTTTTGTCTTTGAAAATATTGGAACCATAGAATCTCCATGTTCGCCCAAAACGTAAGCATCAGATATTTGAGATTGTTTAACCTCAATTTTTTTTGAAAGTAAATATCGGAATCTACTAGAATCTAAACTGGAGGCAATTCCTATAACATTGTTTTTGCAAAAATTAGTTTCCTTTTGAAAAAAATATGTCAAGACATCTATTGGATTTGAAATTATTAAAATTATTGAGGTAGGACAATATTTCTTTATTTTATTCCCAATTTCTTTAATCATTTTAACTTGGTCATCAATATTTTCATTTCTATCTTTCAGATAAACACCTGTACTTGCTGTTATGACAATTATATCTGAATTTGTTATTTCAGAATAATCATCAGTACCACGGATAGTAATGTCTGAATTTTTAGGTATCGCATTTGAAATATCTAAAGCCTCACCAAGAGCTTTACTTTTAGTACGATTTAGTAATATAATATCATCTAAAGAATTTGATGCGCAAAGAAATGCAATTGAAGAACCAACTAGACCACTTCCTATAATAGAGATCAGCTAAATCTCATCTCAATTATTTTATTAAAAGTACAGGACATCTAGTTCTTTGAATAACACCATTTGCAACGCTTCCAAGAAGAACTTTGTCAAGACCTGTTCTACCATGAGAACTCATTACAATTAGATCCATCTTTCTTGATTTTGCAAATGTTGTAATATCCTTAACAACGGAAATTGATTTTAAAATCTGTAATTTTATATTAACGTCAACCTTGTTTGCTGAAGCCTCTAGTTTTTCCATATACTTTTTTGCTACCTTACTTTGTTTTTTTAACAACTCAGTATCAGCTCGTGCATCATAAAATTTGTGATGCCAAGCATCTCCTTCAATGCAGGTTATCAGAGTGATTTTTGAGTCATATTTTTGGGCTATATCTAATGCAACCTTGAAGGCTTGATAAGATGGACTTGATAGATCAAAAGGTACTAGAATATTTCTTTGAACAACATTGATGAAAATGGCTATAATGTTCAATTTAAAGCTCATACAAGATTGTCCAAATACAGATTATTCCTGTAGTGCACTGCAATGCAGTGTATACTGATCTATTAAATCGAAACTTGCCGTAGTTTATTCATGCAAGCGTTAATTTCAGGAAGAAAAGTAGAAGATGACTCAAGAAAAGATGCCATACTTGAGGTAATGTCTGATAAATATTGTCGAGACATCTTGGAGATTTCCATGGAAAAACCAAAATCTGCTATGGAGATAAGTGCTGAAACCAGAATTCCCAATTAGTACTGTGTATAGAAGGTTACAGACTCTCCACGATAACAAACTTTTGGGAATTTCAGGGTCCATCAGCGATGATGGTAAAAAGTATTTTCTCTACAAAAGTAAGGTAAAAGCCATTGCTACATCATTTAATGGTAGTAATGTAGAGATTGAAATCGTACCTAATATTTCCTAAAAACTTATTTCTTTTCCTTTTATTGAAATCAGATTTGAGAATCAATGATCAATTTTAAATCGAAAAATTGATTATACCTTTATGGAGAAACTGTATTCTACACCCGTAATTTCTGTAAATCCAGATTCATCAATTTTTGAGGTATTGCAGAAAATGCAATCTAAATTTGTAAAACGAGTAGTGATTACAAATGGAACTAAACCTATGGGAATCATTACAGAACGAGATATTGATAAATTTCTTGAAGATGATAAAACGGCTAGGGCAGTTGATGAGATACCAGTAAAACATCTTATGCAAAAAAATATTGTATTAATTACTGATGGGCTAGAAGATGATTTTTATCAATGTGCCTCAAAAATGGAAAATTTGAAAATTGGATCAGTAATACTTGTGGATAAAAATGGAGATTTGTCTGGGATAGTTTCAAGAACAGATTTAGTAAAATCATATGCCAATATTTTTGGTGGAAAATATCTAGTAAGAGATTTCATGAGTACAAAATTAGTTACATGTAGAAAATCAGATTCCTTGAAATTTGCTTTAAGTTTAATGAATCAAAACAAAGTTTCAAGATTGGTAGTAACTGATGAAAATGGATCAGTTATTGGTCTAATTACAACAAATACATTATTGACTCATAGTGATTATTTTACAAGGGGCCATACTCGTTCTCGAGATTATCTACTTCCATTGAACAAAGATGCATCTGTAAATGATTTACTTGAAGAAAGTCTTGTAACTGTTGGCGAAGATGAAGATTTGGCAAAAGCAGCAAGTTTAATGATCAAGAACAAAATTAGTGGAATTCCTGTATTAGATTCCAACCAAAATCTAATAGGATTAGTAAGTAAAACAGATGTTGTAAAGGCTTTTTCTGATGTCCTACCACATGAACAGCTAAAATTGAAGTATAAAGAAATGTATTAAATTATTAAATTTCAGGTATATTTTACATATTATTTTTATTTTATTAAAAATATTACAGCTATAATTATCATATTTGAAAATTATGAATCCTTGTTAAATAAATTAAAAATAATTACTTTCAGTGCAAGTAAGACAAAAAATTAGCATTATTGCTGTGATTAGTGTTTTATTATTTGGCTCCATGGTTTTTTACTCAAGTGCTTCTGCTGAAAGTCTTCCACAATGGATAAAAAATACAGCTTTATGGTATGGAGAAGGTTCAATCTCAGAAACTGAATTTCTAAATGCTATAAAATTTCTCCTAGAAAATGATCTCATAGTTATAGACGAAGAAACAGATGATATTGTTTCAGCAGATCTTACTTCAAGTGTTTTAATTCCAAACGGTAACTATGATGTGTCAGGCACTAGCTTTTACATTCCATTGAATCTTGAAGTGACTCGTGGCACAAACGTAATATGGGTAAATGATGATTCAGTACCTCACACAGTACAAAGTCAAAACGATAAAGGAGAGATAATTGGATTGTTCAATAGTGCACCTCTTCAAACAGGTGAATCATTTGAGTATACATTTGATGAATCCGGAGTATACAATTACTATTGTTCTTTTCATCCATGGAGAGTTGGAATAGTAACAGTACGATAAAAATAATATCTAAAAATTTTATCATGAGAAATTATAGTAAATTAGAATTAATTTAGTTAGTATTTTCTTTTAAGTGTGAAAGTACCTTTTCTAATTTGAAATAAAATTCTAAGTAAGAAAAAAAACCATATTATCATCAAGAAAAAATAAATAAAATCTCTATCTGGTAGATCAGGAGCAGGTTCATCTAGAACTGTAATTTCTTCAATTGGCTGCTCGGGAAGATCAAAGGGTGGAACATAACTTATTCCTAATATTAGAGGAATTATTATGACAACAGCTAGCTGAAGAACCATATCAATTAAATCATTTTTGATAATTTAGATGTATGTTAAATTCTCAAAAATATTCTGTTAGGAGATGACAGTTACAACAAATTTAATTAAAATCCAGTCTAAAGGCGAAAATGATATGATTGACTTGACCGAAAAAATATCTTATTTTGTTAAAAAATCAAGTATTTCAAATGGCATAGTCACAGTTTTTGTTTCTGGGTCTACAGGATCTATAATTAGCATTGAATATGAGCCTGGGTTAATCAAAGATTTTCCTAAAATGCTGAGTAGAATTGCTCCTAAGGATTTGGATTATGGTCATGAACAAATGTGGCATGATGGTAATGGTCATTCTCACGTAAAGGCATCATTAGTAGGCCCATCTCTGACAATTCCATTTAATGAGGGCCAGCTTTGTTTGGGAACTTGGCAACAAATTGTTTTTGTCGAATTGGATTCAAGAAGTAGAAATAGAGAGCTGATATTACAAATCATTGGAGAATAATCGTGTCTGAATTAAAGCGACACATGGGACTTTTTCATCTTACCATGTACGGAGTGGGATTAATTCTTGGTGCTGGAATTTATGTTCTGATTGGAGAGGCAGTAGGATTTGCTGGAAACTCTGTATGGATTTCTTTTCTGCTTGGAACAATTGTTGCAATATTTGCAGGGTTGAGCTATGCAGAATTGTGTGCATTATTTCCAAAGGCAGCTGCAGAATATACTTTTGTAAAACATGCCTTCAAAAATAATTTTATTGCATTTATCATTGGGTGGTTAACTGCAATAACATCTATGATCACAGCAGCAACTGTTGCTTTGGGATTTGGGGGATATTTTATACAATTTGTAAATTTGCCAATAACAGTATCTGCAATTTTGTTGATAGTGGGGTTGTCTATTGTAAATTTCATTGGTATCAAGGAATCAACATGGGCAAACACTATTTTTGCAATCATTACAGCAGGAGGTCTTGGATTAATCATATTTTTGGGAATGACTTCTGATACTACAGAAGATATTGATTATTTTGAGGCACCAAATGGAATGACTGGAATTATTTTGGCATTTGTTTTGATATTTTTTGCATTCATTGGTTTTGAAGATATGGCAAATGTAGCTGAAGAAGTAAAAAGACCTAAAAAAACACTTCCTAGGGCAATCATTCTATCGGTTGTAATTACTGGCATCATCTATGTCTTGGTTGCATTATCCGTAGTTCGAATTTTAAACTGGGAAGAATTAGGACGCTCTTCAGCTCCATTGGCTGATGTTGCAGATCAAGCAATAGGATTTGGAGGAGGCATCACATTATCTGTAATTGCACTTTTTGCAACTGCTAGTACGGTTCTAATTACACTAGTGGCAGGATCTAGAATACTTTATGGAATGTCAAAGAGTGGTTCTTTGCCATTATCACTATCTAAAGTACATTCAAAAACTAAAACACCTTGGATTGCAGTAATTGGAATTTTTGTCACATCTGTCGCATTTTCCTTTATTGGGGATATCGTAATAGTTGCAAACATTACAGTTTTTGCAGTAGTGATAACCTTTGCGATGATAAATCTATCAGTAATTGTATTACGATATACTGAACCTCAATTAGAAAGACCTTTTAGAGTACCACTAAACATTGGAAAATTTCCGATTCTTCCACTTGTTGGTTTTGTTGTAACAGTTTACATGGCAATTCAGTTTGAGATGGTAATTATGGCTGTAGGACTTGGAATCATAGGTGTCGGGGTAATATTCTATTTGATTTTTAATAGGAGAAGAAAAGTTCAATAAAAAAAATTTATTTGTTGAGGTGTTAGTCAACTGGATATTATCAACACTGACATTAATTTTGTGAAATTATCTTTTGTAAAAATATATTCAATCTACTTTAACAATAAATCATGTATGACAAAATTCGAATTGTTGGTGTTATATTCGATATTTTGTATGGAAAACGTAAAGAAACTTTCAGATAAATTATTTTTTCTTTGTTTTACTAAGTGCAATTGATGCAATAACAATTCCTATAATTCCTAGTCCCATTCCTGCATATCCAATGTTCATTTGTTGGTTTGATTCTTCAAGTTGAGAAACTGATTCATTTAGATCATTTATCTCTCCAACAAGGGTAGTATGACCATCAATTAGTTGGTTCAATGTTAAATCTGATGATTCAGGAAATTCAATGTATGCTCTTTCATCTACTTTAGGAGGATGCATTGAAAGACTAACAATTGTTTCACCGATATTTCCTAAGATGTTTGCTTGATAATATCCTGCTACAGTTGGATTTACAAACGCATAGTATTTTCCCTGAATATTATGATCCTCCTTTAGGGGTAATGTAATTTTTTGGTCTTCAAGAATAAGTTGCATTTTCAAAGTTTTACTTAAACCAGAAATTCCGTTTTCGAATACTTGATCTTCAAATTTTATTCCTGGCTCAAGAGGGCTTACAAATAGTTCAATTCCGTTGGTTTCACCTGATACTACAGGCTCATTCATCCAGCCAATCTGCAATCTATAATCACCTACCGAATCCTCAGTATGCCCAAATGCAGTACCAAAAAATCCTAGAATTAGTAATGAAAATAAGGCTAAATATTTAAAATTCAATAATTAACAAATTAAAATTCTTTTTAAAAATGTTATAGTATTTTTCTCAAAATGAAATTTGTACTGATCAGAATTTTTATGCATCAGCATACATTGATACTTCCCAAGCAGTTGGAGTTTGGGCAAAGGCTACGTATTCTATGTATTTTAGTTCTGCATATTTTTCTAGAAAGTCTTTTGTAAAGACTTCTTCCAAGAATTTTTGATCACTTTGCAAAGAATCAAGTGCACCTTTTAAGGAAACTGGGAGTGATCCTATTTTGTATTCTCTCTTTTTTTCTGTACTTAATTTGTAAACATTTTCTTCAACAGGATCCCCGGGATCAATTTTATTTTTAATTCCATCTAATCCAGCTAGCAATAATGCAGCTTCAAGAAGGTAAATGTTAGCAGTAGGATCAGGTACACGATATTCTATTCGCTTACTTTTTTCTTGACTTCTGTAGTACATTGGGACACGGATTGCAGCGGAGCGATTTCCCATTCCCCAACAAACATTTACTGGTGCTTCAAATCCTGGGACTAGTCGTTTATAGGAATTTGTTGTAGGATTGGTAATTGCACATAGTGCAGAAGCATGTGATAAGATACCTCCAATGTAATATCTGGCAATTTGACTCATTTGTGCAACATTATCATCAGGATCATACATCACATTGACTTTATCCTTCCATAGACTTTGATGAGTGTGCATGGCAGATGCATTATCTCCAAAAATTGGTTTTGGCATAAATGTAGCCACTTTATTTTTGCGCTTGGCTTTGACTTTAACGATATTTTTTACAGCAACTACATTGTCAGCCATGGCAATCATTTCATCATAAACAAGATTAATCTCACATTGTCCGGAAGTTGCTTCTTCGTGATGTTCTGCTTCGACTTTTATTCCAAAATTTTTGTAAAGGTCATCACAAACATCTTTTCTAAAAGTTTCAAGCGTATCTTTTGGTTGAGATGGGTAATATCCTTCTTTGATATCAATTGCAGTACTAACATTTCCTTTTGCCCAAGGTGATTCTTTTGATTCAATCGAATATCCTGATCCTCCCCCTGAGTGAGTTGCACCATATGGTGATGGATAAACGTTAATTGCATCAAACACAAAAAATTCAATTTCAGGACCCCAGTTAGAATGAGTTATACCAAAATTCTTTAATTGTTGAGAAGCTTTGTAAGCAATTCCTCTTGAATCTCGATTGTATCTGGTTTCTTCTACAGTATTTCCTTCATAAAGATCACAAAACAATATACAATTTTTTCTATTTCCTGGATCATAATCACTAGGTAAAATTCTAAAGGATTTTGGATCTGGTTTTAGAATCATATCAGAATTATTTACAGATTTGAATCCAACAATGGAACTTGCATCTAATTTTTCTAATCCATTTTCAAAACTTTGTTTATCAATAGCATAACTTGGCATTCCAAGTCTGTGTAGTTCTCCAAACATATCTACAAACCAGAGATTTACAAATGAAATATCTTCATCCTTTAGAGCTTGTAGTACTTGATCTGCGTTCAACTAGTTTTTTTTAGAAAACCAATTTACTAATGTTAGTTAGTAAGATTCTTTTGTCAATATAGTAAGGTAAAACTTAAGATTCTGGATAATCTTCATACGTTTTTGTTTTTTTGATGATATTCATCTCATCCTCAAAGAAAAATTTTTCCTCAAATGCTGGTTTCAAATCGTCTAACCAGATGGCATTTTCATCATATTTGGCAAAAAAAGGCCTTTGAACCCATTCTGGATTTCTTCCTTGTAAGAATCGTAGAGAAAACACTTTTTCTCCCATAACTGTAACAACGCCATCTACCTGAACTTTGCCTGGTGTAGCTGACATACTAGGACCTCTTACTGTTCTTCCCAGTCCACTGACTTTTTTGTAGGCATTTCGGAAAATTTCTTGTGCCTTTGCCAATGAAATCCCAAAGTAATGTTGAGCACCAGTGTCTCTAACAACAAACATGTAGTAAGGTATGCATCCCAATTGAACTTGCTTTGTCCACATTTTTGCCCACATATCTGCATCATCATTAATGTGAGCCAAAAGTGGAGATTGGGTTCGAATCTGAGCTCCTGTTGCTCTTACTTCTTGAATTGCCTTTTTTACAGAATTTGTTGATAATTCAGTTAAATGATTAAAATGTGCCATAAATGCAAGATGGATTCCATTTTTTGTGACCTTTCTAAAAAGATCTAACATTTGTTGAGAATCATCATCTGTTAGAAATTTGTATGGCCAATAAGAAAGGGATTTAGTACCAATTCTAATTGTCTTTAGGTTTGGAAGTTTTGCATCAATCAAAGTTTCAATGTACTTTGAAAATATTTTGGCTTTCATAATCATTGGATCGCCACCAGTAAAAAGCACATCAGTAATTTCTGGATGTTCAATTAAATATTGGACTAGTTGTTCTCCTTCTTTCATTGCAAATTTCATTTTCATCCATTCCAACAAATTGTGGCCATCTAAAACAAAAGCTACAATATGCATGACAAGTTTGACTTTGACTTGGGAAAAACAGACATGTTTCTTTGTATTTGTGTTGCATTCCATACAGTTTTGTTCCATCTTTTAGTGTAGGAACGTTTAGTTCCATTTGTCCTGCTGGATGTGGATTTAGTTTGTAAACGAATTTCATTTGCAACATTTGTAATTTCTTTTTTATCGGAATTATTTTTTAGAGTGGTTGACATTTTTTCAAAATGCTCTGGTTTGAGCATTCCTTTTTGTGGAAAAGTTAGAACGTACATTGGATCATTTGGAATGTTTTTCCAATCAATTAATTGTTCAACTACATAGTTATTGGCTTTAAATGGTAAAACATTTCCTACAACTTCCATTTCAAATTGTGTTTGCTCAGAAAAATTTTGTATTTGTGGAATATCGCGAAAATTTGCTAAGGTATATGACTTTAAAGAAGGAGATTCATCCCAAATGGTCTCTTGATAAGTCATTTTGTATAATATCTATTTACCCTTGTTAAAGGTTACAAGATTTTTAGGCAGAAAAAAAGATAAAAATTAGCAAAAATTCTGCTTATTATTGAAACATAATATGATAATATGGCTTAATCTTTGTATTCTAGAAAACTAAGTGAATTAGAAGAGGAGAAATCATGGCCGAAGAAGATATTTCACAAATTTCAGTAGGAGAATTTGAGACTGTATCACAATTATTAGCCTCATCAGAATCCTTGCAATTTGCTTTTATCCTAATGGTTGTTGGCATGATTGCCATAGCAGTAGCATATAGCAAATTTTTTGGTTGGGTAAAATCTCAGAAAATATACTATACAAGACCACATTTTTCCAGATTTGTTCGTAGGGCAGTTTTGCCATTTTTTGCAATTGCTCTTATCACCTCGACTAATGCATACATACAAACATCTGCCATTTTTGAGCAGGAAGTAGAAATTGGGGGTGAATCATCTCCAGAAGCAACTTTTGCAAAAATTCTCAATACCTTTAATATTTTAGTAATAGGATACACTATTTCTCATCTTATTCCAATAGCACTTACTAAACGAGATAAATCAATTCTTGAAAAAGAAGATTTTGATGAATGGTTTGATTATCGTGGATTCTCAGATGATGGAGAATTGTTTCACAAGTTGTACAAATGGATGCCACCTAAAGTAACTAACGAAGAAATCCCAGAGGAAGAATTTCAAAAACATCTCAAAACTAAAGAAGGTTTACAATATCTTGAACAATTTCGCACTACAAAAGGTAATCCAATTGGTAGTTATGAAAAATTAGTTAAAGATCCTTTTGAGAATTGGAAAAAATCAGAGAGGACAAAGTATCAAAAATACTATAAAAATTGTGTTACAGGAAATAACCAATCTGGAAGAAAGTTAAAGCCAGGTGCAAAGCCTGATGAAATTTTTCCAATAGATGTTTGGAGAGAAGAGAAGAGAACCCATAACTTTGAACCAATAATTCCTAGTTCAAGACCAGTTGGTTATGCTAGGAAAAAAAGAGAAGGTATTCCAAAATCAGCAAAACAAGTATTGCCAGTTGGAATTTTTGTGGCTACCATCATTGGAGTAGTTGCATGATGGGGAGTTGATTTGTTTGTATTAGCAACTGCAACAGGTGGATTTGCAATTGGCATAGGTTTAGCTTTACAAGAGACAATGCAGAATTATTTCGCATATTTGATGATTAGAAAAGACAAGATTTTCCAAGAAGGAGACAGAGTTCAGCTTGATACAGGTTATAATGGATACGTGCACAAAATCACGCCTAGAGTTACCTATGTGAGACATGGATTACATGAATCTCTTGCTGTAATACCTACAAGACAGCTGGTTAATGCTCAGATTATCAATTATACTAAAGAAAATAAATTAGTACCAGCTATAGTAAATGTTGGAGTTTCATATCTAAATAATCCTAAACAAGTTGCATCAATTCTTGTTAAAATTGGAAAACGGGGAATGAAAGAAATTATTGATGGAAAAGGAAGACATCTAGTTAGACAAAATAGATGTCCATATCTAGATGAAAATAAATCAAGTTGTGGATGTGATAAGGATCTTCATGTAGATATATCTCAACCTGTTGTAAGATTTAACGAATTTAATGATTCAGCATTGGATTTTTCAATGTGGGTATTTGTTAGAAATTATGGAGCTCAATTCAAAACAAAAACAGATCTTCGAATGATCATGTATGAAGAATTCAAGAGATATGATATTAGAATTCCATGGCCAATCAGAACTGTTTACCAAGGAGATGAGAAGAAAGAATTTGAAGAAATCAGTCAAAAGGATCAGGATAGAAACAAAGTGATTGAGAAATATGGCCTTGGAGATATTGGTCGTGGAGAAGGAGAAGAATAGATTTTTTTCTCAAAACTTAAGAATCCCCTCACTACACGATCATTTGTTGATTAATCTTATTGCTGGTAAATCCTCAGAAGATTTAGCAAAAAAAATATCAAAAAAACTAAAAGCTAACCTTGTAAAATCACAAGTACAATTTTTTCCCGATGGAGAACATAAAATCACTCTAAAAGGGAAACTTTCAAAGGGAAAAACAGTCGTAGTTCAATCAATATATCCTCCAGTGGATTCAAATCTGATTCAAGCATTATCACTAATCTCAAAGGCAAAAGACTACTCTACTGAAGTGGTGGCAGTAGTTCCTTATCTTGGGTATGCTAGGCAAGATAGAGAATTCCTGCCTGGAGAAATCGTGACAATGAATGTTCTTGGGCAATTGTTCAAAGGAGCTGGTGCCTCCAAGATAATAGTTGTAGATATTCATAGTAAAATCGGATTAAAACACTTTAAAATCAAATCTGAAAACATATCTGCGATTTGTGATCTTGTCAAATATTTCAAAAAATTAAACCTAAAAAATCCTCTAGTTATTTCTCCTGATCAAGGCGGAAAAGAAAGGGCAAAAGAGTTTGCAGATGAATTCGAGTCAGAGTTTATTGCTTTAAAAAAACAACGTGATCGTAAAACAGGTAAAGTCAAAATTAAAACTGAAGGTCTAGATAGAGTAGTAGGAAGAGACGTGATTTTAGTTGATGATATGATTAGCACAGGAGGAAGTATAATCAAAGCTACAGAATTTCTTAAGAAACAAAAATGTAAGCGAGTATTTGTTGCTTGTACACATGCTCTCTTAGTGAATGATGCAGAAAAGAAAATAAGAAAAGCTGGAGTTGCAAAAATTATCAGTACCAATACTATACCGGGTAAAACATCTGTTGTTGATATTTCAAGCACAATTGTAAAGGCAATAAAATAATGCCAGAAAGTTTTTTTGTATTATCTAAAGATCATTTAGAAATTGCCAAAGATGAGATAGTTGCTATTGCAAAGACTTATGATAGATTTGCAAAGTCAAAATCATTTTCAAATTTAGTGATAATACAATCTAAAATAAACTGGGATAAAATTGCGCAGCGTGCAACTTTTGTGAAAACATCAGGTCAGATTTTACGTAAAATGTCAGGATTATTTTTAGGAGAAGATAATTTTGAAGTTCTAAAAAATGCTAAAACTTTTGCATGTAGAGTCATAAATTTATCCTCAAAGCAATTTGAAATTCCAGAATTAGAAAGCTCGATGGGAGATATGATTTCAAAGCTTTCTCAGGCTCAAGTAGACTTGCAAAATCCAGATATTATTATTTATTTGATTTTCACAAATCAGGAAAATTTTTTTGGTTTTTCAAGACCAGATGATTTTCCCAAAAGGCCTAAAAAAGTCAGAAAACATCCCCATGAATTGGATTGGAAGTTAGCAAGAGTAATGATTAATTTAATTGGATTAAAAGAAGGCGAAACTGTATGTGATCCGTTTTGTGGTACTGGCACTACATTATTGGAAGCAGAGTCTATGGGAATAAAGGCAATTGGAGTAGATTTTGATGAGAAAATGTATGAAATTACAAAGGAAAATTTGGAAGCCAATGGATTCAAATCAAAAATAAGTAAAGCAGATTTTAGTGAATTTACAAAAATGCAAGATAAATTTGATGGAATCGTCACAGATCTTCCTTATGGAACAGCATCCAAAGCATCAGAAGATCCTCAAGAATTAATAAAAAAATTTGTATCCATGCTTCCTAGACGTAAAAAGATTGCAATAATGTGTAAAAAGGGATTTGAAAAAAAATTGAATATGAATCCATCAAAGACTTACGATATTTTTAGGCACAAAAGCTTGACAAGGACAATTTTGATAAAATGAAACTTGTTTTTTTGGGAACATCTGGGGCACAACCTACTGAAAATAGAGGATTGTCTTGTATTTGTCTAGCAAGAGAGGGAGAAATTCTAATGTTTGATGCTGGGGAATCCGCTCAAATTTCTTTTCTCAAATCAGGGTTAGGGTGGAATAAAAAAATGAAAATTTTTGTTACACATCTTCATGGTGATCATTGTGTAGGAATTTTAGGACTTCTTCAAACAATGACTATGCAACGTAGAACAGAATGTTTAGAAATTTACGGACCAAAAGGTATTGATGAATTTATTGCTGCAAATATCAAAGTATTAAATTTTGGATTATCATTTCCAATAATGATTTCAATAATTGATGAAGGAAAAATTTTGGATTCTAAATTTTACTCCATGTACGCATGTAAAGCTAGTCATTCTGTTACAGCATTTTCATATCGTTTTGATGAAAAAGATAAACCAGGCAGATTTAATCTTGAGAAAGCAAAATCTTTAGGAATTCCAGAAGGTCATCTATGGAATAAATTACAAAACGGAGAACAGATTGAAGTTGGGGGAGAAATTATTACATCAGAGCAGGTGTTAGGAGAAAAACGACCTGGAAAGAAAATAGGAATTTCAGGAGACACAATGCCCACTGAAGATTTAGAAAAATTCTTTGAGGTTGTGATTATCTTGTCTTTGATTCTACATTTTTAGATGAATTAAAAGAAAAAGCCATAGAAACACGTCACTCTACTGCAAAACAAGCAGCTATTTTGGGGAAAAATGCTAAAGTAAAAAATCTAATTCTTACCCATTTTTCTGCACGATACAAGGATGAATCTCTACATCTAGAAGAAGCAAGGCAAATCCATGATTCTGTAATTACTGCAAGAGACCTCTTAGAAGTTGAAATAAAGTAAGATGTTTGATTCAATTGCAGAACAGCTAAAAAAAGCAAAAAAAATTGTTTTTGTAACTGGTGCAGGAATTTCGCAAGAAAGTGGAATTCCTACTTTTAGAGGCAATGATGGATTGTGGAGAAATTATGATGCAATGAAATTAGCCACAATTGATGCATTCTATGATAATCCAAAGTTAATTTGGGAGTGGTATAATGAAAGAAGGCAAAATATTTTTGCTGCAGAACCTAATCTAGGACATAAAGCAATTGCCGAATTGGAAAAATTCTCCAAAGTAGTAGTTCTTACTCAAAATATTGATGGACTTCATCAAATAGCTGGTAGCTCAAAAGTTTTGGAATTGCATGGAAGTATTGTTAAAATCAAATGTACAGTTTGTGATTATAAGGATGAGATCTTAACTGAGTTTTCAGATATGCCGCCTTTTTGTACATGTGGAAATATTCTAAGACCTGATGTAGTTTGGTTTGGTGAGGGTTTGCCTCAAGATGTATGGGAAGAAGCAATAATTCACGCAAGCAGTTGTGATATCATGATTATTGCAGGAACATCACTTGTTGTATCTCCGGCAAATACTCTACCAATCTATGCTAAACAAAATAATGCTATCTTGATAGAAATAAATCCAGATGAAACAATTATGACGTCAGAAATGGATGTGTCGATTAGATCTACTTCTGCTAATGCTTTGCCAGAATTAATTTCTGTTTTTAAAAAAATGTATACAGTGTAATTAATTTTTGAAAATCAGGCACAAATTATTCAAAATTTTCCTATTTGTCACTAATCACATTACTATTGCAATCTTTAGCTTTGTTGATAATTTGTAATATTGTAAGCTAACTAAACTTAATGTTCAAAGTATTCTATTTAATCAATAATGTCAGAAAATGGTGAAAAAATTCAAGACTATCTGGAGAATCTTCAACATGAAATTTCCTTAGGATATGAATGCTATGGTCACAAATATTCTCATAATGGAACTATGTCCTGCATAACATGTGGTAAGACAAAATAGAATTACGTTTTTTACCATATTGTAATCTTGCCATGATGTAGAAAAATAAGTATACTATTATTCGGTAGTTTCTCTGATCAATTCAGAAAGTTGTCTGCCTTTTCCCTGAGGTAGTGCTGTTATCCCGCCATCCAAACTTTCAGCTACAATGCTTTACCTGCAAGTACTTTGACAGCCATCAACGAAGTATTTCCAGCCATGCAAACTAGCAAGGACCTACCTTTAGTCCCTTGCAGTTCTTTACTTAATTCTTCTGGAATTTGTTGTGTTGTCAATAGTTGTTCTGAGATTCTTGCTTTTGACACATAGATCTTTGTTTTATCAACACCAAGAGATTTTGCAATTAACTCTATTCCTTCTTCACGTGGAGTATACTGAGTATGAATCCAAATTATTCTATCATAATTATCTACGTCAGATACAGCTTCTTGCAGGGAGACCCTAGTACGGTTCTGTTTCTTTGACATCTCTTCTAGATTCTTTTTGTACTTTTGAATTCCATCTGCAACTATTACGACAAATTTTCCACCGCCTCCAAAGTTTGCCATTTGTATCGTCGCATAAAGTGCAAGAGCACTACTTTCACCAATGTCATGACCCTTGTCTACAAAAAACTTTAGAAGAGGTTTTGCCTGCTCAAAATCTACTTCATGTTGGCCTGCATATAGCTCAGGTTCGTATAACTTCAAGCCTGATGCCTTGTTTTTTGTTCTAATTCCTGCAACATCTTGACCAGCAGGTGGGAATACTATGTGCAATGATTTTTTTCCATATTTTTCAGATATGTATCTGCTCAAGCCACCAGACGTGCCTCCCGTACCAAAGGTACAAACAATTCTAAAATCTGCAAGTGAATTTCCTTTTTCATGTAATTGTTGGTCTATCTCAGGTGCAGTGACAGTTCTATGAACATCAATATTCAGTTTATTGTCATACTGTTCTGGACAGAAACAACCATAAATCTTTGCAAGAAGCTTTGCCAAGTTTATGATGTCTTGGCTAGCTAAAAGTGATTGTATCTCAGAGCTTGCTTTATCAAAAATGGCAGGGTCAAATCCAAGCTCAGATAATTGTGAGCGAATATTAGCGGCAGTTGCCTTTGCAGCCAAAAGATTTGGGCTGTCTTTCATTCCTGGAGCGGGACAGATGTCCATATCAAGATCCATGATACGTATATTCTCATTTTTCAACTCCTCAAAGACTCCCTCCTGGAGTCTTCTTGAGACAAGTGCAACTACATCTAGTCCAAGTTTAGATAACTGCCCAAGGGCTATTCCAAAGTTTCCGGAGGTGGCCTCAATTATTGTTTGTCCATTTCTAAGATTACCTGTTACAATTGCGTCATGAATTATGTGAACCGCAGGTCTGACTTTAATCGAACCTGTTAACAAATTAGAATCAAACTTGCCAAAAACTTTCAGATCTGTATCGGATAGATTCAAGTTGTACACATTTTTTGCACATTCTTTCAAATCCTCAGTAATATCAATCAGAGGTGTTGCGTTGATAACCTTTGCATCACCCTCTATTTCCTCCAGATGAGGAACCTTACTCCATATTTCTTTTTTAAAGTGCTCAAGCAGAACGTTGTCAATATTACTTTCTTTAGTTACTTCTGCCAATTTTTCTCTGCCTTATCACTTACTACAAGATCATATAAAATATATGATAAGCACTATCAGACTCGCTTCATATCTGGATATTCATAGGACTTACTCTTTTCTTTTTAATTCTTATTTGCTCCAAACTTCAAATTTTCATTCAAATTTATTTTATAATTTAGCATCAACATAATTTACAAAATAAGATAACGAGGATATGCTGGAAAATCCTAATCGAAATTGAGATGCTTCCATCTTTTTCGCGTTTTCCTCTTTCTATCTGTCTACCTCTTCAAAGTTTACCCCTTGAGCATTGGTAGGTATGATAGATCCTCGTCACACTATATACACAAAAACAGAATTTAAGGTTTTCTAGAAAATTCTCAATAATTATTCATAAATATACGTTAAATTCATACAAATATACATTATATTATTGATTTACCTTTTTTTATACCTGATTACTCAATAATGATCCAACATAGTAAAAGAGACATCTACGAATTCTTGTTAAAATAAAAATTCAAGATATTTTAGGCTGTTTCTGATCAGTAAATACAAAAGTTTTGCATCGTAATAATTTGCAAATTATTTGTTAGAAACAGCTGATACACACATCCCCTTAACAATAATTTGTTTGTAATTATATTATTGGGCTCAAAAAGGAAAATGGTTTTGGCTGCATTAGCGGTCATTACAGGTATTGTAATAATAATACTACCTAGTTCTGCATATGCAGTTTCTACAGAAAAAGTCCCTCTAGTCCAACAATACGAGCAATTTGATGGACAAAAAGTAACTGGATTTTGTAACGTAGAATTGGATGATGAAGGAAATTTGCATTGGCTAATCAAAGTAAAGGGTCTTTTGCCTGAAACTCAAGGGCAATTTGATTTGGGTCATTGGGCAGGTGATATTGATGTGCCATTTATAGCAGATAAGGAAGGTAATGCAAATTCCAATAATCAAATTATACTTGCTGCAGATGTTCCTCACCCTATATTTACTCAATTTGCAGCATGTCATGTTTATGCTATTGGCGATAGCCATAATGATTTTCCAGGAATTGCCACAGGAAAATTAAAAATTATCTAAAATCTTATTATTACTCTAAAAATATTTCATAGTCTTTAGTAAGATTATCAAAGTGTAGTCGGGTTTTTCAACTAATATAGAAAAAGAATTTTCTCAATATTGTATTTGGTATAATTAAGATTGAAAATAGAATTTAGATTATAATCCGCCACCAGAAATCTTGGAGAGTTCTAACTCATACCCACTGGGATCAACAATGTACACTGACTTTGATTTTTCCCAATCAACTTCTCCTCCATAAAGAATTTGCACTCCAAGATCTTGGCATTTTGAAATTACCTGCTCAAAATTTGCAATATGAAAGCCAAAATGTGCAATTCCACCTTCTGGCGTCATATCAGGAACCTCATACAGGCACAACTTGATTGAATTGTTCCCGATTATTTTTGATGGCACATCTGTCTTGTTCGGGTTCTCTTCTTGTTTAATTTCAAAGCCAAACAGATTGGAATAAAAATCGATAGACTCTGCCAAATTTTTGACTTTCATGTTTACATGGTCAATTGATGTTGCATCAAGATTTGCTATGTAATCTTTTGTAGATACGTGACATTTAGTTTTTGTTCTATCTTTTTATTAGTCACAAAAATTTTGATTGGAATTAATAAAGCTAAATTTATTCCTCGTAATGGATTAACCAGTCAATAATTCTGTTAATTTGATTAGAAGTCAAAATTACCTTGATTGGTCCTAAGGGAGACTCGTCAGATTCCTCACAGATTGCTATTTTTTCAGCAAATGCAGCTTGTTTATTAAGATAGAACCAAGTTGAATTATTTTCTAAATTTTTTTCTAGTCTACGTTGATAGATTCTTTCAGATTGCATAGAGTTTATTGCATCATAAATTTTTTCTAATGAGTGTAAATCATTAGAATTTGCTTTTATGGAAAATTTTTCAATTTTAATTTCACAGTTTGGAAATATGTTTAAAATTGCAGATTTAACCTTACTAGGATCTTCTGATGGATTGATTGAACATGATATTTCAATTTTACATTTTAGAGAAGGAATGTTCATTTTATCCATTCTTCAATTTTTTTTAAAGATAAATCAATCAATTCTTCTTTTGTAAGATTATTATTTGAAATTGCATCATCAGATAGAGCAATTGGGTTACTTATTCCCACTCCTAGTTCTCGATTATCTCTTTCTTCAAAATTTTCTTTTGTTTTAGGATCATCAGATCTTCCTCTATTTTGTAAGAATCCAAACCTAGTATTAGTTGAAGCATGTATAGCAAGGAGCTTTACATTTCCAAATTTTTTGAGAACTTCAATTTCTGGAGATGATCTTATGCCATCAATAATTATTACATTTGATTTAGAATTTTCAATTTCTAATTTTACCAATTCCGCTACAGCTCCTGGACCATTTTTTTCTCGAAGTTCAAGCATTAACTTTCCTAGATTAGGTCCCGTAGGTTCAAGATTTTTTCTCTTAGCCTCATTTCTAACGGCATTTCCCATATTGATAATTTCATAGCCTTTGGATTTTAGACCATCAGCTATGGTAGATTTTCCTGCTCCAGGCATACCTGTTAAGCATACAATTAGCTTTGTCAATGAATAAATGACAAATTTGCTAATCTATCAAGCTACCGGAAATTATTATAAAGATACTTCAAAAAAAAATATAATGCGAGTTTTTGTAGCTGTTGAAATTTCAAATGAAGAGGTTGTTAATTCAATAACTGAATTTCAATCTAAGATTAACATTAAGGCAAAACCTGTAGAACCTCAAAATTTGCATTTTACACTTCAGTTCTTAGGCGAAATTTCAGATGATGTATCTCAAAAAATAAAACAAGCCCTAAAAACAGTTGAATTTACAAAATTTAAAATAAATTTTAAAGGACTTGGAGCTTTTCCTAAAATGAAATTTCCTAGAGTTGTGTGGGTTGGAACAGATGAAGTTGGGGGGAATGCCTTAATAGATTTGGCAAAAAAAGTAGAAAATGTGTTAGCTCCTTTGGGATTTACTTCTGATAAACCCTTCAAATCTCATATTACTATATTTAGAATTAAAAACAAGATAGGTGACATAAGTAAAGAATTGGAAAAATATGATACATTTGAATTTGGATCACAGGAAATATCAAAAATTAAGCTTAAACAGAGTGTTCTTACTCCACAAGGTCCGATATATTCTGATTTAGAGGAGATAAAGGCAAAATAATGAAAGAAATAATTTCCAAAGTAAGAAAATCAGGAATTCCTTCAAAATCCTTAGAGGCTTCAAAAAGAAAAATTGCTGATTTGGCTTTTACATTAGTTAAAGATCAATTGAAAAAATTTCCAGAAGTGATTAATTTGGAATTTGGAGGTTCTTTTGCAAAAGGTACATGGTTATCTAAAAATGCAGATGTTGATATTTTCATAAAATTCAATAAAGAAACTTCAGAAGAAAAATTTGTAGAAATTTCAAAAAAAATTGGTTTTTCATCAATGAAAAAGTATAATCCGTATGTTCGATATTCAGAACACCCCTATGTTGAGGCTAAAATTAAAGATACGAAGATCAATGTAGTTCCTTGTTATGATGTAAAATTGGGAAACTGGAAGAGTGCAGCAGATAGATCTCCTTTTCATACAAGATATATGAAAAAAGTTCTTTCACCAAAAATGCGAGATGAGGTTAGATTACTCAAAACTTTTCTTCAGTCTGTTGGTATCTATGGTGCAGAAATGGCAAAACAAGGATTTAGTGGATATGTGTCTGAGGTATTAATTTTAAATTTTGGTAGTTTTGAAAATGTAGTAAAATCTATTGCAAAAATAAAAGAAAATCAAGTGGTAGGAAAAACATCAACCGAATTTGAAACTCCTATTATAATTATTGATCCTATTGATAGTAAAAGGAACCTGGCTGCTGCAATATCAATAGAAAATATTGGAAAATTTATTTTAAATTGTAGGGCATTTCAAATTAAACCATCCTTAAAGTTTTTTAAACCTAAAAAATCTAACATTTCTCAAAACAATTTAGAAAATGTTCTAGTAGTAAAATTTGACTTTAAAATTAGAAGTCCAGATATTATTTGGGGACAAATAAAAAGAGCCAATAATTCTTTGAAGACTCAGCTAGAAATCGGAGGTTTCAAGGTTTTACGAAGCGTATCTTATACAGACGAAAAAAAAGAAGCATACTTACTTTTTCTGCTTGAATCTCCGATAATTCCCAAGAAATATTCTAAAATTGGTCCAGAATTTTTTAGAGAAAATGATTGTCGTAGCTTTATTTCTAAAAATATCTCAAAAACTGAACTGATGTGGATAAATGCTGACAGAAAAATAGTGTCTTTAGAAAAACGAAAAAATCCTGATGTTGTTAAGTTTTTATCACAATTTTTGAAAAATAATCTGCAAACAGGCATACCAAAGGGTCTTCAATCTGATTTTAAGAAAGGATTTAAGGTATTTTTAGGCACAAAAAATTTAACAAAATCCATTAAAGAGGTATCCAAAGATTTAATCTCAACTGATGACACAATCTTTCATTTCAATTAAGAAATTTTCTAAAGAGCCTTACTCAACAATTCTTGGATATCCAAAATCTACCAAACGCCAAATCAACTCTAGAATTTTGGAATTAGAAAAATTAAAAATAAAATCAGTTTCATTCACTGGAACTACCACAATTGGTAAATTAGAGATTTTAGGAAAGGGATACGTAGGAGTAGTTGTTTTAGCAAAAAGAGGAAATAAAAAAGTGGCATTAAAGATCCGAAGATTGGATTCTCAAAGAAGTGAAATGAAAAGTGAAGCTAAACTTCTCAAATTGGTAAATACGGTAAATGTTGGTCCCAAACTTTTTGATTATAGTAAAAATTTTGTTATTATGGAATATCTTGAAGGAGAAAAAATCAGTAATTGGATAAAATCATTAAATGGAATTGGTAGTGCTAAAAAATTAAAGACTACAATTAAAACTGTTTTAGAGGATTGTTTTAGATTAGATCAAATAGGATTTGATCATGGAGAATTAAGCAATATCTCAAAACATGTTATAGTTGGAGATACAAAGTCTACGTTGATTGATTTTGAAAGCTCTAGTACTAAGAGAAGAGTGTCAAATGTAACATCAATCACTCAAGCAATTTTTATTGGTTCTGGAATAGCAAAAAAAGTTCAAAGAATTTACAAAAATCCCTCCAAAGAGAAAATTATTCAGGTTTTAAGGAGCTACAAACAAGAACAATCACGAGATAATTTTGAAAATCTTTTAAAAATTTTAAAACTATGACAGGACCTCAGGATTTGAGTGTTTTTGATGATTGTTTTGGTACTAATAGGCACAAAATCTCTAGTCTTTTTTATCACAACTTGAATAGTTATCTGAAATGTACTTTGAGAATACACCATCTAATAATTTAAAGAATGGACACTTTCCTTAATACATGATTTCATTATGTTATCATAACTAAAAAAAGAATTTGAAAAACCTTTGAATAGATTTTGCTTCAAATTATTTTTTGACGACAAAAATTAATCAAAAAATCTAATTTTCAATTTAATAAAAAAATAATTTCCCAATTTTGGGACTTCAGATTTACTTTAAATTCAGTAAATCTCAAATAAAATTATGAGCAAAAGAATTACCATACTGATTGATGATGTAATTGATAAAAAACTACGCCTAATTCAAGCAAAACAAATTGCCAATACTAGTAGTTCTGTGTCATATTCTCAAGTGCTCAACGATATACTACGAAAACAACTAAAGTAAAATTTCTTTCAATTAGTGATTTAATGCCAAAATTCTAGATTTTTTTGCATATCATTTATTGAACTTTCTCTCATCAGTATATTTTCAGGAATACTAAATCCTGCTTTGTCTATTATCAAATTAGGATATTCTTGACACAAGTGCTCGAAATCCCAACAAGGAAAAAAGAAATGATAGCAAAGTAAACGTGGACCTCCATCTTTATCACGCATAATCAAAATCCTTGAAATATCAATAATCTCTTCTTTACATGTGCTGCAAACATGTTTTTCTGAAGAATAAAGTTTAGGGTTTTTTTCTATTGGAAATTGTAATTTATCATCAAAGATGGGTACTTTTTCTATATTGGTACAAATTACTTTTATGTCGTTCAAATTTATGCTTGACAACACAATTCACACGCTAAAATTCTACATATGCTCTAGTTAGCTATTATTCTAATTTTTTATCAATGTTGAAAACTCTAGGTAATATCGTATTCTTGTTTAGTTATGATATGTCTCAAATGGTACTACAAGAACACATGGATTTTGAAACACTTACTGAGGATTTGCAAATATTATGTGATATTTGTGATAAAAAATCAGGAATGCTCAGATGGGATGAGAACTATGTTGGATATAGAGGACGATGTAGTTTATGTGAAAATGACTGGCCTGAATCCTAGAGTTCTCTTTTTGTTTCTCATTCTTCCCAAAAAATAATTCAACAGTCTTAATTACAAGTTTTACAAATTAATTAAATCCAGAGAAAAAATGAGTAAAGAAAGTCTTAAAATTTTATGTGTGTTATATGACGATCCTGTTGATGGGTTCCCACCTAATTATGCAAGAGCAGATATTCCAAAGATTTCAAGTTATCCAGGCGGACAAAATGCACCTACGCCTAAAAAAATTGATTTTAACCCAGGGGAACTTCTTGGATGTGTTTCAGGAGAACTAGGTCTAAGAAAATTCCTAGAAGAGAGAGGACATACCTTTGTTGTAACATCTGATAAAGACGGGCCAAATTCAGTATTTGAAAAAGAGCTTGTAGATTCAGACATTGTAATATCCCAGCCTTTTTGGCCAGCTTATCTTACTACTGAGAGAATTGCAAAGGCACCAAAGCTAAAGTTAGCAATCACAGCAGGTATTGGATCAGATCACGTAGACTTGCAAGCAGCAATGGATAATGACATTACAGTAGCAGAAGTGACGTATTCGAACAGTATCAGTGTATCAGAGCATGTAGTAATGATGATCCTAGGACTAGTAAGAAACTATATTCCATCATACAATTGGGTAATCAAAAATGGATGGAATATTGCTGATTGTGTATCAAGGTCATATGATGTAGAAGGAATGAATGTTGGAACAGTAGCTGCTGGAAGAATTGGATTAGCAGTACTAAAGAGAATGAAACCATTTGATGTCAAGCTTCACTATTATGATAAGCACAGGCTACCAGAAGAAACTGAAAAAGATCTTGGATTGACATTTCATCAAAGTGTTGAGGAGATGGTAAAGGTTTGTGATGTTATTACAATTAATGCTCCACTTCATCCAGAAACTGAAAATCTATTTGATGAGGAAATGATAAACAAGATGAAGCATGGTGCATATCTAATAAATACTGCACGTGGAAAAATTTGTGACAGAAATGCCGTGGCAAGAGCACTAGAGACAGGACAGCTTGCAGGGTATGCAGGAGATGTTTGGTTTCCACAGCCCCCGCCAAAGGATCATCCATGGAGATCAATGCCAAATCACGGCATGACACCTCATACTTCTGGAACATCACTTTCTGCTCAGACAAGATACGCATCAGGAGTAAGAGAAATTTTGGAGAGTTGGATGGATGACAAACCAATACGGGATGAATATCTAATAGTAAAGGGTGGAAGTCTGGCAGGAGCAGGTGCACATTCTTACAGTAAGGGTAATGCAACTGGTGGTTCTGACGAGGCTGTTAGATTCAAAGAAAGATAAGATCTGTTGATTTGATGACTAAATTATAGAATAATTTTTCAATACTCATCCTTTTCAAAAAAACAATTTCAAAATTCAAAATACACTAATGAAGAATCATAGTTTTAAAATCTGTAACAAAATTATATTACAGTTAAAAATATTTTAATACAAACTAATCTGATGTCATTCTAGGCGATAGTAGTGGAAGGAAAATGTCGAAATTGTGGTAAGATATTAGAGGATTCTTTTCTTTCTCATTGTTCTACAAAGTGTCAATTTGAAGAATTTGTAAATTCTCAGTAGATTAACTCACTCCAATAAACAAAGGTGCAGGTACCAATAAATGAGAAAAACTTGATTGTACTTTACATCTGAAACAATAATGGAACATAATTTTTTAGACATCATATCACAATCCTTTCAGTCCATATTACAGCTCGAAAATATTGCTATTTTTTCAATAATAATTTTTTTAATAATAGTCATTATAGTGCTAAAAATTCTTAGTAAAATTTCTAAAATTATTCAAGTTGTACTAATAGTAGGAGTGTTAGTAATGATTTTGGTGTGGTTTTTAAGATAAATTATATTCTAGAGTTTTCAATTACTTGAATTAGTTTTTCTTCAATCTCTTTTCCCATAGATTCTAACTCTGTATTTGATGCAACAGCAAGCAATGTCGTGGGTTTGGCCAAACTGATGTAATTTTCTCCATTTTTCTCATAAACAGCAATAGTACATGGAAGCAATAATCCAATATTTGGATCAGAATCAAGTGCCTGTTTTGCAGCTTGGGGGTTACAAACCTCTAATAATTTGTATTCGTGTGGATAATCAATTCCCTTCTTTGCAAAGATTTCCTTAAAGTCTAGAGTTCCAAGAACACCAAATTTAATTTCAGATAGTTTTGATGTAATTTCTGCAATTACATCATCTATGTTTTTTTGGGTTTTTACAGTATAATGAAAACTCAATTTAGCATCAGTTTATGGAATTAACCGTTGAATAAAGTCTTAGTTTTTTAGTTCAGATCCCTTCTAAAAAATAATTTCAAATATTGTAGAGTTAAAAAATAAAGAAAAAAATGATTTGCCTAAAGTCGTGGCATTATACTGAGTTTTGATTTTGCAGATATTGCAATTATTGATATGATTGCAACTCCTAGTATCATTGCAGCAATGGTTCCAAATTCTGGTACTACTTGTTTTGTAGCAATTTCTCCTGGAACGTCTATGTACTGCTCATCATGACCAAATCCTACGGATTCAATTGTAATAATTACCGGCGTTGAATCTGAAGCATCTGCAGGCAAGGCATCAGTTGTATGACTATTACTCAAGATTCCCTTATGCATATGTCCCTCTTCATCAAGTACCACATCAGATCCTTGTGTTGCTTTAATGTAGTAGGTGATATGCTCTATACCATTTCCATCAAGATCAGTAAGAGTAAGATCAATTGTCATTGCATTATTTGCAACACCATCACTTGTCTGAATTTCAGCCATAATTTGATTTAGTTCAATTGGAGCTGTAGGTATTGGTTTCGCACCTGCTGCTTGAACAGTTACAATTCCTTCCATCCATGGATGAACCATGCAAAAGTAAGGAAATTCACCTTCTGCTTCAAATGTGTGTGAGAAAGTCGTTGCTGCCATAAACAAGCTAGAATCAAAGACACCAGATGGTCCATCTCCTGCACTTCCAGCAGTTACTGTGTGAGCGGCTGAGTCATCATTTGACCATGTTACTTCACCGCCAACATCGACTGTCACCTCATAGGCATGAAACATTCGTTTGTTGTCTCACAACCTGGAACAGACGTCCCTTGTGGAACGCTAACATTAGCATTTTCTGCAAATGCTGGCGGAACACTCAGCAAAACAATAGTTACAAAAACTATCATTAGTGGAAATACGGTTTTATTCTGTATTTTCATTAATTCAAAATTTTATCGCAGAGATAAAAAACCTGTCGTTTATGACCAGATTAAATGTTTATTTCACGATCTTTATTTCAACAGAAGCAATGATAGCTATTGTTTAAACTATCTATTTTTTAAAAATAATTTCAAAATTCTAATAGAAATTATTCTTCATCTAGAATTGTCCAAGACAATCCCATGAGTTGTTCCCAAGCAGGTGTAGATTCAGTGTTATTTGACATGCTCTATTACCACAAAATTTACTTAAAACACTAACGAACGAATCGTTCATAGAAATCATCAGTGGTTGCTAAATACTAATTTCTAGTACTAGATTCAATTGAAACTTTCACCAAGTACCCTAATTCGGTTTTGGTCTTAAGTTTCAATTATAAAATTTCTGTCCTACAAATTCTGTGGATATTTATCCTTCACAAAAAATAATTTCAAAGTCGTTAACACTTTTTTATCAGAAAACATAAGATAATACATCATGAGTGAATCTTGGAGAGAAAGGCTTAGCAGAAGAAGGCTAGAAATAGGAATTGAAGGTGCCGAATACGATTACATACAAGGTTACATCGAATTTTATTGTTCAGAAGCTGACCGTAGATGTAAAGAAATTGACATGAAAAAAACTGTAGATGAGGTTATTGATTCTATGAAAGATGGGGAATTTGATAGGTTTACAAAATCAGTTATTGAATCTGTTCACAAAAAGCAAGGATATGATGGTCAAGCACCTTCTCAAATTATCTAAGACTTTTTACCTTTCCCAAAAAAATTATTATGAAACAACCATTTAGGAAAACAAAAATTTTGAAATATTTCTAGATGATATCTTGCCCAATAATTATAGTTGAAACAAATACATTTCCATTTACAGTTGTTATCTTAATTTGGGCATCATGATTATTGCCAATATTAATTCCTAAATCTAAAAGGATGGTCACTACTTCACCAGGTTGAATTACAGGAAAAAACTCTTGAACTGTGGCATAATTTTTTCCTTCAATGTGACCATTTACAATAATGTATTCACTAGGGTGAGGCTTGTGGCCATTTCCAATTTTATCCCATTCTCCTATTTTTGAAACTGGAGCAAAAGAATAGACATCCCCAACAAACATTAACTCAGAGATAACTACAGGCTGTACTGAATTATTCTGGATGTAAATTGCAATTCTCTCATCAAAATTCTTTATTCCATTGGCTATTCCGCAACAATTTTTAGACAAAATTTCATTTCCATCATGCAAATTTAATTTTTCTACATCTCTGGCATCATATCCTAGTATCCGTATGAATTCAATTTGTGGGGAACCACTGATTTGTGAAGAACCAAAATATTCTTCTGAGAATGCAAATACTCCACTCCCTCCCACAGCTGCAATAGCTACTAACAATAGAGTTGCAATTATTGGGGAAACTGCTCTTCGTGAGGTTATTTTATTTTTAGAAATGAATAGTATAGTGGTAACGTGGTTTGATTCTAGTCCAGCGAAATTCATAATTCATAATATGATTCATTATTACTTAAGGCGGATCTTCTGTAACACAATTTTTTTACTTATTTATTTAAAATTGATGCCTAGTAGTTTTCATGTAAAATAATTTTAATACACTTTAAAAAAAAGTGAAACCCAGCATAACAAACTTCTTGGGGGATAGTGAGCAGAACTGGAGTTTCATATTTGTTTGAAATAGAATTAACTTAAGAGAATGTTTGTTTTTGATGCACAACAATGAGACTGAAAAATCTCATCCTTCCCAAAAAATAATTTCAAAATTTGTTTTTCAATTAGTTGTTAACGATTTTATCGATAGTCAGTAAAAATATTATTTCCCCTTTTCAGAAATCAAAAGTAACCCTAGTCTAGAATATTAGGCATATTATGTAATGTTGAATTATTTTCTATGCCTAATAAATTTCATCAAGACGCCTTCTGGATAGTCAATGAAATGCTCTTGCACTGTGTGTTCTCTAAATTCTTTGATTATTTTTCCAATATCCTCACCAGTTGTTATAAAATTACAATCGAAACCATAATTTTTGCAATCCAATTTGGACAATAGTTTTTCAGAATGTAGTCTGCTGTCTTTTTCTTCAAGTATTTGCAGGTTGTCTTCAACTAATTGACTCCTCTCTATCACCATCATCGTTATTCTTACGATAAAATTCCTAATATGCTCTAGTTAGCTATTATTCTAATTTTTTAGCAACTCTGAGAACTCTAGGTAATATCATATTCATGCATAGTTATGATATGTCTCAAAAGGTATTACAGAAAAGTTCAGATTTTGGAAAAGATGTTGAAGAACCTGCTTTAGAAGGTAAAATCATTCAGGAACATTTAGAAAATGTCAACATGGATGCTTGGTACTATATCTACAATGTTTATGTGAATCCTCCTAGGTTAAATTAAAAATATAGTCTTCCAAAAGTTGTCTTGCTATACATTCCCAAAATATAATTTCAATGGTTCAATTCCTCTTAGACTAGAAGTGTTTTGGTGATTATTTTGGATTCAGATTTTATTTTCTAAGATAAATGGGATCGGCAGGATTTGAACCTGCGACCACTAGTCCCCCAGACTAGTATCATACCAAGCTAGACGACGATCCCTTATGTGGTAGGCACAAAATGAAATTATTAAATCGTAGGATTGAAAAAAGTAATTAATGAAAATTTGTAATATCTGTCATAAAATTTCTGGCTCGGGTCAAGATCATCTTGATTGTTTACAAAAACAAAGAGTAGAACTACAAGATGAAGACTTTAAGAAAAAAATTACCGAAAATCTGCAACTCTCAAATAATTCTCAAGATTTAGGTGTAGAAATAAAAGCTATTCTTGAACATTTGGCAAGAGATAAAGACGCAGATGATGATTAGAGCCAATTAGAAAGTCGATCTTTTTCAAATTGCAATTTTTCATCAAGATGCTCAGAAGTTGATTCAGTTAATTTAGTTGAAGGGTTTGGTCCTGAAAACATATCTACTTCAATCAAAGATGCAGTATCTCTACCTGATTCAATAAAGCATCCACCTTTCCCATCAAATAATACAGATTCTTCTTTTGATTGGATTTTTGAGACAATATTCTGTGCAACTACAAGTCCTTCTCCTTCAGCAAATACTCCTGCTTTGGGGACTGCAATAGTTTCTGTTACTTTCAAGCTAGTAACATCTCCTACGGCATAGACATTTTCATGAGGTGTTTTACAATCTCTATCTATTGGAATAAAATAATTTTCTTTAGCTAATCCAGATTCCAAAATTACATCAGGTACAACATGTGGAGGAACAGCAAGAAGCAAATCAAAATCAGCTTCACTGTTCTGAAAAATTAGTTTGTTTGGTTCTACCGATTTAATCTTACAAGAATCATGAAAAATAATTTTTTCGGAACTTATCAAATCGAGTATTTGTTTACTGATTTCAGGTCCTGCAGCTGGTAATGTAATTGGAGCAGGACTATAGAAATGAATTTGTATGGAGTCACTAACGCCATATTCTCTTAACATAGAATTTATGATTAAACTAGCCTCAAATGGAGCAGGGGGACACTTGTAAGGCATTCCCATAATTGAAATTGCAATTGTGCCTGATTTTAGTTCCTTTATTTTATTATGAATTTCCTCAGTCTGTTTATAGTCATAAAGATTCAATCCGTTTTCAATTAATCACTGAATTGTTTGTGGAGCTAATGTTGCACCCATTGCAACAATCAAAAAGTCATATGAAAGATTTTTTGTTGTAGTTTTAACATTTTTATTTTCTAAATCAATGTGAAGAATTTCCTCATTGAGAAAATCAATTTCTTTTTTAGCTAATCCAGTTAAGGAGCCAGTTGAGTTTTCAAATGTTCTTGTTCCTTTAATGATCCAAAGTTTGGCAAAGCCTACCATAAACCAGTTTTTTTTATCAATTATAGTGATTTTTACTTGTGATGATGAAAGTGATTTTCTTATCTCATTTGCAGCCGATAAACCACCAAATCCACCACCTAGAATTAAGACATGAGGAATATTTTCAGACAATTTAACGATCTTGTGTAGTTGGTCTAATCAAAATCTCATTTACATTAACATGACTGGGTGATTCAACAGCATAAAGAATTGCATTTGCAATATCATCTGCTTGTAATGCTTGCATTTTTTTGGCATTTTCAACAAATCCTTGTAGAGATTCATCTGTTATTGTGTTGGTTAATTCAGTTGAAACTACTCCTGGTTCTATACAAGTTACTCTGATATTTTTTCTAACACTTAGTTCTTCTCTTAATCCCTCACTAAAAGCAGTAATTGCATGCTTTGTAGCACAATAAACACTACCTGCTGGAAAGACAATTCTTCCTGCTACTGAGGAAATATTTACAATGTGGCCTGACTTCTTTTCAAGCATATGACTTACGACCGCACCAGTACAGTATAGCACTCCTTTGATGTTTACGTCTATCATTTGATCCCATTCGTCAATTTTCAAATTTTTGACAAAACTAAGAGGCATCAAACCTGCGTTATTCACTAAAATATCTACAGATCCCCATTTTTCTAAAACGTTGTTAACAAAGGAAATACATTCATCATTTTTTGTAACATCAAGTTTTTGAGAAAAAACTTCGCCGTTGTTTTCTTTAATTTTATTTTCTAAATCTGCAAGTTTATCAGTTCTTCTTGCACCTATTGCAACTTTAGCTCCTGCTTTTGAAAGAGCCAGAGCTGTGGCATAGCCAATTCCACTACTTGCACCTGTAATTATTGCCACTTTATCTTTAATCATTTAATTTCACTTAGTTGGTCTCAATGGATAAAGCGTAAAAATGTTTGTGAAATTTATACTAAAATAAAAATTTGAATAAAACAGGTTTATTAGAATTAAAATTTCAAGATAAGTTATGAAGCCTGAAAACTGTGCATATTGTGGAGATATGACTGATATGCCTTTTCATTGCAATTATTGCAAGGATCCATTTTGTTCAGAACATAGACTTCCAGAAGAACATAGATGTGTTAAATTAACTCAAATTAGAGCTAGAAAATTTGGAGAAAGTAAAGTGATTAGAGATGGTGGTATAGGTAAGCAAAGTGCATTCAAAAGATTTTTTAGAAAATTCAAGGGTTAAAAAAATTTAGTATGGACTTTTATCAGGAGATATTTTTGCACGCTTTCCCTGATAGATTAACGCTATAGCTAAGGCAAACATTACTAGTGCAGTTAATGGAAAGTTTTGTGGTGCAGGTAAAATAAACCAGTAGTAGATTCCAAATCCTATTGAAACTAGTGCTTGTGTCCATAACTTAATCCATTTTGGAGCTTTTACTACTCTACTAATTGCCTCAACTAGAAAAATTCCAATTACAGGGTAAATTGTATATAATAAAAAATCAATTACATCTACTCCTGTATGAGACATGTATAATGAAAATATTCATAGGTGTAATTTTTACCTAATCTTCCCAATGAATTTTGGTGGCCACTTTTTTTGTGATTAGTGCTTGGGCATTTTCATATGGTATGGTTGCAATGTCTTCTGGTTTAAAGGGCCCATATTTCTCCAAATCAGCGCCTACAATTTCATCTACGTCTTTTAGAAACCTAAGAACAACTGTCTTGGTTTTATGATTTTGAGATAAAGACTCCAAAAATTTTGATTTTCCATTAATTGTTGCTGAAAGAATCATTTCTAATCTTTCTCTTTTTTGCTCTTCTGCATCAAGAATAAATTTTTCTTCATCTAATAGATTAGTAAAATCAATACTCTCTGATGTAAGAGTTTTTTCTAGTCTATTATGGAGTAAAAGAGAAGTTAATTCTGAG
>PVMK01188962.1_pt1 | contig 38804 bp, 46 predicted proteins | sample 1853481 | NCBI WGS metagenome assembly PVMK01 (sample SAMN08533507, study PRJNA380276) | Marine sediment metagenome, whole genome shotgun sequencing project.
CCTGGAGTAGGAGATGCAAATTTCCAATCATCAATACTATCAAAACCCGGACAATTCTTAACATTTTATCATCAAAACTCTTGGTTTACAGATTATAATGAAGTAATAGAACTAAGAGACGCAAATGGAATTGTTATAGATAAAACCCCTGCTCTAACTGATACTACAAATGATTTTAAATCTTGGCAGAGAATCTATGATGGTTATGGTTTTGATAGTATTGATGATTGGAAATTTGCATCTCCTACTCCAGGATCATCAAATGGAAAACTAATTGAAACACAAGAAGAAGAACAAGTCACTATAACAGTGTCTTCTGACAAATCTTCTTATTTGATGGATGAAACTGCAATAATTACAGGAAGTGTTTCTGAAAAAGTCTATATTTCCCAAAGAGGCTTTTTTGATCAAGCAACAATTGATATAACTATCTCTGGTCCTAACTATTTCAAAGATATCACTTTATTTCCTGATCGAGATTTGAATTTTGCCACTACATTAAAACTACAAAAAGTTCTTGGAGTTAATGAAGGAATTTATGATGTCTCTGTAACTTATGCTGAGGCAACAGCAAATACAAGTTTCTCAGTAGGGCGTGAGTTAATTGCACTAGAGCAAAAAGAAGAAGGTTCACTTACACTAATTACTGATAAATCTCAATACATCCCAGGTGATAGAGTAATCATCACTGCTACTTCTACTGACACAATTCCATTTGAAGGAATGGAATTTACTGTTACAAATAATTCTGGTGATGTGATTAATTCTGGAACTCTATTTCCAACTGGAGATAGAAGAATTCAAGATACATTCACAACCACTATTTTCATAGATAATATCACTCGAAATTATGGAATTTACGTAATTAATGCTGAATATTTTGGCAAGTCTATTTCTACTACATTTGAGGTCATAGAAGATGTTACAGAAGACGTTGTAATCTCACTTTGGACTGATAAAGTGGCTTATGCTTTGGGTGATGAAGTAAAAATTACTGGCAGACTAAACCAAAAATGGGTTCCTACATTAGACTTGTTGATTGATCAAACAAGCCAAACCTCTCTACGTGTTGATCCTGTTGCAAGTCAAAATATGTTTAGACACTCTGGTGGAGTAGTTGTTAAAGGAGACTTTACCTTTTCTCATAGTTTTACAATTCCTAATTCTGAAATCCGATTAGGTGATTATAGGATTGATGTTAGTCAGAACGTTGGAACTGCATCTATCGTAATTCATGTATTAGAAGATCCTGAAAGTTTTGTTAAACAAACTGAACAATTAACTCTTGTATCTGACAAAGAGATATACCAAGTTGGTGAAACTATACGACTCACTGGTTTTATTTTAGAACAATTTGAAACTAACCAACGCACAGGTGCAGATGTTGGTATAACGTTTGAATTTGAAGACGGACGTCCACTAGAATTTGTTGCATTGCCAAAAGGAGCAAAGACTAGATCCAATGATGGTGTTGTGGTTGGATATCATTTTACAGCAATTCCTGAAAGATCTGGTAGCTTTACTACTTTAATTCCGGTAACTCAAGGTGCTGTGCCTTTAGGAAAGTATACTGCAACAGCAGAATATTTTAGAGATACTGCATCTGTAACTATTACTGTAATTGATCCTTTAGAAGGCATTACATTAGCAGCCGGTAACTCCGAGATTTCATTTGATAAAGATGTCTATGGCTTAAACGAAACTGTTCATCTTACTGGTATAATTCCTCCTACTGGCGATACTTCAGTTATGATCGATTTAACAAGACCTGATGGTACAAGTTCTAGATTTGGTGCAGATATTTACAATCAAAGGTTCTCATGGTCCTGGGATACTCCATGTTGTGAAAAAACCCAATTCTTAACAAGTGATGATGTACGATTTGAAAGACCATCTAATTTTGGAACCTATACCGTACGAATATCTACTGATACTCTAAGTACTACTATACACTTCAAAATTTCCGAAGATCCTGAAAACGAGTCTCTTGATGAAATCTCTCTCTTTGTATCTACTGATAAATCATTGTATGAAGTTGGTGAACGATTACGAATTACTGGAACTGTAATGCAACGTGAACAAGGTAGTGAAGGTCTTGTAGTTCCTGAGCGAGTTGGAATCAGAGTACTTGATGGAACTTTTCCACACAGATTAATTCCTGGATACGAGGCTACAGTTTTTCCAGATGCCGGTGGTAATTTCCTAACTCATTTTGAATTACCTATAACAGTATTTACTGATGGACCTTACACTGTAGAAGCACTTTTTAGTAATTTTAGAGCAAGTACTCCAATTGGTGTAGTGAATACTTTTGTAGTTGGACTTGATGAACCTGTGGCTCTTTTATTAGCTACAGACAAATCAGAGTATCATCCTGGTGAAACAGTAATAATTCATGGAAAACCAAACCAGTTAGTCCACGTTAAAAAAATTAATGTAAGTGTTGTTCATGATCCAGAACTTGAGATCAATTGTGGCGTACATCATTGTGGAATACATTCGGGTTCTGTAACTTCTTATCTTCCTGGTCCTGATGGTTCGTTTACACATGAATATCAAATACGTGATTCTGATTCTTCAGCGGGTCATTACATAGCTACAGCTGATGTTGGATTTGATAACCAATATGTTGAATTCTTCGTTGTAGCAAAAACTCCAACTCTACAGTCAAGTACTGTAATTGAGAAAGAAACCGGAATTACTGATAAAATAATTGAAATTTTTACTAGAGGAAAAACTATTGATGATGTAGATTTTAATCCTAGAGTTCTTTCTGGTTCTTTGATTACTACAAGAGGCAATGAATCTGATGTCAATCTCAGAGTAACAACTTCACTTTCACATGTATCTTCTGTTGAAATTGCTGACGCTACTCCTATAGCTCATACCTGTCTTATTGGGCCTGATGATGATTGTCTAGTTAAAGAATCTACAAGAAAACCTGGACAAATCTATGATATTGTTGAAGTTTAATGGAGTTGTTCTTAATGTCAGGTATAGTGGTCCTGATGTACGCCTAGAAAAGTTTAGCATTTTGCCTGCAAATACAGCATTCTTGCCTGATGGAACTTGGAACGTTGAAATCATCAAAGATGAACAAGCTTCAAAATTCTATTACACAACATACAAAACCCCAGAGCAAATAATACATACTGAATTAGAAAATAGAAATAATTGAAATTACAAGTTTTGATGTTTTTTCAAGATGATCCAAAAAAATGCACAGCTGCAAAGATGGTAAAATTTGGTCTTGCTCAAAACATCAAAAAGATTGGTAACAAAGGACTGGTTTTAGATCCTTTTTCTGAAAAGACACTATTACCTAAAGATAAATCTTCAATTAATTCCATTGTTGGAATTGATTGCTCTTGGAATCTAACAGATCAAGTGTTTTCAAAAAAATTTAATGGCATTAAAAGAAAACTTCCTCCATTACTTGCAGGAAATCCTGTGAATTATGCAAAACTAAACAAACTAACTACTGCAGAAGCATTGTCTGCTTCATTATTCATTTTGGGCTTCAAAGAACAAGGTTTGGAATTACTTGATAAATTCAAATGGGGACATACTTTCCATGAACTTAATCAAAACCTCTTAGATGAATATTCAAAACTTGAAAATGAAGATCAAATAGAATCAATTCTAAAAGATTTTAGGCTGTTATAGGACGTCTCTTCTTAAGAAAAATCAATATTCCAATAATGACTAGTACTGGTATTATCCAAATTTCATACTCTAGTTTATCTTCTGTAAATTCTATGTTGTCAGACAAACTAGTTGGTAATTCTCCTTTATAATTAGTAACAATAAAACTTGATTCATAAAAATCAGGTTTTAGTACTGAATTTGAAATTGCAAATATCTTGATGTTATTTGCCCCAATTCCCAAGTCTTTTGTTTTCTCTGATGGTACACGAATAGTAATGTTGTTTCCTTCTGTTTTGAGCGTCTCTGATGATATCATCTTTCCTTCACTATTTGTCAAAAAGTATAGAATGGAATCTGAATGGTCAACTTGTAATCTAATTTCCAATTCTTCTCCTCTCTGAATGATATTTTTCATTTCTATGTTTGTAATAGTTGGCAATTCTGCTTTTTCAAATTCTGCCCATTTCCCAATCTTAAATGGATATGAATCATCATCAAATGCACTCACTGTAATTGTTCGTGATTCTGGTGCATATGATTTCAAATAAAATGGACCATTGCTAATCACTGCATGATTGTTGGCTTCAATCCATTTATTGAAGAATCATATCTATTTTGAAAATATTTAGAATTTTGATAATTCTCTTTTAAGGATGCAGGAATGTAGTTAGAATCTTTGAATTCTTGCAAATATTCTTTGATAAGATGTGCATCTTTTGGAATAATTAATGATAACCAGCTCACACTTTTACTTGTAGCTCCAGATCTTGAAAATGACACTTTTCCATCCGTGACTGCTTTCTCCATTGCAGATGAAATTTCCCATGGCATTGAATTCCACAGCACTGCCCAATCTGCAATTTCTCCTTCATCAAAATGCCAGTAATCCACATAAACTTCTATTGTGTCCTCATCAATTTGGTTCACTCCGATAATTGTTTGAATAATCTGAGCAGCTCTTGGAGTAAATTCGGTGTCAAAAGTTCTATCATTCTCATCAGTCTGAGTTCCCCACTCTATTGTGAAATACAGTGAGTGTAAAATATCATTGATATCCATTTCTTGTCCATTATGCCAATTACTAAATTCATAATCAAATGTTACCTTACTTGTTGCAAGTGTACCTGGGGCAACATTTTCCCATTTCTGTAATGATGGGTTCCATATTTTTGCCTCTTGAGGAATACTTAGTTTCTCATTTGGTCCTGCAGTTTCAACTTGCCAGCTTGCTCTAACAGGAAATGTTTCTCCCGTAAATGGATGCTTGAATGTTGCAGGATCTGAAACTATTCCCCAAATATGTCTACTATAAGTATCAGATAATCCCATAACTGGATTCCATGCTCCTTGATAGATTTGTTTTACACCAATTACAAATTCATCGCTATTGCTTTTAGCATTAATTGGTGTGAATCTACTTGGAACTCCAGCACCAAAGTCATTAACTATTCCACTTACTTTTTCATTTACAACATATTGATCAATTTTGCTTGCTAAAAAAATTCTAACAGATTCGTTTACTCCTTCAACAACTGCTTCTTGAATCAACTGTGATCTTTTTTCTGATGACTCAAAACCACCAGTGTATATTTTCTGAGTTAGCTCATCTAATCTATCATTTTTGTAATTCCAGTATGCTGGAACATTAAATCCTGGCATGCTTGAAAACCAAGGAGCATACATCTGTCCTAATCCTACAGAATCATATCTTACAAATGCAGAGCGTCCCCCATCCTTCAGTGTATAAACTCCATTTCAAATCAGAAGGATTTGAGCCATATACAACAACAAATGCTTTGTTGAGATCCCCAAAGTCTTTTTTGATGGTGAATCCAATTTTTTGTAATTCACCAGCTAAAATCTCGCCTATTGATTTTCTGACTGGATCATCACTTCTGATAAAAATTGTAATCTCTATTGGCTTTCCATCCATCTGCCATTTTTCATCAATTTTAACAGCCCCTTTTTCTTTTAGTACCTGAGAAATAATTTCTTCTGCAAAAGTAGGATTGTATTTGAAATTAAATGTCTCTAGTTGTTCAATAACTGTAAGATATTCTGGATCTGATGGACTATAGTAAGAGATGATTGGATGTCCATATCCTCCCATCAATTCATTTACAATTAATTTTCTATCTATCAAATAATTTAGAGCAAATCTAATATCTTTGCTTGAAAATGGATTGAATTCTTCAGATTCTGCAGGGTTGAGTAGAATACTATATGATCCTCCTGTAGAATCAAAAACCTGTAATCCCTCTCTTGATTGATTACTTTCTAATCTGTCTGATGAAATTGTATAATAGTAAACATCTAGATTCCCATTTCGCACTTCTTCTAATGCTGTATTCTCATCTAGATACTGAATGAATTTCACTGAATCAAAAAATGTACTTTTTTCTGCAAATGCTCCATTATACATTATAGTTGCAATTGAAAGAGCTAGTATGATAACTAGCAATTTTTTCATAATCCTAATTTAAAACACTTGTAATAAAATCTATGTTATAATACCCTGAAGTTATTATCTCCTAAAACCTATATCACTCACATGAATCAAAATATGCAGTTGAAAATTCATCCTAGAATGATTGTTGGATTACAAGGAATTATTCCAGGTGGAGTGTCAGTTGAGGATTTTTCCGCTGTTACAAAACTGAGTGATATTGATTCTAAAACAATTTTAGATGAATTCATTAAAAACAACATTGGAACAATACAAAACAATTCATATTATTTTGAAGATGGTGATAAATTAAAAATTGCTGTTGCATTACTTGAGAAAGGTTTCCCTATTGATGAAATTTCAGTTGCATTGGATTGGAAAGATTTTGAAGGATTAACTGCAACAATTTTGGCATCAAAAGATTTTGCAGTAATCAAAAACATGATTTTGACTAAACCTAGAATGGAAATTGATGTTATCGGGATTCGATTGGGTATTGCAATTTTAATTGATTGTAAACATTGGAAGCGTTACAACACTTCATCATTAACAACTGCTGTCAGAAAGCAGATTGAAAGAACAAAACACTATGTTGCAAAAACTCCTGGAGCAATATCTGTGCCTGTAATTGTTACATTGTATAGAGATAAAGTTGATTTCATTGAAAGTGTGCCGATAGTACCTATTTTCCAATTCTCTTCATTTATTGATGAATTTTATGGGAACATTGATCAGATGAAGACTATAGAAACAAACTAGTTATGAAAAGACATACCCCGCCAATCATAAATCCTTTTGATATTTTCAAAGAGTTATCAAGTGCTTTGGAAAAGTCCTCAAATATTCCCCTGTCCCCATAATTTTTACATCTGCTCGGTTTTCCAAAATTTCATACTTTGCAGATGTTGTTTTTGTTTCAGCAATTTCTGCAATATCCAAAAACCATTTTGATAATTTTTCAGCACCTGTAATCAAACCTAACTGATAATACCCATTTCTGTTTCTAGCTTTAACTGGGGCATAATGAGTATCAGATGTACAAATCTCAAGTAATTGAAAATCTCTTTTTGCAAAGCTGTCTATAATTTTCTCTCTTACCCCATTTTCCATATTATTAGCATCTGCCCATCCAAGAAAATATTTTTTATTATTGATTTTAAGACAAACAATTCCTAGTCCACCCATGCCCAAGTCTTCCGTCCATACATCCATGTCATCTGAATTTGCATAACCAAATTCAATTGGAAAACTGTTTTTTGTCATTAGAGAGTCTAAACAAGATTTAGCGGCTTTTAACATATCTTCACCATCTTCTTTTGAAATTTCTTTTCCCATGGCATTGTGACAATCTACTATGATTGTTTTGACATAGTTTCGATTCTTTGCATATTGTTCAATTTCTGTCTTCATGTAACTTGGAATATCTTCCATTCCATGTGGAGATAAGGATAAAAACAATAATGGATTTTTTCCAAATAGTAATCCTGTTACTCTTGCTTTGTTTATTTGAACTGTTACTGGTTCTGTGCATTGTAATCCCTCTTCTTTGACTTCACTATTTTCTAAATTTTTTAGATAGTTTTCCACTTCGTTTTTTGAGGGTAAATTTAGTGAATGGTCTGATATACTATGTAATACCATGGCTGATGAATTATAATTTTTGTAAATGAGATAAGGTATGTTGCTTCCTCCTACTGGATGATATGGTCCTGGGTGAATTTCTGGTAAAATCATTCTAAATTCTGTATTTCCATCAGATGATAGTAGTCGAATTTGAGATGTAGATACTTTTGTATAATTTGAGCGTTGTTCCATTAACTCTTCTGCGTCAGTAAAGTCATTTTTTTGTGAAGCCAAATATGCTTGAATTGTTTTATGTGTGCTTTCCATTCCTGGTCTTCCTGCCTTATCTGTAATTAGAGACCAAGCGCTAGCAATGATCAAAAATACTATTCCATATCCTAATGACATTGGATTTGTGAGCATTGGTATCCACATATCTTGTGGAATTAATATTAGAAACATTGCAAGTGGTTGTATCAAACAAATTGCCCAAATCTTTTTGATACTAACTCCTAGTGTAGTTGTAAAAACACCAATTCTTATACTTGCAAACAAAAACATTCCAAATGTTATAAAAAACAATGATACTTCTTTTGATAAGACAAAACTTGCCAATAATCCCATTAACAGAGTTGCTATCCATAACAAGTTTGCAAAAAGTGATACGTGAAGTGATTTTGAATATTCTTTCTTTTTTGTAAATCTAGTATCAAGTAATTGTGTCATTCCTAAAACTACTAAAACAAGAGGAATTCTAAACCAAAAATCTTCTGAACCAAGATATCCTAAATATATTGTGACAGTAATTGCTGTTGCGACAATTAAAGAGGCCACTAAGGAAAAATAATGTGATGATGGATTGATCAGAGTAAGGGAAAATCTGCTGTGTATGTTTGAAACATTATCTGGATCTTTTTGCATTGTCTTTTCACGGAGCTAGAAAGATATCGATTAACCATGAAACTATGATTAGAGTGATAGGAACTGATACCACAATTTTTGGATCTATTCTCCATCCCTTAGTCTCATCTTCAAAGAATCTCATGAGACCACCACTTGATGCTGGAAGTGGTGCTGCTTTGCTCTTCTTACTGCTCATAACAACTCGAAAACCCAGATTTTAACATAAAAACCTTATTGTCCCTTCTTCATTTTTTCTATGGTTTCCAATAACAAATTGATCGATTTTAGAATTAGTTGTTGTTTTTCATGATCGTTTTCTTGTTCAAGTTCTTTTGATAGATGTTCCATCTTTTTTTCTAGAATTTCTTCTAAAGATGAGTTTCTTCCTTGTTGGGTTTTTTCATTTGGGATTTCTTTTTTTTCAGGTTCACGCCCACAACTAATACATAATGCACGTCCATCTTTCATCACTCTCACCCCTTTACAATAAGGACAATTCTCGCTAAGCAATGTTCCACCATTTAGCAATATTTCAGCAGCTTTTTTTGTAAGATCTTTTGACACAGTTTATCTTTGATTTTCTATCTAAAAAATTTGATTGTTTTTAATTTCTAATTTGCATTCAAACAAGGCTTAATAGTGCGAATAAGTGAATTTATTTCGAACGAATGGCAGTAATTTGTAATACTTGTGGTCTTCCAGATGACTTGTGTGCTTGTGGTGAGCTTGCCAAAGACAGTACCAAAATTATAATTCGATTAGAAACCAGACGATTTCGTAAAAAGGGTACCATGATTGAAGGATTAGATCCTAAACTAAACAATTTAGAATCTGTTGCTAGAGATCTCAAAAATAAATACGCTTGTGGGGGAACTGCAAAAGAAGGCTATATCTTCTTACAGGGTGATCATAGAGACACCATTAAAGATACTTTGATTGGATTGGGATTTTCTGCAGAAACTATAGAACTACATTAGAACAAATTGCAAAATTCAAACAAAATTCTTCAAGCTATTGGAATTCCTTTCACTGCATTATTATCTGTAATTTTTGGGTTGCTTCTTGTTTCATTTCCGATAGGACTTTTTGTTGTTTTTGAAAGTGAAATTGGTGGTGATATCAATTATGAATACCCACTCACTCATTTGGAACTTTTTGATGGAACAGAATTGTATCAAGCCCCAATTGGTGTCAGTATTGGTGATGTGTTTGTTATATTGTGGACTTTTTATGCTGTAATTTTTGTAATTGCAATACTTGGTCCAAAACATGGATTTTTGAAATCTCTTTCATCGATAATATCTTATGGAAAATATGACGGCTCGTCAAACTATCTAATAGGTGTAACAAAGTGGCTTTCAATTTTGATTTTAATTTCTATATTGATTAATTTTATTCAAGAATGGTTTGGTATTGTAACCATTCCGCCTCTTGCTGAAAATGATTTAATCCAATTTTTTTATGTTAGTCTTGCCCCACTGTTAGAAGAATTTGGATTCCGACTGCTTTTAATTGGAATTCCGTTATTTGCTCTTTATTCTAACAAATCTTCTGTAAAATATTTTATCAAATGTTTATGGCGTCCGGGAATTTTAGATATTCATGATTCTAAAAAGGCAATTTTCTTAATTGTTTTTGTTGGAATTATTTTTGGATTTGCACACATTGCATTCGGTGAATCCTGGAGTGAAGGTAAATTTGCTCAAGCTACTGCAAGTGGTATTATTTTAGGATGGGTTTATCTTAGATATGGTTTTGTGACTTCTCTTTTGATTCATTGGGCTACAAATTATTTTATATTTTCATATGCAAATTTTATTTCTCAGTTAAATTTTATTTCAATTGAGGCTGCATTTCTCTCATTCATTGATGTCTTCATTGGAATTATTATTCGTGATTACTGGTGCTTTATCAATTTCTATATTATTTCTAAGTAGATTTTATTCTAAAAAAATATCTAATTTAGAGATTTAATGCTACTTTCAAGCCTTTGTATCTATTTCTAATTGTAACCTCAGTCACTCCTGCTGCTTCAGCTACGTCTCTTTGTGTTTTGTTTTCTCCATTTGTCACACATGCTACATAAAGTGCAGCAGCTGCTAATCCCATAGGATCTTTTCCTGCAGAAATTTTGAGTTCTTCAGCAGTTTGTAAAATTTTTGTTGCTTTTCTTTTTGTTTTTTCAGATAATCCTGCTTTGCTTGCAATTCTTGAAATACAATTGACTGGATTAACCACAGGCATTCTCAAATTTAATTCTCTAAGTAATAGACGATAACATCTAGCAATGTCTTTTCGTTTAATGTTACTTGCTTGTGCAATATCTTTTAATGTTCTAGGCGTTTCTGTGTCTCTACATGCTGCGTAGAGTGCTGATGCAATCAATGCTGAAATAGAACGCCCTCTGACAAGTCCTTTTTCAAGTGCTTTTCTGTAAATGTATGCTGCTTTTTCAATAACTGCATCTCCTACTGCAAGTTTGTCTTTTAGTCTATCTAATTCACTAAATGCTTGTCTGAAGTTTCTATCTACTGGTTCATGAACTTGACTTCTACTATCCCATGTCCTGAGTCTTTCAATTGTACTTTTCATAGCAGCAGTAAGTGGTTTTCCAGTTGCGTCTCTATTTTGAGGATTGATGACAGTTGCTAATCCCATGTCATGCATGGCAAGTGAGGTTGGAACCCCAGCTCTGCTTTTGTTTTCTCCTTCGTTTGAAAATGATCTCCATTCTGGTCCTGACTCTGATACTTTATCTGTAATTACAAATCCACATTTTCCACAAAAATTCTCACCAGTATTGGGATCTGTAACTAGAGAACCTTTTCCGCATCTGGGACATTTGTCCTTTGTATTTAATGTCTTAACCATTCTTTATATTCACCAAAACCTTTTATGATAATATTTAAGATTTTCTAATTCATTACTTATAAGTTTGTTGATGATCTGATACGAGAAACATCAATTTTGCTATATTTTCTTAATTTATGCCTAATATTTTTTTAATTTTTTCTTCAATCTGAGGCTTTTCATTTTGTTCTAACAAAAATTTCAAATCTTCATCATTGTCTACATCCCACATGATTCTTTTTACAAAAACCAGTGCTACATTTCGTGTGTATTCTTTGGCAGTATTCATATGAATTTTGTAGCTATCCTCATCATAATGAGTCTCCATAAGATCTACCGGCATTCTTACAAGTGCATTAGTACCGTCGAATCTCCTTGATGGCACAACTATTGCAAAATTTGGTGGTGTCTTGTAATTTAACATAAAGTCAATATCCTGAGTTTTGATGTATGGGATATCCTGAGGAAGTACAATTGAAGCATCAAAATTATTCTCTAACAGATACTTGTCTGCAAGTGCAACTGCATTATTGACACTTTCTTCTTTTTCATCAATAATGATTACTGCGTTAAATTTTTTTCCAATCTCAATTGCTTTTTCTTCTTTTGTCACTAAGATTGATTTTTCAATTTGCGGGGATAATGATATTGTATGTAGAATTTCTTCTAACATTACTATGCACAAATCTTCTTTTTGATGTGGGGATAAATCTAAACGAGTTTTTGCTTTAGAGAAAGTCTTTACAGGAATTATTGCAGCTATTTTCAAGTTATACGTGTACTTGCTTTAAGATGAAATTTGCTAATGCGTCTTCAGCTAATTTATTTTTCATAGTAATTTTTGTTTCAAAAACTTTAATGTCTAAACTCTGAATTTTCTTTACCAACATCTTTGTCTTTTGTGTCTATAATGATATTGGAACAAACATCAGAATACATCTTTGCTAATCCATATGCGTTTGATTCTATTCCTGCAGCTTGCATATATTTTGCAGCAGGTCCAGTAATGGCATCATCTCCAATTAATGGACTAACTGCCACCACTTTTTTCTTTATCTTTGATAACTCTTTTCTGATTCCTTTGATCTGAAGCATTGGCCCAATAGATGTAAGCGGATTTCCAGGAGCTAAAATTACCATGTCTGCATCATGTATTGCATTTACAGCTTCAGGATTTGGACGAGATTTTTCTGCTCCTATATACTGAATTCCTAGAATAGGATCTTTTCCTCTATGTTTAACCCAATATTCTTGCAAATGTAATTCTCCTTTGTCTGTTGTTATTCTTGTTTCAATAGTGTTATCTGTAACTGGTATGATATTTGCAGTAACTGCAAATTTCTCACACATCCATTTTGTAATGTCACTTAGATTCTTTCCATTTTTTAACATGTTTGTTCTAATCAAATGTGTTGCAGCATCTCTATCTCCAATTCTAAACCAAGTTTCTTCTCCAAAAACCTCCATTTGACGCAAAAAGTTGAATGTGTCTTTTTTAACTCCCCAACCTTTTTCTTGATCAAGTAAATCTGCTAAACCATAAACAATAGTGTCTATGTCTGGGCATACATAGAGTCCATAAAGCCAATAATTGTCTCCAACATTACTAATTACATTGACTTTGGGTTCTTGGGACACTAATCCTCTGACTAGCTTTACTGAACCTGTTCCTCCTGCTAAAATTGTAATCATACCATTTTCTCCTAAAACTGCAAAGACTTCTTACATCACTCAATATTACTTTTTCAAAAAACAGCGATCAATAATTAGGATAAGTTTATTACTTTAACAGGCATGATTTTTCTCGTGTCTAGGGCAATAATTTTAACAGCTCTTCTTGTAGGTATAATTGTAATAGGTACTGTTGCTCCTGCATGGGCTGCTCAATTAGATGCTAGAATTAATCCAGACAATCCTTCATCTCCATTTAAAATGAGTTATCTAAAAACTATCTTTATTGAATATCCCAAACGGCGGAAATCTATTTGATGAATTGCGTGGGAAACAATGGACTATATCAGGGGACTGCTGATTTATCAAATCCTGGAGTTAAAGAACTTCTAGATAAACTTAACAAAAAAATAATTTCTGATGGAAGCCAGGCAAGAATTTCAGACTTGAATGTCTCTTATGATTTTTATCTTAAAGCAAGAAATATCAGTACATCTATTGATTACAAAGTAATCCTAGAAGGTACATTAACTAATTATGTAATTACAAAAGATTCTCAGAGAACTTTGATTGATTTGGGTTGGAGAGGATTATCTGTTGATAGTCCAATTATAATTGATGGTGTGGATGTTAATATTCCATTAAACCTCATTAAATCCGAAGAACCTGAAGTTTATACGTTCTTTGTTGGAACTGAAGCAGAAGATATTCTTAACAGACCTAGCATTAATGCAGACTTTATCTTAGAGCAACCAATGTCCAACTGGCACTTTTTGTTTGATCCAACAGGAATTACATCAGATGCCGAAACATTTGGACTAGATCAAAGCATTTCAGGATTTGTTATCTCTAGCTGGACTATGGGGGAAAGTAGTATTAGAGAAGGAATACAAATTGAAAAGATCTTTGAAGCAGAAATAATGTCTGATGAAAAATATATTGTTAGAAGTGTACAATCAGCTGATTCAGCTAACCTATCTTCAGTTGGTTTTGGTGCATTGGATACATTAGAAGGACTTCAAATTGCAGGTATAACACCAACTCCACCTGAAGGTTATGCAACAACTTCAACTGGTGGATTTCCAATTATGATAGTTTACGGCATGGCAGGAATGGCAGCTCTTGGCGGAATTGGATTTTTTATTTGGAGCAATAGATCACTCAAACACACGAAATCAGAACAAACAGGAATTGATCCTGGTAGATTAATAGGTTATCAAACTAGTGCATCATCTGGTGGTTATCAAACCAATAGAGGTGAAGCACAACTAAAAGATGATTCTGATTATCAACAAACCAGAAGTGTCTATGAGGAAACCCAACAACAGAGTCCACCTCCACAACAAAGCCCTCCGCCACAAGCAGCAACCCCTTCCATGACTGATCAAGCCTGTGGTTGCGAAGCAGATAGCGGCGATCCTGATTATGCATGTGATTGTGCGATGCAAGGCGCTTGTATATGCAGTGCAGATTGCAAATGTACAACTGACGTTTGTAAAGAAGCTGTCGGGCAATTGTCATAAAACAGCTAATTACAATCTTATTTTTTATTTTAAAAAAAAATATGTGTGCTGGGAGTAACCCTCCTTCTGTTTTCACGATATTTCGCTTTGCAGCCTACCTGAACTTAGTACAGGAACTTTGAGTTCTGTTTGGCCTTGCTCCATGTGGGTCGGCTTTTTTCATTCCTTTTATGGAAATCTCAGGTTTTGCCATCATTGTGCGCCATATTGGATTATTTTCTGCTCCGTTGCCAATCATCTCTGATTATCCATCTCCGGATCACATTTCCTGTATGGAGGGAGGAGTTTCCTCTGCCGTAGCAGCGTGTCGTGCTCCAGCTCACATAGAAATTATATACACTTGTTGAATTTGAGTTTTACTTTTCAGGTTTTGTGCCTGTTATGAATAAAGTCCCGAACTCTCTTTTCCATTTCTTTTTGTTTTTTGAATCTTTGATGTGTTTTGTTTTCACTTGAAATCCTGCATTTTGAAAAAATTTTCTCCATTCTTTTTTTGAATGAAGGTGCATCTGTATTCTCATAATGTTTGCCCATCTTGCAGTTGCCTTGTTGTCTGTGTAAAAGTCTGTTCCACAAAAAAACTGTCCACCTGGTTTTAATAATTTGTAGATTTTTTCAAGTGCCACTCCAATCGAGTCTGCATAGTATAATGATTCCATTGAGAAAATGAAATCAAATTTCCCTTTGTAATTCCAAGATTCAACATCAGTATGAAAAAACTCTTCTTTTTTATTATCTTGTTTCTTTTTAGATTGAACAATCATCTTTTTGCTTATGTCAATCCCTATGGATTTTTTGCAATTTTTTTCTTTTGCAATTTTTCTTACCACCCATCCATTTCCACATCCTACATCAAGAAATGTAAATGGTTTATCAAATGATATACTTTGTAAAAATTTTGAGACATTATTCCCATGTTCTGTCTCCATTAATTCTGCTCTGCCATTTTGAGCCCATTTATCAAATGTTTTTCTAACCCCCTTCATGATTTTTGGTTTTTTTATTTCCCTTATAATCTTCGTCTTACTGAGCTTTGAGATGAACGACTTCTACGTGTTTCTTATATTCAATTTTCATTAATTTATTTTGAAAAGAATTGCCTGATGAATCATGCCGAAATTGTGGTGGAAAATTACTTGATTATACAAAGTGTTTTCACTGCATGCAACCAAACAGTATGATTTGTAAAGAATGTACACTTTGCACAATTGAGCAATTCCATTCAATCTGTATGTCTCACAAGACCAACCATACCAACACTGTGTCCCACAATCAAGTCAGACAGCTACTCTTCGGTGGTTGTCTTGGCTTGATTATATCTAATTTGACTGTCATTTAGTAGAATTACTGCCCAAGTTTTAAGTAAGATGAGTATTGGTTTGGATCTCTATGAAACAAATTCCTGTAGTTTTCAGCCTAATTCTTATTCTTTTAATGCCTGTATACGCTTCTGCTCAAAGTCCTGACAGAATCACAATTCTTGAAAATTTTGGTAATTATGACCGTGGTGAGCCTCTGTTCATTTATGGTCAAATTGCAAACATATCTGATGATTCTTTTCTGATAATGCAAATCATTAATCCTCATGGTGATTTGTGTCAAATCCAACAACTCATACCATTACCAAATGGTGTTTTTATCACAGACATAATTCCATTAAAAGGTAGAATTTGTGGTCTTTCTGGTGAATATGAAATTAAATTATTTTATGGTGACTATTCAAAATCTATAACATTCAATGTTTCTTCTACCTCTTTTTCTGAACCAAACAATGACCAAAAGATTTCTTTAGCACAAAACTTGGTATCCAATCAAGCATCCGTGATTAGTGAAATATTTAACATTTCATCTCCAATATCAGATCAAATTTCTAATAATTTGATTGAATTGGAATCTGTTTATGTTGATTTGTGGGATGAATTTTTTGTAGATGATTTAATTATTGAAATAAATCCATTAATCAGACCTGCAGCATCCTCTTCATTGGATTCTGTACAACAATTATTAGATGAAGATGAAATTTCTTTTGACATTGCAAAATCCATTGATAGAACAATTTTTGCAGCGTTATTTTATTATGAAATCGGTGATAAAACAAAAGCTATTGATTTGTTAACTGATGTGTTTGTTGATATTAGAAATATCAATCCCGAAAAAACTACTACTCAAAGGACACCAACTTTTGATGAATTAGAAGAGACATTACTAAACTTGATGAAAAAATCTGATACTGTAATGAGCAAATCTGTAAAAAATGAAGTTGGATTTATCTTTGCTAGAGGAACTGCTCCTATTTACTCTGATGAAATTACAGAACTCATTGATGTTCTTTCAAAATCACGATATCTTGATGTTGTGTCTAGAAAGCAAAGTGATCTTTACAGGCTTGTTCAAAATGATTGGAAAACCCTCAAACCTTCTTTAGAGGGAAAAGACTCTATTGAGGAATTAATAGCCTCAAAGATCCGTGTTTCAGAATTACATCAGGCAGCTATACTTTTGCGTGAACTAGATAGCGTTGACAGATTCATTTCTTCTGATTCTGAGGAAAACACTGAACTTGCCAATCTGATAAGACCTGATTGGAATGAATTAGAATCTGATTTGGAATTAGCAACTTCAGTTGAGGATATTTTGAAATCTGAATCTGAAATTTATCAGATGACTCAGATTATAGATATCTCATCAAGAATTAGCAAGAGTGTTGAGATTTCACAAGCAAGTGGTGTTGATTCAGATCTTACAGATGACTGGAAATTGCTTTTAGAAAGAGTTGAAAACGCTGAATCAGTAGATGTGATTTTAGAAATTGTTTCAGAGTTTGATAAATCAATGACTGAACTAAGGGAGAAAAGAAATCCATTAACCGTTTTGGAGTTTCAATACAAGACTATGAAAGATAAAGCTGAAATTCAAGCAGATTATGAAAATCTGTTTTTAATTGATAACGCCTTGAAAATTTTAGATACTGCCAAACAAATGGAATCTGGAAAACCTTCCATTACTCGAATTGATAGAATTGAAGTTTTGTTAACTTGGGTTAGTGAAAAAGCACCTCAAATAAAAATAGATTTGGATTCTTATACTAAAGACGCATTCAAAGTTCGTGCAAGTGATATTTTACAGAGAGCAAAATCTCTTGAAAACTTAGTTGAACTAAGTCTGACAAAGAATCGTTTCTTGCCAAACTATATTGAATTTACTGAAACATTTAATGAAAAAATTGACACTGTACGAGATCTTGTAATTAAAAATGATCTTGATCAAGCTGATGAACTAGTTCGTGGTTTGTTTGATGAATGGACACTTGTTTCTGAAGCATATGAAAATGATCCTCATGGTTCTGATGTTGGATACACTGTAGATGAAATCAAACGTATTGAATTCCGTAAAAAACTAGATACATTCTCAAACATGGTATCTACATTCTATAACAATGATTTTTCTGCATATGTTAATGATTACAATGAGATGATGGCTGATGCTAATGAATTAATTGAAATTGCAAACTTTATTGATGCTGAATCAAAGATTTCAGAAATTGGCAAATACCTTAGTGATCATTTGGTCTTAACCAGTCCTAGAATCATCTATGATATCTCATTTGATCCAGAAAAAGACAGATGGGTAATTCAAGGAGCTACTGAAAAATCAGCATTTGATAGAAGGGCAAATCTGTATGTTACTGTTTACAATATGGATGGAAGTACTCATAGTAGTTTAGAATTTACTGATACTAAGCAGGGTAACTTTTACACTCAGTGGATTGCACCAACTGATCCTGGTCTTTATGTTGTGATGTTGCAATACCAAAATGAAAAGGCAACTCAGATTGTTCATGTTGAAGAAGAATATGATTATGAATACAGCAAATCTGATTTGAATATGGTTGATCTAGCACGTGAATTTGAAGAATTAGAGTCATTTGCAAAAGAATTTGGTGGTGTGAATTTTGATGAAAATCCTCGGTTTGCGTCTGTAATTAATGGAATAAAATCTGGTTTTGTTAACAAAAATCCTGAAAATGTGGATGATAAATTAAATGAATTTAAAACAATAATCGAACGATATCTTCCAATACGAAATCCTGCAGCTCCAATTCAAGCTGAATATGATGGAGATAAACTGGTGATATCTGGCCGTGTTCTAAAAACTGTTCAGTTTAGTGAAGATATTTTTATTGATATCTTTGATCAACGAGGTAATCTTGTAAAGGAGATTGCTTTGAGAGACGATCGTACAGGATTGTTTAATGAAGTTGTATCTCAACCATTTGACTCTGGAGTTTATGTAGTTCAGTTACAATATCATAACTTGATAGTTACTGATTTCTTTAATGTGCGATGATTAGTTTTTTCCTTTCACTAAATTGAAAAGTTGCCTTACTGCAAGTTTTGGATGATGTGTTGCCAATTTAATCATATTAGATAAATCCAAAATCAGCTTTTATAAAATCAAGAAATTCTTCAGCTTTTAATTCCTTGATAATATCCAATTCTTTATCCCATTCTTCATCTGATAGACCCATCCATCTATTCTGGACTTTTCCTGCAGAGTTGATTTTCGATTCAATATCTTTTCTCCAGTTTTTTTCGTATGGGTAAAGTGCAGATTCATCTGTCTTTCCAGATTTTATGGCATCTGATGATACTTTTCCTGCTACTCGTCCAAATTTTATGGCATATCGAATTCCTTCTAAAACAAGTGGATTTGCTTGTCCAGCTGAATCTCCTACAAGTATCAAATTGTTAAAGACTGTTTTTCTAGATAATCCGTCATTTGGAATTAATCCATAATGGAATTCTATTGGCGTTATTTTTCCTAGTTTTTTAATTGGACCTAATTTTGTTTTCAATAATTCTTGTAATCTTTGTGTTGGATCAACATTTGATTCTGGTTTTCCTATGCCTACACCAATTCTTACAACATTATTTCCTAAAGGGAAAATCCATGCATATCCTGCAGGCGAATATTGTTGTCCTACCATTAACCACCATGTTTCTGAATCAACGTTTTCTACCTTTACTTCGTATTCTGCCCCTGCTCCAAATCTTTTCCATTGAGTTACAAAACCCATTGCTTTACAAACTGTTGAAGGAAATCCACTTGCATCAATCACCACTTTGGAATGAAATATTATTTTTCCATTAGGTCCAACTCCACTTACTCCTACAATATCTCCATTGTCATTTTTGATTACTTCATTAACATTAATTTTAACAAAAATGTCTGCCCCTGCTTTTTCTGCTTCATGTGCTAACCATCTGTATGTTTTTCTTACATCCAAAACCGCTGCTCTTGGAATTGAATCCGTAATAGTTATTTCATTATTTGGTGAGCAAAACGAAAAATTTTTGATTGGATTAAAACAATTATCTGGAATTCCAAACTCTTTGATACTTTGAATCCATGTGACTCCGCTAGTCCTAACTGTCTCTGCAATCAAACTTTCTTTTTCAAGTAATGCTACTTTAATTCCATTTTTTGCAGCTGCAAATGCTGCAGATGATCCTGCTGGACCTCCACCTACAACTACCAAATCATAATGATGTTCTTCTGACAACTAACCTGAATCAATCATCCTAGGATATAATTTTGAGGTATGTTATGGAAATTATTTTTTCAAAATAGCAGTACCTTCAGTATCATTTTCTCTTTCTGAATCAAAAGTTTGCATATGTGCAGGATCTCTGTGCATAAAACTGTGAGTTTCCCCTTCATTTTTTCTACAGAATTTTGAATGAATTGTCTCTTCTACTTTTAATGTGGTTTCATTCTCGTGAAATAGGCGTTTTCCACAATCAGGACATATGAATTCAGGCATAAATTCAATCTGTATCAAATCTATTTAGATGTTTCAGACCATGTCTTGAAAATTATGTATTCAAGGTATTTGTGAACCGAAACTTTAGATGTTTAGGAATTCATTATTTACTATGGATGAATCTGCAATCTCATCTTTTGTAATGTGGTCAGTAGTTACTGGAATTGTTATGATAATCACTGGACTAAGTTACCGGGCGTATTTGAGGAAAACGAATCATGAGATCTCTTCATCTTGAAAAAAAGGGTTTACGTGGACTAGCAATTGCTGAAAGCTTCAGACCAAATTCTTCAAAATCTATCTTTTCTGGAATTGTAATGCGACGAGATTTTATCATTGATGGCTTTGTATTTGGAAGTGCAACATTAGAAGGTGATGATGCCACTGAAACAATCTTGAATATGTATGATGAACTTCAGCGACCTGATATTAGCTATGTCCTAATTTCTGGTTTGATAGTATCTATGTATAATATCATAAACATAGAAAAATTATATGATTCCCTTAAAATTCCTATTATTGGAATATCTTACAATGATTCTACGGGAATTGAAGATGCTCTCAAACATCATTTTTCAAATTCATTTGAATCAAAAATCATTGCATATAAAAAATTAGGTAAACGAGAAAAAATTACTCTAAGTACCTCTCATGATGTTTTTGTTAGAAAAGAAGGTTGTACTTTAAGCGATGTAAAACATCTACTAAATGAATTAACATTACATGGTTCTATTCCAGAACCTATACGAGTATCACAATTACTTGCAAAAACATTATTGAAGAAACAATTATCCTTCTGAAGCTGTTTTACCACCATCAACATTTAGAATGGTACCTGTAATCCAATTTGCCTCATCTGATGCTAAAAAGAGTGCTGCATTTGCAACATCTACTGGCTCTCCTATTCTGGCAAGGGGTAATCTTTCCTCTAGAACTTTTCTTGCTTGAGGATCATCAAGATATGGCTTTATCATTCCTGAATTAATAATTCCTGGATTTACACAATTGCATCTGATATTCTTTCTTGCATATTCTACTGCAATTGATTTTGTAAACATCGAAATTGCTGCCTTTGTAGCAGAATATACAGCCAAGTGAACTCTTGGAATTGCTCTTTCACTTGAGATAGAGCCAATGTTTACGATTGCTCCACTTTTGACATCAGACATTTTTGAAAGTACAGCCTTTGTCATGTGAAATACTCCTAACAGGTTTATGTCAATGAGTTTTTTGATTTCTGAATCTTTCATATCATGAAAATGCACAGGATCATTAATTGCCCCTGCATTGTTTACTAAAATATCGATTTTACCATACGTATCCATGATTTGATTTACAGCTTGTAATACTTGTGATTCATCAGTCAAATCACATGTTATTGATGCAGTTAATTCCTCGTTTCCTATCTCTTTTCTGGCTTTCTCCAATCCTTCTAAATTTCTTGCAACTAGAACAACTTTAGCACCTTCTGCTGCAAATCTCTTTACAATTCCTTTACCTATGTCACTTGATGCTCCTGTGACAATGGCAACTTTATCGTTTAATCGCATAAAATCATAATATTGTCATAACTTATAGAATTTTTGTTTATTTTTATTCGTAATACTAGACAGAAACGCCTCTGTTTTGGCTAAGTTGAAAATATTTAAGAATTAATTGCATTTGAGATAAATTTATTTCCTATAAATTTTATTTTTAGAGCAGCAGCTTTTACTTCCTCGGGAGTAATAGATTTCTCCAAAGTAAGATAAATTGTAATCATTGGCAAGTATAGAATCATTTGTTGCATATTTTCTCTAATAATATGAACATACTCTGTTTTTCCATAGGAATCATCAAAGATTTCTCGGTTAATTCGTCTTAGACCAATCTGATTGTAAAATTTAATTCTATCAGGATCAGGTTCCATTGGTTCAGATGCAGATGATGATTGATCAAGCAAAACATGGCCCTCCAAATCTATTATGCCCTGATGAACGATATTTTGATCAGCATTGAAAATCTCGGCTGCTAATTGTTTAACTTCATTGGATGCCAACATAGTTTAATTTTAGTTTATTTTATAAAAAGTAGCCGTCAGTTCAGTGCTTCTATAGTCACAAAAAAATTTGATTTTATTTAGATTCATTAATTTTTTTGATGTATTCTATAATTCCAGTGTAATCCATTTCCCCAAATCCCTCTTTGACTGCATTTTCATACACTTCTTCAGCTTTTTTGATCATTGGAAGTTCAATTCCTAGAGATTTTGCAGCACTTGTTATGGTGCTGATGTCTTTTTTTAGATTGGCAAGTGTGAATGTTGTATCATATTTACCATTAATCATCTTGAATGCCTTTTTTTCACTCATTCCTGTTTTGAAATATGTAGAGTTTAAAATTTCAAGAAAAATTTTAGGATCCACATTTGCTTTTTTGACAAGGGTAATTCCTTCAGATAATGAAAGTGCAAGCATGGTTATCTGTAAATTCATGGCTAGTTTAATGGAGTGGGCTACGCCACTCTCTCCTAGAAAAAACACTTTGTTTGCAATCTTTTCAAAGACATTTTTGCAATGATCAAAACTTTCTTTGTTTCCTGATGCCATCATGACTAAATCCCCTGTTATGGCAACATTTGGTCCACCCATTACTGGAATATCCAATTTATGAATATTGTACTCTTGAAATTTTTTTGAAATATTTTTGGATTCTGATGGATCAATCGTACTCATATCTGCAACAATTAGTTTCTCATGACTTCCTTCTATGATTCCATCTTTTTCAAATGATATTTCTTTTACTGCGTTTGCATCTTTTACTATTGTAATGATTAATTCTGAATTCTCTGCAATTTCTTTTGGTGATGTTACAACTTTGGCTCCCTTTTCTTTTGCTTGTCTAGTTTTTTCTTGTGTTCTATTGTATACTGTAACTTCAAAACCTGAATCTAGTAAATGTAAAGCAACTGCATTTCCTAACATACCTAGTCCGATAATTCCTACTTTCATCATCTTTGTTCATTCCATACAACTATGTTCTTAATGGCGTTCTTCATTTTGAATTTCCCATTGACTATTTCTAAATCTTGATACTGTAAATTCTAATTGTCCTATTGTTTTATCTCCTCTCTTGACTTTTGCAAAATCAATTTTTTTCATTCTAAATATTTTTTCTTTTGGTTTGTATCCTCCTTCAACAACTTTTATCTTGAATCTTTTACTCGCTTTAATGATCAATTTTCTTGCAATTTGTACATCTCCGATCCATGAAAACATTTCAAATTCCCCAAAATTTTTTGTAGAAATCTCATAACCATATAGCCTTGCTTGAAGTTTTGTGCCTTGAGATTTCACTTGTCCATTTATCCATGTAATTACTTCTTCCCCATGACCTTTCTCAATTCCAAAGGTTTCTGAAATTCCCATCTACCCCAGTTTCTATATGGAACAATAATAATCATTTTCAAATCATTGTTAAACTAAAATACCGATTTAACTCTAAAATTTCATGCTTACAATTGATTGCAAGGATATTTTATCCATAAAAAATGACTTGCTTGTTTTTGTCGCAGATAAAGTTGCGGCTATTCCTACCCTAAAACATCATCAATTCACTCTATCTACTTTCGATGATGATGAAATTATTGATATTGCTTCAGTAATTTCTGCAATCAAAGAATATCTGGACTCAATTGACGAAGGCAATAATTTTGCTGTAATTTCTAGTAATGAAACAATAAGCATTACATCCATTTCTGGTAAAATCATAGAGAGAGATGACACTGTACAACAATCTGATATGTTTTCATGTACACATTGTGGATTTGTGACAAGATATGAAGTAGAACTTAATGTTCACATGCGAATACATTATCTTTGATTTTTTTTATGTACTGATATTCAACAGGAACTTTATAAGCACTAATTACACAAAATAATTGTGAATAAACCTTCAAAAAATAATGTAACAAAGGTTTACTGTACTAAATGTGATTTAATTTTTGAATCACGAGAAAAATTTGAAAAGCATTTTGATAGACATTCATCTAAAGTTACTTGTGAGGTGTGTCCAATTGATACTGTCATCTCAAAATTTGTGAACATGTTCAAACGAAAGTCCTCTCGTAATTTGGAGTAAGTTTTTTTAACCAATTTTTACTGTTTCAGATTATGAACAAAAAAGGTCTGATTATAGGCGTCATTGTTGTAGCGATTGTTGTTGGAATAGCTACATCTTACTCACCCACATCTGAAACAGTAAATCTTGATATGGGGAGAACACACGGTTCCATTTCAACTGCTATGGGTTCACCGATTTTAGGTGATCCATCTGCTCCAATTACTATTGTTGAATTTGGTGATTATCAGTGTGAACAATGTTATGCATGGTTTCATAATACAAAACCCAGAATAGTTCAAGATTATATTGATACTGGAAAAGCAAATCTAGTATTTGTTGATTTGGCATTCTTAGGTAGAGACTCTCCAAAGGCAGCTCAAGCATCATATTGTGCTGAAGACCAAGGAATGTATTGGGAATATCACGACCTTCTTTATAATTTTCAAGAACATGTAGATGATGGATGGGCAAATTCTGAAAGACTCAAAGCTTTTGCAGGTAGCTTAGATCTTGATATGGAATTGTTTGAAAGTTGTCTTGATTCTGAAAAATATTCAAAACGTGTACAGTATAATATACAACAAGCAAAAGAAAATGGTGTAAGAGGAACTCCTGGGTTCTTCATTGTGGGTTCTGATGGGACAACAAAAAATTGGCGGAGCACAACCCTTCTCAGTCTTTAAGAATATCTTGGATTCTATGATCTAAATGATACACCCAATCAAACTTGTATATTCTAATTCCAAATATGTTCTATTAGCATCTGTGATTTTTGTGTCAATGATGATCGGTTTATTGATAATGTCTGAGTATATTTTCTTGGAACCTTATGTTGTTGCTCATATGCCTTCTGGAAGTGAATTGGGGTTTGTCCTTATTGTAATACTTTCAGTATTGTCTGCATTGGTGATTCCAATGAACATATTCAGGATAAATATACTCAAAAGTTCAAAACGAAAAATGGGTGGAGGAATTTTTGGTTCAATTATTGGGGCTGCTGCTGGAGCATGTAGTTGTGGACCGATTGGATTTGCGGTAATCTCTACATTTGGTTCTGTGGGAGCTGCTGCCACTGCGTTTCTAACAAATTATGAGATTCCACTCAGAATAATTGCTATTGCAATTCTGGTTGTTACGTATTTTACAACTATAAAATCTCTAAAAGTTGAATGCAAGCTAAATTCCTAATCTTAATGCATTAGAAATTACCAATTAGACAAACTTTTGCAACCTTGGAGTCTGTCATATAGTCATTTGAATTATTATTATGACATTCATTTATGTTCCAATTAGACCTCATAAAAGAGATCCAGAAGCCGATGAAATAGAAGATGCAGAGGATTAGCATCTTTTTCCAAATCCGCATTCCAAACTAATGAATTTTTAAATCTTGTAAAGTTGAGATATTTATTTGCCATTTTTTAGGTTAAATATAATGCAGAATTGGAATCTTATTTTTGGAATTTTGATCATTTCTAGCCCAATTCTTTTTGCAATAATTGCATTTCCAGACTCTATATCTTGGAGTTGGAATGAAGGAAGAGGAGGCTATCTTTTCGCACTTGTCTTTGTAGTAGCTGAGCTCATAGGTCTTAGAATTGTCATTTCAAGAAAACGGTTGCTTGCAGTTATTCCCTATGGCCTTTCTTACCATTTTGTATCTAATTTCATTAGAATATGGTTTAAGAGATTACATTATTGAATCTGCAGAACAATTTGATGTACAATTAATTTATTCTTGGACATGGATGTGGGACTTTGTTGTGATGGCAATTTTTATCGTTGCTGCATTGTACATCTTCTTTGGAAAACGATGGATTAGAATTGCACCAGCAGGACCCATCTTTCTAAGTGGAACTGCAATCATTCTTTCACTTGATGCATTTTTCCCATATGACACTCTTGGTCCATTACAATACGTTGTTCCTTACTTTATTCAAGCAAATGTATGGCTGATTACAGTACTTGATCTTGGAACTGCTGTAGCTAGAGATAATGTCATGTTCTTACGTGGTGAACATGGTTCAATAGCTCTTCAGGTGTTTTGGCCATCTGCAGGTGTTCATAGCATTATCATTTTCTCTTTAGTAATTGGCGCATTCATGTTAAAACTGAATATTCCTAGAAACAGAAAAGCCATGTATTTTGTTTTAGGAATTATTGGCACAATTATTGTTAATTTAATCCGAATTTTCTCATTATCTTGGTATGCCCTAAAAGTTACTACAGATCCTACGGCATGGGAAGAATTTCATCAAATTGCAGGTGAAATTATGTTTTTACCGTGGCTATTTGGGTTCATCTTAGTTGTTATACTAATAGAATCTCGACGTCTTAAGAAACTAGAAAGATAATCCTAGAAATAGTTTGTAATGTCGCTTTGCCCTTGAACATCTGAAAGTTCTGCAACTTTAACTCCTAATCTTCTAATTGTGATTGTTTGGTTTTCTAGTGCTTCTTTTAGTAATTGATCTGCATTTTTTTGTAGTTCCTCAAGACTTGTAGTTGGGTTTCTTAGCATTCTTGATTTTGACTTGTTTGATAAATCTGACTGAACAAAGTGTATTCCAATTGATTTGAACATTTGATTATTTTTCAATACAACATCGTGTACTTCTTTGCATAATTTTATTATATTTTCAGATAGAAATTGATAATCTTTTGAATCTTCTTTCAATGTTGTGATTTTACTATATTGTATTCTAGCTTCTCTTTCCTTGACTGGTTCATTATCTATTCCTCTTACTGCATTATAGATGTGAGTTCCACTTTTTCTTCCAAATTCATTATTCAAAGTAAAAACATCTAATTTTTTTAAATCTTGAATTATTTTTAGATTCATTTCTGAAAATCTTTTTTCAGTTTTACTTCCGATTCCTGGTATTGCCCTGATTTCTAATGGCTCTAGAAATTGTTCAATTTTATCTGGAGTTACAATGGTAAGACCGTCAGGTTTTTGAAAGTCTGATGCTATTTTTGAAATTAGTTTGTTGGGTGAAATTCCTATTGAACAACTAAGTTTTACTTTTTCTCTAATTGAATTTTTAATTTGTTGTGCAAGATGACTTGCTTTTTCAAAATCCCCTTCAACTCTTTTTGTGACATCTAGATACGCTTCATCTTTTCCTACATACTCAAAAATATCTGCATTGTCTTTCATTATCTCCATAGCCTTTTCAGATATTTCAAAATAATAGTCAAAATCTACGGGTAAAAACACTGCATCTTTTCTTTCTTCAAGTCTTTTTTTTGCAAAGGCTATGGGTATTCCTGATTTTACTCCGTATTTCCTTGCTGTATAATTTGCTGTAGCAATAGCTCCGCTGTCCCCTCCTCTATCCGAATACACACAAACACAAACTGGCTTTGATTTTAGTTCTGGAGATCTGACCTCTTCACATTGAGCATAAAAATAATCAAAGTCTATGTGGAAAACTATTCTTGTTTCCAATATCCTTCTAGGTCTCTTTTGATTATTACTATATTGTGCATTCATCTAAATACTGACCAACTTTACTCTTTTCATGGATTATCCTGTCTCAGCAGATGAAAATGGTGTAAATTTAAAACCCGAGAAAATGGAAAAAGAAAAACTCTATCATTGTATATTCAAGAACAAGGCATTTTTAATTTTCAAAGATTCTCAAGATGTCTTAAATTGTTATGAGATTGAAGAAGAGGATCTAGTTGAACAAATTCAAAAATGTACCAATGATGATGAACTTGAAAAATTATTTGAAGGCTATATTCAAGGACAAAACCTTAAAAATTAAATAAAAGCGAGAGAAGATTTTGTTATAAAAGGAATATCAAATTGAGCGACTCTAAAAAATCAAAAGATGCAGAAGACATTTTATCCGAATTTGATTCTCGAACTAAACCAGAACCTGAACCAGCACCAGAACCTGAACCAACACCAGAACCTGAACCAACACCCGAACCTGAACCAACACCCGAACCTGAACCAACACCCGAAACACCTTCTAGTGAAACTTCAGATTCTCCTCAAAAATTAGATGATCGTAATGTGATTTTTGTTGGTACAAAACCAATTATGACTTATGTTTCTGCAACCTTAACACAACTTTCAACAAGACAGACTGTGACAATCAAAGCTAGAGGAAAAAAGAATCACACAAGCAGTTGATGTATCTCAAATGATAATTAAAAGAATGGATTCAGTAGGTTATGTTATCAGTGATGTAAGAATTTCATCTGATTCTCTTACTTCTCAAGATGGAAAACAGCGTAATGTTTCTACAATGGAAATTGACCTTTCAAAAAGCTAGTTTTAGAAATTTAATTCTAATTGCAATCGGAATTTCAATTGTCATGGTCTTAATTGGTTTTAGTGGTTATTCTTGTGGAATACAACATATGATAATTTTAAACGAAATTACTTCACTTGAGAAATCTCTTGAACCTGAATTCTGTGAAATCATAGTTGAAAAAATTGATTTATTTAATGATAGTTGTGAACCTCAAATAGAAATTTTAGATTGCGGTTAAGGTACAATGTCTAGCAAGAATGTTATTCCAAAATAAATTAACATTAAACTTAATCCTATCATCAATATCTTGTAATTTTTGTTAGAAAGAATTTTTGAACTTTTTGATGCTAGAAATGAAACTGTTCCTAACCATGCAAAATCCATCCAAATATGTAACACAAATACGATTAGTATTCCTGCAAATGACCACATCAGCATTGCATCAGAAATTAATTTGAATCCAATGGCTAACCACCAAATTATAAAAAATGGGTTTAATGCACTTAATGCAATTCCAGTAATTATCGGACTTTGTTTTAGATTCGATAAAACAAGTTCTTTTTTTCTAAATATAGTTCTGATTTGTATTGTTGCAAATACAAAAAGTGTAATTGCACCAAAAATAGAAATTATAGTTCTAAATTCTGGAAACGATTCTAAAGAAAAAACCCCTATTCCTAACAAAATAACTAATGGCAATTCGACAATTGTATGACCAATTGCTATCTTGATTCCTGCTCTTGTACCTGCTCTTAATCCATATGATACAGTTGCTGTAAAAAGAGGCCCTGGTGCCATGACTCCTGATGCTGAAATCACTATTACTAATACTGCAAATTCAAGGAACTGAACCATTGTCTAACTGTATTACTGGTTTTAAGTTATGAAATAAACATAATTGAAAAATTCTATCTGTACATGGAATCTCTAAGATGCCTTGATTCTTCTTCTGCATCTTTTATTACCACTTCAGCTTTTTCAGCTTCTTGCTGTAATGATGGAATGTTGCATGAAGCTCCTGGAATTAATTGAGACATTGCCACACAAATCTGTGCACTTGATTTAAAATCAGGACCTTTTCCATCAGTGTGAAAAATTATCACAATTACATCTTGATCTGTCATACTTCCTTCATTTAGCAATATTGCTGGAATTCCTGGAATTGTTCCGTTCTCTAAAACTTTCAAACCTGCTTCTTTAATTTTTGCTCTAGCAGAATCTGTATTTCCGATTCCCATCACTTCTTCACTACCCTTTTGTGATTTTACTGCAACACTGCTAACAATTAATCCAATTTTGTGCTTCTTTGCCCACTTTAGCATTGTTTTAGCTACAGTTCGATGCAACGATTGATCAAGAGTAACATATGACAAAAATATTCCAACTTTCAAATCCTCGTTAACAAAAATTCTGGATGGATAATTTGGTTTTCCATCTTTAATGATACTGATTGGTGGGAAAATATCTGAATCAATAACTCCTACTAACTCAAATTTTGATGTATGTATCATTGATTCACTTGCAATTGCACTACTGAATCCTACTGATGGAAATCCATCAATAAGATACCCATCTTCTAAATTCAGCGTTTTCAATTCTTTGATTTTAATTTTAGGAAACAATGAATATTTTTTGTATTAATAGAATAATAATTTTTGGCTAATTCTATGTCTATTTTTTTAATTTTGAAATAAGTGCTGCATAGATAAATGGCAATATCGTTGTCACTTCTGCATGTAGTGTTGCTTGTTTTGCTTTCTGTGTTACTTTTCCCCAAGAAATTGCCTCTTTGACTAATGCACCACTAAGACTTCCATCAAACTCTTGTGCAGTTGTAATGTAAAATGCATAATCTAGTCCTTCTCTATACTGATTCCACCATAATGTGTGATGCTTTGAAATTCCTCCTCCAATCATAAACGCCCCTGATTTTTTGGCTTTGAAAATTAATCCTGAAATTAGTTCTGCATCTCCTATTATGTTTAGTTTGAAATCATGGTGTTTCTGTGTGAAGAGCCAAATCTGACTTCCTACAGCACCATCCACAATTCCTGGAACTACAACACTGACATCATTTTTGTATGCCCAATAAAGAAACGAATCTTCTCCTAGATGCTTTCCAATCATTTTGCATATTTCAGCAGTTGTCATCTCTCTTGTTCCATTTTGATACTCTTCTTCTAAAAATTCCTGCATCTTTTCTTCAATGATTGGTCCATAGCTTTCCATAGGCACAAGTATGTTACCTAATCTGTGGATGTTTTGGTCTGCCAACTCTTTGTCATCCATTGTAAAACGAACCTTCTTTGTAATGTGAGAAATGCCTTGCAATATCATGATCTAATGCTCCACATGTTGTAATGGCCACATCAAACCATTTGTTTTTAATCATATCTTTGATAATTCCTCTTAATCCCTGTTGACATTACAGCTGCTACAAACGAAACAAATCTAAGACATTGTTCATCTGAAATCATTTTTGTTAAAATTTCTAATCCGTCTGATAGATTTACTGATTCAAATCCGCCTGATTGAGATAACTCTTCAAATATTTTTTCTATAGATGTGTTTGAATCAATCTCAATATCTTTGACTGGACGACCTGGCTCTATCATCATTTCACTCGTTGATGTGAAGTATAAATTTGTGCCTTGATTGAAATCATTTTACTAATTATCTAAGAAACGTATTAACGTCCCCAATGACACAAATTTTTGGATGGCAGATAAAATTAAAGTTGGTTTAGTAGGTATTGGTAATTGTTTTGCAGGATTAATTCAAGGAATTGAATACTATCGAAAAGATCCTTCCCAAGAGGTAACTGGAATCATTCATGACAAATTATCTGGATTTGGAATTCATGACATTGATTTTGTCTGTGGATTTGATGTAGGTGAAAACAAAGTTGGGAAATCCCTCAACGAAGCAATTTATGAACAGCCTAACATGGTTGATTGGATTCCAAAAGATGAAATGCCAAAAACAGATGCTAAAGTCTATGAAAGTCCTTTATTGGATGGAGTTGGAATATGGGTGGAAAATAGAGTTAATCCAATTAAAAGTACTAAAACTATTGAACAAATAACCGAAGAAGTAAAAAAAGTACTCAAGGATTGTGGTGTTGAAATTATTGTATCTTATTTACCTGTCGGCTCTGATAAAGTAACCGAGTTCTGGGCTCAAATCTGTCTTGATACTCATACTGCCTTTGTAAACTGTATTCCATCATTTATTGCATCAGATGAAACATGGGCGAAAAAAATTTCGAAGACAAAAAAATTCCTTGTATTGGGTGATGATATCAAGGGTCAAGTTGGTGCAACCATAGTTCATAGGACATTAGCTAAATTATGTAACGATAGAGGAACCAAAATTGAAAGAACATACCAAATCAATGTTGGAGGAAATACTGATTTCCTAAACATGAAAGAACAATCAAGACTTGCCTCAAAGAGAATTTCTAAAACAGAAAGTGTTCAAAGTCAACTTGATGAACGGTTAGATGATGATCAAATCTATGTTGGCCCTTCTGATTTTATTCCATTTTTGGGTAATACTAAACTCATGTTTATGAGGATTGAAGGTCGTCAATGGGCAAACATCCCTTACAATATGGAAGTTCGTTTAGAAGTTGATGATAAAGCAAACTCTGCAGGAATCGTAGTTGATGCAATTAGATTGGCAAAAATTGCTTTGGATAGAGGAATTGGTGGACCAATCAAGCCAGCAAGTGCCTATCTGATGAAACATCCAATAGAACAAACTTCTGATGTTGCAGCAAAAGCTGCATGTGAAAAGTTTGTTGCTGGCGAATAATCATTGAAACTTGTTTGAATCTGAAAATCTGATTTTTCTACTTTTTTCATATTTATCAAGTGTGAATTCTCTTGTAATTTCACTCTCTCCGTTTAATTTGGTTATTTTTGTAGTAACCACTTTGTTGTTTTCAGTTAAATCAACGACTAAACTGTTTCCTCCATATCTGTGGTTTTCTACATTTGCAGCAAGAATAGGAATTCTGTTTTCTAGTGCTCTTACCTGAACATACATCTGCCAAGGCTCTATTCCTCTCCTAACAATCCTGCTTGGAGATAACAGCACCTGGGCTCCTTTTTTTACTAGAGTGTTTGCAACTTTTGGAAATACCATATCATAACAAATTATCACTCCAAATTTACAGGCAGTATTGAAAATTTTGGCTTCCCTTCCAGGTTTTACAGTATCTTGTTCATAATCAAATGGATGAATTTTCTCCTGTTTGCCTATGAACTCCCCTTCTGGACCAATTATGGGGGCTATGATTGAGGTTTTTTTCTTTTTGATTTCATAAAATGCTCCAGGAATGATCGTCATAGAGAAATCTTTTGCAATTTTCTTAAAGTCTGAAAACTCTGTATCGAAATCTGAAATTTTATTCTTCCTTAGCCATTGCTCAGGCAAGCATACTATTTCCGTCTCTTTTTTTCCTAGTTTTTTTAACATCTCTGAAACTCTGGAAATTCCATTTTGATTTGTACTGTATGAAATAGTTTGAATCAATCCTAACTTTACCATGAATTTAGAATAACTAGTTCATAATTATAGGTATGACCTAATACGATATAGCATTAATAGATTAGTTTGATTTTTGGTAAATACTTATTCGATTATCTCTTTTAGTTTTTACAGAATAGCAATCAGAACACAAACCTTGACAATTGTATAGATCATCATTATCTTTGTTACCATCAAAGTAGTCATATTTCCATTTTGATGGTGATGTAAAACACATGTTGCATTTACCATATTGTCTGTTTCTTACTTGCTCTTTTTTAATACCACTCCAACTTTTCCTTTGGAATATTTTCAATTTTCTCTTCTTTACACTTATACCAATAACGCTAACACCAATTCCGATTAAAACAAGTATGCTGATTTCAACAATTGGGGTCTGTTCATTATTAAGGATAATTTTTCCTGTTTCTGGAACAATAATTACTTTATAATCTAATTCCATTTTTTCTGAATCTGAATCTAAAATTATTCTTGATTCTGGTTCTATGATTTGGTTAGTTAGAATATCTCTACAGGCTTCATTTCCCTGACTGTCTAAACCGTGGTAAGAATTTTTTGGACAATCTATCTCAAAATCTTGCTGACCAAATGCATCTAAAACAAAGTATGAAAAACCACATGCAATAAGTAATGACAAACCCAGAATAATCCCTATTCTGTCTATTCTCCTTTGGGATTTTTCAGAGATTTTTTGTGATTTCTCAACAAATTTCATATATGTGGCAATTTCTGCCCACCATTAATACTTATTGGTAATGATTGGTAATGATTGGTAATTAATGCCAATGTTTATAATATGACATGAATTCAATATGATATGGTAAATTACAGATCAAGCATGCAAATTGTGTCGGATCTCTTAGTGGCTACTGAGCAGTCTGGCCAAGAGGGAATCAAAACAACCCATCTTCTGACAAAAGCAAATCTATCACATTCAAGATTAACAAAATTTATTGAAAATTTGACAGGTGCAGGTCTGATAAACAAAATTGAATACGATGGAAAAAACACCTTTGTAATTACATCCAAGGGAAGGCAATACTTAGAATCATACAAACAATTTTCTAATTTTACTGGCTCATTCGGATTGGAACTCTAAATCACATACCGATATTTTCTAGTCCTGTAGGCTCAATTTGAAATACTTTGTTTTAAAAAATGTTAATTGCTATTCTCACCACTACGAAAAATTTCATAATACAACAAGAAAAATTATGCAATTATGTCAACTAAACTTGTTAACCATCGATTATCCAACAGATTGAGAAAAGATCGTTATTGGTTCATGTTAAAAAAGTAGAGATCTATGGCTTCAAATCATTTGGATTTACGAATACTACAGTTCAGTTTGAACCTGGTCTTGTATCTATTTCCGGCCCAAATGGTTCAGGCAAAAGCAACATCTTAGATGCCATTCAGTTTGCAATGGGTGAAAATAAACCAAAAACATTGAGAGTTGACAAATTACGATCATTAATTCATGATATTGAAGGAAAGCGCCGTGGACCTAAAATGACAAGATCAAGTGTACACTTTGATAATTCCGACAGAAAGATCCCTGTTGATTCTGATCTTGTTGAGATTACAAGGGAAATGAATGAAAATGGTGAAAGCATATACTATCTTAACAAAAAGAAAACAACTCGTAGCCAAGTTCTTGATCTACTTGACATGGCAAATGCAGGTTTAGGTCAACTTAATGCAATTCAACAAGGAACCGTAACTAGAATTTCTGAATTTACATCGGAAGAAAAAAGAGAAACAATTGAGGATTTAATTGGGTTATCTTACTTTGATGAAAAAAAGACCGAAGTCTCTAAAACAACTAGATGATGCTGATAGAAGATTTGAAATTGCAACTGCAAAAATGGGTGAAATCAAAAAAAGAATTGACGAACTCGAAGAAGAAAGAAATCAACAATTACGTCATGATTTTCTAGAGCGTGAACTAAACCGGTATAATGCACTAGCAGCTGCCAATAAACTGAAGGTTGTTTCAAGCCAAAAAGATTCAATCGAGTCTACTTTACACACTTCTACCACTGAAATCACACAATTTGGTGATGAAAGAAATGTCCTGAAAACTGAGATTGATGTTTTGGAGACTGAAAAAGCAAAATCAATGAAAGATGCTAACGATTACAATCAAGAAAAAGCATCACTTGACGCAGAAATAAGCTCTGCCATGGAACAATATGAAATTGATAATAGTGCAATCTCAGCATCAAAGAAAAGACTAGAACAACTTGATAATAGAATTCCAGAAATTAAAACAGAGTTAGAAGAAATTAAAAATACTACAAGTGGCATTGATACTCAAATTCTAAAAATAAAAGAATCAATTCAAGAAACAAATCTTAAGAAAAATAAAATCAATAAAGATGTTGAAATTATTGATTCTGAAAGAAATAAAATTCTTTCAGAACAATCAGCTGTTGCAGCTAAAAAATCTGATATAGATAACAAAATCAAAACTCTTACTAATCAACTAAATGATGCCAAACTCAAACTTTCCAAAGTTCAACATGAAAAAGAAGACTCTAAAAATAAAATTAAAATAAATTCTACAAAATTTGATGAATTAGAACAAGGTATTGTTGACTTGACTGAATCTAAATCTAAGTACCTATCAATGATGAAAAACAATATTGCAACCATAACTGAATTAAAATCTCGAATTGCAAAATTACAAATAAAAAAATCAAAAATAAATAATGATATGGAAGAATGGGGAGTGATATTAGAAAAAGCAAGCAAATCTGCAACTCACTACGAATCAAAAATCAAAACTGTAAAAGGATTCATGCATGAAGATTACACTGTTGCAAAATTAAAAGAAGATGCAGACGAACTTGGCATTGAAGGTTTAGTATATGATATGATTTCATGGGATAAACAATACGAACGTTCTGTTTTAGCTGTGAGTTCTGATTGGATCAAGGCAATTGTTGTTAAAGACTTTGCAACTCTACTTGGAATTGCAGAAGTTGCTAGAAGTAAGAAACTTACAAAACTAAAGATCATACCACTTGATGCTATTCCAAAATTCAAACAAACTCTGCCAAAAGAATCTGGAGTCATAGGTGTTCTTGCTGATTATGTTACCTGTGATCCTGCTTATTTAACGCTCAAAACATTCCTATTTGGAAATATCATACTTACTGAAAATCGAGAATCTGCCTATAATGTATCACAATTAGGATACAAATCAGTAACCATGGGTGGCGAGTACTTTGCGGCAAAAGGTGGTACTGTTGTAATTGATATTAACTCAAAGATTTCAAAACTTACAAAACTAATTTCAATGAGCAGCGATATTGATGGTCTGTTTCAATCTATTAGTATGATTAAGAAATCATTATTGCAGAAAAAACATTCTTTGAAAAAGTTAGACGATTCAATCCAATCATATGTAGAAAGACTAACTATTTCAGAAAAATCTCTAAGTTCAACTAATGAAAGTTACTCTAATTTAAAATCACAAATTGTTTCTGTAATGCGTATAAAAGAACAACTAACAAAAAGAAATTCTGAATTAACTTCAAGAAATATAAACATTGAATCTGAAATGGCAACTACTGAATCCCATATTGAATCATTGCATGAACGTATTGAAATTGTCGAGAAAAACTATGCTGGCGGAGAACAAGATCGTATTGCAAATGAAGTGCAGAGAATTAATGTAAAGAAAATAAATATTGAAAAATTATACACTACAATTACAAATGAATATCGTGATAAATCCTCAGAACTAACAACACTACAAACTAAAGCTAATCAAGAAAAGTCTCAATCTAATCGACTTTATGAAGAAGAACGTTCTTTGAATTTAGAACGACAAGAATCAGAAACAAAGATTCAAGAATTAGAAAAACAAAAAGAGCCAAAAAAAGAGGTTCTTGTAAAATTAAGAGAAAAAGAACAAGAGCTTATTGCTACTTCTGGTTCATCTATTGGGCAACTCGAAGAATATGATGACAAACTTAAAATTTTATCTGAAAAGAAAGCTGAAATAACAAAACAAATCAGCATATTAGAACGTCAATCTGATTCATTGAATCATGATTTACATGATTTAAAAGAAAATGAATTAAGATTAAAACAAATTATTTCTGCTTTTACCTTTGATAAAGACATGGAAACTTTTGACGTTGAACCAATTATTCATGGACTTGATGCTGAATTAACTTCACTTAATTCACTAAACGCAAAAGCACCTCAGATGTATCTTGAAGTCTCTTATGGCTATCGTTCAATGTCTACAAGAAAGAATTCACTTGAAGAAGAAAAAAATGCAATTATAAAATTCCTTGATGATGTTGATAAAGAAAAACGACAAACATTCTTGGATGCATTTGATACCGTAGATAAAGAAATTCGTTTAATATTCAATAAAATGACTAGTGGAAATGCTTGGTTGGAATTGCAGAATGAAGATGACATTTTTAGTTCTGGAATTTCTTACATGATTCAATTCCCAAACAAACCAAAAAGAGAATCTACGTCAATTAGTGGTGGTGAAAAGACATTGGCTGCAATTGTATTTGTACTTGCACTTCAAAAACTAAAACCTTCACCATTTTACTTGTTTGATGAGATTGATGCACACCTTGATGCCCCAAACTCTGAAAAACTTGCAAAAATCTTAGAGGAACGATCTAAAGAAAGTCAATTCATTTTGGTGTCTCTAAAAGATTCTGTTATACAAAAAGCAAAACTGATTTATGGTGTTTTTCCAAAGAATGGAGTTTCACATGTTGTTACTTACAAGGATAAACGAATGCCATCTGTCAAAACTTCCTAGTCTAATTTTACATAACATGCAACATAATGCTCATCATCTGTCTTTTCTAAGTTAGGCTCTTCTTTGCACTTTTCTATAACGTAAGGGACATCTTGCCCTGAATCTGCATCCCTGATAAACATCAACATCTGATGGTTCATTTATTCGAATTTTCTTTTCTCTGTGAAGATTGTCAGGATCTGGCTCTGAAATTGCATCAATTAGTGCCTGTGTGTATGGATGCTTTGGATTTACTAAAACTTGGTTTATTGGTCCCATTTCTACGATTTTACCAAGATACAAAATTCCTATTCTTTGACCAAAATATCTAGCTGTTGCCAAATCATGAGTGATATAGATAAACGAAATGTTGTATTTTTTCTGTAATTCTTGCAGTAATTCAAGCATCTCTGCTCTAATTGATACATCCAACATTGAAACTGGCTCATCTGCTAGGATTATTTTTGGTTTTAATGCTAATGCTCTTGCTAAAACTACTCTCTGTCTTTGTCCTCCTGATAACATGTGTGGGTATTTCTTTACCATATCTTCAGCAGGTTCTAATTTTACTTCATGCAAAACTTCAATCACTCTTTTTAATCTCTCATTTTTATTTCCGATATTATGGATTTCAAGAGGTTCAGAAACAATGTTTCCAATCTTCATT
>PVMK01122031.1_pt1 | contig 38790 bp, 38 predicted proteins | sample 1853481 | NCBI WGS metagenome assembly PVMK01 (sample SAMN08533507, study PRJNA380276) | Marine sediment metagenome, whole genome shotgun sequencing project.
CCTGTTCATGGAACCCACATACTCGAAGCAGCTGATCTGTGCGCCGACAATGGTGTCGAGGGTACGAAGCGATCGTTTTTGGTCACGAATTGCATTCGCCTTGACACTATCCGGGTTGTCGTCCATGCGTTCATCCAGATCGAACACCGTCTTTTTCAGGGCTTCGGATATTCTGAGACTCTTGGCCGATTCCAGAAACAACAGCAGACTAACCAGAGCGGAAATGGTCGGCTGTGAGAGGTTCATTTCGACGGTTAACCCTTTGATGGCGTGATCAAGGCTTGCCAACGGCGCGGAATGCAGGGTCACCACAAGGTTGGGTGTGCAGAGAAAGGACAGGTGAACGGGTTCCGACGTCCCCTCTGTCGAGTAAACAGGAAACTCGAAGAACACCTCCTCATGCTCATGCAGCGGGAGAAACCGTGTGGCCTGGCCAGCATCCAGGCAGCGCTCTATCGCCAGGGAGGACATATTAAGGTTGCCCAACCATACTTCAAGTTCATCGGCTCCGTAAGAGTGGACATCGACCCAGTAGCTCCCTCCTTCGCCCCGCTTCCACGGTTCTAAGAAATCTTCGCACGGCTCCAGTGCCTTATGAGGATCGTCGATAATACGGCAACCATTGATAACCATTGAAATTCTCCTAAAATTCTACCCCTCTGATTATGGGTAATCGTGTATGGGGTATCTGGGTCAGACTTGGCTAACTATATTATCCGACCGAACTCTCTTGATAAGATACCGCTTAAAAAGGTCACTTTAATCAAGGCTGACACTACTGGCTACTGGATTTTTTTAGGATTCGGCCGTCAGCGTCCTTCCTTGCATGGGATCAATTTGAAACCGTCTCGAATGTACGATTTGTTTTTTAGGGGATGTCTGCGTGCCTAGCTCGCAAAAGACATCACCCGTTCAATCGTCCAGAACGCCGCGACACTGCCGATGGCGTAAGGCAGCAACTGCCAGGCACCTTTCGGCGCGGTCAAAGGGAGTCGTCTCAGCAGGGCCATCAGACTGAGGACAACGGCAATAAATAACAACTGCCCGGTTTCCACACCGACATTGAACGTGAAAAGTGCCAACGGCACTTCGTGCTGCGGCACGCCGATTTCAGACAGCGCGCCGGCAAAACCCAGGCCGTGGAACAAGCCGAAGATAAACGCGATCACCCAGGGATAGCGTTCGGTAATTCCGATGACACCGTGGCGTTGGTGGATGATCTCCGAGGCCAGGAACAGAATGCTCAACGCGATGATGGCTTCGGTGGGTGCTGCTGGCACATGCACGACGCCCAGGGTCGCTAGTGCCAGCGTAATGCTGTGCGCGACCGTGAACGCGGTGACGGCTTTCACCAGAGGACCGAGATTGGACACAATCAACAGCAGCGCCAACACAAATAACAGGTGATCCACCCCCTCCAGGATATGAATCGTACCCATGCGCCAATAGTCGCCTGCGATTTCCAGTTTCGATGCCTCCAGCGGGATGGTGAACTCGGGTGAGCCCGGCCGCAGGATCACCGAATGCTGGGTGCCGTCTTGCAGCTGGATAAGCAGCAGCACATCGGTCTGCACGGCAGGCAGGCCATCGATGACAATGCTCTGGCCGGTCAACGACGCACCGTTATTCTTATACGTTGCATGTTCGATCCGGGCGCCAGGAATGTCCTGAACGGATGGCGAACCCAACAATTCCAGGGTTTCCGGCAGTTGTGGCGTGATAGCCAGCACCCGGTTGCCACGCGTGGGGACTTTCCAGGTCACGGCAAACAAGCCGGTATTTTGCTCCTTAATATCCAGCAGTGCAGGACGAATCTCATCGGCGTTGACCGGCATTGCCAGATAGAAGGTCGCCAAAACGACCGCAACGCATGCCAACCACAGGAGCTTTATAAACTGCCTCAAGGGGTTTGCTCCTGCACGGCAGCGACCTTATCATCCTCCGACACTATTTCCTCGATCACGACGGTGTAGCGATCCCGCAGATTGGCGTAGAACTTTTCGTTGAGTTCATCCCCCTTGTCAGTCTTCCAGTCCTGCATCACATGCTCGCGCACCTCGGCAAAGACCGGTGCCGGTGTTTCACTGATGTTGCTCACATACACCAGGTGCACACCGTAGCCGGACAGTACGGGTCCATGCCATTGCCCGGGTGACAGAGCAATCAGCGATTCAGCAAAACCGCTGCCGAAAAACTTCTGAATTTCGGCTTGTTCCTTTTCTAGATAATAGTTCTGCAACATAAAGGCATCGCCCAACGCACCGGCATCATCGATAGCATCGCCTTGTGCCATCAATGTCGCCTTGATCTTTTCGGCATCGGCCAGCGTCGCGTCGCCGCGCTTGTCCGGGTCAATAAAGACCTGGGTAAACGTATAACGCGCCGGCTCCTGATAGCGGTCCTGGTGTCCGGCGAAATATGCCTGGAGTTCTTCTTCGGTGGGTGGTGTCAATGCCACCAGGTCCTTGGCGAGAAACTCCAGTTTCTGCGCCAAGCGGCGACGGATGACCTGGTCGTGCTTGTTCAGCCCCCATGGTCATCGCCTCGCGATACAGCACGGTTTCCTTGATGTACTGCTGGATCAGGCCGTCAAACTCTGCATCCGTCGGCGGCCGGTTCCAGCGTTTCTGCCAGCTTATCTGCATCCACTCTATTTCACCTGCGCTGACGACAATGATCTTGTCGGTCTCTTCCAGCGCCGGTTCGGCGAACATGCCGTATAACAGATAGATCACCGCGCCGATAAACAGAAAATGCACCAGTGGTTCTTTTGCCAACTGAAAAAGTTTATGTCCCAAACACGCAACTCCTCTTGTAATGAAGTGTTCCTGCTTATTCTGAATTGCCCGCGCTTCGATTAAGTCCGGTTGGGTACGCTCCGCTCTGCCCAACCTACGATACTGCCGCTTTCACTACAGTGAGCCGGTTAGCCAACATAATCAACTTATGCCAAATTTGGGTCCGTCTACGCTTGGAGCTGGCAACTTGATCTCTGGAAAATCAATGGATGCTAGTCCGGTGAATGGTCTGTTCAGCATTCAATTTTCGTTAAGTTGACAATACTTCTCCTCAAGATCACGGAGTGCGGATTCGTGAAGCTGATGACTATCGGAGACATGACACTATTTCAGGCCGAGCCGCACTCTGACCTCGTCCAGGGAAATCTCGCGCCATGCCTCCAGGTCTGCCAATCCTGCGACCACCGCTCGCATGAAGACCTGCTTTTCCACGGCTTTTTCATAATCGCTGACCGACTGGACCACGGCGACACCCCTGACCCGGCTCGTGAGCAGCATAGGCCGGGGCACCTCGGTCGCGTGTTTCACGACACGACCATGATCCGCTTTTAGATCTGCCAGGGAAACCAAATATCTTCCGAAAATTTTTGCCCATGGCCACCTCCACAAGACCTGTCATTAGCACCAATTATAGCAATTATGGGTCGACTCTTACGATACCAGCCATTGGGGAGTAAAAGGGAAGCGTCCGCTTTTCTAGGGTCTAAAGGAAAGGACGACTGGGAATATACTGCAGGGTGCTATATGATTAGATTTCGAAACTGTAGAATATCTTCATTCATGAAACTCATGTCAGTTAGAATAAACAGTTTGACATCCTATTAAAAAAAGCACTTCTGGGAGATTGAAAATTAATGGTACTATCCTGCGGAAGAGGCTCGCTGGATAGCTAATAGTTGGCAGAGGAAAGGAGAGAAAAATACATGAAACAAAAAATCACCTATTGGAAAGAATCAGATGGGAAGTATCTCGGCTACCTTAATGATTATCCCGAACATTGGACCCAAGGAGAAAACCTTGAAGACCTCAAAGAGCACCTTCTAGATTTATATAGAGAATTCAGCGCTGGTGATCTTCCAGGCATCAAGAAAGTTGAAGAAATCGAGGTCGGATGAAGCGGAAGGATCTCATCGATAAAATTGAGAGTTTTGGATGCATTTTGATCCGCCACGGCAACAAACATGACATATACCACAATCCGAAAACGGGCATGACGCAGCCAATACCCCGCCACCGGGAAATTAATGAATTCCTGGCGAAGAAGATAATACGCGACCTCTCCGACATTTAATTGCCAACAAGACCATTCAAGCCACGGTTAACCATTCCACCGAACCACGATATTAGCTACCCACCACTACAGTCTTGGTTCGGTATTTTCGCCTACCGAAGGCTCCTTCATCTATTGGGCGTTCGATTCATCCTTCATACAGCCTATCCTGATTCTCTGGGACCATTCAAGGTGCATGCAGCCGAAGGGCTTAGCATGAACGGCTTGATAGACAGTGATTTGAAAACTGGATGACAAGTGGAACGAAACCAGTTAGATTTTTTTGGCCGAGAGGCCAGCGTGAAAAAGAATTCCCCGCCGGGTTGCCTGGAATGCCGATAGTCCCTGATTAAGTGTTGAGCATGCTGAGCTTTACCCAACTTATGTTGTTTTACTACTTGTTCGGCCTCGAGGTGACGGCGTCCCGCGTGGCTTCCGCGGTGCCAACCGCGGCCCCCACACCCGCGTCTGCAACTCCCGCTCCGGCACCCGCAGCGTCGGCGGCCGCCTCCGTTCCTACCTCGGCGGTTCCGACCCCCACTGCCGTTCCAACCACAGCGGTGTCCGCAGCAACCCCGACCGCTGCCTCGGTGACACCAATCGAGGTGCCGACGGCCGCACCGGTCACGGCAGCCGCATCCTCGACGACCTCCTCTACCGGGCCTTCCGCCAGCGCGACGGATCCGACGACGAGTGTGCATCCAAGCGCAACAAACATGGCAAGGATCTTTCTGATGGTTTTGTTCCTCATGGTTTTTCTCCTCCTTATTTTAATTCTTTACTTCATACATCAATCCTGTAGGTTGGGCATAGCGCAGCGTGCCCAACATTCACCTATTCATAATCGGCACCGGCAATTGATGCGGGTTCGCTCGTTCCCCACTCAGCGGCATACCACCCCAATTGTACGCATCGGTGAAATGAGCTGTAGGGCCAATCCTTTGGCGAGGTCACATACCCATGTTTGACCGGGTTGTAATGGATGTAATCCATGTGCCTTCGCCAATCTTCTTCATCTTGAATGGTGTGTTCCCAAAAGCGCCGCTGCCACACGGCTTTCTCCCTTTTCTGTCGACGTGATTCCGAAATGATGTGTTCTGCCCCAACGCATCCTGTGCTGAAATACCGCTTAATGGCACTCCAACGCGTTGAATAGTTGTAGTCGCCATCAGGGAGTTTCCAAATCGTGTGAAGATGATCTGGCAAGAGGACGAAGGCCTCAATAATAAAATGGCGTTTGGCCATTTCTCTTTTCAAGGCGTCGTTGATTCGTGCAACGTTGTCTGGTTGGATCAAGATCTTTTGGCGCTGATGAGTGACCAGGGTGAAAAAGAAATTCCCGCCGGGTTGCTTGGAACGCCTATAGTCCATGGTTCGGTGTTGGGCACGCTCCGCTTTGCCCAACCTACAATACTTCAATATAAAAACTTGGCCTTAATAGGATCAAGCAATGAGGGCGCAATCCACATCGTTTTGATTGTCGTACTGCCTGACCAGGGCAACCCTGTAGGTTGGTCACGCCCGCTTTGCCCGACCTACGAGACTTCAATATAAAGACCTGGCCTAAATGGGGTCAAACAATGGCATTGTTAATTTGACATAGACAATCACACTCTAAGGCATTGAAAACAAAAGATACAAACTTTAGAAAGCTATACATTTTTAACAATGCCAGCATCTTACTCACTCTCCAACTTCAACTTGAATTCACCGGATATGATTGCAGATAATGGTTCCGGCCTTCGTGCCTGAAGATTTGGAGTAAAGACGATGAACTGCAAGCCAATGCTGCCCCCGCTCATTTAAACTGACCGATGAATCTGGCCATAGGTGTGAGTAAGCATTCTATCAATAGTCAAGGCAAAGCTCGGTTGATGGGGGTTTTGGTTGGGCTTGCGACGTCGAGCCTGTTGCTGACCTCCTGTATCGGCGCCTTTATGCAATGGGGTGATGAAACCTCGCTTTCCTGGAAAGCCCAGACTTTTGAATTCCAATCTCTGGAGGGCAAACGCATAGCCGTGTTGAATGCGTTAGTGGGAATGGGATTGGAAGGGTATCGGCATCAAGTCTCCCAATCGTTATCCCAAGCACTCGACAAAGGTAATTATCCTTTCCAATTAATCTCCCCTCAAGCAACCAACAACCAACTGAACCGTGAAGGCTTAGCCAGAGAAGTTTCAGCGATGGCATCCGATTACTCCCAGAGTGGTATTCTCAACCTCGACACCCTTCATCACATGGCTCATACATTTGAGTGGGACTATGTGATTCAACCCAGCATGGCGGAATTTCGACAGGTCCTAGACACACGATTGCGTTTTTTCGGCCTACGAGTCTTTCAAACGCGTATTACCAACCTGCGTCTCTCACTCCAACTTTGGGATACCCGTTCGGGAGAAATTGTCTGGGAAAGTTCGGGAGAGGGGACAATGGCTGGTGAGGATGTGCGTGATGTGCTGATCCCATTCGGAGAAATCACTCAAACACTATGGTCGGGTATCCTGACAGACTTCTGGCCCATGGAATGAAATTTCTTCATTTAAAAAAAGGAAAAACCTATGGGAATCGCCAGTACTTTGGGGTATGAAAGAGTACTCGGTTCCAGGTTCAGGGCATGCCGGTCCGATCATCCTAAAAACGGCGGTTGAGCGCGAAAAAGCTGTGCAAGATATTTGCGTGCATAGGGAATTCAAAAAACTCGTGGTCACCTGCTGAGTGATGAGACATTTTTTACTTGGCAAGGTGCGCCAAGAGCTTGCGTGGACTTTCGTGATCCAACTGCTGTTTTTAGGATTATACAACGAATGTCATATCGTCTTGAAAGGGACGCCCTATAAGCATTATAAACCTTTGATCTGATACAATGCCTCGGTTTGGCTCTCTTGCTTCATTTAATATTTAACCATTTTCCTCAAGAAGCTGAGGAAGATTGAAAGGAGAATCGGTCATGAACACAAGGATCATGATGGTTGGAATAATCGCATTAATGGGATTTCTATCATTTGGCTCATGGAGTGCGATAGCACAGCCCATATCAAAGGAATCTATGGACATTGTTCGTGAAAAGCTCCGTGCTGATAAAAAGTTTTTCATTTCACAGAATATGGCATTAACAGAAGCCGAAGGAAAATCTTTTTGGCCAGTCTATGAACAGTATCAACCGAAATTAATGAAGCTCGGTGAACAGAAGCTCCACCTCATTAAAAAATTTTCCGATAATTATGAGGCCATGTCTGATGAGAAAGCCAAGGAATTATTGAATGAATATCTGGCAATTGATACGACTCGACACAAGGTCCGGTTGCAGTTTTTGCCAAAATTCCGAAAAGTCCTGAGCGAGAAAAAGGTTGCACGCTATTACCAACTTGAACAAAAAGCTTTTGCCGCGGCAAATTACGATCTTGCCGCCAATATTCCCCTTCTTAAGTAACACCTAAATCGAGCGATTTTTTATGGCGACCTGCACCAATCCCTTGGCACATCTCATCCATAAGAATCGCTCAACTTAGGGACTAGACTTTTTCCAAACGAACGGTAAAGGTGAACGGGGACTCCATACCTCCAGCAGTGATCGTGTTTTCACCCATATTGAGATATTTAAAGTCTTTGTCAAAATGCTCACCCAGAAATTCGCCATTGACCTCTGTGCCCAACGTGCTACGCAAATCAAGGACCACATACCCATTCCCATGATGGCTCAGGGCAAAATGCTGACGTGATAATCGAAATGGAGGAGCATCCGGGAGGCTGAGGTCGATGGGGACCCTCGATGGGGACTCACCGTCGAGAGGTTGACGGCCTACCGAAAAAGGAAACTTCGTAACCGGAAGCTCTTCCTGAGGCATATGCCGAAGGACATATGGAGAAGAAGAGAGAAGAGTTATTCGAAAATCTCCTATAGCCTGATTGCTCTCAATTGCTATTGGCAAACTGAGAGATACACTCTCCGGAGGAGCATTCTCTATGGTGTAAGTGGCGGTCTGTTCGGAAAGTGCCGCTTCTGTAAGCTTTTCGTTCAGAGCACGGAGCCGCTCACTCAATCGGATGATCAAGCGATGAGCTGACGAAGGGTTCTCGCTCATAAGTTTCAAGAACTCCCACTTTTCCAGTCGGAGAGCTGTCACTTGAGTCTTTGCCCGAGCCGAGGCATTGCGCGGACGATGTTCGATTATCCCCATTTCACCTAAAAATTCTCCTGACTTGACTGTTCCTAGGATAATGGTGCGATCCTCCAACTTCGTGAAAATCTCCACTTCACCCGAGATGGTCTCATAGACCACATCACTAGGATCCCCCTCTTGAAGGATAAGATCTCCAGGCTTGAATTCGCATTGTTCCATAAGCGAGACTCCTTGTCGTTCACGTGTTCATCAAATTTCCTGCTTCAGGGCTCTACTCAACATGACCATTTTATATGAAAAGGACTTGGTACAGAAAACTCTGTTAGTTTCGTATGAGTATTCGGCCAATGGCCGTAAATAAAAAAAATAGAGTAACATGTCAAGAAATCTTTCAGCAAAGGTTAGGCCACATAGTTATTTTCAAAATTCATAAACCATATGACTTTCCTAGGAGTCTGTCGGGCTTAGGGAATCGAGAGCAAAAAAGCGGCTGAGCGAGGACAGATTTTCGCCGGCCCATAGTGGGACTATGGTCCAAGAAATTGTCGAAATATGGACCGCTTAGACACCTTTGCAGCCGATTCTTCCTAAGTCCGACAGGCTCCTGATACTGTGTACTTCAATGTAGGTCAATAGCTATTGCTCTGACTGTTGAATACTGAACAAATGGGAACAGACATGAATCTTTTCCGGAAATCCGCATGCTGAAGCACGATCCAGATCCGCAGCTGTCTTCTGTGAACATCAAAGCCCATCTGGTGTCCACCGAGTTATTTAAGAACCTAGAGGACGCGGTTCTTGATGAAATGGCTACGCAGGTTGAGATTATTCGCGTGCCAGGGGGAGAACCACTGTTCCAACAGGGAGACCCGGGGGATAGCTTGTATATTGTCATTAACGGTCGTCTTCGGGTGACTGTCAACCGGGAACGTGACTATGAAGAAGTGGTAGCCGAAGTGGGGCGCGATGAGATGATAGGCGAAATGTCTCTGTTAACGGGTGAAAATCGTTCAGCTTCAGTCCGTGCCATTCGTGATACCACATTACTTCGCCTTTCAAATGAGGGATGTCTCCATATCGCGGAAAGCCACCCATTTATCGTCTTACATATGGCTCGAACCGTGGCCAGACGTCTTTCGGCCATGACTCGTGCCTCACGTATGGTGACGGCACTGGTCAATATAACTCTTGTAGGAACCAACCCGAAAGTGGACCTATCCACATTCGCCACCCAACTGACGGAAGCCCTAGGCGCAATAGGGGACACACTCCACCTGAGCAGTCGCCGAATTGAACGTCTTTGGGAATCAGAAAGGATGGGCCAACCATCTCTTGAGGTTGAACGCAATATCAAATTAGAAAACTGGTTGAGCGAGCAAGAGAGTAAGCATCGATTCATTATCTACGAAGTAGATGTGACGGCTTCGCACTGGACACGACGTTGCCTTCGCCAAGCCGATCGTATTTTACTTATTGGGGATACTGAAATGCCTCACGACCATGGGCCTCTGGAAGCAGAGCTCCCGAACCCCGATACACGTCACACCACTGCAGAGGTAGAGTTGGTGCTCGTTCATCCTCCAGAGCAGATGAAATTCCACAACACGGACCAATGGCTGAAAGCACGCCACGTCTCCGCCCATTATCATGTTCGCCGGGGCGTCGGCGCTGACTTTGCTCGACTGGCCCGCCTGTTGACGGGCATGGAATCGGCCTCGTTCTTGGGGGAGGAGGATTGCGTGGCCTGGCCCACATTGGAGTCCTTCGGGCCTACAGGAGTCGAATATCACGATTGACTTTATTGGTGGGACCAGTATGGGCGCCATCATGGCTGCTCAGTCGCCATGGGATGGGACTACGCCACAATCATTCGCGCCAACAGAAAAATGTGGAGCGACTCTTGGCCCATGAATGACTATACGTTTCCATTCATAGCCTGTCTTTCCGGGCAGAAATTAGATCACGCCTTACACCAAATGTTTGGTGAGACCAGAATTGAAGATCTAGCCATGAGATATTTCTGTGTTTCCACCAATCTCACCACAGCAAGGTTGGCCGTCCACCAGGAAGGACTTCTGTGGAAACGTCTTCGCGCAAGTTGTTCACTCCCTGGAATTGTTCCGCCTGAATTCGACAATGATTCTATGCTCGTAGACGGCGCCGTGTTGAACAATGTACCCGGAGATATCATGAAAAAACTGTGCGGTGGAAAAGTCGTGGCCGTAGATGTCAGCCCACGGGAAGATCTCGTTTTTCAACCCCAATGTCCCGAGCGACCTCCCACGAAGAAAATTATCTGGAACCACGTGAATCCCTTTGAGGAAAAGCTTGCCCTGCCCAGTCTTTTTGACATTGTTGCTCGATCCTCCATGATTAGTAGCGCGTCCAATGCTAATGTGATTAAAGCACAAGTTGATCTATATGTGGACATCCCCATGGATCAATTTGGCATGAGCGATGTCAAATCGTTTGATCAGATCATCGATACCGGGTACCAATTTGCTTCTCAGCAAATTGAAAAATGGAAGCAGAAAGAAAAAACCTAGAGCCATGACCTTCATAAGCTGAAGCACCAAAGAGGGACAAAATAAGATACAGAGTCCTTTGCAAAACAACTCTTCTTTTGGAAAGGAGTCCAGGCTGAAAAATGACCATGTCTATACACCAGAGAAAAAACCATTCCCCCAGGAGTAAGAGTATGACTCAACTTTTTCCATTTATCCTCCGCTGCATTGTTATCATTTCTTTTCTAGTTTGTCCTACCATCCTGTTCGCTAAAGAACCAAAAAATACAGGCGAAATCGTTCTAGGCATGTCCACGGCCTTAAGTGGCCCTGCAGCAGATTTAGGGAAAAACATGCAACAGGGTGTCCTCACCGGCCTGGATCGTGTAAACCGTACTGGTTGGGGTGAAGGGACGTCAATTGCGATTGATTGAGCTGGATGATGGCTATGAGCCGACTCGTACGGCACCCAACATGCGTAGATTGATCGAGAAAGAGCAAGTCCTTGCGGTAATCGGGAATGTCGGAACTCCAACCGCCATTGCGGCCATTCCGATCGCTAATGAACAGAAAACCTTGTTTTTTGCCCCCCTTTACCGGCGCAGGTGTCCTGCGTAAGACGCCACCGGACCGATACGTGATCAATTATCGAGCCAGTTATGCAGAAGAAACGGCAGCAATGATTGACGCGCTCATCAAGATCGGTCACCTGAAACCAAAGGAAATCGCATTTTTTACCCAGCGAGACGGATATGGAGATGCAGGTTTTGTGGGAGGAATAGCCGCCTTGAAGCGTCATGGGCTAAAAGATGAGAATGCCGTGGTCCACGCCCGCTACGAGCGGAATACGCTTGCGGTAGAAAATGCGTTGGCCAATATTCTTTTTGCTTCTCCACCTCCACGCGCCGTCATCATGGTCGGTGCATACGCGCCATGTGCAAAATTCATCACATTGGCAAAGGACTCAGGTATGGAAGCGCTGTTTCTCAATGTCTCATTCGTCGGAAGCGCCCCGCTTGCCCGAGAGTTGGGGAACAAAGCTCCGCACGTCATTGTCACCCAGGTTGTGCCTCACCCACAAGAAAAGAATCTGCTGATCGTGAAGGAATACCATGAAGATCTTCAAAAAATGGATCAACCCACGACACCAACCTTCGGAAGCCTAGAGGGCTATATTGCTTCCCGAATATTCGTCAAGGCCTTGGAAAATGTGCAGGGCCAGCCTACCCGGGAGAACATCATTGATGCCCTCGAAGGATTGAAAGCCTTTGACCTCGGGCTGGGAAAGCCACTCCACCTCACGGCCAAAAAGCATCAGGCCAGCCACCGGGTGTGGCCAACAATTTTACGGAATGGCCAATTTGTTCCCTTCAAATGGAAAGACATCTCCAAGGTGCTCGAATCAGGAAAGTAAAACCAGGAAGATGAATAACGAAGGAAAACGCATTCAGTGGATGGTATGGGGGCTGGTGGCTGTGGCCTTTGCTGTAGGGGTGATCACCATTGGAATAATTGGGTGGACCCTCTCAAACATTCGCATCGAACGAACGGAAATGGCTGAGGAACAACGGCGTTTGGAAAAGAGTTCCGAAGAAATCAGCCGCTTGGCCTTGAAGAGTCGAGAGGAAATTTTGGTCCTTCTTGCAGGAGGAACGATTCAACAAGAAAAGGGACAAGCTATTGGAGAGTTACAGCAGCTGGTTCAACAACAATTGAGTTCAACTACAGACGACGAATTGCAAGGAGTGCTGAAAAAAGCTGTGGGCACCATCGTAGATTTTGAGGGACTTTGGCAACGAGCGAATACCTGGAATTCGCACTATACGTTGGTCAATCAGGACCTGCGACAGCAGCGAACACTTCAAGAAGTTCGTCATTCGCTCCAGTCTCTTGGAGGGACAGTAGAAACCCTTGAGGGGCAGCGGCGCTTACAAGAAGCCATCAAACTCAGGCGGTGGCGAAACGCGAAAGGAACAGAGGCTTCGCGTCTGGCAGAAGGGATTCTCCAAGGGCAGGTAACCCAACAAACTCAGGCATTACGGGAAGTTCGAAATGAACTGGCCGATGTCGCTCAGTATGTTGAAATGCTCGCTGGAGAACAGCAGGCCGACAATTTGACGAATATTAAAGACAACAAATTGAAGCCGAGCCTGGAAAGGCTCACCCGAAGCATGAAGGCACTGAGAGATACCGAAACCCATGCAGAACCATTAAGCCCAGATCGAACCGTAGCCGTGTATGGGGCGCTCTTTGGCAAAGGCTTCTCGATTGATGAAGCTCATCAAACGATCCGTGTTGGTACGGGAGGTCTGTATTCACTTCGACATCATTTTCTTGGCCTCCGGGATGAACGGGAGACCCTTCGGACGGATTTGCGAAACGTTTTTCAACAAATCGAAGATATTGATGACGAATTCTCCAGTCGTACGCATGAGCATGCCACCACCTTGGCCAGAGGAGTAGAGGAGCGTCTAACGGATGTACGAGATAACATGTTGCTCATGGGAGGAGTCTCGTTCATCCTATTTTTAGGACTCGCATGGATGATTTCAAGAGACATTCAAAAGCAAGTCAGCGCTATGGTAGAAGCCAGGGCCGTCGCCGATAAGAGCAACCAGACAGCCCAGAGACTCCTCATAGAGCAGCAGGCTGCCGCAGAGGCACTTCGTCAAGCAGAAGAAAAATTTCACAGTATATTCGAAAACGCCGTTGAGGGAATTTATCAAAGCACACTGGACGGACGTTTCTTGAGTGTAAACCCCGCCATGGCCCGGATGTATGGATTTGAAACTCCTGAAGCGCTCATGGAACACATCACGGATATCTCGCGCCAAGTGTATGTGAATGCTCGCGATCGGGAAGCCTTTGCTCATTTGCTTAAGACACAGGAAAGAGTCCATGGCTTTGAGTACCAGGTGTATCGCCAGGATGGCGAAAGCTTTTGGGTATCCGAGAATGCTCGTGTGGTCAAAGACCAGAAGGGCACGATCATGTATTTTGAGGGAACCATTCAGGACATTTCTGAAAGGAAGAAGGCCCAAGAGGAATTAAAAGGAAGAAGGCCCAAGAGGAATTACATCGAGCCAAAGAGGTGGCGGACCAGGCCAACAAAGCCAAAAGCGATTTCCTTGCCAGCATGAGCCATGAACTCCGAACCCCGCTCAATGGCATTTTGGGATATGCCCAAATTCTAAAACGCGATCCAAGCTTAACCGACAAACAAAAATCGGGCGTGGATATCATTCAGCGCAGTGGCGATCATCTGTTAACTCTTATTAACGATATCTTGGATTTGTCAAAGATCGAAGCTCAGAAACTCGAACTCCAGTTGACTGAGTTTCATTTGCCTGATTTTCTCCAACAGATAGCAAATATTATTAGAGTCAGAGCTGAACAGGCCGAAATCTCATTTCTCTATGAACCGGTGTCAGACTTACCTGCGGGGGTGCGTGGAGATGAAAAACGCCTGCGGCAAGTCCTTCTGAATCTTTTAGGTAATGCCGTCAAGTTTACGGAAAAAGGCGGGGTCGCCCTAAAGGTCGGCTATGATGATGCACAGGACTTCCCTGATTTGCTGCGATTCCAAGTAGAAGATACAGGCCGGGGGATTCCCCACGATCAACTTGAGGGAATCTTTCAACCATTTCAGCAGGTCAAGAACCAGAGCCAGCATATCGAAGGAACCGGGCTAGGCTTGGCTATCACCAAAAAATTAGTCACGTTAATGGGAGGAGAATTGGGTGTCACAAGTAATCCGGGTAAAGGGAGTACCTTTTGGTTTACGGTGAGTCTTCCAGCTGTGGAAACCAGCCAGGTAAAAGCTCTCCCAGTGGATAAAACAATTTTAGGGTATAAAGGAGAACGGAAGCGGATCCTCGTTGTCGATGATAAACCAACAAACCGGGGAATTGTGTTGAATTTATTGGAACCGCTGGGTTTTCACGTTCAGGAAGCTGAGAATGGGCAAGAGGCTCTCGCCAAAATTACCGAGCCTTCCCCCAATCTCATCATCATGGATTTGATCATGCCCGTGATGGATGGGATAGAGGCCACCCGCCGGATTCGCCAATTACCGGGAGGAAAAGATGTGACGATCATTGCCTCATCAGCCAGTGTTTTTGAGTTCAATCAGCAGGATAGTCTCAAGGCTGGTTGTAACGATTTCCTGAACAAGCCCATTCGGGCCGACGAGCTATTTGAAAAACTTCGCACCTATCTTGAACTCGAGTGGATCTATGAATCAGAAGGGACACAAGAAGACGTACAGGAAGGGGGTGTGGCAGTATTGGTGGCTCCCCCAAAGGAAGAACTTCAAATGCTGGCTGATCTCGTTGGGAAGGGGAAAATTACCGGCATTCGCCAACGGATTAAGCAAATCGAACAATTGGGAGATGAGTATCGTCCCTTTACCACCGAACTGGATCGGTTAGCCAAAAGCTTTGACATGGACCAATTAACCGATTTTCTGAAGCCCTATTTGGAGGGCCTTGAATGAGTCGCGAAGAAGAAACTCCTGCCTCGATTCTGCTGGTTGATGATACCCCTACGAATTTGGAAGTCCTTGTCGATTATTTCGCAGACAGTGGATTCGATGTTTCCGTTGCCACCAATGGGGAAAAGGCCCTTAAACAAATAGAAGCCAACCCTCCGGACTTGATTCTATTAGACGTCATGATGCCGGGCATCGATGGGTTCGAAACCTGTCGCCGAATAAAAGCCAACGAAAAAATACACGACATCCCCGTAATTTTCATGACAGCCCTTTCGGAAACGGCCGACAAACTTAAGGGGTTTCAAGCAGGAGCTGTCGATTATGTGACAAAACCTCTCCAACAGGAGGAAGTGCTGGCTCGGGTGAACACCCACCTCAGTCTGCGTCGCATGCAACAGCAATTGGAAGAGAAAGAAAGACAGACTGAGCGGTTATTATTAAATGTCCTCCCTAAATCTATCGCGGATAAACTCAGAGGCAATATTTCATCGTTAGCCGAATATTTTCCGGAAGTCACGGTGTTGTTTGCAGACATTGTGAGTTTTACGGAATTGTCCTCACGTAAAGGCCCCGATGAATTAGTTAGCATTCTCAATGAACTCTTTTCCGAATTTGATGCCCTCGTCGAGGAACTAGGATTGGAAAAAATCAAGACCATCGGGGATGCGTATATGGCTGTGGCCGGAACTCCCATCCCACGAACCGATCATGCACCGGCTATCGCAAAGTTAGGACTGGGGATTTTAGAGAGCATGTCCAAGTACAACAAAAAACATCAGACTGACTTGTCCATTCGAATCGGGATGAACTCCGGACCCGTGGTGGCTGGAGTCATTGGCACCAAAAAGTTTAGCTTTGATCTGTGGGGGGATACCGTCAATATGGCAAGCCGCATGGAGTCCTTTGGCAAACCCGGATGCATTCAAGTCACCGAAAACACCTATGAATTGCTAAAGGGAGAATATGAATTTGAAGAACGGGGTGAAGTGGAGATTAAAGGAAAGGGTATGACAAAAACATATTTCCTGAAAGGCACACGGTAAAACAATAATAGCGTTCCAGAAATTTCAATTGTATCTTTCCGTCATTAGCAGTCTGAATTTCAATCAACCCTCGAAGGTTCAATTACCCGGTATAGTCATACCCGCAGTTTGTGGCGGGTATCCATCCGAAAAATCCAAGATAGATTCCTGCTTAAAACTAGCAGGAACGACAAAAAGAGCGAGATATTTCATCATGAGGCTTAACGAAAAAAGAAAAAGCAATATTGATAACTCATAAGACAGTGATTGGGATAGAAAGTCTAGGTTTTTAGAACATAGCTGTTAACGCAACATTTTCAAAGGTGTATTTCCATGCCCTCCTCAAGGATCGTGAGATTGGGCATACCCATTTGCTGTAATTGGCTAATAATACCGTCACGTAAACCAGGCTTCAAATGATACACATAGAGGGGAAGCTCCCATTTCCCAAGTTTTTTAAATTCTTGAAGGAGCAATTCCGGCGTCAGATGCTTACTCATCTTGGCAAGGTCCCGCATCTCGTTAGGAAAGGATGTTTCGATAAAGGCTGCCCGTAAGTGAGAAACGTTTGTGGCTATCGACCAAATGACGTCTGTTTGATAGGTATCTCCACTGAAGACAAACGCGGAATGCTGGTCTCGAATAATAAATCCTACCGTTGGCACCACATGGTTGACAGAAACCGGCGTAATACCTAAGCCGGCTATCCAGGTTTCTTGTTCTGATTGTAAGACACAGTGTTGTAACGTTGGGCATTCTTCACTGGGAAGACAAAAAAAGTCAGGGAAAATTTGCCCATTAAATATATGTGTGCGTGCCCCATTTAAAACTTCCTCAATACTGGCTACCACAAGGGGATCGGTGCCCTGCTGTGACAAAAGATTATCTGCCAAAGAGGGCAATTCCTTAAGATGATCTATATGGAAATGCGACAACAAGACACACTCTAAGTTTTGTTGCTCCTCAATCGTCAAAGCCGATGCCGCCGTTCCAGCATCAATCAGGAGAACATCGTTGATCAGCATTCCTACACCCCGACAGGCATGTAGGCCCTCAGCTTTTTCTACGAGCAAATCCGAGCCGTGACATCCTAATATCCTAATTTTCATAAAACTTTTCCTTCCAGCAATACTATAGTCTGAAAACTTTCAATAGTACATTTCTACTCTCCACCCACTCTGAGGTTTTTTGTCAAAGAGGAACGAAGCCCTGAAAGGGCGAGGGATTTCTGAAACGTCTTAGTTGAAAGTTGAAAACTATAGGCCCGCCAGACGGGCTATCATAACTGAAAGGGCGTTTGGTAAGATTATTCCCTTTTGTCTCAGACTACCTGATTTTCTTTAAAATCGAGAAAGGAGATCTCATGAAAGATACGGCCAGGGGCTCATCCTCCGAAGCATCACATTTATTGGCAGAATACGAAATTTCTCAGGCGGACCTGGAGAAGATCCGAACGTATGGGAAAATCATCATCCCGAAACTGCCGGATTACGTCACGGCCTTTTATCAATGGCTTAAAACGCAGCCGGAGTTCGACGAGCACTTCAGTGACCCAAAGGCATTGGCTCGTGCCCAGAAGTTGCAACTTGAATACTGGCAGGACTTTTTTGAAGCCCCCATCGATGATAAATTCCTGGAACACCGGCGCACGGTAGGAGAGGTGCATGCCCGTATCGGCTTGTCCCTCCCAGTCTACTTCACCGCTGTGAACAAGACATTAGTCATCTTTACGGAGAAGCTCTACGATCAGAGCCTGTCCGTCAAGGAATATCTTGCCACGGTCCAGGCCATTACCAAATTAATACATCTTGATACGGCGATCGTGGTCGAGACTTACTCTCGCTTAACGAATCAGAAGATTAGCCAGCAGAGCCAGGCACTCATGGAGATGTCGACTCCTGTCACCGCTATCTGGCAGGATATTCTCATGCTGCCCATCGTCGGGATCATCGATTCGAAGCGTTCCCAGGACATTATGAACGCCATACTCTCAAAAATCGGGGAAACACGGTCCAAGGTCATCATCATGGACATTAGTGGCGTGGGTGTTGTCGATACCGCAGTTGCGAATCATTTAATTAAGATCACCAAGGCAACCAAGTTGATGGGGTGCGAATGTACAATATCGGGCGTGTCGCCAGCCATTGCCCAAACGATGGTGGAACTCGGCATCAATGTAGGCGATGTCCGGACAACGGCCACTCTTCGAGATGCCCTTGAGGCCGCGTTTGTGAAAACCGGAGCTGGCATTCGCCCGGACGGAGGCGTTTCGAAGCGAGCTTCAGTGTGATTGGGCAAAGGCTCACTCTCAAAGGTCTGCCCAAAAGGAATTGACATGGAAACACACGTCGCCGCGATGAATCTTGTTGACGGATGTCTGGTCACCACCATCCAGTTTGATCTGAACCGTCAAGTGTTGAAAGTGTTACAGGAAGAGGTTCTGCAGAAGTTACAGGAAACCCGTGCCAGAGGTCTGATTCTCGATTGCTCCGCACTTGCACTGATGGATAGCCAGGACTTTGACGGCCTAAAACGCTTGACCGCTATGGCGTCTCTCTTGGGTGCACAGAGTGTTTTTGTAGGCTTGAGTCCTGGTATCGTTTCTTCCCTTGTGGAGTTGGATGTCGAGATTGATGACGTGCAGGCCACGCTCACATTAGAAGACGCGTTCACTCTTTGTCAGAGCCCTCATTCACAGGATAAATCACTCGAAGATGATTCTCAAGTGGACAGCCACGAATGTCCTTAGAGCGATTCTCCGTTCCCGTGGCTGACGAGGCCGACTTAACTTGGGCCATCATTCAGGTGGGCCGGCTCGCAAATGAGATCGGCTTCAAGGAGAGTGGCAAATCCATGGTCATGACCGCCGCCTCTGAGCTTGGCCGGAATATTCTCAAGTATGCCAGGAGGGGAACGCTTGTGGCCGAACCAGTCGACACAGATCTCCGAAAAGGCATTGAGATCATTGTCAAAGATCATGGCCCGGGCATCGAGAATGTGGAGATGGCCATGCAGGACGCATACAGTTCTGGAGGAACACTGGGATTAGGACTTCCCGGGGTTCGGCGCATGATGGATGAATTTCACATTGATACGGCTGTAGGGAGGGGCACGATTGTGACCATTCGCAAATGGGTCTGAGTTATACACACTACATTCAGCATGAGAAGATTGTGCGACCGTTACTTGGCGAGCGGGTGAGCGGAGATACTGCAATAATCAGCGAACTTGAGAATGGCGTGTTCCTCGGCATTGCCGATGTTCTGGGGCACGGACCCGAAGCTCATGAAGTGGCTGTGATCATCGATGACTATCTTGCTGCTCATTGTACTTCGAACGTTGAGACCGTCATGCACGGTCTTCATAAACTCTTGAATGGTACCCGTGGCGCAGCAGTGGGACTTTGCTTCGTCGAGGCCGAATCCGGAATCGTCACATTCGTCGGCACCGGTAACACGCGGACGAAAAAATTAGGTTCTTCGGAAGTGACACTCACCTCCAAAGACGGCATCGTTGGCTCAAATATGCGTTCCCTGCGGACCGAAACAACGCGACTGGAATCCGGAGATATCCTCGTGCTGACCACGGACGGGGTCAAAGAGAGATTTTCCCTGGATGATCTCCCGGCTCCACGGGGAAGCACCGCGGCTTCTATTGCCCGCATCCTCCTCCGCCGCTTCGGAAAAGATTACGATGATGCAGCCTGCATCGTTCTCAAGTACAAACCATGATGGAACTTGGTCGAATCGATCTTCCCACTGAATTGGCAATAGTTGAGGCCAGGAGCAAGGTTCTGCGGCTCACAGAAGGGCTGCAATTTAATCGCGTCACCGCCACGAGGCTGGCTACAGCGGTCTCAGAGTTCGGGCGACATTGCACGCGAGTCGATCGAGGCGCGACCTTACATGTGCGGCTGCTCCCCGATGCTCTCCCTCCAGCCCTTGAACTGGATTTCTGTCTACGAGGCGAGATGATGCCCCTGTCGATCCTTCGGGCCTTCTTCGACCGGGTGACCGTGGACTCCGTCAATTCCGACCAGCCCGGGATCCAGCATGTGCGTCTAACGAAACAGTTGCCCAACCCTGTATTGGCAAGCGATCCTATCTTCGTCGATCGGGAGCGGGAGCGTCTGCGGACCCGTTCACGCGAAGAACTCATGGCCGAACTGAAAGAAAAGAACGAGTCGCTTGAAGCGCATCAGGCGACACTTGAGAAAACGATAGCAGACCGCACGGCGGAACTGCGCGTGGCAACCGAAAAAGCAGAATCGGCGAACGAAGCCAAAAGCTCGTTTTTAGCAACGATGAGTCACGAGATCCGCACGCCGATGAATGCCATCATCAACATGACCACTCTTACGCTCGAAACGACGCTCACCAGCAAGCAACACCAATACCTCACAATTGTGGAATCTTCATCTAAAGGATTGCTTGCACTGATCAATGATATTCTGGATTTTTCTAAGATTGAAGCGGGCAAGCTCGACCTGGAAGCCGCGCCCTTCAGCCTGCGTCAGCTGCTGGAAGAAGTGACCCATTCGTTTCGCGGGCGCGTTCTCGAAAAACATGTGGAGTTTATCGTCCATGTCGCGCTCGATGTCCCGGATCAGGTGATCGGTGACACCTTACGACTTCGTCAGGTCCTTATTAACCTTGTCGGGAATGCATTCAAGTTCACCGATAAGGGCGAAGTGGTATTGCGCGTAAAAGTGGAAGACCGTCAGGCGCTGTATGACGAAAACAATGATGAGGAGAATATTACACTTCGTTTCGAGGTTCAGGACAGCGGCATCGGCATTCCGAAAGACAAGCAGGCTGGCTTATTCACCGCGTTCTCACAAGTTGATAGCTCAACATCAAGGAAGTACGGTGGTACCGGTCTTGGGCTGGCGATCTGCCAGAAACTTGTTGCCCTCATGGGTGACCAGCTCACAGTTGAAAGCAAACCAGGGAAGGGCAGCCTGTTTGCCTTCCCGGTGCAATTCCGCCACTCGATTGCTGATACGAGGCGATATTTAACTGTTCCAGCCGGAATTCAGGACATCCGGGCTCTTATCATCGAAGATAATCCCGCAAGTCAGGAATTATTGCATACCCTCTTTGAATCGTATGGAATGGCCTGTGAGGTCGTAGATTCCGGGGAACAGGGGCTGACTCTTCTGGAGCGCCACGGCACAGGCTCCGATTCCTCTCAAGCGTTTAACTTGGTAGTGCTGGATTGGCTATTGCCAGGCATTGATGGCCTGGAGACTGCACAGCGGGTTCGTCGCCGGTACAAACAGGAGCAGCTCCCTATCATTATGATCAGTGCATTTGCGGGGAAAGAGGAAGAAGCCAAGGCCATTGAGGTGGGCATTGATCACTTTTTGCCAAAACCCATTACGGCCTCGTCTCTCTATGACACCATCATGCAGGTAAAGGGTGTGGTTGGAGAACGAGAGGCTCCCTCTCCCGTTATGGACGTTGCTGATTCAGAATTTGCCGGGTTGCGTCTCCTCTTGGCGGAAGATAACGAAGTAAACCAGTTTGTTGCTGAGGAAATTCTGACTGCGGCTGGCTTCGAATTAGACATCGCACAGAATGGTCGAGAGGCCATTGAGCGATTTAGGCAAAGGCCCTATGCGGCAATCTTGATGGATATTCAGATGCCCGAGATGGACGGCCTTGAAGCGACACGACGGATCCGCGACGAACTACAGGGCAAACCGCTTCCCATCATTGCCATGACGGCAAATGCAATGAAATCGGAAGAGGCAGCTTGCCGTGCAGCAGGAATGGATGACTTTGTCCCTAAACCGGTTGATCGCGCATTGCTGTTCCGAACACTACGAAAGTGGCTTACCCCTAAAGAACGCCCAGTGGCCAATGAGCCGCCCCCCTTAACAGAAGGAACCAGTCAACCTCCCCTGTCAGGAAAAACACCCCCAACGCCGCCGGCCACGATCAGTCCAACGATACGATCAGCCTTCAACATTGAAGGAACCATCAAACGACTTGGGGTGTCCCGGGAAGCCTACCTTCGCATGCTTGGCCGATTTGCCAGCGGACAGCAACAGACCATCGACGACCTACAGACAGCACTGGCCATTGGGGATCGAGAGACGGCGCGCCGGCATGCCCACTCCATCGCCGGTGCGGCCGGCAACTTGGGCGCCGAGACTTTAGGGGAACGAGGCAAAGCGTTAGAGACAGCGTTAAAGGAAGGAGTGGCGGAGGTGTCCGAACTTCTTGATGCAGTACTGGCCGAGGGCAAACGAGTCAGTATGGCTATCCAGGGATTATCCTCAGAAACACAGGCTTCGAAGGATTCGCCTATAGGCCAGGGGAAAGACATCAGTTTGGATGCCAGCCGGATATCGATGATCTTGCAAACTCTAAAAGAGAATCTGGCAGCCGGAGACCTGGACGCACTATCAGCCGATCTTTCAGGATTAGACTCTGGAGTCCCGACAAAATTCCAGAACCAAGTCAAAGGGCTGCGTGACTACATTGAAGGGTATGAATTCGAAGAAGCGACTGAACTCGTGGACAACCTACTCAACCAACTCAAGGCAACATAAATGCTATCCAAATCTCTGTCCGACTGTCGAGTGCTCATCGTCGATGATACAAAGGCCAATATCGATATTCTTGTCGAGGCCTTGCGGGACAGTTACAAAATCAGCATAGCGATAGATGGCGAACGAGCGTTGCGTTCGGTCGAGAAATCTCCCCCCGATATTATCCTTCTGGACATCATGATGCCAGGAGTTGATGGGTACGAAGTGTGTCGCCGGCTCAAGGCTGCACCCACCACTCAAGAAATCCCTGTTATTTTTCTTTCGGCCTTAAATGAAGTAAAAGATAAAACCACCGGATTTGACGTCGGCGCGGCCGATTACGTAACAAAGCCGTTTGAGATGGCAGAGGTCAAGGCACGAGTCAGAGCCCATCTTCAGCTAAAAATGCTCAGGGATCAGGAACGAATCTATCTCCAGCAAATTGAGGATGAAAAGGCACGATCCGAGGAGCTGCTCCTTAACATATTGCCGAAATCCATCGCCGAACGACTCAAGCAAGGCGAGACCACCATTGCGGATAGTTTTACGAATGTGTCTGTTTTGTTTGCCGATCTTGCGGGCTTCACCTCCCTGTCGACGCAAGTTGATCCGCACGAGATCGTCGTGCTTCTCAATAAAATTTTCTCAGCCTTTGATAATCTCGCCGAGCGTTATGGCCTGGAAAAAATTAAAACCATCGGTGATTGTTACATGGCCGCGGCAGGACTACCAGTCTCTAAACCGGATCATGCCGAAGCCACAGCCGAAATGGCCCTTGACATGCTCAGGATTATTGAAGACCCCAGATACACAGACCGGCCACTGAATCTTCGGATCGGCATCAACTCAGGGCCTGTCGTAGCAGGGGTTATCGGGAAACGAAAGTTCATTTACGACCTCTGGGGTGACACCGTCAACACCGCTAACCGGATGGAGACATACGGTTTGCCAAACCAGATTCATGTCTCTGATAGGACGTTTGAGCTCTTGAAGAGTAAGTACCGGTTAGAGCCACGGGAAGAGATCGATGTTGCAGGCAAAGGAAAAATGAAAACCTTTTGGCTGAAAGGTCGATTGGACTGAATTGCCAAGAGGAAAATGTTTCAAAACGGTTTGAACCTGGATAACAACAGGCAGGGAGCTTCCGCAATTTTACACCTTGGGATATTTACATTCCTCTCAATAGGGATCACGCTAATGGCTTCCTTTGTGGCTCCTGATGCGCAGGCAGGCCCGAATGTCGAGCAAGTTCTGGCAGATCTAACACTCTCCGATGAGGACAACCGTCAAATTATGGAGGGAGAGATCGTCAAATGGACGTCTACCGAATCTTCTGAACGCGAGGTGGTAGTCGGAATGGCCATGCTGATCAGGGGTAAACAGCCCAATGAGACGATTAAGATTTTCCGTCAGGCGATCGGGTTAACACTGGATCCGGACGTGAGGGCATTTGGGAAGATTACAGGCAAGGGCACCACAACCGATTTTGCCAAAGTGATGTTGGAACCCAATGGGGAGGACGAGGCAGAGCGCTACCTGGAAGCTGAGGCTGGCGATGAGTTGAATCTAAGTTCGAAGGAGATTGCGGGTTTCAATACTCTGAACGTCAAAGGCCGGGGTTCTGCGGGCAAGAAGGAAGCAGTAGAGAAGCTGTTGCGAAGCCAATTGTTGGCCCGCTATCAATCCTATCGTGCCGAAGGACTGACGGGCATTCCTTCCTATGCACGAGGAGGCGGTAGGAAAGTTGGACCGGCTGATGAACTGATAAAGGCAACAATGGCAGCAAAAGTCCTCGCAAACCACGCTCCGTCCTTTCATGAGGTCCTTTTAAAATATCCAGAGGTCAAGCCACCAGGCTTTGAAGAGTGGTTTTACTGGGTAAACCATGAAATTTACTCCATGCCGAATTTTATCCTCAGTCACCGATTAGCCCTTCAAGCCGGTGACAGTTTTATTGTCGGGGAACGCCATTTTTTCGTAAGCCACGAATACAACAGTTTGCAAGCGGTAGGTGGGCTACTCTCGACTAAAGAAGGAACGCTCGCCATCTATCTCTATCGGGTATCGACGGACCAGGTAGCTGGCTTTGGGTCCTCAATCAAGCGGGCTGCGGCCCGGATGCTGATGGGAAAACCGATTCGCAGATTATTCGAAAAACTACGCGTGATAGCAGAAAACCAATAAAAAGGGGTCGGGAGTCTTTTTCTAGGTTCAAAAAGACGCGGCTATAGATTTTAACTCGAAACTCGAACCCTCAAAGATCACTCCACCCAGCCATTTCCTGATGCTGGTGGGTCGGCCACCTTAATCTTAGGGGAAAAAGGGAAGCGTTCCCATTTCATAAATTTGCCGCCTCAAAAATGGTACCTGAGTTCAAGAAAATTAAGGTCCACCCCCTTTGAATGTTTACCATAAATCGTGGCGTCGGATATATGGTGAAACCGCCACCCGGCAAAAAGATTCCACCCAAGATCAAAACTCACTCCCCCCTGGCCCACAATTTGGACAGGCCCTCCCATATCTTGATCGCCAAAATTGTACCTGGTGAGGGCGGTCAAGCCTGTACCGAGATCTATTATCATCCTCCAACTCGGCTTGTGAAACGTGATGCCAGGGCCTAGTTCTGCGATGAAGGCCGTGTCGCCGCCACCTCGAAGAATTCCCGCCGCGCCATTGAAAGTCCAACTCATCTCCCAGCCTGACGAAAGTTGCCGACTCCAAGGAAGTGCGACGTACATAACGACATCGACCTGGTAAAAATCCTCCTTTTCAGGCGGAGGGACCGCAACGTGTTCGAGATTGATCCCTCCGCGAATACCCAATGCCTCTATTTCAATTTCTTGGCCATAGCCGGGTACAGATAAAAACATGGTGAGTTCAATCATCACCAAAAACCAAAGTATTCTAGGACCTGACATCGATTTATCCTCTTTCGTCCATAAATTTCTCCACATGCGTACCCACATGCCCTCTCGGGCAGGATGTTCTCATCAAAAATTTTACGATGATTTAAGGATTTTGGGACAGTATGTGCTAACCAGCACGATACTCATTCTTCGAGGGGCAACGGGAAAAAGTACTGAGGCATGCCTATAAAGCAGTCTTTCAATTGCAGCCTATGGAATTACAATCTGTTTACGCAAGCGTATGACCATATAATAATCTTGTACTTTTTACGTGAGAAGCCGACCCTTCTTTTTTAACAAGTAAAACTCCCGTTTTTATGGGTAATTATTGAATGCGACGCACATTGTACTCGTAACGCTATCTTCAAGAAAAGAGAAATTTTCAAGATCGGCCTGATGGAAAAACCTCCGATCAATACTCAAGGTTGCACGATCAAATTGCATCTACGCTTTGAAGCTAGCGCGAAAAAGTCACGATATTGTTTAACCTAAAAACAGCAGTTGGATCAAATGGTGTTCACTCTCAACAAAATCGGACAAAAAAAAAGAGGTTAGGTTGAATGCATTAGCCAAATTTCATGGAATGTTTTCCTCCTTCAGGACGTGACTGCCTAGGAGCCTGTTTCAGAGGATGCATCTCGCTTGACCTTATATTTTCCCCTTGTAAAGCCAGATTTTTACGTAGTTATTCTTTTTGACTTAACCGAATATCCTAGGCATTATTGCAAAGCGTATCATCGGCTGAGGCTTATGAAAAGTGAGGCTTAAGTATGAACCAAAATCTCTCATCTACCCCGGTAGTGAAGGATCCGCCAGAATCCCAATCCGATACCCCGAATCAAAGCCATCTTCAATCAGCTGTTACGAGTAATAATGGGAGTGAGAAGGACATGAGCCTTCTTCAACAATTCCGGGCGCGAAGACGCAAATGGGTAAAAAAACGAGGGAAGAGAATCCTTCGAGCGTTGTTTTCCTATCTAGGCACACAATCATTAGTTGGAGATCCTCCAGTCTTTGATGAGACCCGATTCCATTGGGCCATGGAACTTGAAAAACACTATGACGTGATACGGCGAGAATTGCAGGGTATTCTGGCCATGAGAGAGTACATACCCCCTTTCCATGAACTCTCCCCGGACCAGAAAAAGATTTCGCATGGACAGAATTGGAGGACCTTCTTTCTCAAGGGGTTTGGGTATGAGGCGGAACAAAGTTGGAAACGGTGTCCGGAGACCATGAAAATCCTTAGTAATATCCCGAATCTTCGAAACGCATTTTTTTCGATTCTTGGACCGAATTATCACATTCCCCATCATCGGGGCGTCACGAAAGGGCTCATCCGTTGCCATCTCGGGTTGATCGTTCCTGACCAACGCGATCAGTGTGTGATGCGAGTCGGTGATCAGATTCGCCAATGGGAAGAAGGCCATTGTTTCGTCTTCGACGATACCTATGACCACGAAGTCTGGAATAAGACCGATCAAGAACGGGTTGTTTTAATAATAGACGTAGACCGACCGATGCGTCTCATTGGTCGTCTAATCAGTCGGTTTTTAATGTTCGGTGTTGCACGAAGCGGATATGTGCAAGATGCGCGGAAAAACCTGAAGGCATGGGAAGCTCTCTATGACCAGGCAGAATCCCAGCAAAAAGTTGCTGCCGCGAGCAACCCAACGTAACTTCCACAAGGCCGTGTCTACAAATATTTCGTCAGGGAATTAGACAGAATAACATCAATCCGTAGCCGCTTCTAGGTTGAAAGAGGACTCGTTTCCTGGAGCAGATCAATTTTGGGAAATCTTTTCAATAACGGTTTTGGCTTCCCGTGCAAGTTCATCGGGGGGGATGCCCTCATAACAGGGCAGGATGACCATCTGCGCCAAGACAGTCCTTGCTACTTCGGGATCAAGTTCGGGACGGTCATCAGGAGGAGCCACTGCCTCGGAGCGTGAAAGAGTGGCCCCATCAAATCCCTCCTTTCTAAGTGCAGCAATCATTTCGTTAGGTTTTTCCGTCAGAATAGGAAACACCCAAAAGGTGTGAAGAGGATTTTTTATCCCAGGGCATACCACCGCATTTTTCAGTGAAGCCAAAAGCGATTCTCCCGCCTGTATGCGGCCACTGAGATGTTCTTTCTTCCACGCTCGTAAACGTCGGTGCAACATGGCACAGAGTGCGGCCGATGGTTGATGACGAATTTTTTTGGCACTACCTAAAGAGGCAACTTCTCGAACCTTTTCACTGATCGCATCCTCATAATCCTGCCCTTTCAGGCGAAATATTCTCGCTACCAAACCAAACATTGTCGGTGAGGTGATAATGGTAAATGCTCCGAATTTCAGGATGCGTTTAAGGTACGCCTTTGGGCTTTGGATAGGATAGCTGGACTGTAACGTTCGCATTCGAGCTGCCAATTCAAGGTCGCGAATGCGAAGAAGAGCTCCTCCTAAGGCTGTGGAGGTTTTCAAGGGGCCAAAGCTGAACAAAGACGCGTCTGCCTCAGGATGACCAGCAAATGTGGGACCGTCGAACGCCTGTGCACAATCTTCAATGACGAAAAGATTGTGGCGTTTTGCAAGGGCACAGAGCGGGTCAAGATCCAGCCGTGCTCCGAAAAGGTGCGCAACCACAATGGCGCGCGTTTGAGGAGTAATGGCCCGTTCCAATAGCTCAAGATTGGGTCCCATGCGTTCGCGATCCAAATCAACGGGAACAGGAACAAGATCATGGCGTTTGGCGATTTTGATCATTCCTTTAATATTGAGGGCGGAAAAAAGAATTTCACTTTTTGGAGGGAAGGCCAAAACTTGCAGCAAAAGATCAAACCCACTACGCACGGAAAACGAGACAATGGTATTGGCCTCTGAGTCCCAAAAACTCTCGATATCCCCTAAGAGGCGGTTACGATCGCCAGGGATAAGACATCGAAACAAACCGAAGGCTAGGTCGGCAGCGGCGATGTCTAATCGAATGCGAGCCCACACCGTTAGGATACCAACAATTTTCGTTGCATATTGAATGCTCCCCTTGACCAATCATGAGTCATCTGTTGTTCGGGACGGAACGGTCTACCATGTTTGAATCCGGTCGTCAAAGAAGAAATCAATTGCCCTCACTGGCGTATCCTTGAAGACTCTTTTCTCCACATGCATCCTCCCATTGCTCCTAGGAGTCTATTGAATTGAGAATTGATTCCTAGGGGAAAAAAGACGTATGGTTGACCTGGAGATGAGGAACGCATCTTAACACCAAACAAGAACAATTCGTTAAAAAGTTTAACCCGTTTCAGGGAATTCTAGAAAATGGAGATGAAGCCTAATTTTTTTATTGTCGGCGCCGCACGATGTGGCACCACCACACTCAGTCGATGCCTGAAACGACACCCTCAAGTCTGCTTCTCCCAACCCAAAGAACCCCACTACTTCTCTCAAATGCACGGCAAGACTTCTTTTGAAAATATGCACACAGACTACCTGGACAAATTTTTCTCTCATTATCAGCCCAAACATCGCGCGATGGGAGAGGGTTCCATATCCTACCTGTATTCGAAGGAGGCGATCCGTGCCATTCTGCAATTCAATCCCCAGGCCAAATTTATTGCCATGGTACGAAATCCGATGGAGATGGTCTATTCATACCATTATCGTTTGCTGTACATGCTGGAGGAAGACCAGGTGGACTTCCACAAAGCCTGGGATCTCCAGGAGGCACGAGCGCAGGGCAAACTTCTCCCACGGCTTTGTCGTAATCCCTACCTGCTTCAATATGCTGAAGTGGGCCGGTTTGGAAAATACGTGGAACAACTGTATCAACTCGCAGGGCCGGAAAAATGCATGGTGATCGTGTTTGATGATTTCAAAAGTCAGATGCTCGAGGTCTATAAAAACGTGTTGACGTTTATTAATGTGGATTACGATGGCCGAACGGAGTTTCCACATAAGCAAGTGAGCAAAGCCTATAAATTCCATTGGCTAAATCGTTTGCTTTGGCATCCCCCCAAACGTGTCGAACATGCTGTGAGAAAATTAGATAAACCGCCGAAAGGGGTCAAGAAACGATCAACCGTTAGTCGAGTTATTTCGAAGATCAGGCAATTTAATGTGATCAAAAAACCTCTCCCTCCTCTTGATCCTCACATGAGAGCCATTCTCCAAGAGAGTTACTCCGAAGATATCGACAAACTCGGACAGTTATTGCACCGGGATCTAAGTCATTGGAAAAAATAGATACCCACCGGCTTATACCCCTCGTGTTCAACAAATTGTCCGATAACCAAACACCAATGGGGTGCTGGTGATTCCTCCGAAATACACGGTTCCTGGGCTTGTGGGGAAGATGAAAGCGACCTCGAGTCGGCAACCCCACACCTGCTGGAGAACGAGGCCCCGCCAACAATAGATATAGATGGATTCCCGTCTCCATGGAAATGGCAGGATATGGATTCCCGATTCAAGATGTCGAGAATGATGCGGAAAATGTCAGGTTCTAGTCAGGATGAATCCGAGTAATTTTTGAGCCCTTCAGTCCCAGTCCCCCCATGAGTCCCTTCTGGTCGAAAAAGAAGGCATAGATGTCGTCCTTGGCGGTCGTGGTCGTCATGGAACCCGCAAAGCCCTTGTCCACGACGACAAGGCTCGGGCCCACCCCGATCTCCCACCCTTCACTTTTATCCAGGTATTCAAGGGCCGAATCTTGGATAAAAAACAACACGTAGCCAAAGGCTTGGACGCCGATCTGCAACCCGTAAGAAGCTTCAAGCGTACGGTAATATCCCGCAGTCCTTCCATTTTTCAGAAGGGCACCGTCGCCAAAGGCTGCACCCACTATAAGGCCGGCTTTATAGACATCCGGAAAAACAAGGATCCCCTTGGCGACTGCCCCGAAGTCTTTGGCTGTTTCACTATGTGCATAGAGCTCGGACAAGGCCTCTTGAACTTCCACGTCAATTTCAGCAGCGGTCATCGCCTTTGCCGAGGGCAGGCCCGGTGCTAGAACGACAAAGGCCATTAAGGCAAGTGACATTCCAAATGTTTGAATAGTCTTCCGCATGAGTGCCTCCTTGAATTATTAAATAAGATATTGATGATGGAGTGTATTGGATTCAACTCGTAAGTGCTACAGTTTAAAACACAAAATCTACTTGGGCGCCTATCATTGGAGTTGCGTCGTAATCTTCCTTTCGAATTTTATGTCCGTTCTTGTTTTCCAACCGTAGTTCCCCCCCTGCAGCCACCCCTACCAATAATTCGATTTTCCCTCGAGGATGGACCTCCAAGGCAAGTTTCCCATATATCGGAATGAGGGTTTCCTGCCCTACCTGGTCGTTGGTGTTTAGCCGAAATCTTCGGCGCTGAAACGCTGCCCCTCCAACTATTTCCACTTTTGGGGTCCACTGCCAGCCTACTTCGGCTCCAAGGCCATTCTGGCCCCCTAGCTGAGTAACGGCGGTACGAAAAATCCAGGAATCAGCAAACTGCCAGCGAATGAGAGGAATGGGAACGACCTGGACATCATCTTCAATCTGATCCAGGGCTCCAATGAGGAGTCCTAAGGTTAGGGTGGGACTCGAGGAATACACGAAGCCCACGACTCCCCCCGCCTCTGACACTATCCTTCACCTTCGCATCGCCTTCCATATTGAGTCGTACAATGGGGGCGGCCAAGATCGTCCATTGTTCATCAGCTTTCCATTTGAAGAGTGGGACGTAATTGGCAAAATGGACATCGTTCCATTGAAATCGGGATGACGAAGAAAAATCATAGTGGTTGAAGTCATAGGAGGCGATGTTGACAAGTTGGAAATCCGGAGTAAATTCAATTTCACCACTGAACAGAAATCTGTACCCATCACGACTAAAATCTCCCCTCCTATCCATATCGGTGTTAGAGAGATGCCCATAGCCCGCATAAAAGCGAAAGGGCGTTGAAATTTGTTCAGGCTCAATGTCAACCACCGCGATTTGGGCAGAAAGAGGCTCGATAAGAAAAAGTGAACTGAAGACCACGAGAGCAACGATGGTTAATGCGCGAATACCTTTCATTGAGCTGTTCCTTTCGTGAGTGCGGAAACAGGGATTGAGAGTGTCGTTGGAATGTTCATAAAATTTCATATTGATATTGGTTACCCGGGAAATCCAAATTCTCCTACCTCTATGGATGTGCCAAGACCTTGGGATGACAGGGTATTTGAAAAACGCAGGCAGACGTATTCGGTCTGTCGAGGCTTTGTAAATATCCCTGGCGCGCAAAAGAATGGTGCGTCTTCCAGAGCGCAACCATTATGGTGCAGGTCGCCATAGACAATCGCTCAATTTAGGTACTAGCCAAAATTCAAATAAGGATCAGATAACGATCAGCGTATCAAGAGCCCAGGGAATTAGGTTAATCAAGCCTGAAACCGCATTGGCTCATTTTTTTGAGATCAGATGGGTCAATCCACATATTCAAGTGTCCATCCGCGACTTTCAAGGCATCTCTCCCTTATCATCTCCCCTGCCCCTTTTCGATAGCGTCTTTGTCGGGTGATCATAACTTCATCTTCCGGGCCTGTCGTCGTGATACGATCCCGACCAAAACGAACGTTCTCACGATCGCAGAGGGTAATCGCTGTTCGTAAGTCTGCCTCTGTCGCACCAGGCTTGACCCACTGCAGTGAAGGACCGCAACCTGACAGGATCACCACAAATAACCCAAAAATAAGAATAGTGTTAGGCTTGGCTAACTTCACTAACTAACCTCCTACCATTTTCATAGGCATTGAGGGAAGGAGTCTATCAAAAAAGGGAAGTGCTCATTTTTTCCTTTTATCCCTTTTTATCCTGCAACCCTCTGGGCACGTTCCTCGCGCCCGCGAGCGGAATAGGCCGAGGCCTGCACATCACGGGTGAGGCACTCACGCCCAAATGTGATGAGGTGGTGAGCCACCATCGCGATTTGGAAGACCGATTCGACATTGCCCTGACGCAACTCCCGCCTGGTCATTTTCCAGAATTCTTTTCGATAATCGCTACAAATCCCGACCCGCCAGGCGGTGCGTGAGAAGATCTCGACTGCGCGCCGAAGATTGGGCCATGTGAGCTGGTCCAATGGACGCTCTGGCCGCTTGCGGTGCAGGTACGTCCTCTTTGCCTGTGCAGCATAGCGCTCGTAAATTTTTCGTGGCTCGTACGTCTCACGAATCACACGCTTCCAGTTGGCCACCACTTCCTCGTAAGGCTGTAGGTACTCGATGTTCGAATCACGTCCTTCACCGGAATTCAGACGGTTGGCCTTTTGCAGGCGCTCGTAGAGAGGTGTATGCGGCAAGGCCACGAGCAAGTTCGGTGTCACAATCGGGATATGAGAAGCCTCAATGAACTCCAAAATCGCGTCGGTAGTCTCCGATGTGTCGGTATCCAAACCAATAATAATTCCAGCGGCAATTTCGATCCCATAACTGTTGATCTTATCTACGGCTTCCATTATCGGCGTGCGGACGTTCTGCTTTTTGCTCATGGCTCGCAAAGCGTCCGGCTCTACCGTCTCAATACCGATAAAGACATTGGTCATAAACGCCTCGCGCATGAGCTCTAGAGTCTCCGGGTACTCCACGACATTGATCGTGAGTTCGCAGGAGAGGCGAACTGTATAGTCGCGACGACACTGCCACTCCACAAGATGCGGCAAAAGCTCTCGCGCAGCCCGAGGATTGGCAATGAAGTTATCGTCCACGAAGTAGATCGAAGGTGTCCCGCCGTCGGCGAGTTCATCCAGTTCGGCTAGAATTTGCTGCGGGGTCTTAAGCCTGGGGTTTCTCCCGTAGAGCGCGGGGATGTCACAGAATTCACAGGTAAAGGGGCAGCCGCTAGAATATTGAACGCACCCGAGCAGGTACTGGCGGATGTCGATCAAGCGATAGGCGGGAGTCGGGAAATCGGTCATCGGAAGACGGGCCACTGTGCGGTAAATTATTTGCTGTTCGGGACGCGCAGGAGTCTCGTCGATCCGGCGAAACAGTTCGAGGGTTCCATCACCCACTTCACCGCAATGCAAGAGATCGATGTCTGCATAGTTTTCGGGTGCAGCTGAGACCGATGGCCCACCGAGCGCGATTACTTTGTCTGCCCGATGTGCGCGTCGCGCAATGTCTAGGATTTGCTTGCGTTGGATGTGCATACCCGACACCAGGACGGCGTCAGCCCAGGCAAACTCGCTTTCCAACACCAGACGGATATTTTCATCGATGAACCGGACTTGCCACTCCCGGGGCACGAGGGCCGCAATGAGGAGAATTCCCTGTGGCGGCATGAAAGCCTTAACGGGCCCCATCAGCGGAAAGGCGTGATCAAAGGTACCGAAGGCCTTGGTATAGGCAGGAAAAACACAAAGTATACGCCGGACATTGGCTGGGTGGAATGTCCGAACGGTTACAGACGGGGCTAAGAGCGTTGAAGATTCTGCCAAAGGTGCCTCTTTCTCATCACAGGGGAAAAGATAGTAACATACCCTACTACTGCTAAAGTATAGTGTCAGGCTTGGCTAATTTCATTAACCTAAACTGCTCCCCTTTCTCAGACATTTAATCCTTTTTAAAAACTGGGGCATCAGATAACGGATAAAGGGGTCGGGAGTCTTTTTTTGGATCCCCTAGGACCACCTAGGGCCCGCAAGATGGACTCCAAATCTAACTGAGTTGCCAGGAGGAGTAAATTAAAGACTCCCGACCCCTTTTACTAGATATCTTCAACTGCACTTCCAAGTATACAGTTGATAAATCTATCCAGTAGATGGCATAAAAGTCATATTCAAAGCCTATATATCAATCCATTCCCAAGAGAGGAGGCCTCAATCATGAAAGTCTGGCTGTTGGTCAGTGCCGGGATTCTTCTTATGGGTGCGCCGAAGTGAAATATGTCAAAGCTGGCGCCACCCAAGAAGATTTTGAGGCCGCTAAGGTTGATTGCCATAATCAAATCCTTATGTCCTCAAGCGGGGTAGCCCTCACTAGCAGTGCAATGGGAAAACCAGGAGTTCGACAAGGCATCGAGAATCAATCAGCCAATCAACAGGCGCGACGCGATGTTGAGCAATGCTTGCAATCAAAAGGATGGATATTTGGAAACCGAATCCAAGTGAGTCGATGACAGAAGTCATGATTCACGGGCCCGCCCTTTGAATAAAAGGGGTCGGGAGTCTTTTTACGATCCCTTAGGACGACCACGGGGCCGTAAGGTGGACTCCAATCCCAGCCGTTTGGCTATTTGCACCTGCCACCGGGGTCGGCCAAAGGGCCGCCCACGTTGGACACTACCTCGTACGTTCTCCAGCTCCACCGCTGTCTCGGCTTCATTTACCCGTTTGATCCAGTTTCGTGGACGCTCCACCGGCCAGTCGCTCAGCCAGGAGCGCGGGCATTCTCCCGAATGTCTCTTACTCGACAAACTCGACCAGCGCCAATTCTCTGCCCGCATGACCAGCCTGGCCCGGAGGGGATTACGTTCCACATACCGGGCCACGACGAGAAAATGCTCATCCGTTTGAATCGGAAAAGACTTGAACCGCCCCTGATAAACCGGTCCGGTCCCTGCCGTTTGATGGTACGCATGCCAGCGTTGCGTATGCGTAACCGTGATCCATCGCATCACCTCCGACAGTTCCCCATCCTCCCTGGGCCACAGAAGAAGATGCCAATGGTTTGGCATGAGGCAATAGGAGACAATCCGTACTTGCCTCTGTTCGACCGCTTCACGAAGGATGGTTTCAAAGAGGGCATAGTCCTTTGAGGATTCAAATAATGGTAGCCGCCCCACCCGTCGGTTGAGTACATGATAGGCTAAGCCTCCGGTGGCAATACGTGGACGACGTGGCATAGTACCATTCTAACTGATTTTACCTGGGAAGCAAATAAAAGACTCCCGACCCCTTTTATAATAATTCCTTGGGAAAATTCCGGGGTTATTGAATCTCCTTTTGATACTCACGCAACCCGCGTGCTTCATCCAGCCGTTGTCGAAACCGTTTTGCCCAATAGTTGAACAAGCCTAAAATCGGTCCCAACGAATCTTTGTTTTTGGTTAAGAGAACACTGGAACTCACTCGTTTTTCAACATAGGCCGCCAATCGTTCGTGACTTTGGGCATCTAACAATTCCGCTTCAATGGCGGCTTCCCCTTCCAATGCGTTGAGCCCTGAAATTTTTTCAGAAGCTTGAATCAGGATATCGTTAGCTAAAGGAATGAGCGGGCCGGGAGATTCTACCCCAGGTCGTTGCAGGACAATGTCCGTGAGCGCCGCACGAAGTCGCAGCACTCCAGGCCCCGGTCTGTCTACAATTGGGTACCCTCCTGCCAGGGCTTGGCGCATTTGATCTTCAAAAGCCCTGGCTAACCGCCAAGCGGTCGATGCATCCAGCCCACGATAGGTCGATTGTGAACTTGGCCAGATCACCAGGGTATCCAGCATGATTTTGGTATATGGTTTAAAATCGACGTTGGGTTTCCGATAATTCCACGCCCCACTTCCATCCGACGCCGGACGAAGCCCGGAATAGTTTCCTAAAAATCCTGAAAAATTTAAGGGTTTTGGTGATGTCGAGGCACACCCCTGCAGACCTATGATCAAACAAAGCAAAACAGTCACCCTATATATTCCTAAGCAGAGGACCATGCTGGTTTCGTAAATTCCCCTTTCCATGCGTGCAATGTACACTGGCTAGTCGAGAAAAGCCAAATCATAGCCATTTAGCAGTCTCCCCACTTCTCCAACCTTGTTAGCTGTTCGATCTAGTCATGTTGATGAGCTCTGCCTGGAAGTATTAACCATTGTCCCCTGGCCGGCTATAGAGGTATGGTATCTCCAAGAGCAACTCATTTTTAAGAGGCGCTAGTCGGTACGGCACAGGTTCTGAGTGACAATCTGCATTTCACTTCATCGACGGAAGATTTGGTTATGCCCCACACCCGGCAATTCATGGGATCCATGAACAAGATTGGAATAGCTATTCTTGTGGGGACATTCCCAATGTGGTCGCCGCCTTTGGCCATGACGGATGCTCGTGAGAACAGTCCAGGTGCCGGGGAATCTCGAAGTGCCCAGAGGGAACCAAAAGGTGGGACCTACCATTGGGATTACGAAGGCGTCGAAGGGCCAGGCCATTGGGCGATGCTTGAACCCTCGTATATGACGTGTGAAACCGGAAGGCAACAATCTCCCATCAACATCGAGATGCCTCGACATGGCGAGAACCAGGAAGATCTATCGTTTCACTACCAACCCACCCCGCTCACGGTTCTGAACAATGGACACACCATCCAGGTGAACTATCGGGAGGGAAGCTATCTGCGGTTGAATGGCAAATCGTACAAATTACGACAATTTCATTTTCATGATCCCAGTGAGCATCACATCGACGGGAAGACCTATCCGATGGAAATGCACCTGGTGCATCAGGATGACAGAGGCCATACTCTGGTGGTTGGTATTCTCATGGCGTTTGGCAAAGAAAATCAGGTATTTTCGCGTGCGGGGGATTGGTTGGAACGGCATACGGGACACCGCCTTCCGCCTAAGGCGGGTGAGCTATCCACTGATGTGCCTTTTAATGTTATGGACCTCCTTCCATCCAATACGCATCATTTTTCCTATCACGGCTCCCTCACGACACCGCCCTGCTCCGAAGGCGTTCAATGGATTATCCTGAAGACTCCTATAGAAATCTCGAAGGTTCAAGCCGAGCGCTTTACCACCATCATTGGCCAAAATGCCCGGCCGATTCAACCACTAGGGGGACGGGAAATTCTTGAAGAATAAAGAGCTCCAGCAAGCAAAAGGGTGTGGCAAGTGAATACTGGAATTCCAGACAAGCCCATACAAACATTGTTACTTCAGCGCCTTCATATATATATGAAAAAATTCATAGGCATCCTCCTCATGCTTGTGTTTGTGCCGGCGAGTCTCCTCGCCATGCCTTCCATTGATGAACTTCCCGATTTGACCGGAGGCGTCGTCCCTCTCCTTTCATATGACACCGGAGAAGGTGGAGGCCAATTACACTCCGGCGGACATCTTTCCTCTCGCGGTCATGTCTACTACCTCGTTCGAGTGAAGAACCAGTCCGGTGATCCGATTGAAGCCGATTCCCTGATCGTCGTCGTCCAGAAAATTCAAGAAATGGCGAGACTACGGGATGTCACCTCGGACCTGGATCTCCCCGGCGCCGATGGTGAGACAAAAGAGGGGTACCCATATTTTTATGTGCCACTCGACAATCAGACCACTTTGGAGCCGTATGGGGAGAGCAAACCCTTTCGACTCGAGATCAAAAACCCTAACCTGCTCCGCTTGTATCCACCTGTGCTGCGAGTTCGCGGGATCCGGTTGACCCCCACGCAGGCATACCAAGATACACTCAACACCCGAGAATAGGACGTTGACGGCGTTAATCCAAGGATGATGAATCATGAACCAACCTAAAAAAAGTACCGCAATTATCCTGTCGATCGTCACCATATACTTCCTTCTTGTGGCCACGGCATGGGGAGAGTCAACCTTGATGTCCCCATCCCCGGTGAGTGGTCGAGCCGTTTCTCCGGAGACGATCCTCCCGGCCGATACCCTTGCTCGCGTTCAATGGTTTCGCGAGGAGCTTGAAGCGATTCGCCTCGAAATGGGAAAACCAAAAGATCGACGAGTCACCCGTTTGGCCACAGACGCCTTGCCGCATGAAGTCTATTTTCAAGCCATCACGTTATTCATCAAAGCCGACCGCCTTGCTTTGGAGTTAACAGGGAGCACAGGGCTAAAACCTCGTCCAGTCGCCCCCTCAGCCGTTCGTCCCTATCACACATGGGCGTTAGTCACTGCTGCCTACGACCGGCTTGTGACCATAAAAACCGAATTGGGAATTCAGGAGACCGTTTCTGAGAACGTGCACCCGCCATCAACGAAACCGACCGAGGTCGCGCGAGCCATTGTGCAGGCAAACCGGCAGCTCAACCTCATGCTTCAGCGCAGCTGTTCGTCAAGCGATGTGTTCCAGCAAATTTTGTGGGGAATTCAGTATGCCAAAGCGTTATTAGCGCAGTTCCCGGCTGCCACGCCTTCCGCCGCCTCCCCGCCCTTTGAGCGAGGAAAACAACCCGGTGCGGTCTTTCTCCGGCTGG
>PVMK01121896.1_pt1 | contig 38789 bp, 38 predicted proteins | sample 1853481 | NCBI WGS metagenome assembly PVMK01 (sample SAMN08533507, study PRJNA380276) | Marine sediment metagenome, whole genome shotgun sequencing project.
GGCGCTAATCGCCTGATCTCCTACGGCACCTCCAGCTACGGTTACGATGTGCGCTGCTCGCCCGAGTTCAAGGTGTTCACCAATATCAACTCAGCGACGGTAGACCCCAAGAGGTTTGACGAGGACAGCTTTGTCGATGTGGTCGGTGACGTCTGTGTCATTCCCCCCAACTCCTTCGCCCTGGCCAGCACGGTGGAGTATTTTCGTATACCGCGCAATGTCCTGACCATCTGCCTGGGCAAGTCGACCTACGCGCGCTGTGGCATTATTGTCAATGTGACGCCCCTGGAACCCGAGTGGGAGGGGCACGTTACCCTGGAATTTTCCAACACCACCACCCTGCCGGCCAAGATCTACGCCAACGAGGGTGTGGCGCAGATGTTGTTCTTCGAGTCCGATGAGGTCTGTGAGGTGAGTTACAAGGACCGCGGTGGTAAATATCAAGGACAGCGGGGTGTCACTCTCCCTAAAGCCTGAGACGTGTATCAGATATGTAGCTTGAATCCCGCTGCATGGAGCGGATGGAGCCACTCTCGGTTAGAACCCCATGCCCTCAAGTGGCTCCATCCGCACCATTGCCCTTGCCGGGATCTATTTGGCCTGAACCGGTACGCCGTCAATGCTGGCGCTGATCAGCCTGATCTCTACCGGGTTGTCGCCCTCGATGTGGATGCTTTTCACCATGAGATAATCCCAGGCGGGTGCCAGCCACATATCGGTTTTGCGATCCGGGTCATCGTGCAGGCGCTTGAAGTGCAGCGTTTGCACCGGGCCCAGGGGGGTTTCCATGGTCTCCTGGGCGACAAACACCACCTGGTAGTCCTTGACCCGCTTGCCATCGGCTACCTGAATCGCGATATTTTTACCGGGCGTCCGGGCATTGAGTAGAGATAAGCGCAATTGCTCGTGCTGGCTCATGCGATCCAGTGTTTTGTCAGTTCTGGGCAGGTCGTACCACTGGTCTTTATGCAGGCTGCGAATGGTGTCAGCCCCGGGAGTGAAGTGCACCTCCCGGCGACGATTGATGAGGCCGGTGCCTTGATAGACGTAGGATTTGGGCTTTATGCGGGTGCCCTCTACCTTAAATACACTCACTTCATGAAAGCCCACCACCATGATTTTGCCGCCGTTGGTGAGGATATAGCTGCCGTCTGCCCCCGTCTTTAATTTGCGGGTCAAATCCAGTTCCATACCCCTGGTGGTGGTCTTGTACTGAGCGCTATAGGGCCTGAGCCCGATGACTTTGTCAGGGGTGGCGGCAGTGGCGTAGTTGCCAGGAAGTGCAAGCCCGGCCAGCGCGATGACGGCCAGAAACAGCAGCCAGTTAGCGCAGGTCCGGTGTGTGCGCAATCCCCGTGGCAGGAATTGGATTGCCATCCAGGTAAGCTCCTTTATTGGTCAATGTCAAGCGCCCCTGCAGATACCATTGGGCCGCAATCGGGTAAATGACGTGTTCTTGCACAATCACCCGCGCCGCCAGTGTTTCCGCCGTGTCGCCGGGGGCAATGGCTACCCGGGCCTGAATAATCGGCGGCCCGCCATCCAGTTCCTGGGTGACAAAGTGTACGGTGACTCCCGCCTCACTGTCCCCGGCGTCCAGGGCGCGCTGGTGGGTGTGCAGCCCCGGGTACTTGGGCAACAAAGAGGGGTGAATGTTCAATAACCGGCCGGCAAAGGGTGCAATAAATACGGGGGTGAGAATACGCATAAAGCCTGCCAGGATGACCAGATCCACCCGGGCGCTGGTTAATTGCTCCACCAGGGCCTGATCAAAGGCCTCGCGACCGGGGTAGGAGCGGTGGTCAATGCAGCAGGTGGCGATGCCTGCCTCCGCCGCTCGTTGCAGGCCGGCGGCATCCGGGTTGTTGCTGATCACAACGCAGATTTGTGCCTCCAACTCGCCGCTGGCACAGGCGTCGATAAATGCCTGCAGGTTAGAGCCGCGCCCGGAGATCAAAATGGCCAGGCGGGCTTGCTTGCGCCCAGTCACGACACTAGTGCCCCTTCAAGGTGATATCACCTTGAAGGGGCACAAGTTCTACCTCATTGTTGCCGGCTGTGATGACCCCGATCTCCCAGGCCTCGTGCCCGGCCGCGTTGATCTGGGCCAGTGCCGTGGCCTTGTCCTCCTGCGCCACACACAGCACCATACCAACCCCGCAGTTGAAGGTGCGATACATCTCCCGGGTCTCGACGTTGCCCCGGGCTTGTAACCACTGGAATACCTCGGGCCACTGCCAGCTGGCCGTATCGATTTGCGCATTGCAGTCCCCGGGCAGGACCCGCGGCAGGTTTTCCAGCAGGCCGCCCCCGGTAATGTGGGACAGGGCTTTTACCGGCACTTTCTTGAACAATTCCAGCAGGGCCTTCACGTAGATGGTGGTGGGGGTCAGCAGCGCCTGCCCCAGGGTGGTCTCGCCCAGTGGTTGTTGCAAATCCGCGGCACTGACCTCGAGAATTTTACGGATCAGGGAATAACCGTTGGAGTGCGGTCCATTGCTGGCGATACCGAGCAGGGCATCTCCCTGACATACGCTGCTGCCGTCGATAATGTCTGATTTTTCCACCACGCCGACACAAAACCCGGCCAGATCGTAATCGTCACCGTCATACATGCCGGGCATTTCAGCGGTTTCGCCGCCCACCAGGGCGCAGCCGGCGAGTTCGCAACCGCGGCCGATGCCTGCAACCACATCTGCAGCGGTATCCACGTTGAGAGCGCCGGTGGCGTAGTAATCGAGAAAGAACAGGGGCTCCGCTCCGGCGACCACCAGGTCATTGACACACATGGCCACCAGGTCGATACCGATGGTGTCGTGAATACCCAGGTCCATGGCCAGGCAGAGTTTGGTGCCCACTCCGTCGGTGCCGGAAACGAGTACCGGCTGTCGGTAGCCGGCGGGGATTTCGCAGAGGGCGCCAAAGCCCCCCAGGCCACCGAGGACCTCGGGACGCGCGGTACGCTTTGAGATCTCTTTGATACGCTCGACCAGTGCGTTGCCTGCGTCAATGTTGACGCCCGCGTCCTTGTAGCTCAGGGAGGGTTGGCCGTTGTTGTCACTCATGGGGTTCGCAGTCCAGTGAAAGGATGGAAAGTTCAAGGGGCGGTATTTTAGCCTGTGTATTGTGACAACGCACTCACCAATTGGCGTTTCAGCAAGCGTCGCATGCAACATTGCCATTTTTGGGTCGGGGGCGGTCAGGACTGCTACAATGCGCACTTTCCCAATCGGTCTGGAGGGTGGAGTGATCAAGTTAGTCTCGCGGGTGCTGTGGTCACTGGCGTCGTTATTGACATTGGTGCTTGTCACAACATCCGCCCGGGCGGATATGGTCCGCAACCTTTATTCGGCGCAGGTGCCGGTGGCGGATCAGAGCGCCCAGGCGCTGGCCCGGGCCTCCCGGACGGCACTGGCCGAGGTGCTGGTAAAGGTGTCCGGCAGTGTGGACGTACTGCAGTACCCCGCTATCTCAGCCGCTCTTGGCCAGGCCAGGGGGCATGTGCAGCAGTATGCCTACAGCCGGGATGAGGGCGACCCCCGGGAACTCCGGGCGCGCTTTGAATTTGACGGCTCTTTTGTCACGCGCCTGGTCACAGAGGCGGGCGCGCCACTGTGGACGGCCAATCGCCCGCTGGTGCTGGTGTGGTTGGTAGTCGAGGACGCCAGTGGGCGTTACTTCGTCAACTGGGAGACAGCGCCGGAGCTGTCACAGCAATTACTGGCGGAATTCGCCCGGCGCGGCGTTCCAATGCAATTGCCCCTGTTCGACCTGGCCGATTCAGCGGCGCTTTCCACGGAGCAGGCGTGGCGCCTCAATGGCCCCGCCTTGCAGGCGGCATCTGCCCGTTATCACGTGCAGAATATTGCGGCCGGGCGCCTAGCCGCCCTGTCTGCGGGTAATTCGATTGGCGACTGGAGCTATTTTTCCTCTGACCAGCGCATTGATCGCTCTGTCACCGCGCCGGACGCGGGCGCTTTTGTGCGTGAGGGGGTATCCATCGTGGCTGAGGAAATGTCTGCGCGTTATGCGGTGACCGCCTCGGGAACGGATGAGAGTAGCGTGAGTATGTCGGTGGTGGGTGTATTCAGTTATGCCGACTATGCCGGCATCGTCGCCTGGCTGGAGGGGCTGGAGTTGATCGAACATGCCAACATCCAGCGCATACGGGGAGACCGGGTCGAGCTGCGTTTGCATGCACAGGCGGACGCGGGACAACTGGCGGCTATCATTGAACTCAATAAGCGACTAGTGCCCCTGACCCCTGCCGACCCCAACCAGCCGCTGAGCTACCAGTGGCAGTAGTCATGAGGGGCGGCCAACAAAGCCAGCTATCCCTGGAAGTGCAGCTGCGCGATGACGCGACACTGCAGAACTTTATGGCGCTGCCCGCGGTGCAGCCCCTGGTTAGTGCCCTGTCGCAGCAGCTGGAGCCGGCGGGTGAATCCATGATATTCCTGTACGGGCCCGCCGGCTGCGGCAAATCACACCTGCTGCAAGCCAGCTGTCACCTGGCCGGCAATCGGGCGCTGTATCTGCCCCTGGCCGACCTGGATCACTACGCCCCGGAAGATGTGTTGCAGGGGGTGGAAGCCCTGGACCTGGTATGCCTGGATGATTTGCACTGCGTTGTGGGTGACCAGAGATGGGAGCTGGCGCTGTTTAACCTGTATAACCGGGCGCTACAAGACAACTGTAAGCTGTTGGTAGCCGCCGACGCCGCCCCCCCGGGCCCTGGCGGTGGAGCTGGCGGACCTGCGCTCGCGCCTGTCCTGGGGCATTGTCTATCAGCTGGCGCAGGCCGATGACGAGGCAAAGGCCGAGATTTTGCGTTATCGAGCTTCGCGCCGGGGCCTGCTGTTGTCGGCGGAAGTGGCTCGCTATATTGTCAACCGCGCACCGCGGGCCATGCAGCCCTTACTGGACTTGCTGGATGTTCTGGACAAGGCCTCGCTGGCGCAGCAGCGCGCCCTGTCCATCCCTTTCGTCAAGCAGGTGCTGGGCTGGTGACGGCACTGCGGCAAGGGTGTTTCCGGGTTGTTCGAGCCGTTCACTCCAGAGTGAAGTCATCCGCATCCATCTGGCAGGGGAAACTCGCGCGATAGTTTTGCAAAGCGCTGCCGTCCAGAACCACGCTGACGGCGCCCATGTCGTTTTGCATGTCCAGCAATAACTCCCCGTCCCCCGCGATAGCCAGGCTGTCCCCGCTGTAGTCCAGCCCGGTGGCGTCCTGTCCGATGCGATTGACCCCCACCACACAGGCCTGGTTTTCGATCGCCCGGGCGACCAGCAACTGACGCCAGTGCGTGCGCCGCACGGCCGGCCAGTTGGCCACGTAGAGCATCAGGTCGTAATCGTCCCGGTTGCGACTGAATACAGGGAAGCGCAGGTCGTAGCAGACCTGCAGGTTAATACGCCAATCCCGCCAATCGACTATCACACGCCCGCTGCCGCCCTGGTAGCGCTGATGTTCGCCAGCCATGCGAAACAGGTGCCGTTTGTCGTAGTGTTGCACACCGTCTGGAGTGGCAAACAACATCCGGTTGTAGACGCCGCCGCTGTCATGCACCGCGATGCTGCCGGTGACAGCGCAGTCCTTATCCCGCGCGACATCCAGCAGCCATTGCTGCGTGGCGCCGCCGGGCTCCTCGGCGTTGGCCAGGGCGTTCATGGAAAACCCGGTGGTGAACATTTCCGGGAGTACGATCAGGTCGGTGCCTGCGTCTTTTCCTGTGCCTGTGTTTGCACCCAGCTGGTCAATCATGGAACCAATCTGGCGCCGGTTGTCCGCAGGTTGCTCCCAGGCCAGTTCACACTGGATCAGGGTGACGTTTAAATTGTGCATAGTATGTTTGCCGCCTCCAGTAACACCTCATCGTTTTTGGCGAAACAAAAGCGCAGGTAGCACTGCCGGGGAGGCGTCTGGTAAAAAACCGAAACGGGTATGGAGGCGATGCCCCATTGCCGGGTCCAGTCCTCGGCCAGTCGGGCGTCCAGCGACCCTGTGATCGCACTGTAGTCCAGTAACTGGAAATAGGTGCCGGCACTGGGGGTGAAGCTGAACCTGGAACTGTCCAGGGCCCCACAGAACAAATCACGTTTGCGTTGGTAGAAATCGGCCAGAGTCGCCGGGTAAGCGGGGTCATCGCGCATGAAGTCCGCCACAGCCAGCTGCACCGGGGTGACTGCTACAAAGGATACGAACTGGTGGACTTTACGCAGTTCCCCGGTTAACTCGGGCGGCGCGATGCAGTAGCCGGTCTTCCAGCCGGTGACGCTGAACGTCTTGCCAAAGGAGAACATGGCGAAACTGCGCGCGCGCAGGCCGGGGAACTGCAATACGCTGTTGTGTTGACGGCCATCGAATACCAGGTGCTCGTATACCTCGTCGCTTAGGACCAGCAGCCGGTGTTGTTCGACCAGCGCTTGCAGCTGTTGCAGGTCTTCTCTGGACAAAGTGCTGCCGCTGGGGTTGTGCGGTGAGTTGATTATGATCAGGCGGGTGCGGCTGGTGATGGCCGACGCCACCCGCTGCCAGTCGATGGCGAATGTGTGTTCGGCGAGTGGGATGTGCACGGCCCGGCCCCCGGCCAGCGCTATCGATGGTTCGTAGCTGTCGTAACAGGGGTCGAATACAATGACCTCGTCGCCGGGATTGACTGAAGCCATGATGGCACAGTAAATCCCCTCTGTGGCGCCAGGCACCACGGTTATCTCACTGTCCGGATCGCAGTCAACTCCCCTGTGCAGTGCCACCTGGGCCGCGATCTGCTCGCGCAGCGGCATGACACCCGCCATGGGGGCGTACTGGTTGTGCCCCGCCATAACATGCCTGGCCATGGCCTCCAGCAGGGCCGCCGGCGCATCGAAGTCGGGGAAGCCCTGGGACAGGTTCAGGGCGTTGCACTGGGCTGCCAATGCGGACATGCGGGTGAAAATGGTCGTGCCCACCCGGGGCAGCTTGCTTTCAAGTAGCGTCAATACTGCCTCCCGGACAGGCTGTCTCATTGGGTTGCAACTGCAGGTACTTGCGCAGGTAGTGCACCGCCAGGTAGAGCGGGCCGGTATCGAGCAGGGCCATCATCGCCTTGAACAGGTAGTTGCTGCCAATCAATACCAGCAGCGCCTGGAAGGCGATATCGCCGCGCATAAAAGCGGCGCCGAAGGTCACTGTAATCACCATCACCGAATCCACCATCTGGCTCATCAGTGTACTGAAATTATTGCGTATCCAGAGGTGTTTGCCCCTGGTGACGCGCTTCCAGAAGTGAAACAGTTGTACGTCACAGTACTGGGCCGCCACGTAGGCCAGCATGGAGGCGAATACGGCGCCGGTGGTGGTGGCATAAATTAACTGGTACAGACCAACGCTCTGTTCGACGATCTCGCCGTTGGGCAGGGCGACTGGCGCGGCCAGTTGTAGTATCTGCCAGGGTGGCATGCTTTCGGCGGGCACCGCGGGAATGGAGTTGCCCAGCAGCAGGACCAGCACAATGAAAAAATTAAGGCCCAGGCCCACAGTGACCAGGAAGTTGGCCCTGGACTTGCCATACAGTTCGCAGATCAGGTCGGTACATAAAAATGTCAGGGGGTAGGGCAACACACCTACCGCCAACGCCATGGGCCCCAGTTGCACGAAACGGGTGATGCCGATGACGTTGAGCAGGGTCATGGCGCACAGAAAAATCCCTGCCAGCACCAGGAAGGTGCGCTCGCGTCGCTCCTGCAGGTCTTCCCGTGAGATCACCGTTCAGTTCTCCTTCTGGCCCAGGTTGGCGTGCAATACAGCGCCGTTGATCACCGGGTTGTGGTGAGCCCAGCGTATGAGCTCGGCGATTTCATCGGGCTCTATCAGACGGTTGAAACTGTTCATTCCGACGATGGCCTGCTCGACCTCCGGGTCGTTGCCCAGGTGGGTGCGCAGCATTTCCGTGTCGGTGAAACCGGGGCAGATCAGGGCGGTGTGGATGCCGCTGCCCATCAGGTCCTGGCAGGTCGCACGCATCATGCCCAGTTGTGCGTGCTTGCTGACCACGTAGCTGAAAGAACCCGGCACCGCTTTTTCAGACAGGGTCGAGCCGACATAGAGCACGCTGGACGAGGGCGGCAGTAGAGGCAGCAGGTGCTGGTTGAGGCTGTTGATTGCCACTACATTGGTTTCCAGTACCTGCCGCAGGCTGTCGCTGGCGCAATTGCCGGTGCTGTCCTTGCGCATCTCGCTGGCGTTGTGGATCAGGGCGCTCGTGGTGCAGCCTGCTATGTCCGTTGCCAGCCTGGCGCAGGCATCATTGATAGCTGCATTGTCAGACAGGTCGCAGGGCAGATTTGTGACCCCGGCCACAGGACACTCCCTGCGTGACAGGTTGAATCCCCGATAGCCTTCAGCGAGGAAGGCCTCGGCCGTCGCCCTGCCGATGCCCACACTGGCCCCGGTGATTATTGCTGTTTTCATTGCTCGGTCCTTAACCAATGCCGCTTTTACCTGCCCTGTTGAAGAAAATAATCGACCGCTGCAGATTCCGTGATTTTGGCAACGGCGTCAAGTGGGTTGCGCTGTGGTTGCGCTACAAGTAAGCAGGCGTGACAATGGCTGTCCTGGAAATCGGCAGACAGTAATCATGGAGCGATTGACCACTCTTTATATAGACAAGGAAAGCCACAAGTTTTCGGCGGCCCATTATACAATTTTTTCCGCCACCGAGCGTGAGCGCCTGCATGGACACAATTATTCAGTCTCAGCCAGGATTGTCGCACCGGTGGGAGGCAATGGCTTTTCCGCCGATTACAACGTGTACAAAACACGCCTGGCGACGCTGTGCGAAGCTCTGGATGAGTATATGTTACTGGCCGGGGATTCTCCCTATCAGGAGATCGAGGAGGCTGGCGCCTGCTATCGCGTGACCTATGCGGGGCAGGAAATGTTGTTTCTGCAAAGCGACACCCAGGTACTGCCCATTCGCAACGCCACGGTGGAGGAGTTCGCCTATTACCTGCTGCAGGGGCTGCTGGCGGATTCCACCGGGGATGACCTGCGCGAGATCGAACTGTGTGTGGCCTCCGGGCCAGGGCAGAAAGGCTGCGCCAGTTGGAGTAAGCGCTGAAATGTTTACCCAAACAGGTGATGGATCCGGTCTCGGCGCTGTAGCTTGCTTGTGGTACGATTCGAGGCATTCCGGCAAACCGGCAAACCGGATAATAATAGAGTGAGGAGCAAGCGTTATGAGCATGAGCAAGAAACTGGGCGCTGAGTTTATCGGCACCTTCTGGCTGGTTCTGGGTGGCTGCGGCAGCGCGGTACTGGCCGCGGCATTTCCCGAACTGGGCATCGGCTTTGTGGGGGTCGCCCTGGCCTTTGGTCTCACTGTCCTGACCATGGCTTTCGCCATCGGTCATATTTCCGGATGCCATCTCAATCCCGCGGTGTCGGTAGGCCTGATGGTCGGCGGGCGCTTTTCATCCGGGGAGCTGCTGCCCTACATCGTCGCCCAGGTACTCGGCGGCCTGGCTGGCGCGGCGGTCTTGTATCTGATTGCCAGTGGCAAGGTCGGCTTTGAAACCGCCGGTTTCGCCTCCAACGGTTATGGCGAGCACTCGCCGGGCGGCTACAACCTGACCTCGGCACTGGTCACCGAGGTGGTGATGACCTTCATGTTCCTGATTATTATCCTGGGCGCCACCGACGCGCGCGCCCCGGCGGGGCTGGCCCCGATCGCCATTGGCCTGGGCCTGACCCTGATCCACCTGATCAGCATCCCGGTCACCAATACCTCGGTCAATCCCGCGCGCAGTACCGGTGTGGCCCTGTTTGAGGGCGGCTGGGCGATTTCCCAGCTGTGGCTGTTCTGGGTTGCGCCGATTGTCGGTGCGGCCCTGGCTGGTGTGTTCTACAAATGGCTGGGTAGTGAGGACTGACCTGGGTAGCGTCTATTCAGGTATTGTCAGGTATGTAGTGTGAATCCCGCTGCACGATGCGGGTGGAGCCACTTTCGGTTAGAACCCCATGCCCTCAAGTGGCTCCACCCGCATCGCACAGCTACGCAGTGGCAATACCACTATGTCGCAGCAGCGGCTCAATTATCGGTTCCCGCCCGCGAAAGGCGACAAACAAGGCCATCGGCTCCTGCGAGCCGCCGGCCTCCAGGATGTGGGTCCTGAAGGCCGCGCCGGTCTCGACATTGAATATGCCTTCCTCTTCGAAGCGCGAGAAGGCATCAGCTGAAAGCACTTCCGCCCATTTGTAGCTGTAGTATCCCGCGGCGTAGCCACCGGCGAAAATATGGGAAAAACCGTTTTGGAAGCGGTTGCCTGGAGGGACTGTCACCACGGCGACTTCCTCGCGTACTTCATCGAGTAACTCCTGCACCGAGCTGACGGTGCCGGAGCCCCACGCCATGTGCAGGCGGAAGTCGAACAGGGAGAATTCCAGCTGCCGCGCCATGGTCATGGCCGACTGGAAATTGCGCGCTGCGAGCAGTTTGTCCAGCAATTCCTCGGGCAGGGGCTCTCCGGTTTCGTGATGACCGGAAATAAAGGCCAGTGCTTCTCTCTCCCAGCACCAGTTTTCCAGAAACTGGCTGGGCAACTCCACTGCATCCCAGGCCACGCCGTTGAGGCCGGAGACGGTAGCGACCGTCTGCCGGGTCAGCATGTGGTGCAGTCCGTGGCCGAACTCATGAAACAGTGTGGTGAGTTCGTTGTGGTTGAGCAGAGCGGGGTCATCCGCTACCGGTGGGGTGAAGTTGCATACCAGGTAGGCGACGGGAATCTGCAGCTTGTCATCGACCTGGCGGCGCACCCGGCAGTCGTCCATCCAGGCGCCGCCGCGTTTGTGGGCCCGGGCGTATAAATCCAGGTAGAAGCGGGCAATAACCTCATCGTCCTGCAGTAATTCAAACAGCTGCGCGTCCGGGTGGTAGCTGTCGAAGTGGGTGACTTCCCTTACGGTAATCCCGTACAGTCGCCGCACCACCTCGAACAGGCCCGGCAGGACCTTGCTCACCGGCAGGTAGGGCCGGATGTCTTCCTGTGAGACCCGATACAGACTCTGGCGCAGCTTTTCGCTGTAGTAACCGATATCCCAGGCTTGCAGTGATTCCAGGCCGTATTCCCCGCTGGCGAAGTCGGTGAGAGCCTGCCGCTCGTTCAGGGCTTGCCCGCGGGATTGCACTGCCAACTGTTGTAGAAAATCCATGACTTGTTCGGGGCTTTCCGCCATTTTAGTGGCCAGTGACAGCTCCGCGTAATTGGCAAAGCCCAGCAGTTCCGCCAGTTCCAGGCGCAGGTTCAGGGTTTCCTCGATAATCCCGGTATTGTCCCATTGCCCCGCATGGGGGCCCTGCTGTGAGGCCCGGGTACAGCTGGCGGTGTAGACTTCCTCCCGCAGCTTGCGGTCATCGCAATAGGTCAGTACCGGGGAAAAAGACGGGAACTCCAGGTTGATCAGGTAGTCTTCCAGGCCCGCTTGTTGTGCCGCCTGGCGGGCGTTGGCCAGGGCTGTTTCGGGCAGGCCGGCCAGTTGTTCCCGCGTCACCTGTTTGGACCAGGCGTTGGTGGCATCCAGCACGTTCTCCCCGAATTTGGCGCCCAGTTCGGACAGGCGCTTGCGCAACTGGCCGTATTGTTTCTTCTGGTCGGCCGGCAGCGACACGCCGGCCAGTCGAAAATCGCGCAGTGCATTTGCAACAGCCTTGCGCCGGGCTGTGCCCAGCGTGTCGAAATCCGCGCTATCGGCTATTTGCTGGTAGGCTTCACACAGGCGAGTGTGTTGTCCCATCCACGTGCCGTACTCCGATAACAGGGGCAGGCTGGCATTATAGGCCTCACGCAGTGCATCGCTGTCACGCACGCTGTTCAGGTGTGACACCGGCGACCAGGCTTGTGCCAACTGGTCTTCCAGTTCCTCGATGGGAAGTAGCAGGTTGTCCCAGCTGTAGCTGCTGTTGGCTGCCAGCAGGTCGTCAATGGCCTGCTTGTTGCGCTCAATCAGTTGCCCGATAGCAGGCTCCACATCGGCCGGCTCAATGCGGGAAAAAGGGGGTAGGGCGTGTTTCTCAAGCAGGGGGTTGGACATAGTGTTGGGTTCCGAATTCCAGGAAGGGCGCAATTCTAACCTAAAAACAGCGGAGAAAACCCCTGTCAGTCACGCGGTTTTTTTTCATCAGGGGTGCAAAGCCATCATTCGCGGGCCGGGGTTTACTGCCTGACTTTGCCTGTGGTTTGCCGCGTTTTTTCTGGTTCCGCTGCCGTGTCTTGCTCTTGTCCGGTGCGGACTTGCTGCGTTTTTTCTTTGTGCCGGCGGCCTTGCCTGAGGACTTGAGCTTTTTGGGCCCGTTATACTTCGCCTTTAGGCCCGGCAGACTGCGCCGCTCAAAACTCAGCTTGAGGTAGCGCTCGATGCTGACCATGAGGTTCCACTCACTGGCGCTGGCAAAAGATACGGCGAGGCCCTCGGCGCCGGCCCGTCCGGTGCGTCCGGTGCGATGCAGGTAGTCGTCGCCACTGTGGGGTATGTCGTAGTTGACCACCAGGTCGATATCCTTGACGTCCAGGCCGCGGGCCGCCACATCGCTGGCGCAGACGATATCCACCTTGCCGTCACTGAACTGGGTCATGACATGCTTGCGTTCCTCGGTGCTCATCTCCCCCTGCAGGCAGCCGCAGCGCAGTTTGTGGTAGTTGAGCAGGCCGGCCAGTCGCGTGGCCGTTATGCGCTTGTTGCCGAATACCAGGGCGCGGCGAAAGCCCCCCTGCTGCAACAGGGCGACCAGCAACTTGTCTTTATGCTCCTGGCTGTCCGCCAGCATAAGCTGGTGGAAAATGCTGCTGTGGGGCTGACGCACCTGGCCAATGGCAATTTTCTCCGGTGACTTTAACAGGGACTTTGCCACCGCTCCCAGGCCCCTGTGTTTCAGTGTGGCGGACAACATCAACACCTGCCGCTGCGCGCCGCAGTAGCCGGCGATCTTCAGTACGTCCTCGCGGAAACCCATATCCAGCATACGATCGGCTTCGTCCAACACCAGGCCCTGTAGTGAGGCCAGGTCGGCACTGCCCTTTTCGCAGTGCTCCAGCATGCGCCCGGGGGTGGCTATGATGATTTCCGGGTTTTTGCGCAGCAGGGCTTTCTGGTACTTGAAGTCGGCCCCGCCGGTAATGGCCTGGGCATCGAGTGGTGATTTTCCCAGCAGCGGGCGGCAGTGTTTGAGTACCTGGCGGGCCAGCTCCCGGGTAGGCACCAGAATCAATACCAGGGTGCCGGCCTGCCGGCTGGTTTGTTGGGTCAGCATTCGCTGTACCAGCGGGATGAGGTAGGCGAGCGTCTTGCCGCTACCGGTCTCTGCGCTGACGCGCAGGTCTTTACCGGTCAGCGCCGCGGGGATGACTTTACGCTGGACTTCCGTCGCCTCGGTGAACCCCATCTCGTCGAGGCTAAGTTGCAGGCGGCGGTCCAGTTGCAGTTCTTCAAACACGTTGCAGCGCTCCGGTGGTGGGTTTGGGTGTTGTGGTGTGTCTGATTTTAGCTGAACTAAAAAGGCTTGAGTATAGTGCCATTCAACGAAAGATAGATTAACTGTAATACTGGTATCAGGCGTTCCAGTGTATTATAGGCCGCAGGATGCAAGGATAAGTACAATAAGTATGCAGTTGGGACTTTCAGCAAGAATTTTTATCGGCTTGATAGCCGGTGTCTGCACCGGAATTTTCTTTGGCGAACTGGTGGCCGACCTCAAGCTGGTGGGTGATGTATTCATCAAACTGCTGCAGATAACGGTTCTGCCGTATATCATGTTCTCCCTGGTGGCGGGCTTTGGTCGCATGCAAATGGATCAGGCGCGACGCCTGGCGGTGCGTGGCCTGATTGTGCTCCTGGTAATATGGGCCCTGGCCCTGGTAATGGTTTTTGTCGCCTCACTGGCGTTCCCTGACCTGCAAGTGGCCTCGTTTTTTGGTAGTTCCATTCCGGTGCAGCACGTTAAACCGGATATGTTCGAGCTGTACCTGCCGGCGAATATATTTTACTCCCTGTCGCACAACCTGGTACCGGCGGTGGTGTTTTTTAGCATCCTGGTGGGCGTGGCGCTGATCACGGTGGAGGACAAGAGCGGGGTGCTGCCCATCTTCGATACCCTGACCAGTGCCATGGCTAATATCAATACCGCCATTGTGCAACTGACACCCTACGGCATTTTCGCCATTGCCGCCGCCGCTGCCGGTACCATGACGATAGAGGAGGTTGGGCGCGTCCAGGTTTACCTTGTCACCTACATTGCCCTGGCGCTGCTGATTACTTTCTGGATATTTCCCGGCTTGATCGCCGCGGTCAGCGGCATTGGCTACAAGGAGGTACTGCGCACCTTCCAGGATGCCCTGGTGACAGCCTTTGCTACCGGCAACCAGTTCGTGGTGCTACCGCAGATTGCCGAGAACTGTAAGGAACTGCTGAGGCGGCACCAGCTGGACAGCGAGGAAGCTCAATCGGCAGTGGATATCATCGTACCGGTGTCTTTTAATTTTCCCTCACTGGGTAAACTGCTGGTGCTGTTGTTCGTGCTGTTCGCCGCCTGGTTTACCGATACGGACCTCAGCGCCGGCGACCGGCTTGGACTCGCCTTCAGCGGCTTGTTCAGCCTGTTTGGCAGCATTAACATCGCGGTGCCCTATCTGCTGGATTCCCTGCGCATACCCGCGGACATGTTCCAGTTATTTCTGGTGACGGGTGTCGTAGTGGGGCGTTTTGGTGCCATGCTGGCCGCCCTGCACATCATCGTGCTCAGTGTCATTGGTACCCTGGCCCTGTGCGGGCGGGTCCAACTCCGGGTGATGGCGATCATGCGTTATCTGCTGATCAGTACCCTGTGCCTGGCCGCACTGGTGCTGGCTTTGCGCGCCTACTTTCTGGTATTCGTGCCGGAACCCCCCGCACGGGATGAGGTGCTGGACAATATTCAGTTGATGGAGGAACGGGTACCAGCCCGGGTATCCGAGCTGTTGCCGGAAGCCAGTGTCACGCAGCTGGCCGGTACCCGGCTGGATCATATATTGCGCAAGGGTGTGCTGCAGGTCGGGTATCGCCCCAATAACCTGCCCTGCAGTTTCCTGACCCGGCGGGGCGAGTTGGTGGGCTTCGATGTGGAAATGGCGCACATCCTGGCGGAAGACCTCGGCGTGGAGCTGGTATTCCTGCCCTTTGAGTTTGACTCACTGGGCCGCATGCTGGCGTCGGGACAATTGGATATCGCCATGTCCTGTATAGCCAGCCTGCCCGACCGCTACGCCTATGCATCCTTTTCACGCTCCTACCTGGATCTTAATCTGGCCTTTGTGGTGCGGGACCACGAGCGGGAACTGTTCAGTGATTTCGCCTTGCTGCGCGAACGTGAAGATCTCACCATCGCCATGATCAGCACACATTATTTCGAGCCGAAGATACGGCGCTTGTTGCCCAATGCCCGTATTGTCTACCTGGAGGCGGCAGAGGACTTCTTCAACGGGTCCGACCAGGGTGCCGATGCTTTGATGCTTTCCGCAGAAGAGGGGTCGGCCTACAGCTACCGCTATCCACGCTACACGGTCGCCAGGGTGCGCAGCGGCGGGATTCGCCTGCCGGCCGCCTATGCAATTCCCAAGGGTGATGTGGAGATGATGGAGTTTGTCAGCAACTGGATAGAGCTGAAGCGCAAGGATGGGACGATCGATTCGCTCCACGAGTACTGGATGCTTGGCGGTGCCGCCCGGTCGAAGGAGCCGCGTTGGTCGATCATTCGCAATGTACTGGGTTGGGTCGATTAAGCGATTGCTGCTACTGATGCCAAAAAACGCTGATAATATGCGTGATGAGCTACACTGAACAATGACAATACAGGCAATATCGAAAGCACCGGAAACCAAAGCATGAGCACTATGAGCAGATTCTGCACACTGATAATCGCCATGCTCCTGACAGCCAGCGCAGCGGCGGGAGACTATGACATCAAGACAGCCGCTCGCGTGGTCGCCTTTGCCGACGTGCACGGCGCCTACAAGGACTGGACGACCCTGTTGCAGGAGGTCGGGGTGATCGATGCCGATTTCAACTGGAGTGGTGGCAAAACCCACCTGGTTTCACTGGGCGATCTTCTGGATCGCGGCCCGGGCTCGCGCAAGGTGGTGGAATTGCTGATGAAACTGGATAAGCAGGCAGAGCGTGCCGGCGGCGCTGTGCATCTGGTGCTGGGTAATCACGAGGTCATGAACATGACCGGTGACTTACGCTATGTCTCGGCGGCGGAGTTTGCCGCTTTCGCTGGCGATGAGACGCAGGCGGAGCGGGACGCGCTGTATGCGCAGTACCAACGCTTCAATCCCGGGGGAGAAGGCGCGCTTGTCCGCCGGGTTTTTGATGAGCAGTATCCACCCGGTTTTATCGCCCTGCGCAAGGCCTATTCCCAGGGTGGTGCGCTGGGCCGTTGGCTAATCGAGCAGCCTTTCGTAATCAAGGTAAATGATAAGGTGTATATGCACGGGGGAATTTCCAGTGAGGTCAGCGAAGAGTCCCTGGACACGCTGAACCGCAAGTTGCAGGGCGAATTGAAGGAATTTCTCGACAGCATGGATGCCCTGCGAGCGGCGGGTGTCATGCCCTGGTACGTGGACTATTACGACCGGCTGGTTTTTTTGAATGCCCGTGCGCAGGAATTTGCCAATGCCAACCCCAAAACCCGGGCGGACTGGTTTGACTCTCTGCAGAAGGTATTTGATGCCCAGGAGTTCCTGGTATTCAATGACCACGACAGCCCCAACTGGTATCGCGGCACCGCCTTGTGCCATCCCTATGCGGAGTCTTTCAACACCGAACGTTTTCTGCATAAGGTCGGTGCGAAGCAGCTGGTAATGGGGCATACCCCGACGCGCGGTAATGTTCAGGTGCGCATGGATGGCCTGGCGATCCGGCTCGATACCGGTATGCTCAAGAGTGTCTACAAGGGGCGGGCGTCGGCATTGATCTCCCGGGGAGGCAGCGATTACGTGCACTATTTGGGCAGTACGGAGCAGGCGCAGCCCGTTCCCGAGTCTCGAGATCTTGCGCAACAGTTATCGGACATGAGTGACGCCGAACTGGAGGACTTCATGCGCACAGCGCCAGTGGTGAATATTGAAAATATAGGCACCGGGGTCACCAAGCCGAAGCGCGTTATCCAGGAAATGGACGGCATCACCAATGATGCGGCCTTCAAGTATGAAGATACCAATCCGGGTATCCAGTCCAAATCCTCGTATATCAAGCGTCGCTATAATGAAAGTGATCGCTACGTCTACGATGTGGCCGCCTACAAGGTGGATCGCATGCTGGACTTGCAAATGGTACCGACGGCGGTCATTGCGGAAGTGGAAGGCGATGAGGGCGCCCTGTCTGACTGGGTAAATAATGCCATTAATGAGCGTGACCGCCTGGAGCAGGAAGTGCCGTTCAGCGGGTATTGCAAACAGTATGAGCAGTACCGCTTACGCTTTATTTTCGACATTCTCATTTACAACGACGATCGCAACCTCACCAATATCCTGTGGACCAAAAAGGATTTCATGCTACGCTTCATAGACCACAGTCTCGCTTTTCGCACCACAGAAAAACGGCCCAAACAGTACCGCAAGGTGTCCCTGCAAGTGTCCGACCTGTTGCGCTCCCGCCTGCAGTCGCTGAACGAGGCCGACCTCAAACGCGAGCTGTCCGCCTATTTACACCCGAAGCAGATCAAAGCGATCCTGGCGCGCCGCGACCTTATCCTCAAAGAGGCCGTGGGAACATCCAAATAATGGAATCTCGATAATGCATAATCCGGTAGTGCTGACGGGTGCTGGCGTGCGGTTGGAGCCGCTGTCACAGGATCATGCCCAGGGCCTGTACAACCGCGGGCGAGTCGCAGCGGACTGGGCTTATATGCCCAGATCCTGCTTCATCGACCTGGCCGATACCCGGCAATGGATAGACGAGGCGCTGCAGGCTCCCGACCAACTGCCCTTCGCTATAGTGGAGTCGGGCAAAAACAAGGTCGTGGGCAGTACCCGGTACCTGAATATTCGCTCCGAGCATCGCTCCCTGGAGATCGGCTGGACCTGGCTGGGCCAGGAGTGGCAACGTACCGGTATTAACACCCAGGTAAAGCTGCTGCTATTGTCATACGCCTTTGAACGCCTCGGTTGCGTGCGGGTGGAATTCAAGACAGATGAGCGCAATGCCCGTTCCCAACGCGCCCTGGAGCGCATCGGCGCCACGCGGGAGGGTGTGTTGCGCAATCATATGATCGTACAGGGTGATTACATACGCGATTCGGTCTACTTCAGCGTCATCGACCAGGACTGGCCCCAGGTGAAGGAGCGCCTCCTGCTACTGGGAGACCGCAGCTGACGATATTAACTGACCGTCGCCTGTACCGTTTCGCTGTCCGAGAAACTCTCCGCGAACAGGGGAGAGCTGAGGTAGCGTTCACCCGAGTCGGGCAGGATGGCGACGATCATTTTGCCCCGGTGGGCCTCCTGCTGTGATACCCGGTGGGCGATCGCCATGGCCGCACCGCAGGACACCCCCGCCAGAATGCCTTCCTGCTGCATAAGCTTATGTGCCCACGCCATGGCCTCCTCATTGGATACCTGTTCCACCTGGTCCACCATGGCCAGATCCAGGTTTTTGGGTACAAAGCCCGCACCGATACCCTGTATCTTGTGGGGGGCATGGCTGGGTTCTCCACCCGCTTTCGCGGCGGTAATCATGGTAGTGGAGTCCGGTTCCACCGCCACCATGTGTACCGCCTTGCCTCGTGTCTGTTTCAGGTACCTGGCGATGCCGGTGAGGGTGCCGCCGGTGCCGACACCCGATACCAGGACGTCGATCTGGCCGTCGGTGTCATCCCATATTTCCGGGCCGGTGGTTTGTTCATGGATGGCGGGATTGGCTGGATTTTCGAACTGGTGTGGACCCCAGTACTTGTCCGGATCCGAGGCGATGACATCCTCCGCTGCCTGGATGGCGGCAGGAATGCCTTTGGCACCATCGGTGAGTATGATTTTTGCCCCCAGGGCTTTCATCAGCATGCGCCGTTCCAGGCTCATGGTATTGGGCATGGTCAGGATGCAGCCGTAGCCCCTGGCGGCGGCGACGAAGGCCAGTGCGATGCCGGTATTGCCGCTGGTGGGCTCGACGATGGTCATGCCGGGTTTGAGGCTGCCGTCGCGCTCCGCCGTCAGAACCATGCTGTTGCCTATGCGGCATTTGACCGACATGGCGGGGTTGCGACTCTCCACTTTGACGTAGATATTGCCATCACTGATGCGGTTGATTTTGACCAGGGGGGTACCCCCGATGGTTTGTGCATTGTCCTGGTAGAGTGCGCTCATGCTGGATTCCCTGTGATTGACCGGAGATTACACAAGACTAGTACCAGCCTGTGCTCCTGTCCATCGTTCAAGTGCAGCCGCCATCAGGAAGGTGCGACTTGAGCATTTTTTTTAATTTATTGGAACCATTGGTGCCCGGTGCAGTCTTATTTAACAGTGACGGTGTTGACCCATTGAGAGCGGGTGTTTCAATCACTGTTATTCTGGATTCTGTCCAGGTCTCATATCCCTCCCTTAAGAGAAGCTCTATCTCTGTATGCCGGCCCCATGGGCCGGTTTTTTTTGGATCGGGTTTTGTTAACCGAGTCGCGGCTTTGCAGGTGCGCCTTCCTGGGGACGCAAAAGCGCCATCCATGGCAGCTCGGGCTCAGCCATCCATGGCCTCGCACGCCCCTGGAAGGCGCACCTGCAAAGCCACGCCTCTCCATCGGGTGGAAAAAACCAGAGTGCCATGGAGGGCGTGGTCCGGCACCCCGGCAGCGACACGCTATTGGTCACCGCGATCCGGGTTCAAGCATTACTCCATAAAACTCGCTATCTCAGCCAGCGTCTTGCGCCTGATATCCGGAACGCGGGCATCGGGGGCCGGATAGCCCACCACCAGGATCATGGTAGGCTTCTCACGTTGCGGCCGGTGCAGGATACTATTGAGGAATTTCATCGGGCTGGGTGTATGGGTAAGGGTCGCGAGTCCGGCGTGGTGCAGGGCGTTGATCAGTACGCCGGTGGCGATGCCTACCGACTCTGGCACATAATAGTTTTTCAGTTTGTTACCCTTCTCATCCAATCCGTACTTCTCGGCGAATACCACAATAAGAAAGGGCGCCGTCTCCAGAAACGGTTTTTTGTCGTCGGTGCCCAGGGGCGCCAGCGCCTCCAGCCAGTCCTGGGGCGCGCGCCGCTGGTAAAACTCCCGTTCCTCCTGCTCCGCGCCCTCGCGAATCTGCTTCTTTAGCGCCGAATTGGCTACCACACAGAAGTGCCAGGGTTGTCGATTGGCGCCGGAAGGTGCACTGCCGGCGGCTAACAGGCACTGCTCGATGACTTCTCTGGGAATGGGTTCCCCGCTGAAATCCCGCACGCTGCGGCGCCTGCTTGCCAGTTCACGGAATGTGCGCGCCCGTGCCAGCATCTCCTGCGGTGGGTAGCGCACAGCAGACAGCAAAATTGTTTTATTGGATTCGTCGCTCACGGGCCTGTACCCGCCTTCTGTCCACCGGGCATGACAGGAGCCTGCCCGGTGGCCTGTGCCAGGGATTCCAGCGTCTGTGGGCCCACCAGGGTTGCGTGGAGTTGCCCCTGTTGATCCAGAATCAATGTCGTGGGCAAAACCACCGGTCTGGGAACCCCGAGTTGCCTGGCCGGATCCCCGGGCAGCGTGGCAAATTCGATGCCCAGTTTCTCCAGTTGCAGTTCAAGCTCCCGCCCGGTGGCGCCGTCGTAGTTCACTCCCAGCACGGTAACGTGCCGGTACTGCCGGTCGAGGTGATTCAGTTCTGGAATTTCCCTGATACAGGGTTTGCACCACTGCGCCCAGTAGTTGATCACAACCCATTGGCCGCGCAGCTGGTCGAGATCAACTGGATCAGCCGTCCCACCGCTCCCGCCACAGCCAGCGAGCGCCAATAGCAACGTCAGGCAGAAGAGGTATTTCACTTGGAAAACAGCTCTACCAGGTTGGTGTCCAGTATTTCCCGCTGGTCTGAGCGCTGTGCGCGCAGCAGGCGGTAGGCGTCACCCTGCCAGTCCATGTGCGCGGTGATATCTTTCTGCTCCAGGGGAGCTTCGTCATTAACCCATTCCTTGAGCTGCCAGAACTTGATGGTGTGCAGGTCACGGCTCAGCAGGTAGTGCCCCCTGTCGTTCTGGCTAATCACCTTCTTTTTAATAAAAACGTCGCGCAGCTCCCTCCAGGTTTCGCTGTCCAGTCCCCGTATTACCGTGTGCCTGTTGTTGAGCAGCTCGATCTCGCGCACGGTTTTGCCTGATTTTTGCTTGTGCCAGAACAGGTAGAGCACATCGAGGGCCTTCAATACCGTGGGGCGATTGGCCTGCTCGCTACTCTGGTAGGCCGACAGGCTGTGCACCAGTATTCCTCCCACCAGCACGATGATCCAGGATACGTAAATCCACAGCAGGAACAGGGGCACGACAGCAAAGGCACCGTAAATGAAGGTGAAGCTGGAGCCCACCATCAGGTCGGTGAATATCGAGCGGGCAATATGAAAGGCCAGCGCCGCGATGAAACCGCCGATAAGGGCGTGTTTGAACGGCACACGACAATTGGGAACGGCCGCGTAAAGCAGGCTGAACCCGGCTGTGCTCAGTAGCAGGGGAATTGACTTCAGCAGAAAAGCCTTGGCCCCGATGACATCGAAATCGTCCAGTACGCTGGCAAAAGAGGAAAGATAGGTGCTGATACCCAGGGCCAGGCCTATGGTTATGGGCGCCAGGGTAAGTACCGCCCAGTACAGCACAAAGCTGGATACTGCACTGCGGCTTTTCCTGGCTCGCCAGATCATATTGAAGGCTTTCTCGATATTGTGCAGCATCAGCACCGCGGTGATCAGCAGGAAGATAATTCCGGGCCCGGTCAGGTTCTTGGCCTGGCGGGAAAAGTCGTCCAGGTACTCCTGGATCTCCAGGCTGCTGTCGGGCATCAGGTGTTCGAACAGGAAGGCCTGCATCTGGGTTTCTGCGCCCTGGAAAGCGGGTACGGCCGAAGCGACGGTGTACAGCACCGTTAGCAGGGGCACCAGTGCGAACAGGCTCATGTAGGTCAGCGCCGCCGCATTTTCCGAGCAGCGATCCGCCCCGAAACGGGAAACCAGATAAGCGGCCCGCCGCCGGAACTCGCTCAATTTGATCATGACGAAACCCATAAGCGCATTATGGCATGATTGCCAGTGGTGGGGTCAGGTCTGAATGGCACTTACTTAAGCCCTTTGTGCTTAGTGTGGGCACCTGTAGCAGCGGCCTCTGGCCGCGACAGGCTACTCTGACCCAGATCCGGTCGCCCTCAGAGAGGGCTGCTACAGGTTAACCTGTGTCAAATGAGCTTAAGTAAGCGCCACTCAGACCTGGTCTCTTGATTTGCTATACTGTGCCGCTAATTCTTAGCAGTTTTCGGAGTAAACCATGAGTGAAGTTACCATCTACCACAACCCGCGCTGTTCCAAGTCGCGCACTACCCTGGCCTTATTGGAGGAAAATGGCGTGAACCCCGATGTGCTTTTATATCTGGAGACCCCGCCGAGCGCGCAGGATATATCGGGTTTGCTGTCCAAGCTGGGCATGACCGCCGGGCAGTTGGTGCGCAGTGGCGAGGACGTTTATAAAGAGTGCGGGCTGAATAAGGATTCAAACGACGCCCAGGTGCTGGCAGCCATGGCCGAACACCCCAAATTGATCGAGCGCCCGATAGTGGTCATGGGCGACAGGGCGGTGCTTGGTCGCCCGCCGGAAAACGTATTGGCGCTGATCGGCTGATGCGCCTGGCCGTTGGTGACCCCGAATGAAGACAGGATCGAGGGCCGGATTGAGCGCCAGAGCGTATTGGTTGACCTGGCTGAGTTGGTCAGTCCTGCTGTTGCAGCAAACGGCTGATGCCTGGATGCACCAGGCGCCCTGGATTATCTGGCTGGGAAAATTACTGCCCCTGCTGCTTTTCCTGCCCGGTATGCTCAAGGATAATTTACGCAGCTATATCTGGCTGTGCTTTGTCTGCCTGCTGTATTTTATCGCCCTGGTGGAGCGGCTGTTTGCCGAGCCAGGCAGCGCGCTGGCCATCACTGGTACTATAGCGGTTGTGGTACTGTTTACCGCAGCCATGTTTTATGTGCGCTGGCGAGCCCGAGAGCTGCGCGCGACTGACGAGCGTCAAGTGGGCGCTGGAGAATAAACTATGAGTAAACCCTCGCTGCTGCGCCGGGTATTTTCTGCCATCTGGAACGGCATTACCCGCATCAGGCTGGCCCTTTCCAATATCCTGTTCCTGCTGATGATCGCCTTCATTTACTTTGTTTACATCGGGGGCACGCCCGAGCCTCTACCGGAACGCGCTGCCTTGCTGCTCAATCTTGCGGGCACTGTGGTAGACCAAAAATCGCCGGTTGAACCGCTGCAGGCACTTATGGGTGAGCCTTCACCGTCGGATCATGAGGTGTTGTTACGGGATGTCATCGAGGCTATTGAGTACGCCAGGGACGATCCCAATATCAACTCTCTGGTGATGGAACTGGATCACCTGATGTATGTCGGTATCAGCAAGACCCAGGAGATTGTTACGGCCCTGGAATCTTTTCGCGAGAGCGGCAAGCCGATTGTCGCGGTGGGGGATTATTTCACCCAGGACCAGTATCTGCTGGCCAGCCATGCGGATTCGATCATTGTTCATCCGCTGGGCGGGATTGCCCTGGAGGGCTACAGCAGCTATCGCAACTATTTTCGCGAGGCGCTGGACAAGGTTTCCGTGAACATGCATGTATTTCGGGTGGGTGAGTACAAATCGGCGATGGAGTCGTTCACCCGTGACGACATGTCCCCGGGGGAGAAAGAGCTGACCGGGCGCTGGTTACAGATACTCTGGGATCAGTACACCGCTATCGTAGAGACCCAGCGTGAGCTGCCCCCCGGCGCGGTTAATGACTATGTGAACAACTTCGCCAGGCGCCTGGCGAGCGAGGGCGGTGACTCCGCCCGGGCGGCCCTGCAGGCCGGATTGGTGGATAAGCTGCTCGGTCGCAGCGAGGCCAATGACTACCTCAGTGAACTGGTGGGCGCCAGCAACGAAGACGGTTTGTATGAGGCGGTGGTGTTTGAGCGCTATATTTCACGCAAGCGGCCACTCTTGTTGACCGGTATGGAAGGCGATCGCGTTGCGGTCATTACCGCCCAGGGCAATATGCTGCCTGGGGAGCAGCCCCCCGGAACCATCGGGGGAGACTCCCTGGCACAGCTGATTCGCGACACGGCAGAGCAGGACGGGGTGAAGGCGATTGTACTGCGGATAAACAGTGGCGGCGGCAGTATGTTCGCTTCGGAAATTATTCGCCAGCAGATGCTCAACGCCAGGGCGATGGGTGTACCGGTGGTGGTCTCCATGGGCGCTGTCGCGGCCTCCGGGGGATACTATATTGCCGCTGAAGCGGATGAGATCTGGGCGACGCCTTCCACCATTACCGGCAGCATTGGGGTATTCGCGGCCTTCCCCACCTTCGAGGAACTGCTGCAGAGACTGGGTATTTCCACTGACGGAGTGGGTACCACAGCGCTGGCGGGCTCCCTGCGGCTGGACCGGCCCCTCAATCCGGAGTTGGTGGCGGCCATCAATAGCGGTGTGCAGTTTGCCTACAACAGTTTTGTGCAGATTGTGGCGGATGGCCGGGATATGAGCCTGGATGAGGTTGACCCTCTGGCGCAGGGCCGGATCTGGAGTTCACCCGATGCGCTGGAGGCCGGCCTGGTCGATGGCGTGGGCAGCCTGGGTGACGCCATTGCCGCCGCTGCCGCGCGGGCCGGAATGGAGGATTACAAGGTTGATTATGTGGAACTGCCGCGCTCACCCAGGGACGTATTAATGCAGCAACTGGCGGACAGGGTAGGCAGCCTGGGTATATGGACACAGTCCACTGCGAGTGCCACCCTGTCAGCCTTGTTGCAGCCGGTGGCGCAGGCCGCCGGGGAAATAGCCGGCCTGCAGGATCCCCGGCATATCTACCTGCGCTGCGTTGCCTGCGCAATTACTCCCTAAACCCCGGGGATTGCCTTAGCTTCTTCTTCCCGGGCTGTCCACCAGCGGTCCAGGTCGTCCAGGATCATGTACAGGCTGGGCACCAGTAGCAGCGTGATGACGGTGGCGAAGACGATGCCAAACGCCATGACAATTTTTATGCCTCAGGGGGTCATGTAGGTGTTGATCAGGGCTTCTATATCCAGGTTTTCCATTATCTGCTTCCTTGTCAGCGTGATTCGGCGCCCAACCATAGTCAACAGCTGCGGGAATGCAAACTACTGAACCAGACTATGCTCGCAGCAGTCCCGAGCAGGACGCGCGGTGCCCGGTGGTATACTTCATTTTTAGTACTGGCTGTATTCGGAGAAACCATGACAACGACGTTTGACACACCGGCCGCACTGCTGGAGGGGGTGGGGCAACACCTGGGTTATAGCGACTGGCTGGATATTGACCAGCAGCGTATCGACCTGTTCGCGGAAGCCACCGGCGACCACCAGTGGATACACGTTGATCCACAGCGGGCCGCGGACGGCCCCTTTGGCAAAACTATCGCTCACGGTTACCTCACACTATCACTGGCTAACCTGTTCCTGCCGCAGATCATGCAGGTCGACAATGCCTCCATGGGGGTGAACTACGGTTGCGAGAAAGTGCGATTCCCCGCCGCGGTGCCGGTGGGTAGCCAGGTTCGCGGTGGCGGTGAGATCGTGAGTGCCGAGGAGGTGAAAGGTGGGGTGCAGGTAGTGGTGCGCATGACCATCGAGATTCGCGGCAATGACCGGCCGGCCTGTGTCATCGATACTATCAGCCGGTTCTTCCCCTGAACCGGTAAAACACAGCGTGGAGTTGGTGTAGACTCCGTGCACAATGCGGCGGTGGCGGCAACTATAAGGTGTCAAACAGGAGTTACGAGTGGGTGAAGGGGCGGACAGGTCGGGTATAAGCCGGCGCGGTCTCCTGGCGGGACTGGGTGCTACCGCGGCGGCCACGGTGGTGGCCGGCGCCGCCGCACTGCCGCGTTCTGGCGTTTTATCCTGGGATATCACCACGGATGTACTGGTCGCCGGTTCTGGCGCCGCCGGGGTCAGTGCCGCTATCGAGGCGCGCCAGGCCGGCGCCGAAGTACTGCTTATAGAGTCCCTGGCGCGTTTTGGTGGTTCTTCCGCCATGTCCGGTGGTGTGGTCTATGCGGGAGGCGGTACCGCCCTGCAAAAGGCGCTCAAGGTGGCAGACAGCGCCCAGGAAATGTACCGCTTCATATCTGAGGCCGGCGGCAGACACCCACCCCTGGATAAAATTCAGCTGTACTGCGAAGAGAGCGTTGCCCATTTCGACTGGCTGGTGGCGCAGGGCATACCCTACAGTGAGAAACTCACCACCGCCAAGGGCCTGCCCATGGGTGATGAGTCATTGTATTTTTCCGGCAATGAACTGGCCTGGCCGGCGCGGGAGCTGGCCAGGCCGGCGCCGCGGGGGCATGTGCCGGGCGGGCCGGGTATGAATGGCGGGCGACGCCTGATGCAGGTGCTGCTGTCCCGGGTGGAAGCCCTGGGGGTGAAGCTGCGCAACCGGGTCGCCGCAGAGCGTTTGGTTATCGAAAGCGATGGCCGTATTGCCGGGATACTGGTGAGCATCGATGGGCAGCGCCAGGCTATACGGGTGAACCGCGGTATTGTGCTGGCCTGCGGCGGATTTATCCACAACCGGGAGATGTTGCGACAGTATGCTCCCGAGTTGTACGACTGCTCCGTACCCTGGGGCAATGCCGCTGACCTGGGCGATGGTATCAATATGGGAATCGCGGCGGGCGCCGCCGCTCTGCGTATGCACCAGGGGTTCGCTATCGCGCCAATTTACCCGCCGGAAAATGTGCTGTCGGGCATCGTGGTCAACGCTTCGGGGCAGCGTTTTATCTCCGAGGAGTCTTATCACGGTGTACTGGGCGACGCCATCGCCTATCACCAGCGGGGCCTGGCCTGGCTAATTACCGATAAGCGCAGCGCCTACCAGGTTCACCAGGACAATTTTTTACCGGTGGCACGGGGCAGCAGTATAGGCGATATCGCCGCGCAATTAGGCCTCCCCAGTGGGGCGCTGCAACACACTGTCGCCTACTACAATCGCCACGCGAGCAATGGCGATGACCCGATGTTTCACAAAAGCAGGGTCTATTTGCGCCCACTCCAGGGGCCCCCATACACAGCCTGGGATTTGTCAGTGGCCAGTGCATTCTTCCCGGCCCATACTTTCGGCGGGCTGCGCACCACGATTAACGGGCAGGTGCTCGACAGTTTCGGCGAAGAAATACCCGGTCTGTATGCGGCGGGGCGCACCACCGCCGGCCTGCCCACAGCGCCTTATATTGCCAGTGGCCTGTCGGTGGGTGATTGCACGTTCTTCGGCAGGCGGGCCGGCCGCACGGCGGCGGCCGAGGGTACGGGGGTTCGGGTATGAAGCGCTCGCGAATCTTTTGCCTGCTGGGCTGTTGGCTACTGGTCTGGCCCGGTGTCAGTCTGGCGCAGTACACCCCTGCGCAAGGCCCGGCCCCCCAGGGAGACCCACAGCGGGGCCGGCTGGTATTCGGTCCCTGCCGCACCTGCCACTATGCGGAGCAGTCCATGGGTCACAATAATGGTCCCAACCTGCACCGCATTTTTGGCAAGGTCGCCGGCAAGCAGGTCGGCTTTGCCTATTATTCCACGACGTTTAAGGATGCCCGGTTTGTATGGACACCCCAGCTGATGTACCGCTGGCTGGAAAACCCCATGGCCATGTTCCCCGACTCCAGCATGATGAGTCTGGGGGTGCCCGACCCGCAGCGACGGGCGGACCTGATCGCCTTTCTGCAACAGGCATCCATGCGCGAACCCTAGTGCTCCAACCACCTCACTTATCAGGTGGTTGGAGCACTACCCCTTTACTTTTTGACAATAACCGAGCTGCCGTGGCCAAACAGGCCCTGGTTGGCGGTGATACCGACCTTGGCGTCCGCTACCTGACGATCACCGGCTTCGCCGCGCAACTGCCAGGTCAACTCACAGACCTGGGCCAGTGCCTGGGCGGGCACCGCTTCACCGAAGGAAGCCAGGCCGCCCGAGACATTGACCGGGATCTTGCCGCCCAGTGCCGTATCGCCGGCCCGCAGCAGTGCCGCCGCCTCTCCCCTGGGTGCCAGGCGCAGGTCTTCTATCCAGTCCAGTTCCAGGGCGGTAGACAGGTCGTAGACTTCCGCCAGATCCACATCCTCGGGGCCGATACCGGCCTCTTCGTAGGCTTTTACCGGCAGGCTTGATCGATAAGCATGTGCCTCTATACCCGCGGCGGCGGCCGAATCGGTGGCGATATCGGGCATTTCCACCACGCTGCTGGCGAAAGTGGGGGTGACGGTGGAAATGGCCGCCACCCGCGGCGCGTCGCTTTTGCCGATTCTGCGGGCGTATTCCAGGCTGGAAACGATCAGGGCGGCGCCGCCGTCGCTGGTGGCGCAAATATCCATCAGGCGCAGCGGGTCGGCCACCATGGCGGAGGCGGCGACGTCCTCGGCGGTAAAGCATTTGCGATAGCGCGCCCGGGGATTGAGGCTGCCAATGCGTGAGTTCTTGACCTTGACCGCGGCGAAGTCCTCCAGGGTGTCCCCGTACAAATCCATGCGCCGCCGGGCGTACAGACCGAAATAAGTGGGGTTGGTAATGCCCAGATAGAAACGTACCCAGTCCGGGTCCTCCGGGCGATAGCCCCCGGCCGGTGCCAGGAAGCCTTTCGGTGTGGTATCGGCGCCGACCACCAGGGCAACATCACATTCTCCAGCCAGAATTTTGTTGCGGGCTGCCGCCAGTGCCTGGGAGCCCGAGGCGCAGGCCGCATAGGAGGTATTGACCTCGGCCCCCTGCCAGCCCAGTGCCTGGGCGAAGGTGGCACCGGCCACGAAGCCCGGGTAGCCACAGCGTATGGTGGCTCCACCGGAAACAAACTTGACATCTTTCCAGGGTACGCCGGCATCGGCCAGTGCCTCCCGTGCCGCGGCCACACCGTACTGTACAAAGTTGTGGCCCCATTTCCCCCAGGGGTGCATGCCGGCACCGAGTATGGCGATTTCGTTGGACATAGTATTTCGCTCCAGATTCAGTGCGCGCTTATTGTGCGATTGGTTGCCGCTTATTCAGTAATCGGTTGCCACCGCCATGTAACCTTGATGTCTTCGTCGGTCTCATGCAGTGGCTCCAGTACCAGTTCCATCGGCATGCCGACTTTCAGGTCTGCCACGGTCAAGCCTTCAGCCACCTGGCCCAGCACCATCATCTGCTCCTCTTCCAGCTGCACGGCGGCGATGGCGTAGGGCTCGAAGGGGTCCGGCGCCACAAAGGGTGCCGGCGGTTTGTAACAGGCGTTGGTATAGCTCCAGATATGGCCGGTCCTGCTCAGTTCCACTTCCCGAAAGTCGGTGCTGTCGCACTGCGGGTTTTTACAGTATTGATCCTGCTTGGGGAAAAAATAGGTGCCACAGTCTTTGCATTGGGTGCCAATCAGGTGCGGTTTGGCGTCCATGGTGTGCCAGCCATCAATGGCCGGTGCCAGGGGTTTTTCGCTCATAGGTATCTCCCGGGAAAAGCGGGGCACAGATTACTACCAGCCAGTGGACACAGGCAAGGAATGAGCGCTGTCGGGCGGGACAAGGCCAGCTGGGTTTACTATGGCAGACCTGTTTTCCCCCAGGGGGCCATTTTGCTGGCGGTTGCTGATCCTGCCAACCCGCCGTTCGGCGGGCTTCTTGTCTCTGGATGGCAGTTTAGCAATCTGGCCCTGCGGCTGTTAACACGGTCTCTCGGCTGGTTTAGGCGCCATTCGCGTGTTTATGGCACCCGGTTTCTGTCAGAATTGACCCGGTTGAAATCTAACCACGCGACAGGAGCGAAACGTATTATGGGCATCTATGCAATGACAGGCGGCGCCACCGGTATTGGCGCGGAATTGAAGCGGCAGTTGGTGGACAGGGGCCATCAGGTGATCTCCGTGGACATTGTGGCAGGGGATATTGTCGCCGACCTGGCTACCGTGGAGGGTCGCCAGGCCGCCATTGACGGTGTGCGGCAGCGGGCCCCGGATGGCCTGGACGGTTTTATCCCCTGCGCCGGCCTGCCCCCGGTCGCCAAGCCCCTGTCTCTTATCGCCCGGGTTAATTACTTTGGCGTGGTGGCAACGGTGGCGGGTTTGCGCGACCTGGTGGCCAAAAAACGCGGCAGCATATTATTGGTGGCCTCCAACTCGGCCCCCATGATCACCACCGGCGATAGTTTCGTACAGGCCTGCCTGTCCGGGGATGAAGCGGCGGCCTGTGCGGACATTGAGGCGCGCGACGGTCACATAGCCTACGCCGGCTCCAAGCGGGCCATTACCGTCTGGATGCGGCGCAACGTGGTGGAGTATGCGAGCGCCGGTGTACGCCTCAACGCGGTAGCCCCGGGTATCACCATGACACCCCTGGCCGAGCAGGTACTGGCGGACGAGGAATTGGGTCCGGCGATGAAAGAGTTCGGTGAAATGGTGCCCTGGGGCGGTACCGCCCAACCGGCGCAGATCGCCAATGTCATGCGTTTTATGTTGAGCGAGGAGGCGGACTTCGTCTGTGGCTCCATCGTCTTCATCGACGGCGGCTCGGACGCGATGATGCGCACGGACGATTTTTAGCCGTTACACCTTTCAGGTTTCGGCGGTCTCAGCGGCGGTGATAGTCTCAGCGATGACTTCGCTGAGTTGGTACAGAAGCGCGCTATAAGCAGGGGCGACTTCCGCCGGGTTAAGTTCACCGGCGGGCATGGGATGTTGCAGCCGGCTGATGCGACGCTTGACCGGCTCGGCGTCAGCGGCCCGGTACACCAGCCATTCCGCCGTCAGGGTTGCCTGCTGGTCGTTGGCGTCCAGGGTCAACAGGTTGATCTTGACGCCGTACTGCGGTGCCCGTTTGGGGTGCCAGGGAAAGTAACGCACGTCCTGCGTATTCAGCAGCCCCGCCAGGTTAATAGCCAATACCCGCTGTATGCCGTCATCCAGGGACTCCGCCCAGCGCTCCTGGCCGGACACCTGCAGTTGATTTCCCCGCTGGTTGTACACCAGGTTGTTGCGCGCCAGGTACTGTGGGATTGCGATGGGGCCGATGCCCAGGGAGGGTGATTCGCCGGAGGGGGCGGGGGCCTCCTTCGCCGTCAGCAGGTAGTGGCTGGTGCGCGGGCTGCTGCCGCAGCCGGCCAGTAGTACGGTTAATGACAGCGCCAGGGCGAATAAGGCCGCTGTGGATGACACCAAAGGGGACGACTTGAGGGAACTGGTCATTATTTGTCTCCGCGCTTGCCGCGAATCAGGGATTCGGGTTGTTCTTCGAGTGTGTCGGCTAATTCCTGCACGGCTTTGCCGGCCAGGGCCAGCTCCCGCCGTGCCTGGTTCAACTGGTACATCGTGGCTGAATCGTAGGCGAGCAGCCCGTCAAGGTCCTCCATCGTGTTCTCGAATGCGGCGATGGCGGTATTCAATACTTTGAGGTTGTCCCTGGCCATTGCGGAAAGTATGGGCAGTTCTGTGTTGACGGCGGCCACCGTGGTGGCGGCGCCATCGAGGACCTTGTCCAGTTTGGGGGCGGTGGTCGCCAATTGTTGCTGTAACTGCTTGCTGAGACCCGTCAGCGACTCCAGGGTAGTCTTTAACGTGGCGGGCATCGCCTGGAATTCCTTATTGCTGACAAACGCGTTGATTCCGTTTGCTACATTCTCCAGGTCGCTGGTCAACTTCGAAATGTCGATATCCTGCAGCTTCCTTGATATTCTCTCCATATCTGTGGGTACTGTGGGAAACTGGAAATAGGGCGAATCAATATCCGCCAGCACCAGCTTGCTTCCCGGGTGGAAGTCGAGCTGGATAAAAAGCAGTCCCGTAAGCAAACTCTGGGTATTTAGCTGTGCCCGCAGGCCGCGCTCGATCAATTCCTCGGTAAGGTCCCCCTCGGTACTCCCTTTGCGGCGGATGTTCTTGCTGTGGAAGTCCGCTTCCACCACCATGATCAACTCCACGGTGTCCTCGTCGAGGATGATGTCTATATCGGTGACCTGGCCAACCTGTACGCCGCGCAGGGCCAGCGGTGCACCGATATTGAGTCCCTTGACGGAGCCGTCGAATACCATGACCACTTTTTCCTTGTCGCCGAAGTTCGAGCCCAGCAGGAAAATTGCCAGACTAATGGCGATCAGCCCTGCACCGACAATAAAGGCGCCGATGGCGACTGTATGTGGCTTTTCACTCATGGCTTGTCCTCATTGGCTCTTGTTCTCACCGGCTTTAGCGGCGCTGCGGGTCAGGAATTGTCTCACCACGGGCTGGTCACTGTGGTCACGCAAATACGCCGGCTCGCCATAGGCGATCATGGTACGAGTTTTATTGTCCAGGTACACCGAGTTAGTGGCGATGGCGAATATACTGGGTAGTTCGTGGGTCACCATCACCACGGTGGCGCCTATGGACTCCTTGAGTTGCACAATCAACTCGTCCAGCAGACGGGAACTGATGGGGTCCAATCCGGCGGATGGCTCGTCGAAAAACAGAATCTCCGGTTCCAGGGCGATGGCTCTGGCCAGGGCCGCACGTTTTTGCATGCCGCCGCTGATTTCGGAGGGGTAGTAGTCCTGGTAGCCGGCCAGGCCCACCAGTGCCAGCTTATAGGCGACGATTTCTGTGATCTCCCCGGGGCTGTACTGCGTGTAGAGTTGCAGTGGCAGGGTGATGTTCTCCGCCAGGGTCATGGCACTGAACAGGCCGCCCGACTGGTAGGTAATTCCCCAGCGTTGGCGCATGGTTTCCTGTTCGCTGTCACTGGCCTGTGTAAAGCTGTTGCCGTTGAAGAGTATGTCGCCGGCGGCGGGCGCAATCAGGCCCAGCATGTGTTTCAGCAGGGTGCTTTTACCGCAACCGCTACCCCCCATGATCACAAAAATATCGCCGCGATTAATGTCGAAGCTGAGGTCGCGCTGAATGACAAATGAGCCGTAGGCCATGGTCAGGTCACGCACTTCGATATGCACTTTACTCTGTGCCTCATCCTGCGCCACGCTCTGCGGAGTGACCTCAGCGCTCTCCTGTGTTGGGGCCTTCATATCCCCACCTGCTGGAAAACGATGTTGATGGCGGCGTCGGCGACGATCAGGTAGACGATCGCGGTGACCACCGCCTCGGTGGCGGCCTGGCCTACCGCGGCGGAACTCCTGCCCGAGTTGATGCCCGAGCGGCAGCCAGCGACGGCGATGAGGATGGCGAACACCAGGCTTTTTATCAGGCCCACCGCGAGATGTGTGAAGGTCAGGGCGCCCTCGCTCTGGGTGATGTACTGTATCGGGCTAATACCCATGCCGCCGGCGACGATGCCGCCCCCCACAATACCCAGCAGGTCGGCGTAAAGGGTCAGCAGGGGCATGACGGCAATCAGCGCCAGCATGCGCGGCAGCACCAGGAACTCAATCGGTGAGATGCCCATAGTGATAATCGCGTCTATCTCTTCATTGGTCTGCATGGTGCCCAACTGGGCCGCGTAGGCGGCGCCAGTACGCCCTGCCATTACTATCGCCGTCATCAATACGCCCATTTCCCGCAGTGTACCGATGACCACCAGGTCGGCCACATAGATTTCCGCCCCGAATTGTTGCAGCTGGACGGCGCCCAGGTAGGCCAGGATCATACCCACTAGTATGCTGGTGAGGCTGATGATGCCAAAGGCGTCGGGGCCGGCCTGGTAGCAAAATTCCCTGAAATCGCTGAAGCGGGTATTGGCTTTGCCCACTAGCATGCGGGTCAGGGCGATGCTCACCTCGCCGATGAAGCCCAGTGATTCTTGCAGGTCGTCAGAGACCTTGCGCAGCATTTGCAGCGGGTTGATAGATGCCAGCAGGGAGGGCGTGGATTCTGCAGGGGATTGATGGGTTGGCACTGCGGTGGCAACCGCCAGCAGCCTGGTCACGCCCTCTGGCATATCCCGCGTCGCGAATTCAATGCCCTCTTCCTGGCAGTGGTTGTAGCACTGCAGCAGGAAAGCCATGAGGATTGAATCCGAGTCACCCAGGGCGGCGCCGTCCGCGGTTAGTTTAATGGGGTGTTTATGCGACAATTCGGATTGCAGGGCGGCGAATTCCACCGGATCCTGGCCCTGCACCCAGTCGCCGGAAAATATCAGCGAGGACTCGTCCTGCTTATCTTCACGCAGTTGGCAATCGGGTGCCTGTTCAGTCATGCAGTGTCGTTCGTTGCTGAGCCAGTGCCCAGTCTAATTGCTCTCCTGCATAAATGCCACGGCCTACTGAAATGGCAGCGCCGGTATGCTGGCGGCCATAATGTCGTGGGCTTTCCGGTAGATTGCGGTCACCCGGGTGTGGTTGTCCGCCTCCTGGCGCCTGGAAATCATGGTCATGGGGAACAGGTAGTTATCGCTCTGCTTGTAGCGCAGGGCGCGGCTGCGCCCCATCCTGTCTTCATAAATTACCCAGTGCAAGCCCAGGTCGGCGGCCAGCAGATCCCCCATGATGACGCCCATGGCCTGCAACTCCCGGGTCTGATCAGGGCTTACCAGCCGCTTGTCGAGCAAACGCTGCAGCAGCGTCAGGTCGTTATCCTTGTTGCCGTTGAACGGGTGGCCGAAGTTCCTGGTGGCCAGGTCGTCCAGGTTGGCGCGTTGATCGGCCATGTACTGCAGATCCGTATTGGTCAGCTCCCCGATTCGCACATTGTCCTGACCCAGGGCCCCCGGGGCGCCCCATAGGGCGCACAGTGCCAGTGCCAGGCCGATGATCTTCCTGTAGGTCATGGTAGAGGTCTCCGATATTGTCGATGGAAGTCTCACCTAGGCGAGCTTCAGCGCTGCATTTTAGCCCAATTTGGTTGTCATCCGGCTGTTGTCATGGATAATGGCGAACTTCCCCAAGGGTAAGTGGGCGGCGGATCTGCGCCCAACTGATTTTTTTTCGGAGAACGCACATGATTACCGGCAGTATTGTCGCTCTGGTTACGCCCATGCACGTCGACGGCAGCGTCGACTGGGCCGGCCTGGAACGACTCCTGGATCTGCACCTGGAGGCTAACACTGCCGCTATTGGCGCGGTGGGCACAACCGGAGAGAGCGCAACCCTCAGCGTCCCGGAGCACTGTGAGGTGATCAAACATTGTGTGAAGTATATCGCCGGCCGTATACCTGTTGTGGCCGGCACCGGTTCCAATTCCACCTGGGAGGCCATAGAGCTCACCCGGGCGGCCGCGGCTGCGGGAGCGGATGCCTGCCTGCTGGTGACGCCTTATTACAATCGCCCCACGCAGCGCGGCCTGTATGAGCATTTCAAGGCCATTGCCGAGGCGGTCGCAGTTCCCCAGATTCTCTACAACGTACCTGGTCGTACCAGTGTGGATATGAGCAACGACACGGTGCTGCGGTTGGCGGATCTGGATAATATCGCCGGTATCAAGGATGCTACCGGTGACCTGGCGCGTGGGCGTGACCTGATCGAACGTTGTGGCGAGGACATCGCTATCTATTCCGGAGACGATCCGACCGCCATGGAACTGATACTGGCCGGTGGGCACGGTAATATTTCCGTGACATCCAATGTCGCGCCGGCGCTTATGGCCGAGTTATGCCGCCTGTCCCTGGCCGGTGACAGAGCGGGCGCGGAGGTCATCAACACACGTCTTACAGAGCTGAACAAGGCTTTGTTCCTGGAGGCCAACCCGATTCCCGTCAAGTGGGCCCTGCAATATCGCGGCCTTATCGAGGAGGGGATACGCCTGCCTCTGACAACTCTGGATGAGCAGTATCGCGCGGCCGTGGTTACAGCGATGGAGGCGGCGGGAGTTTGATGGAGATGTCGGTTAAAATATTGAGAACGACCACGATCGCCGCACTGTTGCTGGTGTGTACCGGCTGTGGCTACCTGTTTGGTGACAAAGGCGTATTCCGTGACAAGTCACAGGACTACAAGAAAGCCCCGGAACTGCCTGTAGTGCGTGTGCCCCAGGGCAAGGATAGCGAGGCACTGCGCGAAATGTACCCCATCCCGCCGGTGCAGGATGAACTGCTGTTAGCGGGCGAATTCGAAGTGCCAAGGCCAGCGCCACTGGTCGCCGGAGCGGGGGAAGATACCGTTCGTATCCAGAAACTGGGTGATGAGAGCTGGGCGCTGATCGCTGTCGCGCCCGGCCAGGTTTGGCCTCAGGTGCGCAGTTTTCTGACTACCTCCGGTATCCAGGTGGCGCGGGTTGATGCGCGGGCGGGCATCATGGATACCGAGTGGCTGACGCTGGAGGGGCAGCCCATGGCCGGCCGCTTCCGCTTTCGCATGGAACAGGGCGTGCAGCGCGGTACCAGTGAGCTACACGTGCTGCAGATGAACCAGGCGGGCGATGTGGACAATTGGCCGGCTGAATCTGACAATCCGGAACAGGCGGATGAGATGCTGCGAGCGGTAGCGCAGTTTTTGGCCAACAGTGCTGATTCTGCGCCGGTATCCATGATTGCCGAGCAGGGCATCAGTGCCAGCGGCAAGATATCCATGCAGGAAGCCCCGGAGGGTTATACCTATATCCTCCTCGCCCTGCCCTATGACCGCGCCTGGGCATCGCTGGGCCGTGCCCTGGAGAAATCCACCTTTGAAATTACCGACCGCGATCGCAGTGGTGGTAATTACTACGCGCGTTTCCTCGGACCGAATGCACAGGAAGAAGAGGGCTGGATGGATTGGCTATGGGACACCGATGAGGACCACCCCATGGCCGGGCGGATGTTCCTGGTAACCATGGCACTACAGGATGAGCTGTTGGTAGTTATCCGCTTGCAGTCCCAGGACGATTCGCTGGCCTTTGACAAGCGCGACGAGCAGGGGCTACTGGCGCTGATAAAAGGCAATATCAATTAAACCTGCTGGCTTCAGGGGAGGCGCTGGCTAGTGCAATTTGCCTCGCTGGGATCCGGCAGTAAAGGCAATGCCACCCTGGTGCGCGCCGGTGACACCCTGGTCATGATCGACTGTGGTTTTTCCCTGCGCGAGACCACCCGGCGACTGCACCTCCTGGGCGTGGAACCGCGGCAGCTGGATGCCATCTTAGTGACCCACGAACACTCCGATCACAGCAGCGGTGTGGCGGCCCTGTCTCGCAAGCATCAGATTCCCGTTTTTCTAACCCATGGCACCGCCAGTACCGGTCGCTGCGACGACAGTTTCGAGCTGTGCTGTTTCAACTGCGAGGACGACTTTAGTATCGGTGATCTGGCGGTCAGGCCGGTAACGGTGCCGCATGATGCGGTCGAGCCCTGCCAGTACCATTTTACCTGGCGGGGTCACAGTCTGGGTGTGTTGACCGATCTGGGCAGTATCACTCCCCACGTGGTGGATAGTTATCGCAATTGCCATAGCCTGTTACTGGAATTTAATCACGATCTCCCCATGCTGTTGGCGGGGCAATACCCGCCCCATCTCAAGCGCCGGGTCGGCGGCGATTGGGGTCACCTCAATAACGAACAGGCGGCGGAACTATTGCAACAAATAGCCGGCGCGGCCCTTAAACACCTGGTTGTGGCCCATATCAGCGAGAAAAACAACAGCCGGGAGAAGACCGAGCAGGCCTTGCTGTCGGTGTTCGACTCTCTGGACAGGGTTGTTTTCGCTGAGCAGGCGCAGGGCTTCGACTGGCTGGATATAGCCTGAAATCAAAAGAGTCAGGCAGGCTGTTGTAACCGCTGCTCTCGGTAGCCCATACTACCATTCGGTTGGAACCCCACGTCCTCATGGCGGTATGGGCGACCGAGAGCCGCTACCATCGTGACATCCGCACCTCCGCGAGAGAGTGCCATACCCAAGCCTATTGCATGCCACCGCAGGTAGCTGCTTCCGGGAGTTTTTTGCCTTGCAAAGGCATGCTTTATCCTAACTGAGCAAGGCAAAAAACTCCCGGAAGCAGCGGGACTTACCCTACGAACCTGCCTCTTTTGATTCCTGTGCCCGGTTCCGTTTCCAGCGCCGATTACTCCACAGCCAGCTCTCCGGCTCACTGCGTATGGCCTGCTCCGCCATACGCACGTAACTGTCTGTAATGGCGTGGCTGTCCTTGTCGTAGGGCGGGCGGGCGAGTTCATGGAATTCGATTTCGTAGTGGCCCCGGCTGCGGCGGCGGCACTGGGCGAACAATATGGGGAATTGGGTCAATTTAGCGATAGTTTCCGTGCCTGAATAGAACGCCGCTTGCTGGTTCATGAACTGCGTCCAGTAGCTGCGCTCACTGCGTACAGGTGACTGGTCAGCCACCATCACAAACACCCTGAATTCACGCCTGCGACGCAATATGTCTCTGGTGGACCGGGCCATGGAGAGCGGCCGCGAACCAAACTGGCTGCGGATATCGAAAATGAGCTTGTCGACGGTCTTGTTGTGCAGGGGCTTGTAAACCGGGTCTATGGGAATGTTCATGGCGGCGGTGGTGCCATGCAGCATCCATTCCCAGTTGCCCTGGTGGATGGTCAGCACAATCACCGAATCCTGATAATCGTTACTGTACTGCTGTAGCAGTTCGGGGTTGACTATTTTTACCCGTTGGCGGAAATCTGCCTTGCTCATACGCCTGGCCTTGACGATCTCGAGGGCGACCTGCGCCAGTTGCAGGTAGAATTTTTTTG
>PVMK01121602.1_pt1 | contig 38772 bp, 36 predicted proteins | sample 1853481 | NCBI WGS metagenome assembly PVMK01 (sample SAMN08533507, study PRJNA380276) | Marine sediment metagenome, whole genome shotgun sequencing project.
AGGTTTGCTCTCACGATCGGCGTGCTCATTGTGGTCGCGTTCGGAGCCCTGGTACTCCTGCAGCGAAGGCTGATCTATTTTCCGTCGGGCGAAGTCCCTGACGTGTCTGTGGCCCTCTCGGGAGCCGAGGAAGTCGCGTTCCGGACCGAGGACGGCTTGGTGCTCGCCGGTTGGTTCATTGCACCCAGTGGATCGGATGACGTATTCACCGTGCTGGTGTTCAACGGAAACGGAGGAAACCGCGCGGACCGATCCGAGCTGGCAACGGCACTTTCATTGCGCGGACACGGCGTCATGCTGTTTGACTACCGCGGGTTCGGCGAGAATTCGGGCAATCCATCCGAGAAGGGGCTTCACTCTGACGGGTTGGGAGCTGTCGAGTATCTCTCAAGCCGCGTCGATGTCGACGCGGAGCGGATTGTCTACTTCGGTGAGTCCCTCGGCGCTGCTGTCGCGATTGGTGCCGCTGAAACACATCCGCCCGCGGGACTGATCCTGCGTTCGCCTTTCGCATCGCTGGCAGAGGTCGCCGCTGTGCATTATCCGGCGCCTCTCTCATTCCTGCTGTGGGATGCGTTCTCCAACAGCGAGAGGAGCGCCCGCATACACGTTCCGATACTGGTGGTCGCGGGATCGGCGGATAGAACGATCCCGATCGCGCAGTCCAGACAGGTCTATGACGCGGCGAACGATCCGAAACGGTTCGTTGCTATCGAGGGCGCGGACCACAATGAACGGTCTTTGAGCTCCGGTGCTCCGATGATCGACGAGGTGTTGAGCTTCCTCGGCAACCTGAAGTAGACCCAAGCTGGTGCGCGGTGGGAACCCCTTGCAAGAATTATCGAAGGGTGACCTGCACCCTGAGGATACGATGTGCAGAAGCCACGGTCACGGTGAACTGCAGGTCATCCGTTTCTACCGTTTCTCCTGGTATTGGAAAGTGCCCGGCGAGCGCGGTGACAAGACCCGCAACTGTCGTCCACTCGCCGCGAGGTACTGCTGTTCCTGTGGCGCGTTCGACATCGTCCGTGTCAGCTGTGCCTTGCACGATCCACGTCACCGAGTCGATCATCTCAATGCCGCTCGAGGATTGTTCGCCCTGATCTGTAAACGAAACGAAGAGACGCCCAACGATGTCCTCGATCGTGACAATCCCCGCAGTCCCACCGAATTCATCAACGACGACGGCGAAGTGGTTGTCGCTCGCTTGCATATCGCCGAGCAGCTCGATGACCTTCCTCGATTCAGGGACAATGAGAGGTTCGCTGGCGACTGACGACACCAGCGTGTCAGCGTTCTCGAGCGCAGCCTTTGCAAGATCCCTCAACCGGACTACACCCACGACTGAATCGATGTCATCGGAGTACACCGGAATCCGTCTGTGACCGTTCGCAATTGCGATGTCGAGCGCCTCGCGCACAGACGCGGTATCGGGAATGGCGACGACATCGAGTCGAGGCACGAAGACGTCGTCAACTCGCTGATCACCGAGTTCAAAGGCTCGATCGATCAAGGCGTGATCCGACTCGTCGATGGATCCGAGAGCAACGGCGTCCGCGGCGAGCCGCAGGAGCTCCTCCTCCGTCAAAGCGGTAGGCGACACGATCCCGGTGCCTGGCGCCTGGAGGTCGGCGAAACCGACAAGTACCGACACCAATGGTCTGAACAGCCGCGAGAGGAATCGAAGGAGGGGAGCCGTTGCCCGGGCGACGGATTCCGGATGTCTCACGGCGAACGTCTTCGGGATGGCTTCCGAGTACACGAACAGCACGAAGGTCAACACGATCGAGGCAATCGTCACACCGACCGAACCGAACAGGCGCGCGGCAAGTGCTCCGGCGATCGTCGCCGCTCCGATCTGAACAAGCAGTACAACGAGCAACACAGTGTTGAGCACTCTCGGGAGGTCGTCCAAGAGTTCGACCATGACTCCCGATCGATGGTCCCCCGAATCGGCTGCGATCTCGAGACGGACACGTCGGACACGGAGCAGCGCTGCTTCTGCAGCGCCCAGGATGGCTGCCGCAGCGATCAGGATCACGAGTGCTGTGATTAGCCACGCTTCAGTCGCGGTCATGACTCAAGGATGCCACACGGTCATTGTTAGTACGGGATACGACAGCGCATTGTTTGACTGGTTCGAAACCGGTGCTGAGGTAGAGGGACTTTGGTGCTGGGTTGTCAGGCTTGAAGCAGATCTTGATGCGTTCTGCGCCTGCCTTAGCGAGAAGGTCGATTCCAGCGGTGAGAAGGTGGCGGGCGAGTCCTCGTCGCTGGTGGTCGTCTTCGGTACGCATGGGTTCGACGAGGCCCGTCGCGGTTTCCGGATCGAACCAGAACAACCCATACGCTGCTACTTCCTTGTCCTTGTCGAATACGAGAAGGACAAGGTTGGGGCGGTACAGCGAGGTTTGACGCAGACGCGTCTCTACGTCGGGTCCGCTTCGGCGGATCATGTGGTGAGGTGTTGCCAACGTGTCGAGCCGATTCGCCAGTCGATAGTCCGAGTGGAGCGTGCTGGGCACCGGTCGATAGGCGGCGGCAAGCCACGCTTCGACGGTCTCGTCCTCCATGACCGTGAAGCCATGTCCTGCCAGCACATCGGCCGTGATGTCGTCTTCGCGATCGATCACGAATTCGAACGCATCAATCCCCGCTTCGCTGGCGTGTGCAATGCTGCTTTCGACGACGTGCGCAATCCAGTCCGGGGATGCGTCTGGCATGAAGATCGGATCGAGGGCGACCCCATCACCCCAATCGGTTGCGATCACCGCCGCTTCGGGCCTGCCAGCGTCGTCGAACCAGAAGAGTTGAGGATGATCGTCTGTGGAGCGTGGCGTCCGCCACCACCATTGGAAGTCTGCGGCCTCGAACTGTCCAGCCGTTGGATGTGCAGCGCGCACGCGCTGCGCCGGAGTCGTCACCTCTTGCAGATACTGAATTCCCACCCGATGGTCTTCGTGCACCTTCGCACTCTACGTGAGCGCGTGGGAGGCACTGATCTGCGCGACTGACTACCGCGGGTGCGACGTCAGCAGTCTCATTCAGACATCATGGCACTGGTAGCGTGCCGCCGAGGTAGGACTTCAGATCGACCAGGGGGAACACATGAGCGGGAATCGTCTATTCATTCTCGTCACGCTGTTTGCGGCCGTCAGCATTCTTCCAGCCTGCGGCGCATCAGAATCTGTGAGCGCGGATACCACAATTGCCGGCAGCGTCGATACCACCGTGCCCAAGTCATCTGTCTCAACGACTTCGGATCCAGGCACTGCCGATGGCACCGATGAGACCCCGGAGGACCCGACGATCGAGACGACCGAGGCCACCCGAGCAGAAGGCACATGCGACTGGGACTCCCCACGACTGCCGTCGGCAGATGCGGACGCTCCGCAGGGCATGGGAGAGGGCGACCTGACGCAGACGTTGTTGAGTTCCTGGCAGCACACGCACACGGATACGGGTGCTGGATTTGAGGCCGTCGGACCAACCATCGACATCCGGTTCGTCCTCACAGCCGATCGCTTCGTGTATTGCCAGGATGTCGAGGGAGCAACGGATAGACGCGAGAACTCAGCGCCGCTGCAGATAGATGGAACCCAGATCGTCCTCCCCTCGCCTGCCACCGGATACGAGGTTGCCGCGTGGAACGAGTCGTCGATGGTGTGGCTCAACCACAGAGACGGAACGCTGTACCTCCTTCAACGCCGCTGACAACGAAGGATTCAACACAACCTGTGTTGCGTCACGAAACTATTGTGTTGACATGACACACATCCGAACCGTTCAGTTGCACGATTCCGTTCCGATGCCGATGCACGGCCTTGGTGTTTTCAAATCCGAGGACGGAGACGAGGTCAGGAACGCCGTCGCCTGGGCCATCGACGATGGCTACAGGCTGATCGATACCGCTGCCATCTACCGCAACGAGTCAGGTGTCGGCGAAGCCATTGCAGCATCGGACGTCGCGCGAGAGGACATCTTCGTCACGACGAAACTCTGGAACTCAGATCAGGGTTATGAATCGAGCCTTACGGCAATGTCAGCAAGCCTCGACAAACTCGGTATGGACTACGTGGATCTTTATCTTATCCACTGGCCCGTCGTCGACAAGACCGAGGAGACCTGGCATGCAATGGAACACCTTCGAAGCGAGGGACTCACCAGGGCGATTGGGATCTCGAACTTCGAGCCGCACCACCTCGATCAGTTGATGGCCGGTGCGAACGTGGCGCCTTCGGTCAACCAGGTTGAACTTCATCCGAACCTCCAGCAGCACGATATTCGCACAGCGAATGCGGCGGTTGGCTGCGTCACGCAGGCCTGGAGCCCCCTCAAGCAAGCCCAGGTGCTGTCTGACCCAACGATCGAGAGGATCGCATCTGAGGTCGGAGCGACACCTGCTCAAGTTGTCATCCATTGGCAACTGCAGTCCGGAATCGCACGATTCCGAAGTCGGTGAAAGAGCATCGCATCCACGAAAACGGTGACGTGTATGGGTTCTCGCTCAGCGATGCGCAGATGGAAGCCATGGCGGGTCTTGACTCGGGAGACAGGATCGGCCCCGATCCGGACAATCGGGACTTCTGATCTTCCATTGTTGACGCGGATCAACGTACCGGTAGCATCTCGCGCATGACATGGACACCTGACAGCTGGCGGTCGAGGCCGATTCGGCAGCAACCGAACTATCCGGACGCTGAAACGGTTATTGCTGTTGAGAAGGAGCTTGCGGCGTCGCCCCCCCTGGTGTTCGCCGGCGAGGCGAGACGGCTGCGGCAGCAGCTCGCAGCGGTGGCACGGGGGGAAGCCTTCCTCCTTCAGGGTGGCGACTGCGCTGAATCCTTTGCGGAGTTCCATGTCGACATGATCAGAGACACGTTCAAGCTCATGCTGCAAATGTCGGTGGTGCTTACGTACGGAGCATCAATGCCGGTCGTGAAGGTCGGACGGATGGCTGGGCAGTTCGCCAAGCCACGGTCAGCGGACCTTGAGACCAAGGGTGATGTCTCGCTCCCGGTCTACAGAGGCGACAACATCAACGGTATTGCGTTTGACGCCGAAGCACGGATCCCCGATCCGGCACGGCTCGTCAAGGCCTATCACCAATCTGCGCTCACACTGAACCTGCTTCGAGCCTTCGCTCAGGGTGGCATGGCGAATCTGGAGCAGGTACATCGCTGGAATCTCGAGTTCATCAAGGATGGGAAGCAGTCCGTCAGGTACGAACGATTGGCGAGCGAGATTGACGCGGCCCTTGGGTTCATGCGCGCCATCGGAATCACACCCGAGAGCGTCCGCGAACTGCGTGAAACCGATTTCTACACAAGCCACGAGGCACTGTTGCCCGGCTACGAGCAGGCGCTCACGCGCGTTGATTCCATTTCTGGCGACTGGTATGCGACCTCGTCGCACATGCTGTGGATCGGTGACAGAACACGCCAGATCGATGGCGCTCATGTGGAGTTCCTCAGAGGAGTTGAGAACCCGATCGGGCTCAAGTGCGGTCCATCACTGGATCCGGAGGACCTGATTCGTCTCGCATCCGTACTTGACCCCGGCAACGAGGCCGGTCGGCTCACGTTGATCACCCGGCACGGAGCGGACGAGGTCGAGCGGTACCTCCCACCACTTGTGGAAGCGGTCGAACGTGAGGGTCTCAACGTCGTATGGTCCTGCGATCCGATGCACGGCAATACGATTGTTGCGTCGAACGGCTACAAGACACGACCACTTGAACGCGTAGTAGCCGAGGTGCGAGGATTCTTCTCCGTACATCGCGAGATGGGCACTCATGCGGGCGGCGTCCACGTCGAACTCACCGGCAAGAACGTCACAGAGTGCACAGGTGGGATTGCGATGATCGCAGAAGAGAATCTTTCGGACCGCTATCACACTCACTGCGATCCAAGACTGAACGCAAGTCAGTCGCTAGAACTGGCCTTCCTTCTCGCTGACGAACTCAAAGTCCGAAGCGATGACAGCGGCTGATCGCTCGGAAGCGTTGGTCGGAATTGAACTGGGCGGCACCAAAATCGTCGTCGCGTCGTCCATCGACGGATCAACGTTGGACCGCAGAGTCGAGTTTCCGACATCCGAACCGGTCCGGACGCTGAGGGAGATTCGCGACGCAGCCATGTCCGTGGCGAGGCAGCGACCCATTGAAGCGATCGGGATTGCGTCCTTCGGGCCCCTCGACTTACGCCAGTCAAGCGACCGCTTCGGTCATCTCTTCGACACACCGAAGCCGGGTTGGAGCGGCGTCGACGTTGTCGGCGGAATCATGTCTGACATCGACGTCCCAAGTGCCGTCGATACCGACGTGAATGCGGCGGTGCGGGCCGAAGCAACCGTCGGGGCAGGACAGAACTTCAGCCATGTGGCGTATTTGACGGTGGGTACCGGAATCGGTGGTGGCATCTGGACGGACAACCGAGTCCTCCATGGGGCGAATCATCCCGAGATCGGACATATCAGGGTTCCGAGACATCCAGGAGACCAGCACAAGAGCTCGTGTCCGTTTCACCGTGACTGCCTCGAAGGCATGGCCTCCGGCACTGCGGTCAGACAGCGGTGGGGGACTTCCGGTGAGAGCCTCGGGCATCTTGCACCTTCGGCGACCAAGCTGTTGGCGTGGTATCTGGCAAGTGGCATCTCGGGATTGTGTACCGTCGTGCCCGTTGACATCGTGGTGGTCGGTGGAGGAATCTCGAAGCTTCCCAGCATTCATGACGAGATCGCAGCTGCGCTCCAGGAAGCGTCCGCTCTGTACCCGCCCGTTCCGTTCGCCGAAGGCGGCCCGGCAATTGTGCCTCCAGCATTGGGTGACGACGCCGGCGTCCTTGGAGCAATCGAATTGGCGAAGGGTGCTAAGTCAGAATCGGAAGAGTCGCGAGGATGACCAATCCAACGATCAGGGTGAGGACGCCGAAACCGAGAATGATGGCCCGGTTCCTCGGTCTGTTCATTTTGGAACTGACACCGGCGAAGAACAGCACCGAGGCGAATAGGACCATTGTCAGGACATAGTTGTCCCCGTTCTGGTTCGCTTCCCTTGCGGCGAGGGCCTCTCATCGGCAAGATCGCTGAGTTCGGTTGCCTTGACTCGTTCAGCAACCACGTACTCATCCATCCCGAACGGAGTGGGCGGTGCGTCGTCGTTCGCGATCGGCTGGGTGGCAAGCCAAGCGTCGACTGCTGGCAGGAACTCGGCGCGGAAGCGTTTGTAGAGGAAGCCGGACACTGTCCCGGTAACTGGTTGATACGGGCTGAGCTGGTCGGCAGTGACCGTGCCATCCGCGATATCACCGGCCACGGCTGTTACCCAATCGATGTACATCGACACGTCGATCTGGACGAGCTGACCGCCGAGCGTGTCGGCTCTGGTCGACTCGGTTCTCGCGGCTCCAGCCTCTGAGAAGTTGACGGCCTGGTCGCCGCTCCATTTGCCCGATTGAAATCCCGACCATGCGGTCAGGATGGTTGCCACGGCGAGGACGATGGTCGCGACAAGTTCGATTCGATCGTTGGAACCCCAGAGACTCGAACCCCAGCCCTTTTCTTGTTCTTGTGTGTCAGACATCGGACCATCTTACGCGGTCGTCGACCCAAGACTCGCGTTGGGACCCGGGCAGGCTGGACCCGGTCCGGACGCACTCAGGCGGTGCGGCCTGCCACATGTGAGGAACTACGCAGGTGTTTTGATAGCACTGTCCAAACGGACCCGTGTGCCAACTCGTGGCGCATGGAGCGAAGCGTTTCGAGAAATGTCGGAATCGCTGCACCGACAGACATCGGATTCGGCCGTGAAATGTCGAGAACCGATTCGTCCGGTCTGAGCACGAGGACGTCGGTTTCTGGCCATGCCTTCTTGATCGCGGCGCTCTCAGTTGCGAGGGCGGATCGTCCTGCCTTGTCGAAGACATCTTCATAGAAGCGGCTACCGGAGCGAGGCACGTTTGCAGCAAGGGGAGCGACGATGATCACGAGGTCAAGGGGCTCGGGATTGGCGAGCAGAAGATCGGCGCTTGTGCCGCTTGCAAGTCCGCCATCTGCGTACCACGTCCCATCGATGTGGACGGGCTCGTATACGAATGGCACCGCACTCGAAGCCGCGACGGCCTTCGAGAGTGAAACGTGAGGAGAGCCCTCAGTGCCGAAGGGAACTCGAGTCCTCCGTTCCAGGTCGTAGGCGACCATCACAGTCGGCTTCGTCGGCCAGGCACCCGCAAGCGGCCCCACCGCCTCGTGTACCCACTCCTCAATCCCCTCGGTTCGATACACACCGGGGCTGCCGAGCGCAACGTGGAGACTCGGTTGTCGAATCGCAGGCAGGAGTCCACGTCTGATCCACCGGAGTGCACCCCTTGGTGCTCCTCGGCGGTACATGTAGCCGTTCAGCCAGTCATGGATCTCGTCCTGGGTTTCTCCGGTACCTGCGAACGTGTCGAGGTGCAGGGCGTCTCCCCTAACCATGGCACCAACGAACGCGCCCGATGAGGTACCGATCAGTGCGTCTGCCTCGTCCGGATGCCAACCGGTTGCCATCTCGATAGCAAGCAGCGTTCCGAAGTGGAATGCTGCGCCCGTGATGCCACCACCACCGAGAACCAGACCTACCGTGCTCACGGACGGGAGCATACCGGCACATGCCCGATGTCAGGTGTCAGAGAGAGATCCGACCGGTGCCTACGGTTACCGGATGCACGATGCCCGCATTGACGCGTTCCTGGCGAGAATCGCCGAGCACGACAGCTCTCCGGCGCTGAGTGACGCGAAGTTCGCAGAGCTCGGTGACGAGAACCGAACCATCGTCATCGAGGAGGACGGCACGATCGTTGCGATTGCGGTTGTGGCGAATCATGTACAACGCGGCGGAGCAGATCACTCGGAACTTGAGTCAGCGCTGGAACCAGGACTCAGGTTCGACGCGTTCGAAGATCGACTCCTCGCATCGGCGCTCATGCTCGTTCCCCGTTCCCAATCGGTGTCCGTGTGGTCCCACCGCCATTCGCTCGACGCAGCCTTGCAGCGAACAGGGTTCAGCGTTGTGAGGGAGCTTGCCCAGATGGTCGTCGACCTTCCGGTCGCGGAGACCAGAACTGACGTCGTGATCCGACCGTTTCAAGCCACCGATGCCAGTGCAGTCGTTGCGCTCAACCGTACGGCGTTTGCATCCCACCGCGAAGCCGTATCGCTCGACTCGTCTGGCATCGCCGAGCTCATGGCACAGGAAGGCTTCGATGCGCAGGGATTCCTCATCTTGGAGGACGACCAGGAGATGATCGGATTCTGTTGGACGAGAATCCATGAGAACGGGGACGGTGAGATCTACAGAATCGCCGTGTCGCCGGAGCACCAGGGTAGGGGACTGGGTCGTTCGCTCGTGCTTGCGGGCTTCGACCATCTTGCTCGTCAACCAGCCGTTGCGCGAGGCATGCTGTGGGTTGACATGGCAAATCAATCCGCATTCTCACTCTATGAGCGCATCGGTATGCGCGTAGTAGCAACGAATCGAGAATTCGAACGCGAAACAGGCCGCTGATTCAGCCGAATCTCTGCCCGCATGAGGCGCAGTGGTGATCGCCGTCACGCGTCTGGGCGCGACACCAAGGACAGGGGAGGTCCGAGGACTCTTCCAGCGTCGCGAATGTCTGCTGTGCCGCCAATCCGCCGGTGTTGATACCACGTCCGCCGATGGCGACGACCGCCACGGTGACGAATACTGCAGCGATTGCCATCTCCAACATCCGTGCTCCCTTCGTCGGTTGATCAACATTAGAAGGAGAGCGCGAAAAACTGGGGTATTTGAGGCACTCGACCACGGATCGCCTATCTCAACCCGATGCGCCGAGCACAGCGCGATTGAATTCGTCCACGAGACCTGCCGGGACATCGGATGGTCTGTTGGACATGTTGCGCTCGGTGTGTCGAATAAGCATCTGGGCAGCGTGATAGATGATCCATCGGTCGAGCAGCACGCCATCGATGCTCTTACCGTATCCCTCGAAGAGCGATGCTTGGGCCGTCGGGCCGGCATGCATGCCTGTCGTCCACGCCGCTCGCGATAGATCCCACTCCGGTGGAGCGAGGGTTGCCCACTCCCAGTTGATCAGTGTCACGCTTCCTCCGTCATTGATGATGAAGTTTCGGGGCACGGGGTCTGTGTGGGCGAGTACGGGATCATTGGCGAACGGAGGATTGATGGCACGCGCCTCCTCGATCAGCTCGCGGGACACTCCCACCCGAGAGCGGTATCGGTCCAGTCTCCTGAGCGTCGACTGAAAGTCGAGAGCGACCCACTCCTGATCGATTCCACGTTCAAGGTTGGACACCAGCTCCTTGTCGGTCTGGTGGAGTTCACGCAGTATTGCACCGGAGGTACGCGCCAGACCGGGGTTCTCCGGAAGGGTCTCAAGATTCCACTTACCCGCGTCGGCGAACACAATCCAGTGGAGACCATCTGTCGCGCCGGAATCGATGATCTCAGGCGTGGAGTTCCACTCACCAAGCGCGTTCAGTGCGTGGCGTTCCCGACGCTGTCTTGCATCGGAGCCATACACCTTGAGCACCACGCTGTCCGGTTCGCGCCAAATACGGAAGACCTGGTTCGCGTTGACCTGTGACGACGGTGCAGTCAGCTCTTGCACGGTCCCATCCGCACTGAATCTGCGGGCAAGGGTTTGTGGATCCAGAGGGCCCCTCCTTCGAATTGACATTCTGGCAGGTTGTGACATCCATGACGAACACGGAGGTACCCTGACGCCTTCACCGATCAGGAAGCAACAGAATGCCCATAAACATCACCCTTCCCGACGGCTCACAACGTGAGTATCAGGACGGCGCCACGGGCCATGAAATCGCGTCAGCCATCGGCTCGCGCCTCGCCAAGGCAGCTGTTGCAGTCACGGTCGACGGAGCGATGTACGATCTGCATCGATCCATCGAGGAAGACGCTGCGATCTCGATCGTGACGGACACGACAGAAGCCGGTCGCCACGTCATGCGCCACTCAGCCGCCCACATCATGGCCCAGGCAGTCCTCGGACTCTTCCCGGATGCAAAGTTCGCGATCGGGCCGGCTATCGAGGATGGTTTCTACTACGACTTCGAGGTGGAGAACCCGTTCACACCCGAGGACATCGAAGCGATCGAAGAGCGAATGGCTGAGATCGTCATGGAAGATCAGGCATTCGTCCGAGACGAGGTCAGCATCGAAGCCGCTCTCGAGATGTTTGGCGACCAACCGTTCAAGAAGGAAATCATCGAGGGAGTCGACTCCGCTGAGGGAGTCGATGGCGACATGGTCAGCACCTACAGCAACGCACAGTTCGTCGACCTGTGTCGTGGCCCGCATCTGCGCTCGACAAGCGACCTCAAGGCATTCAAATTGACCCGATCGGCTGGCGCATACTGGCGCGGGGATGAGGCAAAGCCACAGCTCCAACGAATCTACGGAACCGCTTGGGAATCCAAGAAGGCCCTCGCGGCGTATGAGCTGCGTCTTGAGGAGGCGGCCAAACGCGACCATCGCAAGCTCGGTAGAGAGCTGGATCTGTTCTCATTCCCTTCCGAACTCGGTCCAGGCCTCGCCGTGTGGCATCCCAAGGGAGGCATACTGCGCAGGACGATTGAGGACTACTCACGACGAACCCATGCGGCGTTCGGATATGAGTATGTCGTGACACCACATGTTGCCAAGGCAGGTCTTTGGGAGACATCGGGACATGTGCACTTCTATCGGGACACCATGTTTCCGGCGATGGTGCTCGACGGTTCCGAAGGAGGATCCGGGCAGGAGTATTTCGTCAAGCCGATGAACTGTCCGTTCCATATCCTGATCTACAAAGCGAATTCGAGGTCGTACCGAGAGCTTCCGCTTCGGATGTTCGAGCTCGGGACGGTGTATCGCAATGAGATGTCCGGCGTGATCCATGGGCTGATGCGAGCTCGCGGATTCACCCAGGATGACAGCCATATCTTTACGACGGAGGAACAACTTGCTGCTGAGCTGCAGAGCCTCCTTGATTTCGTGCTCATGGTGTTGCGCGACTTCGGATTCGAAGAGTTCGAGGCTGATCTATCCACCAAGCCTGAGAAGGCCGTTGGCGACCCTGACCTCTGGGTGAAGGCCGAGGAACACCTGGCAGCCGCCCTCGAGACGGCTGAGCTCCCTTATCAGCTGGCACCCGGTGAAGGTGCGTTTTACGGTCCGAAGATCGACATCCACATCAAGGATGCGATCGGTAGGCGCTGGCAGCTGTCGACGATTCAGGTCGACTTCGCACAGCCAGAGAACTTTGACCTCGAGTACGCATCGGATTCCAACACTCGTGAGCGGCCCGTGATGATCCACAGAGCGCTCCTTGGATCCGTGGAGCGATTCATCGGGATACTCATCGAGCATTACGCCGGCGCCCTTCCGGCGTGGTTGTCACCGGTCCAGGTGACACTGGTTCCTGTCGCAGATCGTCATGACGAATACGCCCAATCCGTTGCTGGCGCTCTGGAAGACGTCGGTGTTCGCGTTGAGGTCGATACTGCAGATGACACGGTTGGGGAAAAGATCCGAACGGCGATCACGCAGAAGCATCCCGTCGTTCTCGTGGTGGGCGACAATGACGTGGAGAACGGCACCGTCGGGATGCGGCTTCGAGGGGATGATTCTGAGGAGCGAGGCGTGCCAATTGGCGACGCGGTGAAACGCATCAGCAGCATTACCGCGCAACCGAGGTAACGCTCGGTTTGAATCGCGAGGTCGGTACGCTTGCCTCTGCAAAACGTCACTCTGACGTGAGATCGGAGCCCCCTCTTGAAGTCGCTTGTCAATGCCCTAGCTACAGCCGTGCGCAAGGCGCCTTGGGCGGTCATCATCGTGACGCTCGTGGTCACATTTGCCCTCAGCAGCCTCGCCGCAAAGTATCTGCCCGCAGAGGACCAGAACGAGGGATTCGCTCCTGACGCGCCCGAACTGATCGCCGCAGGGGACATCGGCGAGGAATTTGGATCCACGGCAGCCCGCCTGCAGGTTCTCTCATCGAGCACCACGGATGATGTGATCACGCTCGACGGTCTTGAGTCGGCGATCGCGCTTGAGGAGACGGTGAGGTCAGGGGAAGCTGCCGACTACCTCATCGACGCCAACGGAACGCCTGGCGTCCTCTCATATCTTGCTCCGGTGTTGTTCGCCATACAGGACGGCGCTCCGATGCCGACCTCAGACGCAGAGGTCAAAGGCCTTTACACAGCGGGCATGGAATCGATGCAACCCGGATTCAGGAGCTTCCTCGTTGCTCTCCTGTCAACGGACGTAGACATCGAGGCAGGGACCTCGACGTACGGCCTAACAGCGATCACATACGAATCTGATGGTGAGGACTTCGATGAGTCGGCCAGACGAGCAACCCTCGTCGCGGACTCTGTTGACGCCGCTCCCACGGCTCCGACGATCACGAACGCTGCCTTCAGCCAGGAATTGATCTTCGCTTCCGGCGACGATTTCGAGGCCGAGATCCTCAGGATGTTCGCTGCAGCAGGTCTGATTATCCTCCTTGTGCTGGCGATCGTGTTCGTCGTGAAGCCTTCCAGCATGAAGGATCGAGGTCTCTTCTACCTCGGTATCGCGCTCATGTTCGGCGGCGTGCTCATCTCGATCGCTCCAAGCCTTGGACTTGTGTTCCCTAGTGTGTTCCCTGCTTCGTGGGGCGACCTCGAGATCGGGCCAGTTCTCATGGCGGCCGGTGCGCTCTACCTAGCAGCGTTCTTGCTTTGGACAGTCGCAAGCAGGAAGCTTCGGCGTACGGCAGCAGATACATTGCTTACCTTCTTGACGATCGCGTTCGCGATCCAATGGGTGAACGGCATCGGGTACCTCCTGTACGAAGAGCAATCCCAGATGGTTCAGATCCTGCCGATTCTCCTGATTGGTTTGGGCGTTGACTACTCGATTCACATGACGACACGATATCGGCAGGAACTGTCTGCAGGCCGTTCGGTCAGCGACTCAATCAGCATTGCGATTCGTACCGTGGGTATCGCTTTGGTGCTCGCCACGCTGACCACAGCTGTCGGGTTCCTGACGAACGTCACCAACGACATACCAGCCCTCGTGGAATTTGGCGTTCTTGCTGCGGTGGGTATCTCCGTGTCGTTCCTCCTGATGCTCACGTTCGTACCAGCCATTCGAGAGATCCTCGATCGCCGAGCGGAGAAGGGCGAACGGCTCGATACCTCTGGGCTTGAGGCCGGCGAGTCGCGCGTGATTCCAAAGCTCGTTGGTAAGCTCTCGATTCTCCCGAGGAAGTTCGCCGTAGCGACCGTGATCGCATCGATTGTCGGGACCTCGATCGCTGGCTTTGCAATGACGGGACTGTCAACGGAGTTCTCCTTCCTTGACTTCGTGCCGACTACCTCGCCGATTCGCACGACGGCCGTCACCATCAGCGACAACTTCAACTTCCCTGAGACAACGACTGTGCTTGTGCAGGGCGACGTGACCTCAGGAGATGCATGGAACGGCATGCTTGAGTCACACTTCTCCACCGCAGATGTCGAGAATGTGTCGTCGATTCCGTTGGAGGATGGCACCTCGCTTCCAACGGGTTTCTCGTTCGTCAACATCATGTTCCAGTTTTTCGACCCGAATGGTGAGTCATACGATGAAGAGCTCGTGGGTGTTGCGACGGCGTCCGGAATGGATGAGACACGCACGTTCCCTGCGGACGCTGATTTGACGACGCTGTACGACACAGCGTACGTGAATCATCCTGGCCTTCTCGCCGGCGTACTGTCCCTGGGCGGCGAGACTGGTTACGACGCTGCCTTGTTCAACTACGACACGACGGCAGGCGAGACTGGGCCCGGGGCGCTGGCTGACGGTCTGAACGCCTCTTTTGAACCGACGAGGATTGCAGGGCTCGCCGCCATAGCAACGTCGGGTTTCATCATCAGCGATCTGATCATCACGACACTGCGTGACTCCCAGCTCTCCTCTCTCGGGTTTACGCTGCTGGCCGCATTGTTGCTGCTCGTGATCAACTTCTGGTTTGAGTCCCGCAGACCGATGCTTGGTGTCGTTACGACAGTCCCTGTCGCCATGGTTGTGATCTGGGTGTTCGGTGGAATGGCGGTAGCAGGCATCGCTTTCGGTCCGGTGACGTCAATGGTTTCAGCCATCGGTATCGGTATAGGTATCCCATATATGATCCACGTGACGCACAGATACCTCGAGGAACGGGTCGTCCAAGCGGACGAGAACGTCGCAATCGAGCAGACGTTGGTGCACACCGGGGGGGCCCTCGGAGGTTCGGCGTTGACCACGATGGCTGGTTTCGCCATCTTGATGCTTTCGACGACGATTCCGTTCAGACAGTTCGGGCTCGTGCTTGCCTACACAATCTTCCTTGCCCTGATGGCTGCCATTGCACTGCTGCCATCGATGTTGGTTCTTTGGGACCGCTGGCACCGTCGTCGGGGAGACGCGACGCTCGATGAGCAGGCCGTGTTATCCGCACTGCCCGAATCAGGCTGAAGAATGGCTGACGAAGGGTCGAGCGATCCGGGTCCGTCAAACGAACTCCATCCGAACCGCACGCTTGACACGGCTGACCGTCGTGTAGCTGCGCTGATCTACCTCGTTGCGGCCGGTGCGGCGGCAGGCATCGTGGTTGCCACGGATGTCGGCCTCATGTGGCTCACAGCGGTTCTTCCTCTGGTGGGCATTGCCCTGTACCATCTCGCAACCGGCAGGCGCCTGAGCGTGAGGGACAACGAGGCAATCGCGATCGGGTCGGCGGAGGCGCCGTTCGCCGTCGGGCACGCATCTGCAACCCTCGGATTCGTGGGATTCGGCGCACGCCCCGTGTGGGAGGTGCTCGTGTTCGAGGCAGGCGACGCCCCCCAGCATCAGGGCCTCATCACCGTCGACGCCCGCACCGGTGATGTCATCGACACTTTCTCCGAACCCGTCGACACTCCCTGAGGGTTCCCCTCTCTGTGTCGTTGGGAACGCCAAAGGGCGCTCCTTGCTCCGCGTCTCTCCCACGAGGGAAGAGAGGGGGAGAGGCCTCTATCGGTCGTCGAGTGAGACGAAGTCTCTGGCGGTCTCGCCGATGTAGATCTGACGGGGACGCATGATCCGGGTGTCAGGGTCGCTGTTCATCTCCATCCAGTGCGCTATCCAGCCAGGAAGTCTGCCAATGGCGAACAGGACCGTGAACATCCGCTGCGGGAATCCGAGAGCACGAAAGATTATCCCTGAGTAGAAGTCGACGTTCGGGAAGAGCTTGCGTTCGACGAAGTAGTCGTCCTCCAGTGCGGCTGCCTCGAGTTCTCTCGCGATGTCGAGGAGCGGGTCGGATGTCTCCATGCGATCGAGTATGTCCTCTGCGTACGCACTCAACGCCCTCGCCCTCGGGTCGTAGTTGGTATACACACGGTGACCGAAGCCCATGAGTCGGAAGTCATCATTCTTGTCTTTGGCCCGCTCGAGTGTGGATTCGATCGTCGCATCAGGATCGTCGTGGATGGCCTGAAGCATCTCGATGACTGCTGAGTTCGCGCCGCCGTGGAGTGGTCCCCAAAGCGCGCCCATGCCAGCAGCAACGCTTGCGAACATGTTCGCTCGAGCCGAACCGACCGATCTGACTGTTGCGGTTGAGCAGTTCATCTCGTGGTCGGCGTGGAGGATGAGCAGAACGTTCAGTGCCTGGACAATCGCTGGATCGATTGGCTTGCTCTCCGTTGGTCGGGAGAACATCATGTGGAGGAAGTTTTCTACGTAGGAGTAGTCGTTGTTCGGGTACATGTACGGCTCGCCAATGGACTTCTTGTACGCCCACGCGGCGATTGTCGGCAACTTGGCAATCAACGTGCGTGCGCCTGCGTCCACTTCCTGCCTCCGGACGGGTCTCCGGTACACGTCATAGAAGGTGGAGATCGCATTGGTTGCAGATGAGAGGACCGCCATTGGGTGGGCCCGCCTCGGGAAGGCATCAAAGAACGACCGCATCTCTTCGTTGAGCATCGAGTGCTGCGTCATGTCGAGCTCCCAGGCGGCGAGTTCAGTGGGCGTTGGCAGCTTGCCGTACAGCAGTAGGAAGGCCACTTCGAGGAATGATGCGTTCATCGCGACTTCACCGATGTCGTAACCCCGGTATCTGAGTTCGCCTGCCGCGCCGTCGATATAGGTGATGGACGATTTTGCGATGGCGGTGTTGGCAAATCCGGGGTCGAACGTCACGTAGCCGGTCTGTGGCCTGAACTTCCGGATATCGATTCCCTGGTTTCCGACAGAGGGCTGGATTGCCTCGGTTTCGAATGGACCGGTCTCAAGTCCGATCGTTGCGCTGTGTTCAGTCATGGCATCTGACCCTTTCGTGTCCGTCACCATGGGGCACGCGGGCGCGGAACGTCCGGAGCGCTCCAGGATTGTTCTGATGCTAGCGGGCAAGAGAACCATCGAAATCGGTCGACGCAACCATCGAGAGCTGTGGTACCTTTGCGCCTCTAAGGAGACACGCATTGCTTGACCTCAAGGGACGCAAGAAAGTCGCTCCCATTCTTGAACCAATCGCCGCAGGACTGGCGAAGATCGGTATGACCCCAGCGGTCGTAACGATCGTCGGTCTCGCCGTGACGATCATCGGCGCCGTGCTCATCGCGTCCGGCGAACTTTTCTGGGGTGGTCTCGTCGCAGGAACGGGTGTGACCCTCGACGCTCTCGATGGCCCTCTTGCCCGCCGTCTCGGAACTGCATCGGATCGCGGTGCGTTTCTCGACACGATGTCTGACCGATTTGGTGAGATTGCCGTCTGGGTCGGAGTCTCCGTGTACTTGCGAGACGAGCCGCGGCTTCTCGTGCTGTGCATCGTCGCTCTGGCGTTCTCTCTCCTCGTCCCTTACGTGAGGGCGACGGCAGAGATCGCCGGCCTCGAAGGCCGCGGCGGTTGGATGGGGAGGGCCGAGCGGATGCTTCTTGTCCTGTTGGGCATGATGGCTGTGGGCCTGGGACTTGAGATCATGGAGCCGCTGCTGTGGGTATTTGTCCTACTGACGGGTCTGACCGTGGCGCAGCGGATTCGTAAGACCTGGCAGCAGCTCGAAGCGTGAGGGACTGGTTCGCCTACATCCCCTTCAGGATCGCCGCGGGGATTTTCGGCATCCTCCCTGAAGGTGTTGTGCGCAGACTCGGCATTGCTGCTGGGAATATCGCGTCGAAGAAGTCGAGTTCAAAGCGTCCACTCCTCGCGAGCCACATGAGAAGGGTTCTCGGGCCCGACGCTGCCGATGCCGATGTCCAGGCCGCTGTTGACGGAATGTTCCGATCGTACGGGCGCTACTGGGCAGAGACGTTCTGGTTCTCGCCGAGACGGTCCGATGTGATCAATGCGAGTGTTGACAGGATCCATTTTGGGCCGGTGTTCGAGGCGCAGGAGGCTGGCCGTGGGATCGTATTCGCCCTGCCTCATGTCGGTAACTGGGAGATCGCCGGGGTGATCGCTGAAGATCTCGGACTCAACCTCATGGCAGTGGCCGAGGAATTACCGAACCGAAAGATCACAGAATGGTTTCTCGGTGTGCGTGCTGGTTTCGGTATCGAGATCGTCCTGACATCTGATCCGGCACGCCGATCCAAGATGGTGAAGCATCTCAAGGGGGGTGGGGCGCTCGCGCTCCTCTCCGATCGAGACGTGACCGGCAAAGGCATACAGGTGAAGTTCTTCGGCGAGGAAACCTCGGTACCTGCAGGACCGACTGCGCTTGCTGAGTTGACCGATTCAGCGCTTCTCCCTGTCGTTGTGTACTTCAAGAAGGGAGCTGGCTACCGAATCGAGGTCGGAGACGCGATTGAAGTACCGGAAGGTGGCACGAGAGCCGAGCGTGTGAAGATCGGTGCCCAGAAAGTTGCAGCCGCGCTCGAAACACAAATCCGGAAAGACCCATCCCAGTGGCACCTGTTCCAACCAAACTGGCCCTCCGACGGAGCTGCGGAGCTGTCGTGAGAGTTGGAATCGTGAGCCCATACGATCTTGGCCTTCCGGGCGGCGTCCAGGATCAAGTGATCCGACTCTCCGGTTGGCTCAACGCACTCGGTCACGAATCGATAGTCGTCGGCCCTGGTGTGGAGGGTCCTCCGGATGCTGTGCTTCTCGGCGCAACCCGCCTCATCAAGGCCAACCGTGCCGCAACACCGATCGCCGTCAATCCGAGGATCTCCAGACGGCTGAAGGAGGTCCTTGCAGATGTTGATGTCGTTCACGTCCACGAACCGTTGATGCCGACGGTTGGTACCGCGGCGACGTCGATCAAGACCCATCCGACCGTTGGTACGTTCCATGCGGATCCACCCCGATGGGCTCGATATGGATACAAGGCCGGATCGAGGATCTGGAGAAGGGTCATCAGCCGGCTCGATGTCGTGACCACCGTCAGCCATGTTTCCGCGGCCGCAATAGCGCCATTCGTATCAGCGAGAGAGATTCCGAACGGTATCGATGTCCACGAATACGGAGGGCAGACCAAAGTGCCCAACCGCATCGCCTTCCTGGGCAGGGACGATGAGCGGAAGGGCCTCCAGGTGCTCCTCGATGCGTGGCCTGCGGTGCGCAGCCGCATCCCTGAGGCGGAACTGGTCGTGATCGGAGCAAATCGGGATGAGTCGATCGAGGGTGTGGTGTTCAAGGGAAGACTTGACACACCTGAGAAGAACGAAGCCCTTGGCACGGCGGAGGTGTTTTGTGCGCCAAACCTGGGAGGTGAGTCTTTCGGAATCGTCGTTGCGGAGGGCATGGCCTCCGGATGCGCGATCGTCGCGTCAGCCATCCCGGCATTCGTGGCAGTCCTTGGCGAATCCGGGATACTGGTCTCGCCAGGCGATCCTGTAGGTCTCGCCGATGCCCTCATATCGGTGCTCACGGATCGCTCGATGCTTGAGTCGAAACGGAGCTTGGCGATCGCGTCAGTCGAACGGTTCGATGGACTGAAGGTCGCTGCGCTGTACGTCAAAGCGTACGAGCACGCGGTGGCCGTTCACGGGTCCTGAATCCTCCGCCACCTCATGTAGGATTGTGGTACTCAACGAGGGAACGTCATATGTCTTCCAACGAACCACAGATCGGTACAGATAAAGTCAAAAGGGGTCTCGCAGAGATGCTCAAGGGCGGCGTCATCATGGACGTGGTCAACGCGGAGCAGGCCAAGGTCGCTGAGGAGGCCGGAGCGTGTGCAGTGATGTCCCTCGAACGCGTGCCAGCGGACATTCGGGCTCACGGAGGCATCGCCCGGATGGCAGATCCCGCTCGGACCGAGGAGATCATTGCCGCTGTGTCGATCCCTGTCATGGCCAAGTCTCGCATAGGTCATTTCGTTGAGGCGCAGGTGCTTCAATCCTTGGGTGTGGACTACATCGACGAATCTGAGGTCCTGACACCGGTCGACACGAATCACATCGATAAACACGGGTTCACAGTTCCATTCGTTTGCGGAGCGAAGGACCTGGGAGAGGCTCTCAGGAGGATCGGGGAGGGTGCAGCCATGATCCGTACGAAGGGTGAGCCAGGCACGGGAGATGTTGTCGAGGCTGTGCGCCATATGAGGAAGCTGACGAGCCAGATCGCCTGGCTCACCACGCTCGGACCAGACGAGGTGATGAACGCTGCGAAGGAGCTCAGAGCGCCATACGATCTCGTCAAGGAGATCGCAGCGACGGGGAACCTGCCCGTGGTGAACTTCGCCGCAGGGGGAATCGCAACACCTGCTGATGCTGCGCTGATGATGCAACTCGGCTGCGACGGGATCTTCGTCGGCTCAGGAGTCTTCAAGTCCGGCAACCCGGATGTTCGCGCCCGCGCGATCGTTGAGGCTACGACGTTCTATCAGGACCCAGAGAAGATCGGCAAGGTGTCGCGCAACCTCGGCGAGGCGATGGTCGGAATCAATATCGACGAATTGTCGCCTCAAGAGATGATGCAGAACCGCGGCTCATGACCGTTGGAGTCCTTGCGCTGCAGGGGACTTTCGCGAGCACATCCTGATGCTCTCACTCCTCGACGTCGACGCTGTCGAAGTGCGCACACCAGAAGAGTTGGCTGAGATCGACGCCCTGGTAATCCCAGGAGGCGAATCGACCACGATAGGTCGTCTCGCCTCGATCTACGGATTGATCGAACCGATCCGCGACCGCTGTGAGAGCGGCATGCCGGTCCTCGGTACATGCGCCGGAATGATCTTCCTCGCCACCTCGACCGCGGATGGACACCAGCCCCAGCTCGGTGTCCTTGATGCGTGTGTCAAACGCAACGCCTTCGGCAGGCAGGTTGACTCGTTCGAGGCTGACATGGATGTCGTCGGTCTCGAAGAACCGATGCGAGCCGTATTCATCAGGGCCCCATGGATGGAGAAAATCGGCGCCGACGTCGAGGTCCTTGCATCCGTGGTCGATGGTGACGGCGTGACACGACCGGTATTGGTCCGCCAAGGACGTATCCTTGCCACCTCGTTCCACCCTGAGCTCACATCCGACACGCGTTTGCACGAGATGCTGGTTGCGCTCATCGAAGAGGCCTGAGGAGACGCAATGGCAGGACATTCAAAATGGGCGAACATCAAACACCGGAAGGGCAGACAGGACGCCAAACGGGGGAAGCTGTTCGCAAAGCTCATCAAGAGCATCGAGTCTGCCGCACGCACCGGCGGCGCCGACGTGGACTCGAATCCAACGCTTGGGACCGCTATCCAGAAGGCCAAGGACAACTCGGTGCCGAAGGACAACATCGACCGAGCACTCGCCCGCGGAGCAGGTGACGTCGATGGCGTTGACTACATTGAGGCGTTCTACGAGGGGTACGCACCCGGTGGTGTAGCGCTCTATGTCCAGATTCTCACGGACAACCGCAACCGCGCTGCTTCGGACGTCAGGTCTGCGTTCTCCAAGAACGGTGGCAACCTGGGCGAGCCTGGATCGGTCGGATACCTCTTTGAACAAAAGGGCTACATCCTCGCGACGGGCGACGAGGACACCGTCATGATGGCGGCTATCGAAGGCGGTGCCGAGGACATCTCAGCCGACGCAGACCAGTGGGAGGTCATTTCAGCCCCATCTGATCACCAGCAGGTGCGGACCGAGCTTGAGAGTGCAGGCGTGCAGATCGACACGGCTGACGTCACCTACCTTCCTTCCACCACCATTCCGCTCGATGAGTCATCAGCACCGAAGGTATTGCGGCTCGTCGATGCCCTCGAAGACCTTGACGACGTGCAGGCGGTGTTCGCCAACTTCGATATTCCCGACGACGTTCTCGCAACCCTTGAGTAGCGGGTCACCTCCGACCATCGATCCGCAGGAACAGGGTCCGGTTGTGTCACTGGGTCTGCGTGTCAATCCGCTGACTGTGGCGATCGCTGGCGGCATCATGATCTCGGTGTTCGTTGTCTTTGGGACTCTCCAGCGAGTCTCGTTTCCGGGTTGGGCAGCGGCGAATCTCGATTCGGAAGTTTCGGTTGCCACCTGGTTCTCGGCAATGCTTCTGTGGTTGGGTGCCTTCTGGTGGTTCCTCGTTGCGTTCAACGCCCAACCACGGTCGCGAGCCCTGTGGGTGTGGTGGCCAATTCTCGCGTGGCTTGCGCTCGACGAGGGAAATGCCTTTCACGAACGTTTGGAGCGATGGATCGGAGTCGACTGGCAATTGCTCTACATTCCCTTGATGGCGGTAGCCGGTGTCACATGGGCTCTGGTGGTACGGCGATTCCGGTTTGATGCTCGCATCGTTGGCCTCCTCGTGGGAGCAGCATCCGCGTGGGGCATCGCGCTCGTACTTGAACTCGTTCAGAACTGGGGAGGCGTTCCTATCCGGGCATCGATCTACGATCCGACGATGATCGTTGAGGAGGCTCTCGAGATGGTTGGGTCCCTGCAGCTGTTGATTGCGGCGATGCTGGCGTTGCGCGTAGTGGCAAAGTTGTAGCCGCAAAGGTGAGAAACGATTGACCGTTCGGTTCTTCCTCTTGACACAGGGCACTGCTAGTGTGTCGAACACATGTTCGTATTAGGAATCGACCCTGGCCTCACTCGCACCGGGTACGGGATTATCGAATCGAAGGGCGGCAGAGAGACGGCCGTGGCGGCTGGCGTCATCCGGACCGACCCGGAGATGTCTGATGCACAGCGCCTTGTCGAACTCCGCATCGATATCGAGTCGCTGCTGAGCGAACATGTAATCGATGCTGCTGCGATTGAACAGGTGTTTGTGAACCGAAATCGAAACACTGCAATGGCTGTGGCGAGAGCTTCGGGTGTGATCATGGAGGCGATCGCTCAGAGGGGTATCGCTGTCGACGAATACACGCCGTCGCAGATGAAGATGGCGATCACCGGATCCGGTGCAGCGGATAAGCAGCAGGTCAGCGCTGTCGTATCCATGCGCCTCGGACTTGACAGCGTGGATGGACCGGCTGACGTAGCCGACGCCCTCGGAATCGCTATGTGCCATGCCCAACACGCTCCGCTTCGAGCTGCAGGAGCCACATCGTGATCGGCAGGCTGCGTGGCGTCATCGTCGAAAAAGGGCTGGACACTGTCGTGCTTGAGGTCGGTGGCGTTGGATATGTTGTTGCTGTGACGCCGCGGACCCTCGCCGATCTGCCCGGATTCGGCGAGGAAGCTGTTTTGCACACACACCTCCACGTACGCGAGGACCAACTCGCGCTTTATGGCTTTGATGCTGCGCCAGACAAGGACCTCTTCGGATTGCTGCTCGGCGTTTCCGGTGTGGGGCCGAAGGTTGCGATGGCGATCCTTGCCACGATGACGTATGAACAACTCAGCATTGCGGTGACGGCGGACGACATCCCTGCGTTGACGACCGTTCCCGGAATAGGCAAGCGGAGTGCTCAGAAGCTGCTGCTCGAATTGAAACCGAAACTCGACATGGTCGACGCGGTCGTGTCGTCCACGGGTCCGATCGGCGAGGTTCGCGAAGCACTCGAAGGACTCGGCTACGGGCTCGAGGAGATCAGGGGTACGCTCGCAGAGATGCCGAACGATCTACCAGTCGAGGAGATTCTCAAGCGATCACTGCAGCAACTCGGTCGAACGGGTTCCTGATGCGCGAAGAAGGACTGCTCACCACGGCCCAGACACCCGAAGAAATCGAAGCTGAGATCGGTCTCAGACCGAAACGACTTGATGAGTTCATCGGTCAGGATGCCCTGAAGGAACGTCTCTCGATATTGATCGAGGCAGCAGCCACGCGGGGAGAGTCAGTCGATCATCTACTGTTCTCCGGGCCACCTGGCCTCGGTAAGACCAGCCTGGCCGCGATCGTCGCCAACGAGATGGATGCAGCGTTTCGGTCGACTTCTGGCCCCGCCCTCGACAGGCCTGGTGACCTTGCGGCTGTCATCACGAACCTTGAACACGGCGATGTCCTTTTCATCGACGAGATTCACCGGCTGCCTCGACAGGTTGAGGAGATCATGTACCCAGCAATGGAAGATGGACAACTCGACATCGTCGTCGGAAAGGGCCCAGCGGCCCGGTCCATCAAGATCGATCTCCCGGCATTCACGCTCGTTGGTGCAACCACCAGGGTTGGTCGCGTCGCACCTCCGTTGAGAGACCGCTTCGGGTACGTTGCCCGGTTGGACTACTACGGATCGGACGATCTTGCTGCGATCGTCGAGCGTTCTGCTCGACTTCTGGGCACGTCAGCGACGCCAGATGGCTGTGAAGCGATTGCAAGGCGGTCTCGGGGCACACCTCGGATCGCGAACCGGCTCCTGCGGCGAGTACGCGATTATGCATCGGTGCGAGCCGATGGCAGAGTCGACGCTGCGACTGCGGATGTGGCTCTGGAGGTCTTCGAGGTTGACGAAGCCGGATTGGACAAGGTCGACAGGGCGATCCTGACTGCGATCATCAGCAAGTTCGGCGGGGGTCCCGTTGGGCTCTCGACGTTGGCAATCGCCGTTGGCGAGGATCCCGAAACGGTCGAGGATGCATATGAACCGTTCCTCATTCTCGAGGGTCTGATCCAGCGCACACCGCGAGGGCGGATAGCAACAGCGCGTGCATACGCCCACTTTGGCATCGATCCACCCCTCGGAAATGGGTTCGGGGATGGACAGGGCCAGTTCGTGTCGTCGTAGTCTGCTTGCGATGCAGACATCCGAATTCGTCTACGACCTTCCCTTCGATGCGATAGCTCAGGAAGCCATAGAGCCACGACACGACGCTCGAGTGCTGGTCGCATCCGATCTGTCAGAGGTGCCGTTCCGTTCGATCGGTCAGCTCCTTGGGCCGTCTGACCTGCTTGTTGTGAATCGCACCAAGGTGCGGGCAGCACGTCTCATCGGGACGCGACAGCCAACGGGCGGCCGATCAGAGCTTCTGCTCACCAAACGCGTAGACCCGATCCGTTGGCAAGCGCTGCTGAAGCCAGCCAAGAAGATGCCAGCGGGGACGATCATCATGTGCGGGACAATCACGGCCGAAATCCTCACCGCCCAAAGCAGTGGCGTCGCCACGGTGGCGTTGTCAGCCGAGGGCGACATCGAAGCGGCGCTTGCTGTCGTCGGCGAGGTTCCACTACCGCCTTACTTTCACGGGAAGCTCGAGTCGGCGGACAGGTACCAGACGCTGTTCGCGAAGACCGTGGGATCGTCGGCCGCTCCAACGGCCGCCCTGCACTTCACTGATGAGGTCGTCGATGATCTCGAAGCGAGAGGCGTGGTCATCGCCGAGGTTGAGCTCGAAGTCGGCCTCGACACGTTCCGTCCCATGGGCGAGGGATCGATTGATCATCACGTGATCCACCGTGAACGAATCATTGTTGAGCAACCGGTGGTCGATGCTGTGAACCGGACGAGGCTTGCCGGAGGCAGGATTGTGGCGGTCGGGACGACAGTTGTGCGGACGCTTGAGTCGGCTGCGTCTGGCAGTGGCCGTATCAGGGTTGTTGATGAAGAGACCGAGCTCTTCATCAAACCGGGGTACGAATTTTCGGTTGTTGACGCCGTCTTCACAAACTTTCACGCGCCAGCAACGACACTTATCGTGATGATTGCGGCGATGCTCGGCGACCAGTGGCGATCTGTATACGACCATGCCGTACAGTCCGGCTTTCGTTTCCTGTCGTTCGGAGATGCCATGTTCATAGAGGACGTGCGATGACCGATCAGGGAACCAGCAAATCAAGTGATCCGGTCTCCTGGCTCGAACGTGCAATCGACGGTGATGCACGTGTTGGCGTCATGGCGACTCCTCATGGTGATGTGCAGACCCCGAACTTCATGGCGGTGGGCACGCGGGCAACGGTGAAGACGCTCGATGCGGAAGATCTTGAAACCATCGGCGCCCAAATCGTTCTGGCGAACACGTATCACCTCATGCTCAGACCCGGCGAGAACGTTGTGGCCGGGCTCGGTGAACTCCATGGGTTTATGGCGTGGAGTGGTCCGATTCTCACTGATTCAGGCGGATATCAGGTGCTCTCGCTTGACCCGACAATCACCGAGGAGGAGTTGGTGTTTCGGTCGTCCTATGACGGGTCAGAGGTCAGGTTGACTCCTGAGCGATCGGTCGAAGTGCAGGAATTGCTCGGTTCCGACATTGCAATGGTGCTCGACGTTCCTGTGAACTTGCCGGCTTCGCGGTCATCAACCGAGAACGCGATGCACCACACGCTTCGGTGGGCCGAGCGGTCAAAGGCTGCCAAGACCAGGCCGGATCGGGCCCTCTTCGGCATCGTTCAGGGTGGAGTCGAGAAAGACCTTCGGGCACAGTCTGCTCGTGAGACGGCCGATATCGGGTTTCCTGGGTATGGCATTGGCGGTCTTGCGGTCGGGGAGTCTGCTGTTGAGCGGTCGGCTGCAATCGATGCGGTCGTGCCTGAGTTGCCGACGAATACCGTGCGATACGTGATGGGTCTTGGCGACACGGAAGGAATGCTCGACGCTGTGAGCCGGGGCGTCGACCTCTTCGATTGCGTCCTGCCCACACGCATTGCTCGTCATGGGAAGGCGCTGACTCGCGATGGAGACCTTTCCATGAAGCGAGCCGAATGGCTGAAGGACGCTTCACCTATCGAAGTGGACTGTCCCTGTGTTGCGTGCCGCAGATACACAAGGGCATACATCCGCCATCTCGTGAATACCCACGAGCTCCTCGCCAATAGGTTGCTCACGCTGCACAATCTGACCTACACATATCGACTCATGGATGACATTCGCACAAACATCGCCGAGGGATCTTTCGCTGCGTTCCACGAAGCTGTTGTCGCGAGGCGTGCACAAGGCGTGTGAACAAGGACTTGATCGTGGCGGTGGGTAGAATCCCCGCGTTCCCTTCGGAGCAGCCAGATCCACAACGGAGGCCGTGGTCTTGATTCAATTCAGTACGTACACAGGACTCATCTTCGCACAGGAATCATCAGGTGGTGGCAGCAGCGCATTGACGTTCCTCTTCCCTTTGCTGATCATGGGCGGATTGTTCTACGTTCTTCTGATCCTTCCCCAGCGTCGGAGACAGAAGAAGATGGTTCAGATGCGTTCGGACATCACGATTGGTGATGAGGTTCGCACAATTGGCGGAATCATCGGAACAGTCATCTCGGAGACAGACGACGAATTCTCCATCGATATCGGTGGCGGACAGACGATGCGTGTTGTTCAGCGAGCTGTTGCAGAAAAACTCGGGATCGACGACGAGTGAATCGTAAGAAGGCGTGGATCACGCTGATCGTCACTGTTGTTATTGCGTGGGGTTCACTCGCCGCCATGCTGGCTGTCGGCTGGGCCCCGAAGCTCGGTCTTGACCTCCAAGGTGGATTCGCAATCACGCTCGTCGCCCCTGAAGGCACCGATCCTGCGACACTTGAGACGGCGGCAGACATCATGCGTCGTCGTGTCGAGAACCTCGGTGGCGTGCAAGAACCTGAAGTCGCTGTTGTCGGCGACCGGGCAATCGTTGTTCAGCTTCCAGGTGTTGATGACCGTGAACGTGCACTCGAGGCCGTAGGAACGACTGGCGAACTCTCCTTCAGACCGGTACTCGGTGAGTATCCGATATCGCCTGCGCTCCTAAACCCTGCAGCAACGATCCCTAGCGGAGATGACTCCGTCGATCCGATCCTCCAGCCGCTCAACGAAGTGGCGCCGCAAACCGGAATCTCGATCGAAGACGAAATCGTGAAGCGTTCCTATCTTGAACAGGCAGACGTTGCGATCGTGTACGAGGTCGGTGGCATCCCCGTGGAGTTCACCAACGGAGCGATCGTCGAATTTCCCACGGGCGCCGACATCACGGACGCCAGAGCCCAGTTCACATCCCAAGGCCTCGGTGGCCAGTGGGTCGTTGTACCCGAATTCACCGACGAGGGAGGCGAGAAGTTTAGACAGTCGACCGCATACCTCGCGGGTTATCCAGTTGGCGATTCGAGACGGCAGTTGGCGATCGTCGTTGACGGCGTCGTTTCGTCCGCCCCCGCAGTCGCACCCGAGGTATCTGCAACGGAGGGCCTTGATCCGAACGCAGTCATCATCACCGTCGGTTCGGGCGACAATGCCGAGCAGGACGCCCAGGACCTTGCCGCGATCCTCAGATATGGTGCGCTGCCAACGACGTTCGAACGGGAACGTGTTGAGTCAGTCTCCGCAACGCTCGGAGCCGACAGCCTCGAGGCCGGCCTCTACGCTGGTCTCGCCGGTCTTCTCCTCGTCGCCGTATACATGCTGTTCTACTATCGATCGCTCGGCCTGATCGCGATCGCAGGACTCTCCGTGTTCGGTTCTCTCCTCGTGGGCATGATCATTCTGCTCGGCCAAACCCAGGGGACTACATTGACGCTTGCCGGCGTCACCGGTGTCATCGTGTCGATCGGCATCACGCTTGACTCCTTCATCGTGTACTTTGAGCGAATCAAGGAGGAGTACCGGCACGGCAGGGCACTGCGACCATCGGTGGCACATTCGTTCGGGCCGTCTTTCCGGACGAACCTGACCGGTGATACGGTGACCCTCGTCGCTGCGGTTCTCCTCTTCGTTCTCGCGGTCGGTCAAGTCAAGAGTTTCGCTTTGATTCTTGGCCTCGCCACCGTGATCGACGTGATCGTCGCGTACTACTTCACCCGATCGGCCACCTACTTGTTGGCCAGGGGTCCCCTGGCTGAGGGTGGATTCTTCTCCATGGCCGGAGCCATGGGCGGCGGCGACCGAACCGAGGCTGCTGAGGAGATGGAGGTGGCGTCATGACCCTTCTGTCCCGGATGTACCGAGGCGAAACGAAGTCCGATTTCGTTGGTATGTCGAAGCGTGCCCTGATCGTGTCCCTCGTCCTCGTCGCCGCTTCGATCCTCATGATGTTCGTGAGGCCGTTCAATCTGAGCATCGACTTCACCGGTGGGGTCATTGTCACGGTCGAAAACACTGCTGATGCGTCGGTCGAGGAAATCAGGGCAGCACTCAGAGCGATCGGCCAAGCAGACGCTCGCGTGCAAACGACGGGTGACGGCTTCGTAATCGTGCAGACCGAGGCCCTCGACCCCTCAGAGATGGATTCACTCGTCACGACCGTAGCCGATGCTGCCGGAGCAGATAGCGTTGACGTCAACGTCTCAGCGGTTGGCCCAACGTTCGGTGCTGAAGTAACCCGCAAGGCGGTTGAGGCCCTGGTCGTGTTCCTCATCGTCATCTCGCTATTCATCACGTGGCGTTTCGAGTGGAAAATGGCCGTCTCTGCGCTCGCCGCGGTCTTTCACGATCTCATCATCACGGGTGGCCTCTATGCGCTGATCGGGTTCCTCGTGACGCCTTCAACGATCATCGCTGTTCTCATGATTCTCGGGTATTCGCTCTATGACACGGTCGTCGTATTCACCAAGGTGAACGAGAACGTTCATGAACTCCATGACCGGTCGACCATTTCAGGCATCGTCAACCTCTCGTTGAACCAGGTACTCATGCGGTCGATCAACACATCGCTCACGTCGTTGCTACCTGTTGGTTCGCTTCTCCTCGTCGGGTTCCTCGCACTTGGAGCAGAGACGTTGAAAGAGTTCGCTCTTGCGCTCTTCATCGGAATCGCGGTCGGTACATACTCCTCGATATTCGTCGCAGCACCCATCCTTGCGAGGTGGAAGGAACGGGAACCCGAATGGGAGCGTCAGCGACGCAGAGCTTCCAAGGGCGAAGCGGTCACTGAGACCGTTGCGGGGATCGAGATGCCAGAAGCGCCACCTGTCGCACCGTCAGCCTCAGCGGTCGCACGACCTCCCAAGCAGAGGCGGAAGCGTCGGTAGAATCACCTGATGGGGATTACCTCCGACATCCAGGAAGCAGACGCAGCGTCAGAAGGTGACGAGAATCGGTTCGTCGATCCGGCCGTTCTGGGGCGGACGCCTGACCAGATGTTCGCGGACATCGTCGAAACGTTCCTCAACGATCACCCATCGGGTGACACCGCGCTGATCAACAACGCATACACGTCGGCAGTGAAACTACACAAGGGGCAGATGCGGGCAACAGGTGATCCCTACATCGTCCATCCCTTGGCGGTTACAGAGATCCTGGCCCAGTACGGGATGGATGGAGCCACGCTCGCCGCAGCACTGATGCATGACACGATCGAGGACACCGATCTCACACTCGCTGCCGTCGTTGATGAATTCGGAGAAGAAGTTGCGCTCCTGATCGACGGCGTCACAAAACTCGACCGGATCAAGTTCTCCAGCAGGGAGCACGCCCAAGCCGCAACGATCCGCAAGATGGCTGTTGCAATGGCCAAGGACATCAGGGTGCTCGTGATCAAGCTTGCCGATCGGACTCACAACATCCGCACGATCGCCCCACTGCCTGCGGACAAGCAGAAGCGGGTTGCTCTCGAGACACTCGATGTGTACGCCCCGCTTGCACACCGGCTCGGAATGCAGGAGATCAAGCACGAGATGGAGGAGACGTGCTTCGGAATCTTGTACCCCGGTCCAAAGGCAGAGATCGAGGCGAAAGTGGTTGCACGGTCACCTGAGCGAGCCCAGTACATCGAGAATGTGATCGACGAACTCGTGAGTGAACTCGAGGACAATGGGATCGATGCGGACGTGACGGGTCGACCGAAGCACCTGTATTCCATCTATCGAAAGATGGTCGCTTCAGGCCTCGCCTTCGAAGAGATCCACGACCTGATCGGTATCAGGCTGATCGTGAAGGAGCTTCGGGACTGCTACGGAGCGCTTGGTCTTGTCCATACGATGTGGCCACCCATTCAGGGCCGCTTCAAGGACTACATCGCGATGCCAAAGTTCAACTTCTACCAGTCGCTGCATACAACGGTCGTAGGGCCGGACGGAAAGCCCCTTGAGGTGCAGATCCGTACCCACGAGATGCATGACCGGGCCGAAGCCGGTATCGCCGCCCATTGGCGCTACAAGGAGGACGGTACCCAGGAGGCAGACCTGTTGGTTGTCGAAGACATCAGAGACATGCAGGACGACGCCGAGGACCCTGCCGAGTTCCTCGAGTCCCTGAAGCTTGACCTGTACCAGGACGAGGTGTTCGCCCTCACTCCAGCAGGGGATGTGAAGGTGCTTCCAAGGGGTGCGACACCTGTGGACTTCGCCTATCGCATCCACACCGATGTCGGTCACCGGTGTTCGGGAGCGAAAGTCAATGGCAGACTGGTGCCGCTCTCGACCAAGCTGGAGTCCGGTGACATCATCGAAATTCTCACGTCGAGGGCCCAGGACGCCCATCCGAGCAGGGACTGGCTCGAATTCGTGAAGTCGTCGAAAGCGACGTCGAAGATCAAAGGATGGTTCTCGCGAGAGCGGCGGGAGAGTGCTCTTGGCGAAGGCCGTGAGACGGTCCTAAAGATGCTCAAGCGTGATGGCTTGCCCCTCAGCGGAACAGAGAAGGAGCTCGCTGACGTCGCACACGAACTCGGATTTGAGGACATCGACGGGCTTTACATGTCCGTCGGCGAGAATCGGACCAGTCCACAGTCGGTCGTTCAGCGTCTCGCTCGCCACCTCAAACCGGACGTTTCAGCGGAAGCTGTCATCGCCGAGCGCCTCCCGACTCCCCACAAGCGCCGTCGCCCATCGTCCGGTGACGTGATCGTGGAGGGACTTGAAGACATGCTCGTGCGCATGGCGAAGTGTTGTGGTCCGGTGCCTGGCGATGACATCGTTGGATTCGTGACCATTGGAAGGGGAGTGTCGGTGCACAGGGCCGATTGCGGCAACATCGGCTCTCTTACGGAACGTTCCGAACGCATGGTCGATGTTGCTTGGTCCGCAGAACAGACCGGCACGTTCTACGTCTGGATTCAGGTTGAGGCGCTCGACAGATCGAAACTGTTGCGTGACGTCACGGCTGCACTTTCTGACTATGGAGCGAACATCCACGCCTCATCCTCTGTGACAGGTCGGGACCGAATCGCCCTCCTCAGATATGAAATCGAATTGTCGGACAAGGAAGCACTCGAAGGCGTATTGCAGGGGCTTCAGAGTATCGACGGCGTCTATGAGGCGTACCGCCTTGTGCTGTAACTGATGGCTCCGACTGAACGCCGCGATGCGTCTACTGTCAGCTGATGCTCATCGACTCCGTGCCGCTGTGGCACTTCCAAACGAACACCTACGTCGTGGCACCTCAGGCGGGTGGACCTGCGATCGTTGTCGACGCTCCACCGGATCCTGAGGGCGTCGGCGATCTTCTCGCACGCCACGATCTCACTCCCGTCGCTGTCCTCGTGACGCATGGACACATTGACCATGTCGGAGGCGTCGATGGAGTTGCATCACCAACGGTGCGAGCGTACATGCACCCTGACGACGTCGACATGGCACGTCATCCCCGCGCACAGCTCCAAGCGCTCCTCGGATCATCGTTCCCACTCGGTGACGAGGAACTCGTCACCACGGACTTTGTTGCCATCGAGCACGGTGAGCATCTCTCGATAGCAGGAGTCGACGTTGAAGTCCTCCTTACCCCTGGGCACACTCCGGGCCACTGCTGTTTCCACGTAGCAGATGAGGGCGTGCTGTTCTCAGGCGACCAGCTGTTTCAGGGCTCGATCGGGAGGACTGATCTTCCGGGTGGGTCGTATGAGACACTTATGGAGTCCATGGCCACCAGCGTGTTGCCACTTCCGGTGGAGACAGCGGTTCTTCCAGGCCACGGACCAACCACTACGCTTGCCGCCGAACGCCAGCACAATCCATTTCTCCAGGAGTTGCTGTGAGCAAATACCGAGCGCCGAAGGGCACATATGACGTGCTACCACCGGAGTCGGACTGGTGGCGGAACGCCCGCGCCGTCTTTGACGAGCTCTCGGCACAGTTCGGGTACGACCTGGTCCTCACACCCATGTTCGAGGACACAGAGGTATTCGCTCGGGGCGTCGGGGGCGATACCGAAGTCGTCGAGAAGCAGATGTACACATTCACGGACAAGGGCGGGCGATCCGTAACTCTTCGCCCAGAGCTCACCGCGTCGGTAGTGCGTGCGGTGATTCAAGCCGGGGGAGTTCAAAATCGTTTCAAGGGTGCCTACTGGGGCGAGATGTTCCGCTACGAGCGCCCCCAAAAGGGTCGCACGAGACAGTTCGTCCAGGCAGGCGTCGAATACCTCGGATCGGAATCACCAGAGGCCGATGTCGAGGCCATCGAATTCGGATACCGGCTGTTGGAGCGTCTTGATGTTCCCGATGTCGAGATCCGCATCAATTCGATCGGTGACCCTGAGGATCGGGCGAGGTATCAGGAAGCGATCAGGGACTATCTCCTCAGCCGATTCGATGAACTGTCTGAGGACTCCAAGCGGCGTGTGGAGAGCAACCCCATGCGGGTGCTGGACTCCAAGGCAGATGACGAGATTGTTGCGGCAGCGCCAGTGCCGATTGACTACCTCGGCGAAGAGGCTGCGAGTCATTTCGAGGGCGTGAAGGAAGGACTCGACGACCTGGGTCTCGCGTATGTGACAGATAACAAGCTCGTTCGGGGCCTCGACTACTACACGAGAACCGTGTGGGAATACGTGCCGACGTCATACGAGGCAGCGCAGACCTCAGTCGGTGGAGGCGGACGGTACGACGGACTGTTCGAGGTGCTTGGAGGAAAGCCGACGCCAGCGGTCGGGGTCGCTATGGGTGTCGACCGCATCCTCCTGGCCTCGCGTGCACGATCTTCTGGAACTGCGCTGGATGCGTTCGTCGTCGTCGCCGAAGTCTCGCTCCGTACCCAAGCGCGAGTACTCACATCACGACTGCGTGCGGCGGGCTTCAGAACCGATATGACTGACGCTCAGCGGTCGGTCAAGGCACAGTTCAAGGAATCAGATCGTCGGTCCGCAGGCTCAGCGCTGGTTATCGGAGCAGAGTGGGCAGACGGAAACGTCACTGTCAAGGACCTCGCTACAGGTGAGCAAGAAGTTATTGCATCAAAGGAGATCGAAGCATGGCTACGAGCCAGATGAAGACCAGCGGAGCTGGCGAGCTCCGCTCTGAGCACGTTGGCGATACCGTGACACTTGCCGGTTGGGTCGGGAGGCGTCGCGACCACGGAGGAGTGATCTTTGTAGACCTGCGTGACTCGTCAGGGATCGTTCAGGTGGTGCTGAACCCAGAGGACGCCCCTGCATCCGACGAGACATTGCACGGTCTCAGAACGGAGTACTGCGTCCAGATCGTGGGAACGGTCCGTCCGCGCCCAGAGGGAACCATCAACGATGATATTCCGACGGGTGCCGTCGAGGTGGCTGCAGAGAGCCTCAGCGTGCTCAGTCCATCGAACCCTCTGCCATTCCAGCTTGACGATCGTGTCGATGTCGATGAGACGCTGCGACTGCAGTACCGATACCTCGACATGCGCAGAACGCGGATGTCGGAGAACCTGCGAGCTCGCTCGAAGGCGATCTCAGCAATGCGTCGCGTCATGGAACGCGACGAGTTCCTCGAAGTAGAGACGCCAACGCTCATCGCGTCGACACCCGAGGGCGCTCGCGACATGCTGGTGCCGTCCCGTCTACGGCCTGGAAACTTCTACGCCCTGCCGCAGTCACCTCAGCTCTTCAAGCAGTTACTGATGATCGGTGGCATCGAGCGTTATTACCAGGTGGCCAAGTGTTACCGCGACGAGGACTTCAGATCCGATCGTCAGATCGAATTCACGCAGCTGGATCTTGAGGGCTCCTTCTGGGGCCGTGACGATGTGCTTGACGTGCTCGAAGAGGTCGTCGTTGAGGTCGTCGCTGATCTTCGTGGCGAGGCCGTGGACCTTCCCCTGCAGCGGATGACATATGCAGACGCCATGGATCGGTACGGAACAGACAAGCCCGATCTCCGCTTTGCCATGGAGATCACGGACATCTCCGAAGTCTTCGCCGAAACAGAATTCAAGGCGTTCTCAGGTGCGATCGAGTCAGGTGGCGTCGTGAGAGCCATCAACGGTGGAAAGCTCGGCTTGTCACGGTCCGGACTCGACGGGCTCGTCTCCCGGGCACAGGAGCTTGGGGCGAAGGGACTCGTGTGGATGGTCGTCGAGGACGACGGGTCGCTGCGTTCGCCAGTCGCGAAATTCCTCTCCGACGAAGAGATGGAAGCGCTCAGAGACATGCTCGGCACTGAGCCGGGTGACACGCTGTTGATCGCGGCCGATGACTCCAGGTTGGTCAGCCACGTGCTTGGGCAACTCCGCCTTCATATCGGGCAGCCAGATGGCAACGATGACCTGAAGTTCGTGTTCATCCTCGACTTCCCCGTATTCGATGTCAGCGACGATGGCACTTTGTCCCCTGCCCATCACCCGTTCACAGATCCGGGGGACATCGATACATTTGTCAACAGCCCGGAGACGGCCATCTCAAATGCGTATGACCTCGTACTGAACGGGACTGAGCTCGGTTCTGGGAGCGTGAGGATTCATGATCCGGAGGTTCAGGCGAAGGTGTTTGAAGTGATGGGTATCTCGGCCGAAGATGCCGAGGGTCGCTTCGGCTGGTTCCTTGAGGCGCTTCGGTACGGAACGCCTCCGCACGCTGGTTTTGCGATCGGAATCGACCGGATGGTGAGCATTCTCCAGGACGAACCGAACATTCGTGAAATCATCCCGTTCCCGAAGACCCAGACGGGTGCTGACCCGCTCACGGGATCTCCCAGCCGGGTCGAGGACGTACAACTCATGGAACTCGGTGTTGACATTCGTCCAGAAGTCCGCACCGCATGGGCCGAAGAGGAAGCAGGCAGCGACGCCTGATGGCTGCTGACGATCTGTTCGACGCGCAGCGAGAAGAAGTCACCCGAGCACAGGCTCCGCTCCCTGCCCGTATGCGTCCCCGTACGCTCGACGAGGTTGTCGGCCAGAAGCACCTGCTCGGTGAGGGCGCAGCGTTCCGGTCGATGGTCGAGACGGGGAAGTTGAGTTCGCTCATCTTGTGGGGTCCACCTGGTTCAGGTAAGACCACGCTCGCCAGGTTGATCTCGAACGCGACCCAGGCCCACTTCGAGCAGCTCTCGGCGACGAGCGCGGGAATCAAGGACGTCCGCGAGGTACTTGCACGCGCGGGGCAGCGTCTCGGGGAGGGGAGAGGGAGGACGGTACTCTTCCTCGATGAGATCCACCGCTTCAACAAGGCGCAGCAGGATGGCCTTCTTCCCGGGGTCGAGGACGGAACGGTCATTCTCATCGGTGCCACAACTGAGAACCCGTTCTTCGAAGTGAATAGTCCTCTCATCTCGCGGGCAACCGTGTTCCGGACCGAGGCCCTGGCGCCAGAGGAAGTTGCCGAGCTTGTCGACAACGCCGCTTCAGATACGATGCGCGGTCTTGGAATCGAAATCGATGGTGCAGCGCGCGACGCATTGGCTGATCGAGTAGGAGGGGATGCTCGTCTGGCTCTCAACGCTCTTGAGATGGCGGCGACCATTGCGGAGGGTCGCGGAATCGCGAGGGTCGATGAAGCTTCAGTGGCCGAGGCACTGCAGCGGCGCATCATCAGATACGACCGCACCGGTGATCGGCACTACGATGTCATCTCGGCCTTCATAAAGTCTCTCCGTGGGTCGGATCCCGATGCGGTCGTGTACTGGCTCCAGACGATGATTGAGGCCGGCGAAGACGCAAAGTTCATCTCGCGGCGCATGATCATCTTCGCGTCCGAGGATGTCGGCCTCGCTGACCCGCACGCCCTCTCTATCGCGAATGAGGCGTTCCGGACCGTTGAGGTTGTCGGGCTGCCAGAGGCGAACTACGCAATGACGCACGCGGCGTTGTACCTCGCGCTCGCACCCAAGTCGAACACCGTGATGTTGGCAATGCGCGCCGGTGTTGAGGCCGTCACCGAGGGTGCTCCCGGCGAGGTTCCGGTGCATCTACGGTCTGGTGCTACTCAGGGGGAGAAGGACATGGGCATCGGTGTTGGGTATGTCTACCCGCACGATGCACCAGCCGCCGTTGTGCCGCAGCAGTATCTCCCTGATGGCCACACGGACGGAATCCTCTTCAATCCGAAGGAAGTCGGAGCCGAGCGTGACATCGCGGAACGTCTCGCCAAGATCGACGCCATCCTCGGCAAGCGCAGTCGGGGTGGCACCGCGCCCGGCGCCTGAAGGCAGTACGGGGAACCAGCTACGCTCGGCGCCATGTTCACACGCGCTCGCTGGTTCGCATTTGGTGCCCTTGTCACCCTCGGGATTACCGCATTCGTCGTCAACAGGGCTCGCGTCATGAAGGAGAACCTCACTCCCGAAGGCGTTGCACGCGCATCAGCCACGTTGGCTGCGGATACGATCGAGGCACTTGGTACGCGGCTCCAACGTTCGGCGCTGAGGGATGTGTCGAGCCGGACTGATGCTGAGGCAAGCTAACCTCGCCAGCCATGAACACGAACGACATCCGAAGCACCTACATCGACTTCTTCGCCGAACGCGGCCATACTGTTGTGCCCTCGGCTTCACTGATTCCTGTCGATCCGACTCTCCTCCTCACCGTTGCAGGGATGGTTCCCTTCAAATCGTTTCTCACTGGCGAGGAGCAGGCGCCCTATAACAACGCAGTGAGCTCTCAGAAGTGCGTTCGTACCGAAGACATCGACATCATCGGCACCACGGCACGCCACGGTTCATTCTTCGAGATGCTCGGCAATTTCTCGTTCGGTGACTATTTCAAGGAGCGAGCGATCTCTCTTGCCTACGAACTTCTGACCGACGGCTATGGGATTGACCCTGAGAAGCTGTGGTTCACAGTTCACGAGACAGATGACGAAGCCGCTGACATCTGGCTCAACGTCATCGGCGTCAACCCCGATCGGCTCCAGCGTCGCGACAGGGACAACTTTTGGCAGATGGGCGTCGCCGGACCAGCGGGGCCGTCGTCTGAGATCTTCTATGACCGTGGACCGGAGTTCGGACCTGATGGTGGTCCGATCGTCGATGAAGAGCGGTTCGTTGAGGTCTGGAATCTTGTGTTCATGCAGTACATCCAGGACGAGCCCTATCACGTTGTCGGCGATCTCCCCATGAAGTCCATTGACACAGGTATGGGTCTTGAGCGCGTGGCGATGGTACTCCAAGGGGTCAACTCGCTCTTCGAGACTGACACGCTCAGGGCCATTATGCACCCTGCCGAGGACGCGACGGGTGTGCAGTACGGAGACGGAGAACGCACCGACATCTCCCTACGCATCCTCGCCGACCACGCACGCTCCTTCACGTTGCTGATCTCAGACGGCGTGGTGCCCCGAATGAGGGACGGGGTTACATCCTGCGCCGTCTCGTGCGAAGAGCCG
>PVMK01117481.1_pt1 | contig 38766 bp, 40 predicted proteins | sample 1853481 | NCBI WGS metagenome assembly PVMK01 (sample SAMN08533507, study PRJNA380276) | Marine sediment metagenome, whole genome shotgun sequencing project.
AACCAAAGCGTGTCAGCGGTTGGCAAAGAAGGATGTACATATAAGCGACATTGCTCGCGAAACCGGATTTACAACACCCAGCTCATTCAGCCGTGCCTTCCAATCCTGGACCGGGACTTCCCCACGCACATTTAGAAAAGGGCTCTGATTCCACGAACCAGACTCAGACTAGGGCAGGTAAAATTCAATGGGTTTGTGGGGCCAGCGCAAAAACTTGCGTTTGTTTAAACATCGGCTATTGGCCGGTTGCGGTCCTTCATATCATTGAAATACACATATGATGAACGACTGCTCTGGAGAGGATAGCGGAACTTCGACTTGTGTCATTGCGTATAGCTGGAAACGGCCAACAGTGGGCATAAGAATAATGCGCTATTCGTGTTTCGATTCAACTTCCGGCAGCCGATAGACATCGACCGGAACCTCCGAATCTCGACTGATTATTTGTTCTACCCATTCAGCAAACCCCGAATGCAGGTAGCTCTTCCTTTGCCGCCAGTAACGCTTCATGCCCGGTAGTTGTCTTACCCCACTTATCGCCATCGTTAGGGAATCGCGAAGTTCCGCGTCGATGGTCCCTTCCTCAGCCAGCAAATAATTATTCTGAAATGCCAGGAACGCTCCATGGAACATCATCAGAAACTGGAATTCCTCCTCATTTGAAAGAGCTTCTTCGCTTATCAGCGCCTGATAAAAAAGCTCGCTGGTTTGTTGATTGGACCCTATTTGCAGATACCAATTCTGCATCGCTACATTGGCGTCGTTTGCAGAGGCAGCTCGGACGGCACTGGCACTATCGTTAACCTGAACACCAACATAAAGTAGTGAGATTACTACTGCGAAGGCACCAATTATTTCAGCGATACTAGCCCATTCGGAAAGTTTAAGTCTCATCGGAAATCCTCTTGTCATTTCGATACATCAAAGTGCCATCCAGTTTAGATAACCACGCGTCAATTCAGTATAGGTGGTATTAAGAAGAATGCAGTCGAGCAATATTTTTTAGGGCAAGCCGGCAGGCATCAATGACCGCTCATGGCCGAACTGAGAACAAACTGTAGATGAATAATCCGGTCTATTTTGTTCCGCTTCCAGGCGCAAAGCGACAACCGAATTGAACTTGATCTGAAGATACCTATAAGATCAAGTCTAAGTAACTACAGATAAATGACATTCCGGTGTGTGTCTAATTTGTGACCGCTTTACCGATGTTAACCAGCATTAACGTCTATTTTCGGACACATCCAAGTTGGGCAAACACCGCAAGTGACTGATTTAATTAAGAACCAGAATCTCCGGTTCACGCTTTTAATCCGTTGGTCGTAGGTTCGAGTCCTTCACGGCCCCTTTTCTTGTAGAAATTTATTGAGTTGGTAGCATGTGTGGCTGGAAATAAAATTTTAAAAGACGTAATGACTATAACTAATCAAACTTTTATAAAAAATGATACAGAATATCCTTGGGAATTTGAGCCAGGTGAAGAAGGCCGCGATGATGTTGTTCGATGGCGTACCTTATTATGCGGTGAAAAAACGTCAACAGAAGGCATCAGCATGGGTACCCTTGAAATTCCTCCGGGTGCTGGTTTGGATGCTCACCATCATTCTCCATTAGAGGTGTATTATTTAATTTCGGGCGAAGGGCGACTATTGTGTGGTGATGCGGTTAAGCACGTTCGAGCGGGAGATGTTGTTTATATTCCTGCTAACCAAGTGCACGGAATTAAAAATATCAGTGATCACACCCTGGCATTGGTATGGATGTTTCCCACAGATACATGGTCAGAAATTGAATATCATAATGACCACGTGCCTATTGTTTGAATCCTCCAGTTAATAAAAAGCCAAATCAGAAACAATTAATAATAAACACGGGTTTGGGATCATCACCAATAAAGCGGCCGGCAAATATCTCTTTGTGCCAGATATGTGCCAACTTTACTGGTGTTTAAACGATATTAACGGCACTTTACTGGCACATTTATGTTGGACAAACACCGCAAGTGGCTGATTTAATTAAAAACAAAAATTAGCCTTTCTTTCTGAAAATCCGCGTGTCGGTGGTTCGATCAGCCTTGAAAGTTCAGCTGCGGAGTAATGCGTAGTGATCCTCCCAGAACGGTGCCCAAGCAAATCCTGACGATCTTCAAAACTCACACCAGCAGCCCTCAGGCGACGGCCGAAGGTGTGTTTTAGATCGTGCACTCGGACTTGGTGTAGCTTTACTTCCTCACAATACAAGGACGTTTAAACACTGTTTTGCCATGATCCCCCGAGTATTGAACGGCTACGCATAGCAGGTCTTCAACCAGATCCATCTGCATTTCACGCCAATTCCTACGCTCGGGGCGAGAAGAGGCATACCGTTCCCTCCGTGTCCACTCAGCGCTTATCACTGACCCGCAACGGGCGGGCTCCGTTATGAGCTGAAAATCACCCTAGAGCGCATCGGCACCACCCACGTCCTGTTCGAATCACTGGATTTTATGTACAGGATGTACGGTATGCCGCGGGCGCAGGAAGCGCAGGAGCGGCCATCTCCAGACTAGTCGCTTTGGTACCAGAACCCAGAGTCAACCTGACCCGTTTTCACGGGCTGTTTACATCCAATAACAAGTATCGGGCGCGGGTCACTCCGGCTAAGCGGGGCAGAGGCAAGACGGAAGTCCCTGCTGAGCTATTCTGCCCGGTAGTGTCATTGGTTCGAGTGAACGCCATTCAGTGTGTTTTCAGTCGGTAATTCGTACATAATCCTCTAATGACCCACCCACTCCCAAAACTCATTGCAACATCCGTGGTCCGCGGCAGCCAGCAGGGCGAAAGCCATGGCGGAATCTACACCGTGGATTTCGAAAGACAGTCCGGCGATATGCACGTCGACTGGAACACGAGTGATATCGATTTCGAGGGCCGGGGCGCTGACCGCGGCCTGCGTGGAATTGCCTTCGACGGCGACGATATTTACGTGGCCGCGAGTGACGAATTGTTTTGTTACGACCGTGACTTCCAGGTCAAAAAGTCGTTTAAAAACCGTTACCTGAAGCATTGCCATGAAATTACTCGCAAAGACCGGTGGTTGTTTCTGACATCAACGGGCTTCGACAGCATTCTTGCGTTTAATCTTGATACGCAGAACTACGAATGGGGATTCAGGCTGAGCAGGACGTACGATTGCTGGGATGGATACACCTTTGACCCACGAACGAATAAAGGACCAGCGGCCGTCAATGACTTTCACGTCAATATGGTATACGCCGGGGATAGCGGCATCTTTCTGAGCGGATTACACACCCAGGCGTGTCTTCACCTGAATCCGGACTGGAGTGTCAGTGAATACTGCAGTCTGCCGGCGGGTGTTCACAATGCACGGCCCTGGCGAGATGGCATTCTGTTCAACGACACCAAAGCCGACGCCGTACGCCATGTTCCACACGACGGTCAGCAACGTGCATTTCGTATCAAGACTTATGCGGAAAAAGACATAGAATTTGCCGGGGTGGATGATACGAAAGTTGCCCGGCAGGGATTCGGGCGCGGTCTGTGCGTGGTCAGTGATCGACTGATTGCGGCAGGTTCTTCACCGTCGACGATTACAATCTACGATATCCAGACTCAGCAACTTGTCGGCTCAGTCAATCTTTCCATGGATATACGCAATGCCATCCACGGCCTCGAGGTGTGGCCCTGGGGAAGATAAAGAAAGGCCGAATTCACGCGGACGATGCGCTTACGCGCGTTGCACAGTCAGTTGGCAAGATCAGGTTCAATGTTCCTGAATCCTGACGGCTGCTCCCCGGCGGGCAGAGACCGCAGTACCGGTTCCAGGATTTGAATCAGTTCGCTGAGGTGGTTCTCATAATTTCGCCAGAGATTGACTGAGCTGGAATAAATGGGTTGGCGCACCTGTTCGGAACTGGCTGTTTTCACGGCCCGCTCGGTTTCATGGAATCGCAGGCAGCCTTCCTCGAACGGCAGATTGCAGAAATCGAGAATCCTCCTGACCTGGCCCTCCAGGTCCCCGACGACATCTTCATACCGGACATCCAGGCTGTAAACCCCGGGTGCAACCTGCTTCCAGTGATCCATCAGGCGTTGATACTGTACGTAGTATTCACCCAGGTCGATAAAATCGTAGCTGAATGGCTGACCACTTGCGAAAAGCTGCTTGTAGGTTCCGAAACAACTGTCGAGTGGATGGCGCATCGCGTTGATGATTTTGGCGCCAGGGCAGTGCAATACGAAGGAGGCCGATAAAAATGAAGTTGTTCGGGTTTTTGTCGATGAAGTACGGTGCATCGGCGCGAAACTTGCGCGTGGACTCGATGTAATCAGTCCCCGATTCTGTTTCCAATGTTCCTCCGATAACTCGAGCAGGTTGCTTCGGAAATGATGCCCGCTTTTTGCTAAAGCGGCGAATTCTCTTGACCACCCGGGGATAAATCACTCAGCTCAAAGGTGCCATCGACCAGGGCTGTGACTGGCCAGAATCTGCTCGATCAGTGTGGATCCCGACCGTGGCAGGCCGACGATTAAAATGGGCGAGTCATCGTTGCAACCCAGGCCTTCCCGCTTGCCGATGAACTCTTCATCGATAATCTCGATGATGCGGTCGATACCCGTTTCCGATTCAGCCGGGTCATAAATTTCGTACTGTCTGCGCAAGAGGTTGCATTGCTCGAAATGCGCAAATGCCTGGTCAAATTTCTTACCCGCCTCGTAATGCAGTCCGAGGGCATTGTGAAGTTGCACGCGTGATTCATCCGGTATTTCGTCATTTTCAAGCAGTTTGTGGATGGCCGATTCTTCGTGGTCTTCAAATCGAAATGTCTTCAGGTTCGCAAGGCTCCAGTAAGCCTCGGCGTGGTCCGGTTTGACCGCAATGGCTTTGCGATACATTGCCACGCATTCGTTCTGCCGGCCGACTGTTTTGAGGTGGTGCGCCATGGCGCACATGGCGCCCGTCCCTGTTGGGTGAGATTTCCAGCGCCTGCCGATAAGTGTGAATGGCTTCTTCGTGCCGGCTCATCGATCCATAAACACTCGCAATCAACATAGTGTGATTCAGCTTTCATCCGGCACCATTTCAAGCACCTTCGAAGCACAGTCCAGGGCTTCGTCGAGTTCTCCTGTTCACGCAGCACGTTGGTCAGGTCGACCCAGATGCGGCCGTAGTCCGGCGCAACTTGAGCCCGCGTGACGCAGAAATACCTCCGCATCCTTGTACCGTCTTTTTCGACCGCCATGCCTGCGAGCAACCTGGCCGCTTCAACATGATTGGGATCACGCTTCAGAATGCCGCGGTAAATTTTTTCTGCTGCCGCGGGCTTGCCCGACTCGTGCCGCTCTTTGGCCTGGCGTATTTCATTCTCAAATGGCATCCGCCTTGCAGGGGCCGTATTTTCTTCAGAGCGTAGCGACTTCTTCTTCACGCTCGTGGCCAGTTCAAGCGCCTTTTCGATTTTTGCCGGCACAAGTGAGCGCGTTGGATCGAGCCGCATGGCCTGTTCATAGGCTTTGACCGCTGATTCTGCTTGTCCCTGAATCAGCAGCAAGTCGCCGAACAGATCGTGTGCTACAGCGAAATCCGGGTGCTGCCGCACGGCCTCATCGACCAGCCGTTTGGCTTTGCCGAGGCGTTTCAGAACCAGGTTTGCTTTTGCCGCGAGACACATCAGGTTAGCGTCGCCGGGGTACTCTTTCAGGGCAGCTTCGCTCGTGGTCAAAGCAGCGACGGTTTTTCCGGCATTGAAGTAACCGAGCGCTTGCTCATATCGATCTTTCTGTAAAGATTCAGTAGAAATGTGCTGCTCCGGAAATTGTTAAAGCGTAAAATTTACTAGCATAATTGGGGCCAGAGTAAAGTGCCAGAGTATGCAAGTACACCAGATTCCCATGGTTTATGATTTGCCACCGCAGCACTGGGAACATATTTGTTACATCCCTGTAGGGCAGGATTTATTGTTCTTGTTTTTTTGACAAGGTAGGACGATACTAAAAAAAAGCGATACTAAAAGAAAAGATAAATGCACGCTGGTACCGGACCGCCAGATTTCCCGTGGTGAGACGCGTACCGCATGCTGAGGCTGAGGTCAAGATCACTGATCGTATTTAACCGTGTATGAACTGGAGGGTTAACTGCGCATGAAAACTTCAAAAGAAACTCACTCACTCCTGTCGCAGGCGCCATTGCCGCGGCACTCTATCCGGGCTCCTCCGCTATCGCACAGGATGCAGAAGCACCGGAAGCAGACAATTACGCGCTTGAAGAAGTCATCGTTACGGCAACCAAACGCGAGGTCAACATACAGGATATTCCGGCGAGCGTCCAGGCACTCACGCAGGAAGCCCTGGCCTCCATGGGCGCCCAGACCATGGAGGACTATGCGCGCTTTATCCCATCAATGAACGTCGTCACTTACGGCGTCTCGAGCACCGTCGTATTCCGCGGCGCGATCACTGGATCGGGCTGGCTCGCCCAGGCGACATCGTCTGTCTATCTTGACGAGATCTCTATCACACAGACCGGTTCCCAACCAATGATTCGCAGCGTGGACATTGAGCGCGTCGAAGCGCTGTCGGGCCCGCAGGGCACATTGTATGGCTCGGACGCCCAGGCTGGTACCTTGCGAATCATCACGAATCAGCCGGTCATGAACGAGTTCGATGCTATCGTCGATCTCGAGCTTCGCGGCGGCTCCAAGAGTGATGCGAGTTATCGCGCCTCGGTCGTCTTCAACTTTCCCCTGGTGGAAGATAAACTGGCTTTGCGCCTGGTGGGATTTAGTGACCGTGACGGCGGCTTCATCGATAATGTACCCGGGCACACCGCCGACTGGCACGGCACCGGCGACCGGTCGGATCCGGCAAACAACCTGAACCCGGGGCAATTTGGCACCCTGGACAACGCCGCTTCCGTCGAGAACAACTGGAACGAGGTCGAAGTCTATGGCGGCCGCGTCCATCTGCTCTGGGAGATGACTGACAACTGGGCGGCGACGGCCTCGATCCACTACCAGAAGACCGAATCAGGGGCGGAAGCCAATATGGACCCCTTTGTCGGCGACCTCGAGATCGTTCGCTTCCACGACGAATGGCGCACAGATAAGTTCTCCATGTATTCGCTGAAAATCGAAGGTGATTTGGGGATTTGCGCAACTCGTCGGGGCGGTTTCCTACTATGACCGCGAAATTGAATACATGGGTGATGCCACCGAGCTACACCCATTATTGGTCGGCGAATTATTGCCATGATTCATATTACACGACGGCTGATTACCCGTACTATTGGGCCAACCCTGATACGGGCTATGTCGTCTGGTGGCCGCTTATTGCAATGGACCGTCCGTCGATGCAGATTACTTGAGTGTTTATTACGAGCCTGCCAAGGAAGACAAACTGACGGTGGAGGTTCGCCTCCAGGGCGGCGGTGAAGTCCTCGAATGGCTCGTTGGTGGCTACTACGAGGAAAGCACGGATTGGTGGTTAGACCCGTTCGCTACTCCAACACCCGGTGGCAGGGTCAACGACTCCATCGCCGCCAGCCAATATGCCAATTCCAGTGCGCGACAGATTTCTATGAATTCTACCACGGGGAGGATTTAAGTCATACGACCTCGACCCTGGTCTGCAGGAAACGAAGCGGAATGGGAGCAGAAAGCGATATTCGGGTGAGTTTACCTGGCACATCAACGACAGCTGGGACCTGACTCTCGGCGGGCGTTATTTCGATCGCAGCAGCGATAGTCGCTACTGGGTCAATCGTCCGGGTCGTCTCTATGCACAACGAGGGCGCGTATTTCAACGATATCGAATATCGCGAGGCACATGATGGGGAACCGCAGCCGAGTTTGGCGAAGAAACCCAGTTTGTCCCGAAGGTCAGCCTGGCTTACCATTTCGGTAAGGACCGCGACAAGATGGTGTACGCCCTCTACTCGGAGGGCGTGAGGCAGGGCGGTATTAACCGGAGCCGCGGCGAGCCGTTCTTCCCGCTTGCTTACGATTCAGACCTGATGAAAAACTATGAGCTGGGCTATAAGTCCAGCTTTGCCGACGGCAGGGGCCGCCTGAATCTAACCTACTACCACATGGCGTGGGAGGATTACCAGCTTCAGACGCTCGATCCATCCAACGTCGAACTGTATCGACCCCGAAACGGGCGAGGAGGTCCCCTCCTCCGTACTAAAGATACCTCATGTATGCGGTCAGCCATGGCAGACGGTCATCGCCAACCTGGGTGACGCATCATCGGGGGCTTTAATGTCACGCTCGACTACTCACCGAATGAAAACTGGGTGCTTGGGTTCAACTATGAAAATATGACGGCCGAGACTGACTCCGACCATAACCTCGACGATGACCCCGAGCTGGAGCTGTGGAAGGGAATGAGGTTGCCGCTCGTCCCCGGACTACAAAGCAGCGGCGTGGGCCGAGTATCACCAGCCGACCAGCTTGCTGGGTGCTCATGATTTCTTCGTCCGCCTCCAGTGGTCGTTTACCGGTGACAGCGTCAACCGGCTCCAGCCCACTTTCGCGCTTGATTCACCGACCCCGCAATTCCTGAATCCCAGCTATAACATCGGCGACCTTCGTGTCGGCCTCGTGGGTGATGATTGGCAAGTGGACTTGTTCCTCAACAACCTCACCGATGAGCGCGCGATTTATTCGTACGGTGCCGGCCCCCCGATTATGTGGGCTGCCGCGCAGCTCGCGGAAGGCAGGGCCTCACCACCAGGACGCATATGTCGCTCGGCCGAGGGAATTCGGTGTGAGGTTTACGAAAAGCTGGGGGGGTTGATCCCCAGACAAACAAAAGCAAGGCAAAGAAAGGCCGGGATTTTTCCCGGCTTTTCGCTTACCCGGATGTAACGCGCCTCATACACTGACGTTTGCCAGCGGCGTCCAATTGTCGCTCGCTCGATCCGATCGCCGCCACGGTCCGTGAAAATGAAGACACCCGACGTACTGCCCAGGTCCTCTGCACCGAAGGGATCGGCAATCGCCAGCCGATATTAATGTGACATCATACAGCCCGAAAATCCGGATTCAAAGGCAGAAGGAGCCAGTTTGACGAACTTCAGAGATGCTATATATCAAAAGGATTTCGCCTTGACTGCGGAGTGTTTCCTGCGGCCGGAAACGAATGCCGAGGCTATTCGCCTGCAGGCGGACGTGTTGCGTGATTCCGTCGACGCAGTGATACTGACCGACAATCAGCACGGCCAGTTGCACATGTCGGTGCTCGCAGCATCGAGGCTTTTTCTCGACAATGGTGTTGACCCGGTCATGCAGCTCAGCTGCCGCAATCGCAATCGCATTGTGCTTTTGTCAGACCTGCTTGGCGCCGCGGCGCTCGGTGTGAGCAGCCTGCTCCTTGTGCGTGGTGACCGGGTGCCGGATGGATTCGACCCACGCCCCAAGGCGGTGTTCGATGTCGACGCCAAGGAACTGATTGCCACCGCCACGACCATGAACGAGGATGAACGCTTACCCTCACCTCCTGCGTTTTTCATCGGCGGTGTCGTGACTCCGCACGGCCCGAAGCCGGGCTGGGTGCCAAAAAAGCTGATCGAAAAAGCCAATGCCGGCCTGCGTTTTGCAATGACACATCTTTGCATGGATCTGCCGTTGCTGCGTGCCTATTTGAATCACCTGATAGGGAACGAACTGACCAGACGTATTGCAGTAATCGTCAGCACTGCCGTTTTGTCTTCTGCCGAAGATGCACTGTGGTTGCGCAAGCATCGGCCGAACGCGATGATTCCGGAATCATTGGTAAACAGGCACCAAAAATCCGCCGACCCATCGCACGAGGGGGGTGCCATCTGCCGCGAGCAACTGGCAGAACTTGCCACCATTCCGGGCGTCAATGGTGCCAACATCATGGCTTCCACTGATCTGTCGCTGGCTCCGGAAGCCGTGTCAGCGGCGAAATTGGAATGGCGGTAATTGCCAATGCACAAGCCCGATGCACTCAGGCAAGCTATCGACGATATATTTCGCCTGATCCGGTCCGGTCAACTCGAACAGGCGGAACAGAAGTGCAGTTCCGTACTCATCGAGTACCCGCAAGATGCCAATATTATCGGCCTGCACGGTGCAATATTACTCAAACTTGGACACGAGGATGATGCACAACAGGCTCTGCACAAGGCCATAGCACTGGAGCCGGGATTCGCGAAACCGCATGAGGACCTGGGCAGATTATTCCTGGCCAGGAAAGAGCCCGAACGGGCGGCCCGCCATTTTAAGCAGGCCATTCAGCTCGATGGCGGCCAGGCCTCCGCATACAGCGGTCTGGCCAATGCTTTGGCGCAACTGGGGAAACCGGTTGAAGCTAAAGCCGCCCATCAAGAATTCCTGCAACGGTCACCCGTCGCCAGCACCTTGCTCGAGGCAGACAAACTGCTGCGCGAAGGTGATGGAGCGGTCGCGGAGCAGTTGTGTAATGAGTTGCTGCGACGGGAACCGGATAATACCCAAATCCTGCGCATGCTGGCCCGTATTGCCAGCGATGGTGAAAGATCCGTTGTTGCCGAAAGACTGTTGCGTAGCATTATCAACCTGTCGCCCAATGAATATTTGTCACACATCGACCTGGGCCGGTTTCTTGTCGAACAAGGCCGCTTTCCGGAGGCTGTCGAGATATTCAAACACGCGGTTTCGCTGAATGACAAGGTCGCAGATAACTTTCGCTTGCTCGGGGACGCCCAGGCCGTGATTGGCAGGTCCGCCGATGCGCTTGCATCCTATCAGCTTGCACTGCATTTGCACCCCGGGGATCCGCACGCGCTGGCGGGACAGGGTCACATGCAGCGCATTGCCGGCAACAGGGTTGAGGCCATCGCCTCCTATGAAAAATGCACGGCGGTGCAACCGGAGTTCGGCGATGCCTGGTGGAGCCTGGCCAGCCTTAGGGGCTACCAATTGTCAGACGAACAGATACAAACGATTCACAGCCAGATTACGTCGGGCGATCTCAGTGTTGATTCCGAAATTGCCTGCGCTTTGCCCTGGCGAGGACCTCAGAGGCGCGTGGCAATTTCGATGTGGCCTGGCAGGACTACTGCCTGGGAAATTCCCTGAAGCGCGAGCGGATTAACTACGACCCGGTGCAAACAGAGGTGAAGCACGATGCCATCATCGAACGGCTCACCGGCGATTTCCTGGATCGCGGGATCCGGCGGCTTCGCGGCACGCGCCGATCTTCATCCTCGGCATGCCGCGCTCGGGTTCAACCTGCTCGAGCAGATTCTGGCGAGTCACAGCATGGTCGAAGGCACGGGGGAATTACCGTATATCGTTATGCTGTCGTCATCGCTGGGCCGGCAACGCCCGGATGGGCTGCGCTACCCGGAGGTGATGTCCGAGTTGACCGAAGAGCAACTCGAATCGCTCGGTAAGGCCTATATTTACCATTCGAGGGCGCATCGCGGGCTGGACCTGCCCTGTTTCACTGACAAAATGCCGGCCAACTTTTCACACGTCGGATTGATCAGCATGATTTTGCCCAATGCGAAGATTATCGATGCGCGCCGGCATCCGATGGGCACTTGTGTTGCGAACTACCGCCAGCTGTACGCGCAGGGGAAAAACCAGACATATGACCTGGTTGATTTTGCCGAATACTTCCTTGAATACATCAGAATCATGGATCATTGGCAGGAAGTCCTGCCGGGCCGGGTGCTAAGGGTGCAATACGAGGACGTCGTTGCAGACCTGGAGGGTCAGGCCCGGCGTATGCTTGATTATTGCCAATTGCCGTGGGAAGACGCATGCCTGGATTTCCACCGGAATGCCCGGCCTGTCAATACAGCGAGTGCCGAACAGGTAAGAGAGCCGATTTACACCGACGCAGTCGAATTCTGGAAGCATTACGAGTCGCAGCTCGAATCTATTCGGGAAATACTGGCGCCGGTAATGCCCCACTAGCTGTTTTGATGCCGTGAATCATCGCAATCCAAAGGGCATGGCGGATCATCTGTCCAACGATGGTATCTATCTTGATGTTCCGGAGAACCTACAGGTTTCTCACGACGAACTGATTATCAGCCTGAACGAATTTTTTGGCACTCTCGGGCGCGCCATTTTCATTTGATTATCAAGGGTCCGGTGCACCAGGGTCCTTTTCAATCGAAGCTTCGTGATCTTCTATGACTTGCCACAGAGGAGTGTCTACCCAAGTGTCATCGAGATAGAAGGCCTCGGGTAGTTCTTCTTTTGGGTCTATGATCAGATTGTAGATGGACGGATAAGCCATCTTCTGGATGGCATAGCTCTCTTCATCGAGTTCCTTGATAAGCATTTTCCAATTGCGCCATTTCACGCCAAAGAGTTCGTTGCCGATGTAAATGACGACGGATTCCCGTGCGGATTTCTCCGACTTACCCATCAGGAAACCAGATTGGTCAACACCGTCCAGTATCCTGTCTTGCGGGATCTCGTTTCCCGTGAAGTTGGCCAAGGTGACAAACACATCGACTGCGTGAACGATTTCGTTTGAGACTTTCCCGGCAGGGACTTTACCGGGATAGCGGATCAGGAAAGGAACACGTAATGAACCTTCATAGGGAGAAAACATGGTTCCACGCCAGGGTCCGGTGAATCCAAACGATCTTTTTATACCTTCTCGACCATTGTCCGATGTAAAGATAAATATCGTGTTTTCTTTTAGCCCCAGCTTATCGATCGTATCCAGGAGTTCACCTACATAGGCATCCGTCTGCGCCAAAACATCAGCAAAGCTTCCGTTTCCGGTTTTGCCCTTGTAATCGGGATGAGCGTCGACCGGCTCATGGGTTTGCGTATAGGGGAGATAGGCAAAAAATGGCTGCTTGGCCTTGGCCTTACGCTTGATGAAGTCGATCGCGTGATCGGTGATTTCAGGTGGTAAAGGACAGGAACCCTGCAAGCATCAGGAAAAGTACTTCGCCCCTGACCACCAATTTACAGTAGTCCTTTCTCACAATCCCCATTAAATGTATCCGGCCCCCCTATTTAAGAGTATCCGGTTCCTTTTTTAGCGCAATGGCTTTACCTGTAACACCCAATCAGCATGATCATTCGGACCGCCAGGGCCAATCTTGGCTTTTGCCCGAGACAGCAATTCTCCCGGCCGGTAGATTTCACCATTCTTGATGACCAACTCAATGTCGCGGGCTGTCGTGATGTCCGCCAGTGGGTTACCCCTGACAACAACAAGGTCTGCCAACTTGCCTGTCTCAATGGAACCCAGCCTGTCATCGACGCCCAGCGCCCTGGCGCCATTGATAGTAGCTGCCTTCAGAACATCGGAAGCAGGAATTCCCGCGAATACCATGGCCATGAGCTCCCGATGGTAGGCAAATCCGGGCAGCAGTGACGTGTAGACTGGTTCGTCCGTGCCGATGATCAAAAGATGGGCGCCGCCAGCCTCGTGAAGCTTGCGTAATTCGACCAATCGCTGATTGAATTCCGCAGGATCAGATTCTGGTGGTGGTGGGCCGCGTTTTTGTAGCAACTCCTGTGCATAGGGCGTGAAATATTGTGCTTCATCTGTCCACACCATGCCCGGTAGTTCCTCTCGCAGGTGGATGCCACCGTACATTTGCAGGTTGGCGTCAAAGAAGACCTTTTTGCCCAGCAGCAATTCGATGACCTCATCGAGTTCTGAACTGCGCGGGCCGCCATTGCCCAGGGTGATGTTATGCTCCAGCCGGTCGAGGCCCATTGCTATGGCTTCGCGTGGATCGACGTCATAGGTCCAGGCATAATTAGACAAATGTCCGGACGTGGTCATGCCTCGTTGATGCGCCTGATCGATTAGGATCCCGGCCTCAATGGGTGTTGCCTGCTTGATCTTTATACTGTTAACACCCCGGTCCGCCCAGTAATCGACCTCTGCACGCATCTCCGATTCCGTAATGTCGTTGGGCCAGGCAATACAGTCGTCATCAGCGGTCTCGACCTGGTACTCACATCGAAATCCTCCCATGTAAGGGCCGGATGCAAACAAGCGGGGACCGGCTTCTTTGCCACGGTCAATCAGGTCGCGCTGTTTCAGCACACGTTCCGGATAAAATTCGCCGGCGGTCCAGGTTGAGGTTACGCCATTGGCCAGAAAAACAATCCCGGTGTACTTGACCTCCTCCACCCTGCCCTGGTCTACCAGGTCGTAGTTGTAATGTGCGTGCAAATCGAACATGCCAGGTAAAACTGTCATCTCAGAGTCCAGCTCGTTGATGATGGCAATGCCGGACGATTCTATTGCCGATGCCGGGCCAACCATGGTGATTTTGCCATTCCGGATGACGATACCCGGATTCGGTTTTCGCTCGCCACTGACGCTATCGAACAACCAGCCTCCAACTATGACAAGCTCATTCTCAACCGGGCCGGACCATTGTGCGTCGACATCATGGGCGAATGTGCAAATGAGTGCGACTACACAGGCGACTTTCAGCTTAGTGATCGTTTCCATTCTTATTATGCTAACAGTATGTGCAAGGGCCGGTGTACCAAGTTTCATTCAATTGACGTTTGGTGATCTTCTAACAGCTGGTACAAGTGAAAATCTACCCAGTTGTGGGTAATGCAACTGTTTTTTACCCTGGCACTTTACCCCGACACCATTTATTCCACATCCATTGCTTTCTGGATAAGTAGCTTTTATTCTTCACATACGCCAGAGGCCTACAAGACGAGCGCAGGGGAACCGGCCGTGATCGGGAAAAAAGGCCTATGTGTGCCCGAAGGAGTCCAAGTGATCTTATGTCCCAAAACGGATATAGGCTGGTGCCTCAAAATCACGAGAGGATGAGAGGATGAGATCGAGAGACCGCAATCTTGGGATGGATCGCACCATCTCCCGCAGAGATCTTCTGCATGGGATGGGCGCACTGGCGGCCGGTGCGCTGTGTACGCAACACAATGCGTTGTTTGCACAGGAGCACACTGGAGCGGTCAGCTATCCACCGGCACTGACGGGGCTCCGCGGGAGCCACGTCGGTTCCTTCGAGGTCGCCCATCAGCTCACGCGCACGGGTCGGCGCGATTGGGGAACCATCCAGAGACCCGACTCCGAAACCTACGACCTCGTCGTCGTGGGGGGAGGTTTCAGCGGTCTGGCGGCGGCGCACTTCTTCTTGAAGGAGAAGCCCAAAGCTCGCATCCTGATTCTCGACAACCACGATGATTTCGGGGGACACGCAAGACGCAACGAATTTCAGGTCGGTGGTCGAACGCTCATCGGTTACGGGGGTAATCAGACCCTCGAAGAGCCATCGGGATACGCCGATGTGGTAAAGGGCCTCTTGCGAGATCTCGGTGTCGACATCAAGCGCTTCGATACCGCCTACGATCAGGAGTTCTACAAGCGAAACGGGCTGGGGCCTGGAATCCATTTTAATCGCGAAAACTGGGGCGTCGACCGGATCGTTCCCTTCGACCTGGGACCCTTGAGCTACCTCCCCCTGGCCCCGTCTGCACTCTCACCAAGAGAAGCGGTGGCGCAGATGCCGATCTCAGAGCCTGCCAGGCACGAATTTATGCGCCTGCTCTCCACCCATCAGGATCAGATACCTGAAATCCCGACCAATGCCAAAGCGGAGTATCTCTACACCCTCAGTTATCGGGACTTCCTGATCAAGCATCTGAACATTCGCGAGCCCGAAGTCTTCGCCGTCCTGCAGGATCTCACGTCTGACTCCGGTGTGGGCATCGAGGCCACCCCGGCATTTGACGCCATCGACTACGCGGGCCTGCCGGGCTGGGATGCCGCAGGGCTGCCTGATTCCTGGGAATCAGAGCCTTACATCCACCACTTTCCCGACGGCAACGCTTCGATCGCTCGTCTACTGGTGCGCGGGATGATTCCGGCGGTCGCGCCCGGGACGACGATGGAGGACGTGGTGACGGCTCGCTTCGACTACTCAAAACTCGACCGTGCAGACTCCCCCGTTCGGCTGCGCCTGGAGAGTACCGTCGTAGCTGTGGAGCACGACGGAGACCCCGGGTCGGCAAAGCATGTCCTCGTTACCTACGTGCGCGGTGGCAGCGCGTATCGCGTAAACACTCGCTCCTGTGTACTCGCCTGCGACAACGCGATGATTCCGTACCTGTGTCCCGAGCTACCCGGCCCCCAGCGCGAGGCCCTGGCCTTTCAGGTCAAGACGCCGATGCTGTACACGACGGTGGCCTTGCGTAGCTGGCAGGCGTGGAAGAAGTTGGGGATCGGCGCTGTAGTTGCACCCGGGAGCTACCATATCAATGCGATGCTCGACTTCCCCGTCAGCCTCGGAGGCTATTCGTTCGCCAAGGATCCCGATGACCCGATCGCCGTCCACATGGAGCGCTTCCCCGCATCGATCCAATCAAGGGCTGACCTTGCGCGAACAGAATCGAATCGGGCGCCGCGAAATGCTTGCTACTTCCTTCGAGACCATTGAGCGCAACATTCGCAGTCAGCTCGGCGGCATGCTCGCCGGCGGCGGCTTTGACCCGGCCCGGGACATAGAAGGCATTACGGTCAACCGCTGGCCCCACGGCTACTCGTACACCTGGTACAACCCGCTCTTTGACCCCGTCTATGAGGATGACGATGACGAGCGCTATCCCCATATGCGCGCCCGCAAGCGTTTCGGCCGCATCGCGATCGCGAACGCCGACGCAGGCGCGAACGCCATGTTCGAAACGGCAGTCGAACAGGGCCACCGCGCAGTCACCGAATTGATGTGAGAGTGGTCGATACCCGGGCCCTGGATTGGAGCTTTGCTTTTTCTGTCATGCCTACCCTTTAATATCCGGTCATATCATTCCTTCGCGGACGCAGGAGTTGATACAGACTATCAATGGGCAAACAAGCCGATGCGCAGGTTAGTTTGGCGGGATTATAAGGTGCTCTCTTTGAAGGCGGGCCGGACTTCCGATTCTGGCTTCCATTGTTCGCCGTACAGGGACTTATAAACCTGGGTAGATTCTGTAGATCCCTTCACAGTACCGCCTCGCCAAAGATCATATTCAGCATTGGAATAGGTATCGAAGAATTGGGTTAATCTTCTATCCAAATCTGAAACGGCTTCTGCATGCTCGGGGTTTCCGTATAGGTTGTTTTCTTGCTCGGGGTCTTTCTGTATATCGTAGAGTTCGTGCTGACCCGTACCTTTCATCCGTTTCCAATATGAATACTGATTGGTTCGAATTACCCGGGTTGCCTCTTGATCCATATACACTGCATCGCCCCATGAGGTGAGTTCGTTCCCTTTTAGGTGTTCGGCAAAACTCCGGCCAGGGGAATTGGGTATTTCCACATTAACTCCGGCCATATCCAGGATGGTCGGCATGAGGTCGTATTGCCCAATCAACAAATCACTTACCTGGCCTTTCTCAATGACGCCCGGATAGTGGGCGATCAACGGTATGTTCATCGCGGTATCGTACAAGCTCGCCGGAAATGAAAAGTCAGTATGTCCCCCACAAACCATGTTGGCCGAAAAAATTGCCCTGATCGCTGGTGTATATCACTAAAGTGTTCTCTGCGAGGCCATTGTCTCTTAGTGCTTCCAACAAACGACCCACACCATCGTCTACCATTGTGTTCTGTGACGCCACATTAGCCATCGTTTTCGGGTCGTTATGCATTCGAGCCAAATTCAAATACCACTCTTCCGGGTCGGGCACCATTGCCTCTTCGAGTACCGTCTCGTTAACCCTGTTCCTGGGAAACGAGGGGAACTCTTTGTCCACATAATCCGCATAGTGCCGGTTTTTGGCGGCGCCGAGGTTTGTCGGCGGGTTCATGTAAGGCCCGTTGTAGGTAACCATTAGGAAAAAGGGCTTTTGATGATCGTAGCTTTGCAGGTATTCGACGGCTTTATCTGAAAAGAAATCGACGCTGTGCTGGCCCTCTAATTTGTACTTCCTGGAGTTGTCATTGATTTCATTATTCCAAAAATCGATGGTATGGCCTAAATTGAATGTCACCCAATAATCGAACCACTCGTCCGGCGGCCGTGGCTGACCCAGGTGCCATTTGCCGATTAGTGAGGTCTGGTACCCGCGATTCTTGAGTGTGTACGGTAGCGTTCGATACTCTCGGATAGCGTTCCAGTCACTGGGCCAATCCTCCATCTCTTCATCGTCGAGCCAATCTTGGACCCCATGTTGAGATGGCAGAAGCCCCGTCAGCAATGTGGCACGTGTAGGTGAACACATGCCGTGTACGGCGAAAGCGTGGGTAAAACGCAGGCCTTCATTGGCAAGACGATCAATATTGGGCGTCTTGACATCCGGGTTCCCATAAGTGCCCAAAATCGAGGCTGGTTGATTGTCGGCCACTATAAATAGAATATTTGGCGGGGTATCTTTTGCTTCTACGGGTATCGCAGTAAGAAGAAGCAATGATAAATAAAAACATATCTTCTTATGAGTGGCGAAATCAGAAATTGTCGCCAATACAGATTCCTTCATGATCATTTCCCTGCTTGTGATGTTCTTCGTAAGCCCCTGCCCATTCTCGTGGTGTGGGCCGCACTGAGTCAATGTATATCGGAAACCTGAGCTGCGTGTTCGCAATGTCCGATAAGCGCGCTGGCCCCTTTATTCTGGCGGATATTGAATGCCAATGTGATTTGCAGAGCGTTTGAAGTAGACTCCATTCCGAAAAAGCGTTGATGGAGATCACAATGTCCGAGTACATTCGAAGCGCGAGAATGGCTGCCGTCCTGTTAGTCCTGATTGCCTCAGTGCCACCGGCCCTGGCTGCGACCTGGGAGTGAGCGCAAGCCCAATGTTGTCCTGGTCTTGATGGATAATTTTGGTTTTGGGGAACCTGGCGTCTATGGTGGCGGCGAAATTCGCGGGGCCCCTACGCCAAATATCGATAGCATCGCGCATGAAGGCTTCCAACTGACCAACTATAACGTGGACGCGGAGTGCACACCGTCACGCGCAGCGTTGATGACCGGCCGCTACGCAATACGCACACGGCTACGCAGAGATGCTCCACCGCAAGATCCATGGGTACGGGCTAAATTTGCGGAGCACACGCTGGCTGAATTGCTATCGGATGCCGGTTACGCGACGGGGATTATTCGGCAAATGGCATTTGGGAGACACCCCAGGCCGCTTTCCTACCGATCAGGGCTTCGATGAATGGTGGGGAATCCCCAGGTCATCGGACAGGTCTTTCTGGCCGGACAGTGCCTCGTATCAAAAAGATGCGGGAGCCAGGTTTATGCATGTCATGTCCGCCAAACGTGGTGAGAAGCCCAAAGAGCTGGAAGTCTTTGGTCGACAGAAGCGTGCGACGATGGATCGAGAGATTACCGATCACGCACTCGACTTCATCCAACGCAAAGCTAACAAAGACAAACCATTCTTTGTTTTCATTCCTTATACGCAGACACATACGCCTCATGATCCCCATCCCGACGCCAAGGGTAAAACTGGAAACGGTGATTTCGCCGACATCCTCGCACAGACGGATACCTATATCGGTGAACTCCTGAATGCAATCGAGGAGTTGGGGATCAAGGACGACACCATTTTCATTTTTACCTCTGACAATGGGGGCTATGGGGGCGTCGGCAGAGAAGGATTCAACGGCCCCTGGCGAGGTAGCCTCTTTACCAGTTACGAGGGTTCCTTTCGCGTTCCCTTTTTGATCCGCTGGCCCGGCAAAATACCGCCGAGACAAAAATCCAATGAAATTGTCCATGCAATGGATGTGTACGCCACATTGGCGGCTATGCTGGGTCTTGATATCCCGAGCGATCGCGTCATGGATAGTGCTGACCATTCCGACTTCCTCATGGGCAAATCGCAGAAATCCGCTCGAGAGTCGATCGTGTTCTACATTGGCAACGAAATCGTCGCGGTGAAATGGCGGAACTGGAAAATGCTGTTCAAGGAGATAGAGAGAATCGGTGAGCCTGCCGTCACAAATCTCGACCCCGCGATCTACAACCTACTGAAAGACCCGCAAGAGCAAGAGCGTCTTCGCCACTACATCGAGGACACGTGGGTAGAGGTACCCTTGTACAGGGTGCTGGAAGAGCACGAGGCGTCGATCGCGAAAGATCCGGGTATACCGGATCATTGAATCAATGGGTTTGAGATGTTGATTTGCACCGAAATTTGAGCCAAAAACGGCATATGTTTGCATCTGAGATTGCCCCGGCTAAAGCAGGCTAACAGTTTGTCAGCGTTGCTTGGAGCTGTACCAGACCTGGTCAATTCTAATATGCAAAAGTATGGTCAATATTGAATGCAAATCAACAGCCTTGACCCAGCGAAACCGCGCACGGGGTCCATGGGGGCTGTCGATGTAAACACCGTCCAGAAACAGCATGTGGAAGTGGATATTTGCATTAAGGGCGCCCCCAAAGCGCTGAATCAGGGTCACTGCGCCGGTTTGTGCGGTGGTTCTTGTGTAGCCAGCCTTGCGGATCAGGTGCGTGGCAATGGCGCGATAAACAATGCCCAGTGCCTTGCCCATGACGGCATGGTTCACTGGCAAACAAAAAGCGCAGCGGGAACGGAAAGCTGAGGACCCATTGGCGCATGGGCTGATGCGGCAGGATGTCATCCACCAGCAGGGTGGCGCTGTCGGCCATTCTTCGCGCCCCGCAGCTGGGGCAAAAGGCGCGGCGTTTACAACTATACGCCACCAGCTTCTCATCATGGCAAGTCTCACAGCGGGACTACCAGCTGAGGCGATCGCAGGTCCTACGTGAGGCCCGCATTCCTGAGCGGCAATTCACGTACCCGCTTGCCAGACGCCGCGAAATACGCGTTGACGATGGCGGGTGCGACGGGCGGTACGCCCGGCTCGCCGACACCGCCCGGAGGTGCATCAGACTCCATAATATGGGTGTGAATCGTGGCTGGTACCTCGCTCATTCGAACCATCGGATAGGTATCGAAATTACCTTCCACTACAGCGCCATTTCTTGTCGTGAGTTCGCCGTGCAAAGCGAGGCTCATGCCGAAGATCCCGGCCCCTTCCAGTTGAGCGTGAACCCGGTCCGGGTTGATGACGGTGCCTGCGTCAATCGCGATCCAGAGTTCATGCACGATCAGTTTGCCCCGCTCGTCTACGCTAACCTCTGCAACCGCAGCAACATAGGAGAGGAACGAGCGATGTACAGCGATCCCGAGCCCGTGACCCTCCGGTAGCGCGCGTCCCCACCCCGCCATGCCGGCGACTTGTTGGGCGACGGCACTCAGGCGTCCTGTATCAACAGGATGTTTGGCAAGATCATGTCCGTAGTTCGAGTACTTGGCGTCGTCATCCGCCGGATCGATCTTGCGGGCTGGCCCGATCATCTCGAGAAGATGCTCTTTCGAGTCCTGTCCTTTTGCGTGCGCCAGCTCATCGACGAAGCTACAGGCACCGAAAGCGTGAAACACGTTGCACACTGATCGTAACCAGCCAATACGGAGATACGCTTTCGCATCACAGGTTTCGATTCGCATATTGGGCACATTCCACGGAGCATCGAGCAGGCCAAGATCGAGCTCGAAACCGCTCGGGCCGGTCACGCCCGGCGCGAAGGTCGAGGCAATCGATGGAAAACTGCTGCGCTGTAACCAGCTCTGAGTAGTGCCATGTTCGTCTATGCCCGCGCGATAATACTGGGCGCTAACGGAATGAAAATAGCCGTGCCGGATATCGTCTTCACGTGACCAGGCAACCATGACCGGCCGACCTGTCTCACGAGCGAGCCAGGCCGCTTCGGCAATGAAGTCAGGTTTCGACTTGCGCCCGAATCCGCCGCCGAGCAACGTGACGTTCATGGTCACCTGCTCTTTGTCGATTCCCAGCGTAGTGGCAACAGTGTCACGCGCTGTCTGTGGGTCCTGCGTACTTGCCCATACCTCGCAACTACCGTCGTCATTGACTATCGCCGTCGCAGCAGGTGGCTCCATCGGCGCCTGCGCGAGATACGGTGTGTAGTAAACTGCCTCATGCTGGCTATGTGTTTCGACATCAGCGTCGCCGCGAGTAAGAGCCGTCGTACCCGGCGCAGACGCCGATGCAACCAGGTCTTCCTTGTACGCCTTACTCTCGTGCTCCGCATTTGCGCCACGGTCCCACTGGATCTCGAGCACCTTGCGACCCTCGATTGCAGACCAGGTATTGCTGGCCAGTACGGCGATACCGCCTTGAATATTGTAAAGTGGCGGTGAGGTGGGCTCGGGCAACCTGATGACGTCCACGACTCCCGCAACCGCTCGTGCAGCCGCATCGTCAAACGATGTCACGGTACCGCCGAACGCGGGGCAGCGCTCGATTGACGCATACAGCATGTTCGGCAACACGGTGTCAGTGCCGTACATGGCGCGACCCGTCGTGAAAGCCAGCCCGTCAATCGTATCCATCGGCTTGCCGATGTAGCGGTAGTCCTGGCGAGCTTTGAAGGTAGCGCTTTCTGGTTGCGGCATGCCAGTAGCCGTCTCGACGAGTTCGCCATAGCCGGCCGACTTACCACTGCCCTCGTGATGTACGGCGTGCTCACGTGCCACACATTCATCCGCCGGAACGGCCCACATTACAGCGGCTGCCGCGATCATCATGTCGCGCGCAGTTGCACCCGCGTTTCTCAGCAAGTCGAAATGATTACGAATGCTAGTGGAGCCATCGGTATTCTGGTCCCCATATTTCTCGTGACCGATAGCCTGGATGACCTCGATCTTGTCCCAGTCGGCCTCCAGCTCGTCAGCAATAATCTGCGGCAATGAAGTGCGAATGCCCTGGCCCATCTCGGAACGGTGGCAATAGATCTCGACGATGCCGTCGTTGCGAATATTGACGTAGACGTTCGGCGCTACTGACGCGGTTGCCTTCGCGGCCGGACCTACAGCTATTTCGTCCGGCTGGCAGGCACTGGCAAAAGTCAAAGTGAATACGAGGCCTCCACCGGCCTGGCCCGTACGCTTCATGAATTCCCTGCGGCTGATTTTCCGGAGTTCGCTCATGACTTATCCCCCGCAGCACGGTGTATCGCCTTACGAATTCTCGTGTAGGTACCGCAGCGACAGATGTTGCCGTTCATTGCCTCGTCGATATCGGCATCGGTGGGATTAGGGATGCGCTCGAGAAGTGCTACCGCGCTCATTATCTGGCCAGACTGACAGTAGCCGCATTGAGCGACGTTCAGCTCCCGCCACGCGACCTGGACTGGGTGATTGCCGTCCTCGGTCAAGCCCTCGATCGTCGTAACTTTGGCACCTTCGGCCACCGATACCGGAACTACGCAGGACCGCGTCGGTTGCCCGTTGATGTGGACGGTACAGGTTCCACAAAGCGCTTTTCCGCAACCGTACTTGGTGCCGGTCAACCCTGCGATATCACGGATTGCCCACAAGAGCGGCATGGCAGGATTCGCATCCAGACTCACGCTCTCGCCGTTAAGTTCGAATTCGATAGCCATCGCGACAACCTGCTGGTAGTTGGTGGACTCTGGATAATAGCGCAGTCAATGTCCCTATGGTCGAGCTTCTTCCGGGGCAAAACCTTTGTTCGTTCTTTAGATTTTCTCCTTCAAGAACGCCCGACGAAGTATTTTCTGGTTTTTATTGCTTCGCGGGTGATAGCGATCCCAGATTACTTTCATGGCCATGAGGGCAAGGGGAACGTGCAGCAAAAAGATAGTCAACGTGATCAGCGCCTCACCCGTATTCCAGTTCACCGAGCCATCGGGAGAAATCTCGCCGGTTCCAATTTGATAAGGGATCACGTAGTACTTCAACAACAACAAAGGCATCGAGACGCCATAAACAATCAAACCCAATGGCGCCAACAAGGTTATTCTTAATTTAGCCAGGTCAATATCGGTTGGCGGTGGCCGATGCAAGCGAAGGCGATAGATATTTTCTTCACGACTGACCGTGCCGAGTGCCGAAACAACAAGAATGACAACTATGCTCACGACGGTGCCGATAACTGGCGGGTAGTATTCCGGCATGTGATAAATGCCGAGATAATCAATGGTTGCCGGTATCACATTCATGAAGAAGCCCGAGAACATACCCCAGAAGGCTGCATCTTTTGTGATGCGTTTGCTCCAGATGCTCATCAGGCCTACCGGCCCCCAACTGGACGCGTAAACTGTTCCGATGAACAGCATGAACCAGAAAATGTTGGGCGGAAAAAAGTAACAACAGACCAGGACGATCAAACTTGTCATCAGCATGATCTTGCGGGTTGCATTCACGGTAATTGCCACGGGCTTACGGCCTATATCGTTGCCGATGCTGAACCCTACCAGTGAAAGAAATGTAGACGCTGACGACAAGGCGGCAGCCACTATACCTGCCAACAAAAGAGCGCCTAGTAATTCGGGCACCAAGTTTCTAGCAGCCCATATCACGACAGTTTCGGACGGAGTGATATCCGGATTCGCCAAATTCATCAGCCCGCCAATGCCATAGATCAGCATTTGCAAAACAATCACGCAGAAACAGGCCAGAATGGCAGCACGCAGCACGACATGTTCGTCACGCGCCATTAAATGACGGCTGGCCTGCCAGGGGCCGACCGCGTAAACAAAGGCCCAGGCAATGTCGATAACTACCGCCCAAATCACGTAATCCAGTGGTGTTGCCCAGCTGGTGCCTTCACCGATAATTCCGGTCCAGGAGGCAATGCCCTCCTTGCTTTCCAGCCGGGCCAGATCTGTGATCGCTGTGCTGATACCACCAAAACCATCGACGATATACACAACAAAAACGACCGTTGCCGTCATGAACAACAGGAACATCAATGTATCGGTGATAATCACACCCTTGGACCCGGAATACATCGTGAAAAGCGTGTAGCTGGACCAGGCGATGATCAGGCTTGCGAAAAAAGACAAATCCGTGATATCGGACAGCAAGATAGCTGCGCCCTGAGTCACGATCAGCAGGTAGCCGCCCAGGCCGAGAATGATGGTGAACCCGGCAAACTGTTGCAAACGGCGGCTGTGAAAGCGGCGTCCAAAAAAGTCTGCCACCGTAGGTGCACGGCTGCGCCGCAAATAGACGCCAAAAAATAGTGCGCCAAGCATGTAGCCGGTTACGGCAATACCAGGGAAGAGTAAGTAGGCACCAAACTGGCCATCGTAAGTGAAACCCGCTTCACCCATAAATATGGATGTACTCATAACACTGGCAACCAGTGTTCCCAGAATCAAAAGCGTCGGCGCTCGCCGTCCCGCGACAAAATAGTCATCCAGCTTTTTTATGCCGCGCCCGGCATAACTGCCAATCACAACGTAAATCAAAATACTGACGCCGATTGTTATCGTTAATGTGTCCATGGTTCCTGCCAGGTCGCCGCTTGTTAGGCCACAATTGCCCCCCAGTCTATAGAATCGCAGACAGTTCGTGGATGTATACTTTCGGCGGCGATCTCAGTCGGTCGATACAAGGGGAAAACCGGGGTCGAACCGCATACCGGAGACAGAGGAAGTGCAGGCCGGGTATTTGCAATCAAAATTAGCCCGTCAGATGACCAGAAACTTAGCGCCTGTCACCATCGGGTGGCGGTCAGACGGGGCAGTCGTCGATACAAATGGGCACCGGAATTGGATCAAATTTCAGTGCAAATTAACACCTAGAAGCTTACGGAGCGGAGGAAGGATTCGAGACTACGCTTTGCCGACACTTGATTATCCCAAAGTTCATAGGATTCCGGTCGTGCACCGGACGTGCGCAGTCGCAGAGCGGAGGCCTGGGCAATCAATCGAGTATGCAGTGGCTGCGACACCTGTTGGTAGCTGGGAGTATTGCTTGTTTCGCCACCGCCCTGCTGCAGGTACTCCAGAATCGAATCATGCCATTCCAGAGCGAGGAAACTAATCAATGCCATTAAACGGTCTTGCGGCTCAGCCACGAGATCTTCGTAACGCAATTGGTGTAGTGGACTGCCAACCTGGTCCATGGATGGTACCGCCACCTGCATAACAGCATTGTAGTACTGCACCTTCTCCCGCAAAGGGAGAAAGTGTTACCCATGTCTCCGGAAGGATGTGTTACCTAAGTGTCGGGTAGGTCAACCCTGTTTACTTACCCTTTGACCTTAACGTCATGTTCCTTATCAGGCGTTGCTAATACGCAGCTTGTTTTTCCTGCATACCTGAGTACTGCTTCCCTGTATCCTAAGGGGCGAGTGCAACCTCCAGGCACGACGACTCTGTTTCATCCAGCGGCCTGAGTCTCGGAGCCATTCGAAAGGAAATGACCATGAAGCCGGCTGACCGCACCCTCGGAATGGATCGATCAATCTCGCGAAGAGATCTCCTGCTCGGAATGGGCGCCTTTACGGCCAGCGCCTTCATACCCGGCCGGGCGTTTGCAGACGAGATGCTTCGGATCGAACGCGCGGATGGACCTTTCTACCCGCCCGGCCTCACGGGGTTACGCGGCAGTCACATCGGTTCATTCGAGGTCGCCCATCAACTCGCGCGGGAAGGCCGGCGCGATTGGGGTTCTGTGAAGGAGCCCGATGCATATCTCTACGACCTTGTAGTCGTCGGTGGCGGCGCCAGCGGACTCTCGGCCGCGTATTTCTATCGCCAGGAGCATCCTGGCGCCCGAATCCTGATCATTGACAACCACGACGATTTTGGAGGCCACGCCAAACGCAATGAGCTGCGGGCTGCGGGCCGCACCCTCCTCACTCACGGAGGAAGCGAAATTCTCCAAGAACCGGACAACTACAGCGATGTCGCCAAAGGCCTTTTCCATGACCTTGGTATTAAACCGAAGCGCTTAGGTGCTGCCTTCGACGTCGACTTCTATAAAAGGAATGGGCTGACGGCCGGCCTGTATTTCGATCGTGAAACCTTCGGCGTCGATCGTACTCTCGCTTTCCGCTTGTGAACAGTCTTCATTATCGGGGGTGGATCCCCGTTGCGGAGTCACAGCTCTCACAGGAAGAAGCGGTTTGGCAAATGCCAATCTCGGATGCCGCCAAGCGCGAGATGATGCGACTGCTGACCACACGTAAAGACGCGATCCTGCTCATTCGTACTCGGAGGAAGACGACTATCTGTACAGCATCAGCTATCGGGAATTTCTCAGCCGACACCTGAACATTCGAGAACCGGAGATCTACGCGATCTTCGAAAATCTGATGTCGGACTGGTGCGTGGGAATCGAAGCTGTTCCGGCCATCGAGGCGTTCTACTGGGGCCTGCCAGGAATCAATGCCACCAGTCGCGGCGGCGATAGTGACCGGCTGGGTCGCTGGTTCGAGTCTGGCTCCCAAGCCTCCCCACCTATCACTTTCCTGATGGCAATGCCTCGGTGGCTCGCATGCTTGTACGTAGCATGATTCCCGATGTAGCTCCGGGAACCACAATAGAAGACCTGGTGTTGACTCCCTTTGATTATTCGAAACTCGATCGAGCGGACTCGAACGTTCGCATCCGCCTCCAGAGTACAGCCGTTCGTGTAGAACACGATGGCACCCCTCGGTCGTCGAGCCGCGTGGGAGTCACCTATGTGCGCGGGGGGCAGGCGAACCGTGTATGGGCCCGAAGTTGCATCCTCGCTTGCTACAACCAGATAATTCCGCACCTATGCCCCGAGCTGCCCGATCCCCAGCGAGAAGCCCTCAAGACGATGGTGAAGTCGCCCATTCTTTATTCCAATGTCGCCCTGCGAAACTGGCAGCCGTGGAAGAAGTTGGGAGTCGGCGCCTTGTTGAATCCGGGGAGCTATCACGTAGTGGCCCATCTCGACTACCCGGTAGACTTCGGGGGCTACCGCTACCCCAGAGACCCGACGAACCCGCCGTCGTTCACCTGGTACGTTTTCCTCATCGATCGAATGCCGGATTGACGCCCAGCGAACAAAAGCGAGCCGGACGCCACGAATTGTTCGCCACGCCGTACGAAACCATCGAGCGCAACATTCGCCGCCAGCTAGCCGGCAGCCTGTCAGGGGGAGGTTTCGATCCAGCTCGAGACATCGAGGCCATCACAGTCAACCGCTGGGCACATGCTTACGTGAATTCGGCCAATCCACTCTATGACGAAATTTACGAAGACGATGAGGACGAGCGTTATCCCTTTGTCCGCGGTCGCAAGCCATTCGGCCGAATCGCCATCGCAAACTCCGATGCGGGGTCGAGCTCGTTGATCAACGTCGCCATCGACCAGGCGCACCGCGCGGTCAACGAACTGGCATGACACCGCCGACCCAAGACTCGTCGTGATCGAGGCATAAGGTGTCGATGGCATGCATCATGCACATACCCGGCAGGGAAACGCAGCGAAAATCAACAGCGGGAAGGGTGAAGGAGAATGGAATGCGTCCGCATGGAGAGAAAGAGCGTTTTTCGCCCTTTGTTCGGTCGATTGCAGCCTTGCTTTGCCTGCTGGTTACCCAAAACGATTCTTCCCCCTTCGCGGATGAAACCTCTATGAATGCGATTGAGCTCTTGATGGCATTTTCAGGTGACAGCGCGAAGCAGTATGAGCCGTTCTTCCGATTCTCGGAGGAAACCAGAACCGTCGGTGTCGAGATCCACGCCGTCGGAACGGAGAGCACGACAGCGCGGTATTCCGGTCGGGAGGAGGCCTGGAAAGAGGTCAATAACATCCTGCGAATTACGACTGCGGACGGATTCGAGGGTATATCCGGTGTGGATTCTTATTATCAAGGACAGTTCAGCGATGAGCATTTACTGGAATTACAGGACGCCGCCGCGGAGCTCATCGCTCTGAAGTCACTGGATCCGGTCGAAGTCGGGACGATGCTCGAGCGAATGCGACCCGACTTAAGCGATGCGGTTCGCTCGAACATCGATATCGCACTATGGGACCTCGCGGCGCGCAAGGCAGATCGTCCTCTTTACGAATTGCTGGGAGCGAAGCGCGATTCGATGGAGCCCTACGCGAGCCTCCCTTTCTACGATTCGCTTCCTGAGTACGTCGAAGCGGTCTACCAGTACGCGAAGCTCGGTTACAAAACTTTCAAATTCCATGTCTGGGGCCAGATCGAAGAGGACATACGTCTCGTGCATCTGGTCCAGCAGACGTTTGCAGACTCCCCCTACAGCTTCATGCTCGATCTCGAGGGAGTATACGGTTTTGAGGACGCCCTGAGCTTGGGTGAGGAAATGGATGAGCGGCTGTTTGACTGGCTCGAGGCACCCATTGACGACGAGCTTCTTGAACAATATGGGAAACTCAGGAGCAGGCTCACGGTAGCGATCATTCCCGCCGGCTACAACATCTATTCTCCTGAGTTCATCAGGCAGGGGATCGAAACCGGTTCCTGGGATGCGGGCAGGTTCGATGCCACGGTGGTCGGTGGAATCTCGAAGGCGCTCGATCTCCTGATGATCGCCAACGATGCTGGACTGTCGATCGAGATCCAAAGTTGGGGTCACTCACTGGCCCAGGCTGCCAACCTCCACCTGATGTTGGCCAATGAGCGGACCCGGTACTTCGAAGCTCCGATGCCCAGGGAGGCCTATGAATTCGGCATGAAAAATGGCATCTTGCTCAACCCGGGGCGAGTGCTTGCACCACAGGGTTCCGGACTGGGCATCGAAGTAGATTGGGATCGCCTGACCGAGGCAGATTTCTATATCTACTCGAAGTAGAATGCTCTCCGCGGCCGGGTGCTTTCAGTTCCCAGACCAGGCGTCAATCTCACCCGGTTTCATGGGGTGTTTGCACCTAACAGAAAGCATCGAGGGTTGATCACTCCCGTGAAACGAGGCAAAGGTAAAAAAGACAAAGCACCGTTCCCTCCTTGTTCCCTATCTGGGCGGAAGTGCAGTAATCCTACAATGCTCTAGAATCACAGCTTGTATTTAATACACATTCTTTTTCCTATTAATCAAGGTAGGAGTTATGTCCACGCAGACAGATGTCATTATTATCGGTGCTGGTTCTGCTGGTTTATCAGCCGCCAAAGAACTTACTAAACAGGGAATTTCATTTATCGTGGTAGAAGCCTCTCATCGTATTGGTGGTCGTGCTTACAGCGAAGAAATAGCCCCTGATGTTTGGTTTGATTTGGGTTGTGCTTACTTAGACGCTGGACCTGATGCTAAAACCCATATTGATGAAAGCAACCCCTTTATAGATTTTGCAAAAAATCAGGGTGCAGTTATCGAGGAATATCGTTACGACGCACATTACATTTTTAACGGTAGGCCGCTAGATGATAACGAGATGAAAGCACGGGAGGAGTATTACAAAGAATGTGAAGAAGCTATACGAAGCTCTGTTGATGGTGGTGGTGACTGCGCTATCAGTGAAATCATTGATCTCGATAATCCCTACGCAACACCGTACATTGACATGATGGCTGTAACAGCACCTAAAGATCTTGATGAGGCATCGGCAGCTGATTTTTTCCATGGGGTTGAAGAGTTTATAAGTTTTAACACTCTGCGCGGCTATGGAAATTTAGTCGCACAGTGGGGCAGCGACGTTAAGGTTTCATTGAATACCAAAGTGGAAAGTGTTGATTGGTCGGGAAAAGATGTCCTTGTAAAAACCGTTAAAGGATCAATACGAGCTCGTTGTCTTATAAGCACCGTGTCCAATGGAATATTGGCTGCACAACATATTTACTTTAAGCCACGATTACCTGATTGGAAATTGGAAGCCATTCAAGGGGTGCCCATGGGTGCCGAAAACAAAATCGGGGTGCATTTTACTAAAGATGTTTTTGACCCCGGGGCTAGCGGGTATTATCAGTCTTGGTCCAGTGAAGCACAGGGGGCTTACATCGATGTAAACCTCTTGTCTACAAATGTCGTATCGGTCTTTTATGGGTGGGCGTTTTAGTATCTGGATGGAGAAGCAAGGCCAGCAAGCAGCTCATGAGTTTGCCGTAGATCGCATTGCAGATATATTTGGTAATGATATTAGGCAGTCGGTCGGTCGTTCCATTGTTACCGCCTGGGTCACAGACCCTTGGACATTGGGCTCCTATGCCAGTGCTTCACCCAGTCAATTTCACCAACGTGCATCATTACCGCTTGCCATTGACAACAAATTGTTTTTTGCCGGCGAGGCAACTGCTCGTGCTAATGGTACTTGCCATGGTGCTTATTGGTCAGGGGTTCGTGCTGCTCGTGAAGTAGCAGAGGTATTAAATTAAATTTTCGGGGAGTGAGGTCTCCGAGGGAGTCATGTGGCCGTTCTTCGTTGTATTCCCGTATCCAGTTTTCGGTGATTTCACTGACCTCAGTCAACGGCCTGAACACTTTCATTCTGGATTCACTCCGTTGTGAGCTTTCAATAGCTTATCCGTCTGCTCCGCGATACTTGAAGCAGCTTTTTTCACGAACTCAACGCCACCCTGGTGCGCCGGCATCCATTAATTCAGCTTCCAGTCGAGCAAGATCACTGCTTAAGAGGGCATCCAACTCGGCTGACAGCTTTGCGAAGTCCGTCTTCGCATGTTCGAAATCGGACCTTTGCGTACTCGTGGCTGCCTGGGTCGTATGCCAGCTGTTTGCTGCATTGTAAGCGCGTGAGCTAATGGAGGGTGATGATGACTCATTCAGTTGTGCTCGAACCGGATCCCCGGACAGGCGGGTTTTCAGCCGGGTGAGTTCGACACCCAGGCGATCCAAACGCAGGAATAATTCAGCTTCCTCCTGTGGCGCTGCCACGGCTGCGGCTTTCATTTTACGGAGCAGATCCCGGGTCTGATTCAGCACTTCGCCTTTTTTCAGAATTTCACGTATCAGCTCAGCGGTTTCGTGCTGAAAGCGGGCAATTTCAGCATAGTCACTGCCGGGACGTGCTGCATGCACGGGTTTTACGTTGAGCTTTTGCGCTTCACCGAGTGCTCTGACCTGGTCGCCGGCCAAGGCGATCAAGCGCGCTGAATACACGCCGGGTGCAACCAGGGGTCCCTGAGGCGCATCATTCCACGGTGGTCTGAATTCCGGCGGGTCCAGGTCAATGAGGTTCGGTGCGGCAAAACGCAAATCCCAGGAAACACGGTTCGTGCCTGTCTTGTTGCTTGCTTCGATCCAGCGAACCGGCTCGCCCATTTCATCGCTGACGAGGATCATGATTCGTGGCTCGGTTTCCAGGGATTCCGCGGTCAAACGATCCCAGCCCGGGAACGGAATGTTCTGCTTGTCATCACGAGACAAGGATTCGTTGTCGCGGCGAATTTCCTTTTGGGTTTGAAATGGTTTGTCAAGGTAATAAGTAAGGAGAGCGCCGAAGTCCGGATTCGCGGCTGAATAACTGTCACTTCCCAGAGTGGGCATGCCGGCCGCTTGCAGCGGCACTGATGGAACGTACCACCAGGCATCTCTAACGGGAAATAGTGCCGCACCATCACCAAATCCTTCTTTCGCCATGCTTCGCAGCGCGGAATAGTCATCCAGTATGTAAATGCCACGGCCAAACGTTGCACCGACAAGGTCATCGTCACGGCGCTGCAGTTTAATGTCTCGAAATGCAATGGTCGGAGCACCCGATAATTTGTGCCAGTTTTCTCCCCCATTGAGGGTGAAATAGAGACCAGATTCGGAGCCAAGGAACAGCAGATTTTCATTTTCATGATCCTGCTGGATGGCCCATGCAATGGTCCCGCCAGGCAGATCGCCCGCAATGGAACGCCAATTGCGTCCGCTGTCGGTGCTGATGATCACGTAAGGCGAGTAATCACCGGATTTGTGCGCATCCGCCACGGCAAAAACGGTGCCTGCATCGAATGAGGAAGCTTCGATATCATTGATGAAGGCTCGCTCCGGGACACCCGGCAGGGGCTGATTGTGGCTGGATATGGACCAGTTCATTGGTGTCACGGTGGTGTCGGTATATTTCGCCTTCCTGGTATTCCATGTAACTGATCGTTCCGTCGCTTGGATCAAAGGCCACGCCGTAGCCATCTGCCCCAAGGGGTACATACCAATCCTGGTTCCTCACTCCTTCTATATTCATCGTACGTGATGGACCAAACAGTGTTCCCAGATCCTGCGCACCACCCAGGATATTGTAGAACGGCACTGCGTCATCGACGGCGACTTTGTAAAACTGCGAAATGGGAAGATTGGGAAAATGACGCCAAGATGTCCCCTGATCGAAACTTTCGTAAAGGCCTGCGTCGCTGCCGGCCAGCAGATGAAGATCATTTTGCGGGTCAATCCAAAGAGCGTGATTGTCACTGTGCTTTTCGCGGCCGGTACCCAGAACGGCAAAATGATCTCCGCCGTCTCGTGTCACGCGGAAAAATACATCCATCTGGAAAACCAGATCAGCGGTCCGCGGTGAAGCGGCTAGTTCCATATAATAATGTGGCCCTGTACCGCCTGATATATAGGCGTTTGTCTTGCTCCAGCTTTCACCCTGGTCCTGGGAACGGTAAAAGCCTTTGTTATCATCATCTGCCTCGATCGTGGCATAGACCAGGCCGGGATTGGCTGCCGTGACCGCCAGGCCAACTTTTCCTACATCGACTTCGGGCAAACCACTGCTCAACTTTTTCCAGTTGGCCCCGCCATCCGATGACTTGTATATCCCTCCATTGGGACCGCCGGCCATCAGCCCCCACACATGGCGGCGACGTTGATAAGCGGCGGCGTAAATTATGTCAGGATTGTTCGGACTGAATTCGATATCCGTAACGCCCGTATTTTCATCGATTTCAAGCACCAGTTCCCAGTTACCCCCCCATCGGAAGTCTTGTAGAGCCCCCGCTCTCCACCCGCTGACCACAATGGGCCTTCCGATGCGACATAGACCACGTTGCTGTCGCGTGGATCGACAAGAATTTTGCCAATGTGCTCGGAATGCTCAAGGCCCATATTGGTCCAGCTTTTTCCGGCATCGATACTTTTGTATACGCCGTCACCCCAGCCGACATGGCGGCCACTGACGTTCTCGCCGGAACCAATCCAGACCACGTCCGGATTGTTGGGGTCGATGGTAACGTCGGCGATGGAATATGACCCGTAGGTATCAAAAACCGGTTCCCAGGTCATTCCCGCGTTGTCCGTTTTCCACACGCCACCGGAGGCCGCTGCCACGTACCAGGTACTGCCCTGGTCCGGATGTACCGCAATGTCGGCAATGCGTCCGCCCATCAGGGCCGGCCCGATACTGCGCAATTTCAGGCCCTTGGCCGCATCACCAATGGTTTGGGGATCTGGAGCGGCCAGGGCCTGACTCGCCAGCGTCAGCAGAGCGATCGTAATGAAAACGAGACAGATCGAATTAATACCCGGTACGTTGATCAGTTTTTGTGGTTTGTTCTTTTCACTCATTGCTTCAGCTGCCTATGGATAAAGGGGATCAGAAGGATAGGAAGGATTAAAGCTATATTGCCAGAAATATACGGTTATTGAACAGCCTGCGACGTCGAGATTACCGGGGTCAGAGATTAACGGGGTCAGATTAACGAGGTCAGGACTCTGATTGGGTTTATTTATTCAGACGAACAAGCCCACTATCGGCGAAGCTCGGCAGTATTGGACGCAAATCAACAGTGAATGGCCACTTCCGACCCGGTACTTGGGCTAACGCCGCTTGTGGATCTAATATTCCCTGAGTTTCAGAAGCTTTTAAGAACTTTGGAGTCTTCCACTGTCGTTACTATCGGAGAGATGTCGCAAGCTGGTTCCGAATCCGCGGAATAAATTCATATAACGTGAGTAACGAACTTCTGCTTGGGTCTATACCGGCCACATGGTTTAGACCTCATTCCGGACAATCCCGCTCTGCACCTTCACTTACGGGCGAGAAATTGATACACGGGCCAGGACACGGCCACCATTGCCACCGCATACACTGCGGTCTCCCTCTCGGCGAATGCCTGAAATGCAGTAACTAACGTCCATCCGATCAGGCACACGATCGTACTGTAAGGATGGCCCCACGCACGGTACGGGCGCTCGCTGTCAGGCTCGCGCTTGCGCAGGATAAGCACACCGATAATTAATGCAAGGTAAAGAGGTACAAAGAAAAATACAGAAAGGAGCAATAGGAATTCAAATCCACCGAGCAGGATAAGTCCAACGGAAAGCAACCAGGTGACCAACACGGCGAATACCGGGTTGCCACCTTTACCGACCTTTTGTGCACGCTTCGCCGCAAAACCATCCACCGCAAGCGCATGAAGAATTCGCGGTGCTCCCATATAAGCCAGGTTTTGATGGCTCAGAAGAATCATGATGGCGGCGACGACAACTGCGCTGCCAGCTGCGGGCGAGATCGCAAGTTCAAGAGCATGCGCCAGAGCCAAATCACTGCCTGCCAGAGTAGCTAATCCCACACTTTTCACCAACGCGACGTTCAGCAACATATACAATGCGATCACGATAATGACGCCCTTGATGCATGAGCGCGCTACGGCTCCGGAGCCACCCTTGATTTCGCCGCTAAAGTAAGACGCATAAAGCCAACCGTCGTAGGTGAAAATAATCGTTGCGATCACCAGACTCCAGTCGCTGAGTCCAGTATTCGCGGGCATCAATTCCGTGGCACCGGTAACCGGCGCTTCCACAAAAAACAGCACCAGCGCCAGCCCGATAACCAGCAGCCCAATCGCCGCCGTCGCAAACTCCTGAATCAAGGCCCCCAATGCGATCCCGCGCAGCTGAATGGCGGCGAAAACTGTTGTTACTATGATAGCCAGCTCCGTATGCCAGGCCGCCGATTCAGGCAAGAGAATCGCAACGAACTCCAGTATTACTACCGCTTTGAGGGCAATATCCGCAACAAAGCTCAGCCAGTCGACCCAGCCAATTACGAAGCCAGGGTACGGTCCAAATGCCCGGCGAATGAGTGCGTAGGTGCCGCCGGAGCGCGGCGTCATGCCAACCAATTCTGCGGAAACAGCAGTGCTCAATAAAACGAACAAGCCGCCAAGCAACCAAAGCGCAAGGTAGAAAAACGGGTCGGGAATGACCGCAGCGATTTCGCCAGGGCCGCGCAAGATACCGAGACCAATGACGCCGCCAATAATAACGGCAAGCACAAATCTGCCGGGTAGTGCCCGTGTCAGGTTTTGTTCTGTCACGTTATGATTGGCGCCAGTATTAACTAAAAGCCCGCAACGCCGCTTGGGTACGCTGCCGCATCGCCTTCTGTGTGCCCGCGTTTCTCGACGTGCCGGATAGCGTCTTCCATAATCTGCAGTCCTTCGCGAAGCACGGATTCGGCCATATTGAGCGCGGGATACATTCGAATCGTGTCCTGGCGATCGGAAAGCGCCCATACGCCGTTCTCGAGCATCTTTCCGCGAACGGCCCGCGCCGTCCACCAGTCTTTTTCATCCACGCCTGCGTTTCGGGCTTGCCGAAACTCACACCGAGCAGCAATCCGTTGCCACGCGCCTGGCGCACAATACTGTACGTTTCCCATTCGCGCATGATTCCGGCTGCGATATTACCGAGCCGTTTCGCATGCGCCACGATATGGTCCCGTTCGAAGATTTGCAGTGTCCTGATCGCCGCCGCACACCCCGCTGGCGTTCCGGCAAATGTCGAGCCGGATGCGAAATCAGTGTTGTCGCCCATGATTTCGTCGCGCGCGGAGATTCCGCACAGTGGCGCAATGCCACCGGACAGGTTCTTTCCGTACACGAGGATATCGGGTACGACGTCATAGTGTTCGATGCCCCACATCCGGCCCGTACGACCCAGCCCCGTCAGCACTTCGTCAGAGATCATCAACCAGTCGTTTTTGTCGCAGATGTCGCGAATTCCACTCAGAAAGCGCGTTGACGGAATCCAGTTGCCGCCTTCGGCGAGACCCGGCTCGACGAGGATACCCGCTATGTTGTCACACGCCGCGATGCTGGAAGGAATGTGGTTATCGAGGTACCAAAGGCAATACTCGGTGTACTGATCCTCGCTCATCCCGGCCGGAATTCGTTCGCTGTACGGGAAAGGCGCCTTGATAACACCGCCGCCCCAGCCTTCGAGATAAGTGCCATAGCTGCCGTTGAGACCACTCAGGACTTTCGTGCCAAGGCCCATGCCGTGGAAGGAAGAACTGAATGTAATGATATAGCGTCGCTTCGTGTGCGTAAGCGCCAGGTGGACAGCGGCTTCGGCCGCCTCAGTACCTGACACCTCGTAATTTGTTCGTGGCAAAGCCCTGCCCGGCATAATGTCGGCGAGCATTTCGGCCAGGTCGTAGCGCAGAGGATGGTCATAATGGAAGCCAAACCGCCGGTTGGCTGCCTCTACGGCCTCAAGAATCTCGGGATGACAGTTGCCGAGCGGGATTTGTCGCCCAACCATTCTGGAAATCGATGTAGCGTTTGCCGTCCAGGTCCCAGACGAAGTCGCCCTCCGCCTTATCGATAACGATCTGCCGTACCGCACGAAAACCGCGTTGCCCGGCTCGCTCCATTTCGGCATCGAACCTCAACCCGTTCTTGAAAAACGGAATGCCACGCTCGAGTGCTGCGCGTGTTCTGGGGCCCGGGAAACTATCATCCACAATGTGCATCCTCAAAGATACTGCAGTCACAGTTTGACACAAAAGCCCGGTGTCGGAAACAGACGCCTACGGACCAAACTTGACAATCGAACATGATTCGACCGTCACAAGTGATGGATGTAGTGCGTGAGTTTTGCGTGAATCAGTTGTGCACGGTTATGCACAGTACTGCAATCAAGGGCATCGGATGCACCGGTGTCGCGGAGGCCACGGATGGCCGGGAGCGACCAATGTGCACGGATGCACCGGTGTCGCGCAGGCCACGGATGGCCGAGAGCGACGCCACTCACCAAATCACCCTGATCAAGCGCCTCTGAAGCAGTACTGACAGGTCCCTGCGGCCGTCTGCAATCAGGTAGACAATTACGCGTTGGTCCCTGATTTGGTAAATGATTCGATAAGGTTTGAAGAAAACCTGTCGATATTTGTCGATCCCCAGGTTTTTTAACTCTGACGGAACTGAGCCTCTTTCAGGATGACGAATTAATGATTCCAACCTTGACTGAATTTGACCCAGGACATGCATGGCACGTTCAGTCGAGTCGTTCCCGGCAATCCACTCGACAATGTCAATCAAATCGGCTTGTGCTGACCGGGTCAAATCTACCGAATATTTCATCGGCCGAGTTTTAGTCTGATCGCCTCGATTGCTTTGCCTATTGGAATGATTTCTCCACGTTTTATCTCCGCCTCTCCCAAGGCAAGAATTTTGAGGAGCGCCAGGGTTTCCTGGGTTTCTTCGTAGCTCCGAATGTCCTGAACAACTATTTTTGCTTCGCCGTTTTGTGTAATAAACAAGGGTTCGCCGGTTTCCTTAACCATGCGTACTGCATCAGCTGTACTTGCTTTCAAGTAACTGATGGGTTTGATTTGCCTGGCCAGACTCATGATGAATGATTTCCTTTGACTTGCCATATTCTGGCTGAATTTGGCAAATTGTCAAGCCAACCAGGGCAATTTTTTGCAAACTTCCCCATGGTCCTGCGTCATCGAAGGTTTTCTTCCGTGTACAGCGACAACTCGATCATTCGCTCCAGCAACTGGTCGGGTGAACTGCCGGGGAAGTTCTTCTGAACCATTTCTTTGGCAAACAGGCGGCAGATATAGCGAATCTTCAACGATCTGTTTTTCGAGGCATAAACAAAATCACGGTGGCCATTGTTGATGACGATGACATTCAGTTCCGTTTCATATTTTGAACGCCACAACTCCCCCGCTGCTTTCCTGAATGTGTAGCCAGGCAGGCCGTGACGGTTCGCAGCCGGTTGCGTCATCTCGGGAAGCAATGAATCCGTCACCGTTATGATGCCCTCGCCTTCACAGCGGATCGAACCCTGCGAAACGGTCACAACAATGCGGCTG
>PVMK01189212.1_pt1 | contig 38758 bp, 40 predicted proteins | sample 1853481 | NCBI WGS metagenome assembly PVMK01 (sample SAMN08533507, study PRJNA380276) | Marine sediment metagenome, whole genome shotgun sequencing project.
TATGGTGCCGCTGTGGCTGCGAGGTATTGAACGCGCGGAAATTATCACTCCTTTCCCCCAGCCCTTGACCATAACAGCGCTTGGGGGCAGCGCCAGTACCGGCCCCGACGGCGTTGAGGCAGAAGTGGTTTCTTTCGAGTCGCTCGCCGCATTAGAGGGAGCCCCCGAAGGTTCCCTGCAAGGCAAAATCATATTTATTGACGAGCCGATGTCACGCAGCCGGGATGGCTCCGGTTACGCTGTTGCCGTGGCCAAACGTCGTAAGACAGCCTTTACCGCCCAGCATCTTGGCGCCAGGGCTGCCCTGATCCGCTCGGTTGGCACCAGTAGCCATCGTTTTGCCCACACCGGCCAGATGCGTCGCATAGACTACAAGGGGCAGTCCGGTGTGCCCATGGCGGCACTGACGGCGCCCGACGCAGATCAATTGGCGCGCACCCTCAGCCGCGGTAGTGCCGGTTATCGTGAAACTGGTGATCACACCGCAATTGTCGCCACCGTCGGAGTCGGGCAATGTCATCGCCGAAATTCCCGGTACCGCCGCGCCGGAGGAGATCGTCTTTGTCGGGGCGCACCTGGACTCCTGGGATCTGGGCACCGGCGCCATTGATGACGGCGCAGGGGTAGGCATTGTCATTGGTGCCGCAAGGTTGCTGCTGGAGTTCCTGCCACAAGCGCCCAGACGCACCATTCGTATCGTCCTGTTCGGTTCAGAGGAGGTGGGCCTGGTAGGCGCCCAGGCTTATGCCGAGCAGCATGCCGGTGAATTACACAATCATGTCATTGCCACCGAATCGGACTTTGGTGCCGGCGAGATCTGGCGCTTCGACACCGGCGTGGCCGACGACAAAGTACCGCTCGCCTGAGGCTATCGTGAGCTGTTACTGCCCCTCGGTATAGTAGCGGGGACCAATACCGCGACCGGTGGGCCGATATGAAGTATCTGAGGGAGGCGGGGGTGCCGGTGGTCGGCCTTAAGCAAAATGGCTGGGATTACTTTGACCTGCACCACACGCCCGATGACACGCTGGACAAAATCGACCCGGATGCCCTCAAACAGAATATTGCAGCCTATGCGGCGTTTCTTTATCTGGCGGCTGAAACTGAAGCGGATTTTCGCTAGATTCCAGGGACACTATACTCAATTGCAGTAATAGGGAGTAATTATGTATTCTGCCCCCGGAATCATTTTGAGCGGTTCAGGCAGCAGTGTGCACCAGGACGGTAGCAACAGCGTATCGGCTAAATATTGAAGAGGGTCACCGGGTGGCCAAATTAATATATCCCGTCTGGAAATCGGATTTACAAAGCAATGAGGAGTTCGACATAAGCTGCTGACGGAGTTGGCGCCGAAACTGCTGGACTGCGACCTCCGGCGATTGAAGATTTGCGTGGTAGATGAGCATGTCGCGGAGGCGGCGCCCTATAGGCTGGAGAGCACCCTGCCGGCGATGTCAGGTGTGCTTATGATCTGGGTGAACACGTCTGTTTATCGGCAACCCTGGAACAGCTTATTGCCGGGCATGTGGCACGTTATACGGGTTATCTGGTGACCGAGTCCGAGCCGCTGGTCAGCGATGGCTGCGGTGCCGCGCCGGGAGAAAAAACGCCCGGAATGAATCAGCTGGTATTTTTGCAGCGCCCACCCCGTTTATGTGTTGAGGAGTGGCTGGATGTCTGGCTCGGCAGTCATACGCAGGTGGCGATTGAAACCCAGTCAACGTTTGGCTATCGGCAAAATGTGGTTGCCCGGTCGCTCACCTACGCGGCTCCCCACTACGATGCCATTATCGAGGAGAATTTCCCCAGGCCGCGATTGCTCGCGGGCCGCATTCTACGATGCGGATGGCAACGAGGAATTGTACCGGCAGCGGGAAAAAGAGATGGTCGATAGCTGTGTGCGGTTTATCGATTTTGACAAAATAGACTGCATTCCGATGAGTGAGTATATTTTAAATAGAGAGGGGCTTAAGATAGTCGGAACTCAGGTAATATCCGGTGGTCTATTTTTCATCGCTGGTCGAACACTGTACGAGATTGATAACAAAAAGGTGAGAGCCGTATGAGGTTACAACGCAGGCAATTGTTACAGCTATCCGCGCGCCGCCGCAGCGCCAGTGCTCGCGAGCCTGTAGCGGGGACGACTTCGTGCTCAGCCCCGATACACGCTTCCTGCCGGCCGTTCGGCTCTGATGCCACAGCGGAGGAGGTCACCCGCGGTCTGGATTTGAGCGGACAGCTGCGCTGGTAACCGGCTGCAACTCCGGCCTGGGTTACGAGACGATGAGGGTGCTTGCCCAGCGTGGGGCACATGTTCTCGGTACCGGACGGACGCTTGAAAAGGCGGTAGCGGCCTGTGCCAGTGTCGAGGGGCAGACGACGCCGCTGTGGTTGGACCTGGCTGACTTTCAGTCGGCAGTAAGCTGTGTCGCCGCTGTACAGATGATGGGACAGACTCCGGATATGGTGATTTGCAATGCCGGTATCAACACATTTGGTGATCTGGAGTTGGTTGATGGTGTCGAGAAACACTTCGTGGTCAATTTTTTGGGTCATTTTGTGCTGGTTAACCGCTTGATGCCGTTATTACTGGCGAATGGTTCCAGTCGTATCGTCCATGTGGGGAGCCGCTCGGGCTACAGGCGCGCGCCATCGGCAGGAATAGACTTTGATAACTTGCGAGGAGGGGGGGACTTTGATGCCATGGAGGCTTACGGTCGCTCCAAGTTGGCCAATGCCCTGTTTTCGCTGGAGTTGGCGCTGCTCCTGGAGGGCAGCGGCGTCACTTCCAACGTGGTACACCCCGGACTGGTGAAAACCAATATCGCCAGGACGGCGCCTGCTCCGATACGTGGCGCATTCAACTTGCTGGGGGGGCTAATTGCAAAAACGCCGGCGGAGGGCGCTGCCACACAGGTTTATGTGGCGACGAATCCGGCGCTTGAGGGAGTGAGCGGCGCCTACTTTGAAGATTGTAATCCGGTGCGGATCAGTGGCGATCATCATATGTTTGATGAGGTCATGGCCGACCAGCTATGGGCTGTGGCGGAGGAGATGACAGGGGATTACCTCCTGTAGGATATACAGGCGACAGCGATCTGGCGTTACCGGTCTGCGCTGATTATTTGATTGGCGCGAGACATCATGTCTGCTGACTGCAGGATCTTCATACGCAGTTGTTGATTGTAATCGGGTCGTTCCTGCAAAAATGCGCTTACGGTGTGAACAGCGGACGATGAGTTGTAATTTTTGAGAGTGGCATCCAGCCAATTTTTCGGGAAAAAGATATCCCCGGTAATTTGTATCTCCTGCAAAAGCTCCAGACTGGGCAGAATATACTGCTCCGATACTTCCAGTCGCAATGGGTGGTGAAGGTTCTCAAGGGCATCCAGTACCCAGGGTTCAATCTGCCGGTTTTCCTCTAATGCCAGAGACGAAAAGAAACGGTCGCGTTCCACCTGGTCTGGAGACAGGGACGCAGTGAGGAAGCGTAGCTTACGTTGGCTGTCGGGGTTTTCGGTTCTCTCGATTTGGGCGACGACCACTTCACTTGCCAACTCGGGTAACTTTATCGCCAGTATTTGCGCCAGGGCGATATAGTCGTCCTCGGACAAGATGAGCTTATCAATTTCAAGGTCGCCGGACCAAAGCTTGTAAATTTTCTGAATTTCGCCCGGGGAAAGGGCGATATCGGAAAATGCATCAAAGTAGATTTTCTTCCTGCTGCTGAGTGGTTCAGCAAGCATCGTTTGCCAGAGCAGGTATTCCAGATCAGGTGTACGTTCCAGCCTTTTTGACGGGGTCATAAAGCTCCAGTAAAGTCTGTGCAACTGCTGTAGAGCCAGATTCAAAAGCAGTTGGTTCTTTTCGCTGCCAATGATTTTCTGCAAGGCCGTGAAATATCGCTGCACGTCGGGATCAGAGTCTGCGAGAAATTGCTCATACAGGTTAATGAGTTCCGTGCCTTTTTCCACTTCGCTCAGTTGACTCCAGATCTGGAGGTTATCCAGTGATCCCGGAAACTGGCCGTAGCCGAATCCATTGGAATTAAAGATTATTCTGGTTTGCGGGGTGGGCCGTATGTCGGCCATCGGCGTAGCAGCCTTTGTGGATAGGATGTTTTCCCGGTGGACCGTACTCCCGGAGTACGCCGTCACCTCGAATTGCTGTGGCCAAATGCGGTTGCGGCCAGAAGTATCTATTTGAAGAAGGGAGTACTCGTTCTTCTTCTCGTCAGTTGATGCCACAATCTCCGGGCGCCCGGACGTATTGACCCAGACATTGCTCCAGGCCCGCAGGTCTTGCCCGGATTTTTTATCCAGGATTGTCACTAAATCCAGCCAGGTGGCGTTGTCGAAGGAATACGTCTGCAAATATTCCCGCATGCCCTCTCGAAATTTATCTTCCCCGATAAGTGCCTCGAGCTGGCGCATCATGATCGGCGCCTTATAGTAGATAATAGCGCCGTACATTTGCCCGGCTTCATTGAGGTTTCCCAGGTGTTGGCGAATGGGGTTGGCGCCGGGCGTACGGTCCACCGAGTAAGCAGCGGGGTGTGCCACTGTCCTTATCAGTAAGTGCCTTTCTCCATTGAGTAGGGCATGATGTGCGCCAAATCAAAGGGAGGTAACAATGAAAATAGAAGTGCTGCGAGCGGATTACCTGGATGCCCGGCATGCGGCTGACCTTACCTACCTGTTAAATTGTTATGCGCAGGATTTCATGGGTGGTGGAACTGCCCTGTCAACGGAAACTCAACAAAACCTGGCCTCTGAACTGTCCAGGTTGCCCCATGCCTTTAGCCTGTTGTGCTATGTCGATGATGTGCCTGCAGGTCTGGTAAATTGTTTTGAGGGTTTTTCTACCTTCAAGTGTAAACCCCTGATCAATATCCATGATATCGCTGTGGTCAGTGAGTTTCGTGGCCTGGGCATCAGCCAGCGGATGCTCGACGAGGTTGAAAAAATCGCAAAAGAGAAAGGCTGCTGCAAAATTACCCTGGAAGTACTGGAGGGTAATGAGCCGGCGCGAGCGGCCTATTTGAAATACGGCTTTGATGGCTATGAGCTGGACCCGGTGTTGGGTAAAGCGATGTTCTGGCAAAAGATGATCTAACGGTCTTTGAAAAACCCGCCAGGCAAACAAAAAAGCTGCCCGGGGGGCAGCATAAGGACCTACATGGGGGTAATATGGGGGTCCGCCTTCCCTGGCAGACCATAAACTTTTACACGATCAGGTTGACCATCGTGACCAATGCCGCCAGAAACATCACGGTGAATGTCAGGCCTGCGATAATGAAATGCACCGGCTTGCCGCGGTTGAAATCCCGAACCTTGTTTCCCCTGGATTGCACGCCAAAGCTTGCTGCGAATACGCTGCTCATCACCTGAAGAAGGGTTAAATCCCCCTGGGCGGTGCCCGTCGCTTCATCTGTGCGTGCTATCACCTGATCCATCAATTCGTTCCAATAATCCGCTTAAAAGTAACTCAAGGATGCTTTTACTTGTGTTACCAGACTCTTTGCAGGGATAGTACGCAGGTTGCGTGCCAACTGTGACAGTGAGGCTACATATTTTCTAAGCTATTGAAACATAATGATTAAATAGTTTTCTTTCTCGCCCCGGCTTAAGTTATCCAAAGTCAGCGGCGCTACCATATTGACGGTAATGACAAAGGGCAATGACAAAACTGGCAATTGGGGTTTGCGGTCGTTTGCTGTTTGATTGCCTGCTTACAGAAGAAACGATCACATCGTGTAAAACAGGCGCTTGCAACCTATAATCACCGCCCTCTACTCATGCATTGCATGTCGTGCATTACAACTGATGCATCACAACTCATGCATTGCTAGTCGTGCATCACAACTCAGTCATCACAACTCATGCATCACAACTACAGGACTGCCCGCCACCAGTGAACATACTGTCCATGACTACCTTGCGCGAGCTGGCGCGGCTGTCGCTACCGATGGTGGTTTCCCAGGGAGCTTTCGCGGTGATGGTGTTTACCGACCGCTGGTTTATGTCCCAGATAGATGCGACCCACATCGCGGCGGCGTTGGGAGGCGGGGTGGCGTCTTTTTTCTGTATTTCACTTTTTATGGGCGTGATTACCTATGGCAATGCGATGGTCGCCCAGTATTACGGTGCCGGGGAGTATGCCAAATGCCCCCGGGTGGTAACCCAGGGTGTACTGATGGCGGTTGCCTGCATACCGCTATTGGTAGCGGCCGGCTATTTTGGCAGCCTGGCGTTTTCCCATCTCGGACACGACCCGGCTCAGGTGCCACTGGAGCGAAGCTATTTCCTGGTTCTTATGGGTGGTAGCTTCTTCACCCTGGTAAAAGCCTGCCTCGCTTGTTATTTCGCCGGCATAGGTCGTACCCGCGTGGTGATGATCGCCGACGTACTGGGCGTCCTCCTCAATATTCCCCTGTCCTGGATGCTGATCTTTGGCAAGTTCGGGCTGCCGGAAATGGGGATCACTGGCGCGGCAATGGGTACGGTGGTTGCCTCGCTGTTCGCTATTGTGCTGTACCTGCGATTCTACTTGTCGCAGGACCACCAGCGACAATTCCATGTGCCACATTCCTTCCACTTTGATCGCGGCATTATGCGGCGCTATCTGCGCCTGGGTACACCCTCCGGCCTGGAAGCCTTTATGAATACCGCCACCTTTAACCTTTTCCTGCTGATGTTCCAGTCCTATGGCGTGGTGCAGGGGGCGGCCATGGCCATTGTGTTCAACTGGGATATGCTGTCGTTTATTCCGATGATCGGCCTCAATATCGGGGTAATGAGCCTTATCGGCCGATTCGTCGGGGCGCGGGATATGGCCAGGGCCAACCAGGTGATCTCCTCGGGTTTTATTCTGGCCCTGGGCTATTCCGGCGTGCTGGTGGTTCTGTTCCTGATATTTCGTATTTCACTGGTGGACGTGTTCGAGACGCCCGGGCAGGATTTCACCGAGATCCGAACACTGGCCGGCGATATGATGATTGGCCTGACGACTTACATGTTAGCGGATGCCACTCTGCTGATTGCCGGTGGCGCGTTGCGCGGGGCAGGGGATACTCGCTGGATAATGATCACGTCAATCTCGGTGCACTGGCTGATGTTGATCGTGCAGTATTTCGTGATCGTGGTGTACGGCTTCGGCCCCCGGGTGTCCTGGTGGGTCTTCGTTTCCATGCTCATTATCCTGGCGCTGCTTTATCTCTGGCGCCTGCTTGGCGGCGCATGGCGCCACCCGGACCGGTTGGCCAGAGTGATGGTGGAGTAAACTGTTTATTGTAGGTTTGGTTTCAACCGGACAATCCAACTAGTGTTAACAGGCCCTAGATAGTAAGCAAGCGGCGCAGCAAACTGTCCTGACCCTTATGCTGCTCGCGAGCGAACAGCAGTTCCGTCAGCTGCGTATCAATTTGCTCGGCGACTTCCCCGCGAATAATCTGCTGGCGCTTTTTGGTCAGGGTTTTGCCCTTGTACCGGGCCAGGTTTATCGGCTCGCCGAATCCCAGGTAACAGCGTTGTGGTTTGGGTATCAGGGTGCCCAACAGGCCCAGTGGAATAGGGGGTAAAATGTCGGAGCGGATGTCGTCAGTCAATAAACCCAGGCGTTTCAGTAGTTGGCCCAGGGCGGAGTCGGGCAGGTCCTGGCCCTCCATATAACGGCCGTAGAACTCATCGGGTCCCACCAGCCCGAACGGCATGATGGTGTAGCCGTGCTTTGCCGCCAGCTTCACAAATCCATAGCGTTCCTTCCACTGCAGCTCGTACACCTCACTGGCGGGCTTGACCGCCTCTGCGGCACCGCCGGGAAAAACCAGCAAATCCTGGCGAGCTTTCATCATTGCGCTGCACACTTCGGGGTGGCCCATTACCGCGCCGTTTTTCAACACAAAATCTCCGATGCGCGGATTTGTGAACAGGAACTTGTCTCCCATACCACGCGGAAAACGCTTCAGTTCTTTGAGGAACAAGGGTCCCAGCACCCAGCCGTCCAGGGCGAATAAGGAGTGGTTGCCCACGAACAGGCAGGGGCGATTGGGGATATTTTCCGCGCCCAGCACCATGGGGTTGAACAGGCGCTTGACTATCTGGTAACTGAGGTCCAACTCCAGCCCGGCGGGAGTCTCCACTGCCAACGCTTTCTCGATATGCCGGGCGAGGACTTCTTCGTCCTCAAGCGGTTGGTTGTTTTTGTCGAATAGGGCCATGGGTATTGCTGCCTGTTAATGCGGGGGCCAAATTATACCGATTTGGGCGTGGGGGGCATAGGTGCAAAATATCCAACAGTCGAGCGCAGGCACTCGCCCAATTAGTCTCTAATCAGCTGCTGATGCGGCCAGTGAGCGCTGGATCCGTGATGTCATCGATCTCCTGTAAATCTGAGCTGCGTGCGCGTAGGAGCACGTTTTTTCTGGTGAAAATCGGCGTTTGTGGTATAGACTGGGGCTATGAGTATTGAAATTGACCCAAAAATCGAGCGGAATCTCGCGGAGCTGGCAGTCCTGAAAAACATGTCTGTAAATGGGGTGGGGTTGTTGAGAAAAGTGGGGAGTGGTTGGATCAGGTTAGGGCAGCTATGTAGTCAGAGCTGGCGGCACCACGCTCAACGAGAAGATCTTCTATGTCACGGTGGCTGAGTTTGAACCTGCAGTACAGACAGCGTAACTGATGATATCTGGAGGAAATCGGTGGTGCTAGTATGTCCGCTCATATTGATTGGCTGTCTGCCGATGCGAAAAATCTTTCCTACACCACCACCAACTGGAACCGTCCATCGCTGATCCGAATCAGCTTCCCAGTCGGCAGTTATAATGGGGACAGATGCCAGGTACCAGCCATCAGACAGGTTATAGTTGATAATTGGCTGCCACGTGAGGAAGCTAATATCTTCGCTCCCGCTCGTGTCCCAGACATTGCTGAGCAGCGAACCCACAACCCAGTTTCCGGGCATGGTCAGAACTACCGCTGAAGGCCCAACTGCCCATTCTCCAGCTCCAAGATCATTATCTGTGCTCGTTGGAAGGACCATGGAAGGGCCGACCCCGTGTGGTCAAAAAACTCATGCGGCCTCCCGATAATAATAGGTCTTTGAACCTCAATTGGACCAAAAAGTACTGTAAGCCTTTTCAAACGTCGGATTTGGTGTCGAGTGCCCCCAGAATCAATTCCAAGTCCTCACTGAACGTTGTCTCCAGCTGATTCAACGGTCGGTGTTTGCCGGCCAGGATGGTCTCGGACAGCGAGAACGAGTAGTGGCCAAGTACGTTCAGGTGTTCATGCCGTAGCGGCCACAGCCCAGCGATATCGTTGTCCAGAATTGGCAGTCCGGTCTGCTTCAAGTGGTTCAATGCGTCCTGCATATAAATGGTATTCCACAATACGACGGCATTGGTGACCAGACCCAGGGCACCGAGTTGATCCTCCTGACCCTCGCGGTAGCGTTTACGGATTTCACCGCGGCGGCCGTGACAAATCACGCGTGCTAAATCGTGCCGTTTTTCAGTGCGATTCAGTTGCGTGAGTATGCGCCTTCGGTAGCTTTCGTCGTTCACATAATTGAGTAGGTAGATAGTCTTATTGATGCGTCCCGCTTCCATGATCGCCAGGGCCAGACTTGATGGTCGTTCGCTTTTGAGCAGAGAGCGGATGAGTTCCGACGCCTGAATTGTCCCGAGTTTCAACGAGCCGGCAATGCACAGCATATCATCCCAGTGGTGTTCCGCGCGCGCTTGGTGTTCCAACAAACCTTCTAACACATAGATGGAATCACGGAGCGTGCCAGGGATCACGATGCCGTGAAAGCCGGAAAACTGATCCGACATAAAGTTGTACCAGGTGATCCCGCGACCGCCTTTTGGAAAGTACTTGGGATTCGGACCTGCGTGAATAGTTTTTGACGGCATGACAAAGCGGAGACCATCAGCCGAGGCAACATCGCCGCCACCCCATAGGTTCGCCAAGGGGAGCGTTGACTGATAATCCACTAATCGCGCATTGGCTCGAATCAGGGTTTCTGCGCGCAGATAATTTTGTTTCACCCAGCTGAGCCGGTGACGTGTTAGCGCGGGCACATGGTCTTGAACCAACGGTTCCATTCCGATGTTGCAGGCTTCGGCCAGTAATACCGCGCAAATGCTGATAGGCAAATCAGTGGCGCGGGCATGGCTTCGCTCGCGTGTGTAAACTCGTCAGCAAATCCCGTGAGGGCATTAATTTCCAATACCAATTCGGTAAGATCGACTTTCGGCAACAAGTTGCCCACGTGTTCCCTGAGCGCGATAAGACTGGCAGGTTCCTCCACTTTGTCCAGGTTAGTGATCGTCAACGTCGGCCGGTCTCCTGTATCATCAACGCATACCGCGTCGTTATCGCCGAAATTGTCGGCGACCTTCTGATACGTTGTGTCGAGCTGGTGGGTCAGTTTTCGTATCGCCTCTTTGCCGTCGACAGGGTGCCCAAGTGAACGGCAGACTTGAATGTGGTGGGATTGCCATTGCGAGCCGGCGAGCAGTTTCTTTCGTGGATCTCCCCAGCGATCACTGTTGTATCAACGTACACGTCCCGGCGGCGCGTACTGTCCTGCAATTTATCGAGAAAACACAACGTGTAGCCGCGTTTAGTCGCCCGCTGTCCCGCCGCTGCCATCACAGGGATCCTCGAAGTGTCAGGTTAGAGTCTGTAAGTCTGACAAATAAGTGTCAATAAATGGCGATTCGGACTCTATCTTGACACTGTGAGGCGGTATGGTCTGACGTCATGATGGGTATACATCAAAATGACAAACGGGCGGATTCATGGGAGAAGAGATTGTATAATTTGTCTTTTTGGGCTACAATGTAGCACAAACCGTATTGGAGAATTATTATGGCTGCAAATGCTGTTGTTCGTGCCCGTATAGATGAGCACATTAAAGAAGAAGCTACCGTCGTGCTTGCTAGCATGGGGCTAACGGTCTCAGATGCCTTCCGGATGATGCTGACCCGTATCGCCAAGGAAAAGGCGCTACCTTTTGAGCCACTGGTCCCTAACGCCGAAACCATTGCAGCAATGAAGGAAGCACGGAGTGATCTGGAGGAAATCGGTGGTGCTAGTATGTGTTCATCCGCTGATTCTATCAATTTGAGGCGGTTAACTTGCCGATACCTCTGCAATCTATACTTATTCAGGAAACATCAACTGGAACTGAACGCGCAGCGTCCAGTCACCTACAGCATCTGGTTTTTTCGTGTTGTAATACATATGTCCGCTCATATTGATTGGCTGTCTGCCGATGCGAAAAATCTACCGCACGCCCAATGATGAGGTATTGCAGCTCGTTCGTCTTGGTTCTCATAGCGAGCTGGGCTTGTAGAGTAAAGACCTGGCAGAACTCTTTAGAGAGTGACTTTTCGTACCGATGGACATGCTTGACGGGCTTAGAGTACTTTTCCGTCCAATTGAGGTTCAAAGACCCTGTCCAAGAAGGCGAGAAATTTGTGACAGGGGAGGGCGGCCGCCACTGTTTTACAAACTACATTAACAATGGGCAGGAACTCACTGAGAGGAATGAAATAGTCGTGATTTTGAATTCTTATCTCTTTGATTTTACAAGGATTCCTTAGCGGCACTTTCTGCACGCCCTAGCCTAACTATATTTTAGTAAATTCAGGTTTTCTTATTCGTCCAACATAGTTCTGTGGTTCCACCAAGCCAAATCCGAGAAGGCTCGCAGGTCTAATTCATGTGTCCATGCAGATCTGTGTTGTTTTGCTAAGTGATAATAAGTTTCAGCTATCTTTGCCGGTAACAAGAGCCCGTCATGCTCCATCCCTCTAGTCTCTCTGAGTTGCTTGTACATTTCAGGGCCTAACATTTTACCAAGTGTATCGGGTGCATCTACAGCTCCATCAATGACTATGTGAACGATATGGATTCCTTTTGAAGCGAACTCGGCGTTTAAAGATTGGCAAAGCATTCTTCTTCCTCCCATAGCAGATGCATGGGAATGTTGAGTTGCATTTCCTCTCATGGCCGCGGTTGCAGAAGTTACAAGAAAAGTCCCCGTTCCTCTTTCTTCCATGAGAGGGCAAAGAATCTTGGCAACTCTAAAGAGACCGAGGTTTGCAATTTTCCAGCCCCATTCAAATTCTTTATGGGTAGTGTCACGAAGAAGCTTCATGCCGGACTGGGCGCCCAAATTATAGACAACTACGTCAATAGGACCTATTTCAGATTCTACCGAAGTGATTAGCTCCTCAAGAACATTGTCTTCTATTGCATTTATCAAAAATCCAGTAGCCGATCCACCTTCATCTTCTATTTTCTTTACTAATCGATCCAGGCCTTCTTGATCGGTTCTTCGGCATAAGCAAGAATGATATCCTTCACTGGCAAATTTAGCTGCCACAGTTCCCCCGATGCCCGCACCGGCCCCTAGAACTAAGCATACTAGTTTCATATCTGCGCCCTCACTAAAAATGTATCTCTGCCCCTCCTGAATATTCAGTCGAGGTGTAATTACTGATCATTCTTTGCCATCGTCATCATGCTGCAATCCTCCCGCTGCGACGGGGCAGGCCACTGCTGCCTTATAGCTCCGGAGTGCGGGAGTGCCAGTTCGTCGCCTGTTCGAATGCGTGCCCAACGCGCACCACGGTCGCTTCGTCGAACGGGCGTCCCACGACTTGCATTCCCACCGGAAGGCCTGCACGGGAGAATCCGCAGGGCAGCGACAGCGCGGGCAGATGTGTCGCGTTGAAGGGCGCGGTGCAACGGATCATCGCGAACATCACCGATTCCTCCATGTCGCCGTAGCGCACGGACTCCTGGCCGATCCGTACTGCCGTGATCGGCGTCGTTGGCGTGATGAGCACGTCGACGGTTTCGAGCGTCGTGCGCATCGCCGCGGTGAGAGCGTCGCATGCTCGCAGGCTGGCCATCAGTGCTGCGGTGTCCGGCGCAGCGCCCTCCAGAATCGCGCGCAGGTCAGCGCCGAAATCATCCGGTCTATCTCTAAGGGAATCAGCGTGAATCTCCTGCGCTTCGGCAATTACAAAGCCGAACAGCCCACCCACCGCTTCGGCAACGCCGGGGATAGCGACGTCACAAACTTTCGCGCCCAACCGCGTGAACTCGGTGATGGCGGTTTCGATTGCCTCGGCGATTTCGTCCTCCAGGTGATCAAAGAAGTAGCCCCGCGGTACACCGATGCGTAGGCCGCGTATACCCGCGCCGAGGCCGGCGGTGGCATCTTCTACGGGTACGCGCAAACTGGTGGCGTCGCCTGGGTCGTAGCCGGCGATCGCATTCAGCATCAGCGCGGCATCTTCGACTGTCCGCGTCAGCGGGCCCGTGTGATCGAATCGGTAGGAGAGCGGCAGCACCCCCGCCTTGCTCACACGCCCGTACGTCGGCTTCAGTCCGACGACGCCGCATACCGAAGCAGGCATACGAATGCTGCCACCTGTGTCAGAACCCGTCGTTGCGGTGGCCAGACCCGCGGCAATCGCCGCACCGGCCCCACCGCTTGAGCCTCCTGGGATACGCTCCAGGTCCCATGGATTCCGTGTCGGACCAAAGTGCGGGTTGTTGGTGGTGACGCCGAATGCATACTCGTGAGTATTGAGCTTGCCGAGCAGAATTGTGCCCGCTTCGCGCAGTTTGCGCGCCACGGTGCAATCGGCCTCCGGTATGTGGTTGGTGTGGATCCTGGCACCGCCGGTGGTGCGGATGCCGGCTGTCTCGTAGAGATCCTTGTGGGCAATCGGTATGCCATGCAGTGGCCCGCGCGCCTTGCCCGCGGCAAGCTCTTCGGTGGCGCGCCGCGCATCCTCCAGAGCGCGTTCCGCCGTTACGGTGATGTAGGCATTCACCTGTGGGTTCAGCTCCTCGATACGGCGCAGGTAGGCCTCCGTCAGTTCCAGTGGCGAGAGTTCCTTGTCACGCAGTGCCCGGGCAGCGCGCACTATCGACAGGTTTGCTAGGTCAAGGCCTTTCCATATTTGATCCTCAGGATCCGCTTCTATTGATGCACAGCTATTATAATAGTCACGTTTTCCAAAGGTCGTGGTGTTTTTATTGCTCAAACTTTACCATCATCATCATGCTGCAATCCTCCCGCAGCGATGGGGCAGGCCACCGATACGGGGAAACGCGACAACAGGCTAGGGCGTGCACGTTTTGCACGCCCTAGCCCTGCCCGTTACCCACAAATCCTGCGGGGGAAGTCCTATGGTGGTCGCAACGCATAACCTTCGCATATGTTAGTTAAAGTTCGGTACCCGTGCCACATCAATTGGTGGCCAGGAGGTGGGTCGTGTTTGCGGCCAAGATAGCCGCCCAGGCGGGCGACCAGGCGAACTGTCTCGCCCAGATTAGTCGGTGGTTTAAGGCCGTTAGCGTTGGCATAGGCCTGCAGGACTTCGATCTCCAGATCAGAAAACACGACCTCGGCAGGCAGCTCAGGTACTTCCCGGCCCAGCAGGGTCATCACCATGATGTGCCAGGCGATGACCATGTTGATGGCAAGGGCGCGCTCTAGGCGCTCGACGCATAGATGGGCCAGTTTTTCAATGGCACAGCCACTTTTCAGTACGCGGTGCCAGTCCTCGATACGCCAGCGTAAAGCATAATCCTGCAGGCATTGCTGCGCATCGGCCACACAGTCGATCTCGCGACTGGTGAGCAGAAACCACTCAAGGGGCTCAACGTCCTCCGGTGGCGCCTGCTCGACACCGTGCACCACCCATAAGCGCACCGGGGCCTTGTCCCGGTGAGCAGGCACCGGCGAGGCCCTCACCAATCCCCAGTGGCGCCGGTACAGGCGCCAAGGTCTAGCCAAGATTCGGCCAAAAGCATGCCCATTCAAGCGTCTTAGAAAAACGTGGGTTCTTCTCCGGTCTTGTGAGTGAATACCAATCAGCTACAGGTACGGGGCTTTATCTTCAAGCCACAGCGCATAACGCGCCTGCTCTTCTGTCAGTGGTGTATTCAAATTCATTGTTGCAATCCTGTTACGCCGCTTGAACAGCCATCGTGAGTTTATGGTTCCTGTAGCTGGGTTTGACGCGGTACCCTAACCGGAAAAGACAGGTCATCAGCAGGTCAATCGAAAACTTCTCAATCTTCCCATTGAGTAAATCACTCACCCGAGGTTGGGTGAGTCTCAGTTTCTTGGCGGCTTCGCTTTGCTTCCAACCGTTATCCTCCACGATATTCCGAATCACGATCATGAGATCGGCGCGAGTTTGCAGCTCGCTCGCTTCTTCTTGGTTTTCGGTGACTGCATCAAAGATGTTGTTATATTTGATAGATGCCATAGCCCATCGCTCCGTTCCGGTATATCAGTATTGATATACTACCAAACGTAAAATAATATACAAGTATTGATATGTTACTTTTTGCGCTCTGCCACCATATCTTTATACCGCTTCTTGGCCGTTGCCATTGCCTTACGATCTACTCCGTTTGTCGTTTTGGTGAATGAATGCAGGACATAGACGGCCTCCTTAAATTTGGCAACATACACAGTACGGTATGCTGGTCGACCATTTTCTATCAGTTCAATCGCTCCGGCACCGACACTCTCGGTGATATATTTGAATTTAGAAAATGGGGCTTTGCCCTGGCTAACCGCATTGAGATCCAGTGCAAACCGTTTTTGTATGTGTTCTGGCAGCGCTTTAAACTCTTTTAGCGCCTGTTTGTTGATAAAGCGAAATTCTTTCACTTTGCGTTCACCTGCTTGGTTTGCTCTACTTGGGGTTGGGATGTAAACATATCAATAGCTTGTTTTGGGTCCACGGCACCATAGGGGTGTGAGCAGCACACTGACCTGCCTAACTTACTGGGACTACTCAAAAACCTTCACCGGTTTCTTTTTCCCCGAATAATGGCGTTCACGTTGATCACTTTCAATGTAGCGATCCGTCGTGGCCATCGATGCATGACCGGCGTCATCACGGACATGCTCTCGTGGGCGCGATCGAACATCCTCGGATATCCCAGTGTGTCGCAGCCAGTGCACTGTGGATTCCTTCAAATCCAGTGCATCATCCTTCAGCCCATCCTTGCACATGCGCGTGTAAGTGTGATCAAAGCATTGCTGTACAAGCAGTCGAAGGTGCCGCGAGCTGGTCACCGGACCCTTGCCCCGGACCTTTGGAACCAGCGGTGCGGCGTCAGTCGGCGACGGCAGGGGAGTGAGGTCACGTGACGTCCGATAGCGCTTCAATGCCGCCAGCATTGCGTCGGACACTGTGACGGTCCTGTGTTTATTTCCTTTACCCGTGACATGGAACCACCAATTGCCATCCCGATCCTTTTTAAAATCTCCCATAACAGGTGCGGAGCGTTCATCAGCAACGAGCTCGGAGATACGCAGATACATCGCAAACAGCGATGTCAGGATAAAGAGTGTACGTTCGTGGACATCAGGGTCCGCCGCGGCCATGAGCTCTGCCGTTTCCAGAACGTAATCCCCCTGCAATCTCCTGTAATTATTATTACAAGAGATAAAGGTTTATGTCTCATTATGGCATGCTCGGGACAGGTGGTGGGAATTTGAAGGTGTTTTGCCTGCGTATTGAGGGTGGGAGGGTGCGGTTAGCCGGATGTATGAGTCGAGGGATATAATGGCTACTGATAGCTTATAAATTCTGAACTGAGAACTTTCGGTCCTTGTGGACATAATGTCATCGTCGCGGAACGCTGGATTGAGTTGATGAAACAGGACTGTGGGTAAGGAGCAAACATGGCGATACAGACACGATTGGTCGAATACCAACACGATGATGTGATGTTGGAGGGCTTTCTGGCATGGGACGATAGCTGCACTGCCCCACGGCCTGGGGTGGCGATTTCCCACGCCTGGGGCGGCCGGAGCGGGTTCGAGGAAGATAAGGCGGTGAAGCTGGCACACCTGGGCTATGTGGGATTCGCCATCGATATGTACGGCAAGGGCGTGCTGGGCAGTGGCCCCGAGGAAAATGCCGGCCTGATGGCGCCCTTCCTGGAGGACCGTCAGTTGCTGCAGGATCGCATTGGCGCGGCTATTGTCGCCCTGCGCCAGCAGGCTGAGGTGAATCCCGTCCAGGTCGTTGCCATGGGTTACTGTTTTGGCGGGCAGTGTGTGCTGGACCTGGCTGGTGCGGCTCAGGGTATCAGTTATAATCCCCCCGCTTTCTCTACAACGTCCAGACTATAGGCTATGGCTATGACTACAACAGGTTTACAACTGCGTTCGCTGGTGAAGGATGACAATACGCTGGAGCTTTCCCTGGTGGAAATGGAGTTCCCTCAGCCCGGTCCTGATGAGGTGCTGGTGCGGGTGGAGGCAACGCCCATCAACCCTTCTGATCTTGGGCTGCTGGTCGGCCCCGCCGATATGAGTACCGCTAGAGCCGGTGGCACTGTGGAGCTCCCGGTGATTACCGCGGATATCCCGGAGAACCTGATGAAGATGGTTGAGGGCAGAATGGGGGAATCCCTGGCTGTGGGTAATGAGGGCGCGGGCATGGTCGTTGCCGCGGGGGAGTCCGAAGCCGCCCAGGCGCTGCTGGGCAAGACCGTCGGCATGGTCGGCGGGGAGATGTACGGACAGTACCGCTGCCTGAATGTCTACCAGTGCATGCCGTTGCATGAGGGCACCACCGCCGCGGAGGCCGCCTCCTGTTTTGTCAATCCAATGACGGCCCTGGGTATGGTGGAAACCATGCGTATGGAAGGCCACACGGCGCTGGTGCATACCGCGGCGGCCTCGAATCTGGGACAGATGTTGAACAAGGTGTGCCTGGCCGATGGCATCGACCTGGTGAATATCGTGCGCAAGCCGGAGCAGGAAGAAATTCTGCGTGCTCTGGGGGCGAAATACATCGTGAACTCTTCTTCCGACAGTTTTTACACCGATCTCACCGAGGCGCTGGTGGCAACCGGCGCCACCCTGGCTTTTGATGCCACGGGTGGCGGCAAACTTGCCGGCCAGATTCTCACCTGCATGGAAGCGGCGGCGGTGCGCAACATGACCGAATACAACCGCTACGGCTCGGATGTGTTCAAGCAGGTGTATATCTACGGCGGGCTGGATCGCAGTCCGACTACCCTCAGTCGCAACTTCGGTTTTTCTTGGGGCCTGGGTGGCTGGTTACTCACGCCTTTTCTGCAAAAAGCCGGATTGGAGAAAGTGATGGAACTGCGAGCCCGGGTGGCGGGGGAAATCAAAACTACCTTCGCCAGCCACTACACCAGGGAGATATCCCTGGCCGAAGTGTTGTCGCTGGATGCTATGGCCGTCTATGGCAAGCAGGCCACCGGAGAGAAATTCCTGATTAAACCGCACCGCTAATACAGGACACCGGCGTTTTCCTGTTTCATTGATGCAGGACAATTCAATTTAGCCGCTGTGAGGTATGTTTGTCTCCCATAAGAATAGCTTGTGGGAGAAAGGCATGTCTGCCTACGCGATTGTTGACCTGGAAGTCTTTGATATTGAAAAGTATCTTGTGTATCAGAAGGCTATAAAGCCCCTGGTAGAGTCCGCTGATGCGCGCTACCTCGCCAGGGGCGGGGAATTCCAGGTGTTTGAGGGGGATTACCAGCCACACCGCTTGATCCTGATCGAGTTTCCTTCACTGGCGGCTATGGACGACTTCTATGCGAGTGATGCCTACCAGGCACTGGAGCCACAACGTCAGGCCTGCAGCAGTGCCCGTATATTAGGCGTAGAGGGCTTGTAGCACCGCCGCGAAATCATATCCGCCCCAATCTCCCGCTAATCGGTGGTATCCATTTGTGTTCGAAAAAAAGGAGACCCCTGATGACTGATACTTTTAAAGCGCTGGTAGCGCGCAACGACAAGGAATTTTCTGTTGCTTACGAAGACCTTAGCCTGGCGGATCTGGGCGAGGGTGATGTCACCGTGCAGGTGGAGTACTCCACCATCCATTACAAGGACGGTCTGGCGGTCACTAACGCCGCGCCGATCACACAAAAACACCCACTGATACTGGGTATAGACTTGGCGGGTACTGTGCTGGAGTCCACATGCGGATTTTGCCGTGGGCGACAATGTTGTTTTCGGCACACAAGCACCTAAGACTGATTCTGATCAATACCATTGCCGCCATTTCGAACTATAGTTACATGGCGAGTATTTACAGGTTGCAGGATTCAGTACATGGATAAACAAGGCACGGTCACTATCGACGGCAATCAGGCCGCTGCGACGATAGCCCATCTCACCAATGAAGTAATCGCCATCTACCCGATCACGCCCTCGTCCAATATGGGTGAATTTGCGGATGAATGGTCGGCCAGGGGCCAGAAAAACCTGTGGGGCACGGTGCCGCGGGTGGTCGAGATGCAAAGTGAGGGGGGTGCTGCCGGTGCCATCCACGGGGCCTTGCAGGCTGGGGCCCTGTCTACCACGTTTACCGCGTCCCAGGGATTGCTGCTGATGATCCCCAATATGTACAAGATCGCCGGTGAGCTTACCCCCACCGTGTTCCATATCGCGGCGCGCTCACTGGCCTGTCAGGGCCTGTCTATTTTCGGTGATCACTCGGATGTGATGGCCACCCGCCAGACCGGCTACGGCATGCTCAGTTCCAACTGTCCCCAGGAAGTGATGGACCTGGCCCTGATCGCGCAGAGCGCCACCCTGCAGAGCCGGGTACCCTTCCTGCACTTCTTTGATGGTTTTCGCACCTCCCACGAGGTGGCCAAGCTGGTCGAAGTGCCGGTGGACACAGTGCGGGCAATGATTGATGACGGCGCGGTGGAGGCGCACCGCCGGCGGGCGCTGTCGCCAGCCCACCCGGTGTTGCGCGGCAGCTCCCAGAATCCCGATGTCTACTTTCAGGCCAGGGAGACGGTCAACCCTTATTACACCGAGCTGCCCGCCATCGTGCAGGCCACTATGGATCAGTTTGCCGGGTTGACCGGACGCCAGTACCACCTGTTCCAGTACGAGGGTGCTGCCGACGCGGAGCGGGTGATCATTATCATGGGCTCCGGTGCGGAGGCGGTACACGAGACCGTGGACTACCTCAATTTACAGGGCCAGAAGGTGGGAGTTCTTAAGGTGCGACTGTACCGACCATTCGCCCCGGAAGCGATGCTGCAGGCCCTGCCCGCTACCATCCGCCGTGTCGCGGTGCTGGATCGCACCAAAGAGCCGGGCTCTGACGGTGAGCCCCTGTACAAGGATATTGTCACGGCCCTGGCCCAGGACAGTGCCGGTGGCGGTGGGCGTTTTGGTGCTATGCCCCTGGTGATAGGCGGGAGGTACGGCCTGTCTTCCAAGGAGTTCACGCCGGGCATGATCGTGGCGGTTTACGAGCAGTTGACTGTGGAGCAACCGAAAAACCACTTCACTATTGGTATTCATGACGATCTCAGCCACACTAGTCTGGACTGGGATGACAGTCTGCGCACGTCGGCCAACGACGAAACATTCCAGGCGGTGTTTTACGGCCTGGGTAGTGACGGTACCGTGAGCGCCAACAAAAACAGTATCAAGATCATCGGTGAGAGCACGGACCTGCACGCCCAGGGCTACTTTGTCTACGACTCGAAAAAATCCGGGGCGGTCACTGTGTCCCACCTGCGCTTTGGCCCCAACCAGATTCGATCCAGCTACCTGATCGCCGGTGGTGATGCCAACTTCGTGGCCTGTCACCAGCCGGGCTTCCTGGAAAAATACGATGTGCTGGACTTTGCCAAACGTGGCGCGGTGTTTCTGCTCAACTCTCCCGCTGAGCCTGCGGCGGTGTGGGATACCCTGCCGTCGAATATCCAGCAGGAGATCATCGACCGGGAAATAACCCTCTACACCATTGATGCCTACGACGTGGCCCAGCGCAGCGGCATGGGCAAGCGCATCAATACCATCATGCAAACCTGCTTCTTTGCTATCTCCGGCATACTGCCTAAAGACGAGGCCATTACGTCGATCAAGGACGCGGTGCAGAAAACATACGGGCGCAAAGGGCGCCGCATCATAGAACTGAACTTCAAGGCCATCGACGAAACCCTGGCCTGCCTGCACCAGGTGGCAAGTGGCGGTGTGGTGAAGGCGGTCGAAGAAAAGACCTCCCTGACCGCCAGGGCCTCGGTGTTTGTACAACAGGTGACCGCGGAAATCATCGCCGGGCGTGGAGATATGATCCCGGTCAGCCAGATGCCCGAGGACGGTAGTTTCCCACTGGGCACAGCGGCCTATGAGAAACGCAACCTGGCGCTGGAAATCCCGGTGTGGGAGACCGATATCTGCACCCAGTGCGGCAAGTGCCCCTTCGTCTGTCCGCACACCGCCATTCGTTCCAAGGTGTTTCACGAGTCGGAGTTGGCGGGCGCGCCCGCCAGTTTCAAGTCGGCGCCGGTGAAGGCCAAGGGCTACCCCGAGGGCTACCACATCAGCTACCAGGTGGCACCGGAAGACTGTACCGGCTGCACCCTGTGTGTGGACATCTGCCCGATCCGCGACAAATCCAACGTCAGCCGCAAAGCCCTTAATATGGAGCCGCAACCGGCGCTGCGTGCCCAGGAGCGGGCCAACTGGGATTTCTTCATCACCTTACCGGAGTTTGATCGCAGTCAGCTTAAAACCAATACCATAGCGGGTTCCATGGTGCTGCAGCCCCTGTTCGAATTCTCCGGTGCCTGTGTGGGTTGCGGCGAGACACCCTACGTTAAACTCGCCTCGCAGTTGTTCGGCGACCGGATGCTGGTGGCCAATGCCACCGGTTGTTCCTCCATTTACGGCGGCAACCTGCCCACCACCCCCTGGACCACCACCCCCGACGGACGCGGCCCGGCCTGGTGTAACTCCCTGTTTGAGGACAACGCCGAGTTCGGTCTTGGCATGCGCCTGGCCGTGGATAAGCAGCGGGAGATGGCCAGTGAATTATTGGACCGCTTGTCTGGAGAATTGGACACCACTCTGGTGGATGCCATTCTCAATGCCGATGAATCTGATGAAGCGGGCATATACGAGCAACGGGAGCGCGTGAAGCAGCTGGATACGGCGCTGGCCTCCCTGGATTCGGATGAGGCCCGCAGTCTGCTGAGCCTCAGTGAGAACCTGTGCCGCAAAAGTGTGTGGATTATGGGCGGCGATGGCTGGGCCTACGACATTGGCTACGGCGGCCTCGATCATGTACTGGCCTCGGGTGAGGACGTGAACCTGCTGGTGCTGGACACAGAGGTCTACTCCAATACCGGGGGGCAGACATCCAAGGCTACCCCCCGTGGCGCGGTGGCCAAGTTCTCCTCCGCAGGCAAGCGTACCGGCAAGAAGGATTTAGCGTTGTTGGCCATGGATTACGAGAACGTGTATGTGGCGCGCGTGGCCTACGGTGGCAAGGATACACAAACGCTGAACGCCTTTCTGGAGGCGGAAGCGCACCCCGGGCCCTCCCTGATTATCGCCTTCTCGCCCTGTATTGCCCACGGCGTGGATATGTCCTTTAATCACCGGCAGCAGGATATGGCGGTAAAAAGTGGTCACTGGCCGCTGTTCCGCTTCAATCCGGAAAATATCGCGCGGGGCAAACCGCCGCTGAAGCTGGACTCCAAAGCACCCAGCATGCCCTATAAAGACTATGTGCAGACCGAGACCCGCTTCAACATGCTGTGGCACACCCATCCTGAGGTGGCCGAGGCACTGGTCAAAGAAGAGCAGAAATTTGTCAATCACCGCTACAACTTCTACAAACAGTTGTCGCAGCTGGACTGGAGCGATGGCGAAGAAGTGGCGCAGGTGAAAGCCACTGCGAAATTAAATACCGGTGCCACAGCGGCGCCGCCAAAACCTGAAGGGGAGGGCTGATCATGGCCGATTTATCCACCGAGTACCTGGGACTGAAACTCAAAAATCCGCTGGTGCCCTCATCGTCACCTCTCAGCAAGCATCTGGATACGGCCAGGCAGTTGGAAGATGCCGGTGCCGGCGCGCTGGTCATGCACTCCCTGTTCGAAGAGAAGATCGAAGAGGAGGATGCCAAACTCGCACGATTTATTCACCACCAGGCTCTCGGCCATGGTGAGGCCGACAGCTTTCATCCGATACCGGACAACTACAAGAGCTATGAAGAAAGCTATCTGGAGCAGCTGGAGTCGCTCAAGAGCAGCCTGGATATCCCGATAATAGCCAGTCTCAATGGCACCACGCCCGGCGGCTGGGTTGACTACGCAACGTCACTGCAGGAAGCGGGCGCCGATGCGCTGGAGCTCAATGTCTACTACATTCCAGCCTCCTGCCATGAGGATGGCCGCCAGGTGGAAGATCGATATGTAGAAATCCTGGAATCATTGCGCCAGAGGATCAGCATCCCCATCACCATGAAACTTTCTTCCCAGTTCAGCTCGGTGATGAATGTGGCTAAACGATTTGAGGAGGCGGGCACCAACGGCCTGGTGCTGTTCAATCGGTTTTACCAACCGGATATTGACCTGGAAACACTGGAAGTGGTGCCGAGGCTGGAACTATCCACCTCCGAGGAGTCGCTTATGCGCATCCGCTGGATAGCCATTCTCTACGGGCGCATCGATTGTTCCCTGGCCATCACCGGGGGGGTGCACAACGCGATGGATGTGCTGAAAGCGCTGTTGGCGGGAGCGGATGTCACGCATTTATGCAGTGCATTGTTGCGCCACGGCCCCGGCCACCTGGCGGTCATATTACGCACGCTGGAGGAGTGGCTGGAGGAAAGGGAATACGAATCGGTGAAACAGCTCAAGGGCAGTATCAGCCAGCGCAATGCGACTGACTCGTCGGCATTTTTGCGCTCGAATTATGTCCGTGTGCTGGAGAGCTACCAGCCGCCGCCCGGCGTACAGTGGTAGGTTGTGGTACCGTAAAGCGGCGAGGGCCTTTTGTCACGTTGCTACATCCCGACTCACCGGTTGGCCGTGAGGCGTGTCATGAGTCGCTGGATCGCACGTTACGATTGAATAACCACCGCTCTATGAAGCGATCGCTGCGCCGCTTAAGCCATCGGGTGATAATCGCCAGCGTCAGCATGGTAAATAGCAGGCGCAACCAGATTACACCAGAGACATGTGCCCCCAATAACAGCATCAAAAGCGTGTCTTCTATCAAGCTGTGGCACAGGCCCAACATTGTCAGCGACGCGAAAATATCTCGCCGGGATATGTGCCCCTGCTCTGCCTCCCGAATCAATAAGCCGCCACCGAAGGCCAGACCCAATGTCATTCCCACGACAAAACTGCCTCGGTGTGGGTCGGGACACAGTAATGATGGGGTGAGGTTTAGATTTGTATTTTTTGTTCTGCACAATTAAAGACCTGGCCCTGTATCGCCATGCTCAGGACTCAACTTGTCGCACCACTGACACGTCAGTTAATGAGGGTACTACAAGCGGCATCCAAAACCAGGCAGCAGTAATTACTCCGCTCTGTAGTCGGCGACTATAGACCCTATGTTGGCAACGTCGCGCTCGTGGGGGGTATCTCGCCAGGTTTCCTCTATGGCCGCCTGATACCACTCACGCATGGCGGGCAAATCCAACATAAGAGCCTGGTAGCCTTGCGCGTGCTCTGAAAGCGCTAGCTGATAAGATTCCATGCGAAATACCACCGGGGCGAAAAAAGCGTCTGCAGCGGTAAATTCAGCACCTGCCAAAAATGGGCCGCCAAATTTTTGCAGACCTTCGCACCAGAGCTCGTCTATGCGCGCCAGATCTTTCTCCAGCGCCGGGCTTGCCTTGTGGAGCGAAATTCGCTGGCCGCAGCTCATACTGCATTCGTTGCGCAAAGCACTATATCCGGAATGCATTTCGGCACTGGCGCAGCGAGCCCAGGAGCGAGCGGCTTTTTGTTGGGGCCAGACGTTGGGATAAGCCTCTGCCAGATATTCGGTGATTGCCAGCGAGTCCCACACGATTTGCTCGCCGTCGACCAGGCAGGGCACGGTCGCAGTAGGGCTGAAGCGACGAAATTCATCCCAATTACCACTATCGGAAAAGGGATGAATCACCTCCTTAAACGGAATTTTGAGTGCGCGCATTAATACCCAGGGGCGTAGTGACCAGGAGGAGTAGTTTTTGTTGGCGATATGAAGGCTATACATAAGCATTACTTTTCGACGGTCCAGCCGCCGCCCAGGGCCTTGTAAAAACGCACAATAGCGTTGAAATAAAGTTGCATTGTTTCAGACTGGGCCAGCACAGAAAGCGGCAGTGACCAGCTCTCACACTGCGCCGCCAGAATGAAGTACACGAACACCAGTGCCATCAACCATATAATCGAATCCCGCGGGGTGCAAATGTTCGGGCGAACTGTATCATAGTTGGACCTGAGGGATTGTTGGTATTCCTGGCGCGCAGGCACCAACACATTAGCTGAAGAATTACACTCGGAGTACGAATTATGACAGCAGATTACACACTGTATGGCGGTGAACTTTCACTGTTTACGGGCAAGGCCCGCGCTTATATGCGCTACAAGGGACTAGACTGGCAGGAACAACTGGCGACCAGGGCGGTCTACCGCGAGATAATCGTGCCTCAGGTGGGCGCACCGATTGTGCCGGTGCTGGAAACCGCCGACGGTGAATACGTTCAGGACACCACCGATATTATTGATTTTCTGGAGGCCAGGCACCCCCAGGCTTCAGTTTACCCCACGACGCCTTTACAAAAACTTGTCGCTCTGCTGCTGGAACTCTACGGTGACGAGTGGCTGGTTATACCGGCTATGCACTACCGCTGGAGCGTATTGGATCAGCAGCACGATTTCATTATGTCCGAGTTCGGCAAGATGAGCGCACCGGAGGCGTCTTTCGAGGAGCAGGTGGCTATTGGCGAGAAAACATCCGCGCCATTTCGGGGCATGATCGGGGTGTTGGGTATCAGCGATGAAACCATTCCCGGGATCGAGCAGGCCTACCATAAATTACTGGCCCAGTTGAACCGGCATTTTGCCGAGCACGATTTTCTGCTGGGCTCCCGCCCCAGCATTGGCGATTTTGGTTTAATGGGGCCGCTGTATGCCCACCTGGGCCGAGACCCGGTACCGAAGGCCCTGATGCAGGATGTGGCCCCCAATGTCTACGCCTGGGTAGAGAGGATGAACAACCCGGTGCCGCTCTCTGGTGAATTTCTGCCGGATGACGAAATTCCCGATACGCTGTTGCCCATACTGCAGACCATGTGCCGGGATCAGCTGCCCGATGTGATGGATGTCATTGAGCACAATGCGGCGTGGCTGGCCCAGAACCCCGGAGGTGACCTGCCGCGCGTGCTGGGCATGCACGCATTTACCTCCGGCGAGGCCACAGGCCAGCGCTTTATTTCCAGCTATGCCCAGTGGATGTTCCAACGCCCGCTGGACTTTTACCAGCAATTGTCGGGTGCGGACAGGCAGCAAACCGATGACCTGCTGCGATCGATAGGCGGCTTTGATGCACTGAATACAAAGATTAGCCACCGGGTAAAACGTAAGCCCGGGTCAATTGGAACTGGTGGAAGATACGGCTCTGAACAGGCCCGCACTGAACTGTGATCCACAGGGGCAGGGCATAGCTGCCTTACAGCTGGTTTTCTATAGGCAGCAGACTGTAAAATCCGGCCATAAAGCGCCGCCCCCAACTGGCCTGCGGTGACTTGTGCAGAACCTCTCGTTGCTCGCCAAACTGGTAGGTCCAGCGCAGCTTGCCCGCGCTCGTCCAGATCCACTTTATAAGCGACTCTGCTCAGTTCATCGAAAACAACTGCGGCTAAGCCTGACGCCGCATAGTCTGACTCGATGAATATCCCCATCTCGCTGTTGATCAGTATCGAGCGCGGGTCGAAGTTGAGCGAACCCACAAAGATGGTCTTGCGATCGATGATGGTCGCTTTCGAATGCAGCGTCATCATCTCCGGGACTGTGCCCCCAGGCATTCTCGCCACCCGCTTCGTCGGCGCGTATCTCATAGAATTCGGCACCGGCCTGCAACAACCGCTTGCGATACCGCCTGTAGCCGGAGTACACCGCCACATGATTGGTGGACGCCAGCGAATTGGTCACAATGACAATTCTTATGCCCCTGTCCAGTAGTGTTTCGAAAGCTTCCGCCCCGGTTTTCAGCGGTATGAAGTAAGGGCGTGATGATAATGATTTCGCTCTGCGCCGCGCGAAAGCGCCGGCCTTTCTCCCGGGCAAGCGTCGCCAACTCCACATCACCTATGGCATTTTGCAACTTTTCGGGGGGTGTCGGTAACCATGGTTGCCATGGCGGGTATCAGTTCCCGTTTTCCCGCCTTGAGATCGAGTAACAGGGAGCTGTTCAGCGCCTGACCGTAGATCCCTTCCACACCCTTGTCCATCTGTGCCCTGATGTACTCTCGCCATTTATCCAGGTCAGCTGGGTTCACTTTTACCTTGAAAGCTTCCATAGGGACGGAGAGTTCGCTGTTCCAGAATATGTCAAAGCCTGCGCTCACCTGGTCTACTACCGGGCCGAGGGCAAGCACCTCATAGTCATCGAATTTGACGTCCTGGTTGAGCTCGAAGTATTCCTCGCCGATGTTGCGACCGCCGACAATGGTCATGGCGTTATCGACCGTGAATGACTTGTTGTGCATGCGCCTGTTGGCGCGCTTGAAATCAACCAGATAACTCCAGTATTTGAAGCTCTGCCGCGACAGGGGATTGAACAGCCGCACCTGGATATTGGGATGGGAATTGAGCAGGGTAAAGGCCTGGTCCACGCCCGGTGAAAATATATCATCGACAAGTAACCGCACCCTGACGCCCCGGTCGGCCGCAAGTAACATTTTTCCGGTGAACAGGGCCCCCGCCGTATCCTTTTTGACAATGAAATACTGGGCGTCGATAGTGCGCTCAGCCAGTTCCATCATCCTCAGGCGGGCGCCCAGGGCATCGATCCCATCGGGCAGGCCAATAACACCCGACAATTCGCCGTGCTCCTGCTCCCAGGCCGCACCCACTTCCCCCATGCGCGTGTCAGCACTGGGTGGTAGGGCGGCACTGGCGGTTTTGGGGTAGTCAAAGGGTACGCTGGTGCAGGATGCCAGGGTGAGCAGCGCGGCGGCAAAAAATAGTCTGGTTGTCATGTGGCGCAATTGGATTGTTTCCCGATGATCAATAGCGGAAGGATTCCCGCCAGCGGATACGGGTGCGTTGTCTGTGCCCACTCGACGTTGAGGCAGATCAAGAAATACGCGAATGTAAGATAACAGGCAGTGAAGTGTAGCCATGTACAAAGGTTGATAGAGATCGCTGGACCTCTCCGACGACTTCCACGCGCTCAAAACGCTGCAGGATTTCTTCCCACAGAATATGCAGCTGCAGCTCCGCCAGGCGATTTCCCATGCAACGATGAATGCCGAAGCCAAAAGACAGGTGTTTGCGCACGTCCGGGCGCTCTATCAGGTAGTCGTTTGGATTATCGAAGGCGCGTTCGTCCCGGTTGCCGGATATATACCACATAATCACCTTGTCGCCGGCCTTGATCATCTGCCCGTCTAGTTCCGTATCGACTTTAGCCGTGCGGCGCATATGGGCCAGGGGGGTCTGCCAGCGGATGGTCTCAGCCACCATGGAGGGAATCAGAGCCCGGTCGGCCACCAGCTTCTGGAACTGTTCCGGGTTGTTATGCAGGGCCAGTACGCTAGCCGACATGGTGCTGCGCGTGGTGTCGTTGCCGCCAACAATGAGTAACACCAGGTTCCCCAGGTACTCCATTGGGCTCATGTTGCTGGTGGCTTCGCCGTGAGCCAGCATGGAAATCAGGTCGTTGCTCGGTGGGGTACTCACTCGCTCATTCCACAAGCCGGTAAAATACTCCAGGCAGCCCAGCATCTCCCGCTGCCGGTGCTCGTCACTGTCGATCAGGCCCATGCCGGGTATAGCGGTGAACACGTCTGACCAGTAGGTGAGCTTGCTGCGCTCTTCGAAGGGAAAATCAAATAGCGTGGCCAGCATTCGGGTGGTCAATTCAATGGAGACCTTCTCTACCCAGTTGAATGTCTCTCCCACTGGCAGGTGCTCAAGCACCTCAATGGTGCGCTCCCGGATGATCGGTTCGAAGTTCCTCAGGTTCTCGGGGCCGGTGACCGGGCTGACGACTTTGCGCTGCTCATCGTGCCTGGGCCTGTCCATGGCGATAAACATGGGCAGTTCGAAATCATCCATGGGGTCGCTGATCAGTATCGTCGGCTCAGATGAAAACACCTCGTGTGAGGTGTCCACATGCATGATGTCCTTATAACGTGTAACCGACCAGTAGGGCCCGAAAAAGCTTTGGGGACAATAGTGTACCGGGGCTTCGTCGCGCAGCCGCTTGAACCAGGGCCAGTGGGCATCGTGGCTGAACAGGTAGGGATTGGCTACATCTATATTTTCCAGCGGAACCTCATAGGGGTCCAGGTCAATCTGATCTTCTGAATAGGCTGGATTGGCAGTGTTCATGGCAGTGGCTCGTGCTTTACGCTTGTCCCGGGAAGTTTAAGCCATCGGGTTGGCTTTAGCTATGTTCTGTCAAAGGGCGTGCACCAAACCGGAGCTTTCGGCTATGCTTAGGCTCGTATAGCCACTATTTCGCTGGATCACCTCCACCGGCTCAAGCCTTTATCCCGGGTCAGAAAAGGATTAGAACATGAAAAACCATGATGCGATTGTTATCGGTGCAGGTTTCGCCGGTATGTACATGCTGCACCGCCTGCGCCAGCAGGGTATGGATGTGCGTGTGTTCGAGGCGGGGTCGGACGTGGGGGGCACCTGGTACTGGAACCGCTACCCCGGGGCGCGCTGCGATGTCGAGAGCCTGGAGTACTCCTACCAGTTCGATGAGGAATTACAGCAGGAGTGGGAGTGGCGGGAACGCTATGCCCCCCAGGCGGAGATTCTGGATTACGCCAGGCATGTGGCGGACAGGTTCAGCCTGCGGGAGGATATCCAGTTCAATACCCGGGTACAGGCCATGGCATTCGATGAGGACGCCGGCTGCTGGCTGGTAACCACGGATGATGGACAGCAGTGCAAGGCCAACTTCGTCATCGCGGCCACCGGTTGCCTGTCGGTACCGGTGACCCCGCAAATCCCGGGGCAGGAAAATTTCAGGGGAGAGATCTACCACACCGGGCGCTGGCCCCATAAACCTGTGGATTTTACCGGTAAACGGGTGGGCGTCATCGGTACCGGGTCTTCGGGTATTCAGTCCATTCCCCTGATTGCCGAGCAGGCAGACCAGTTGTACGTATTCCAACGGACGCCGAACTATTCGGTACCGGCGCAAAATGGTCCGATGCCACCGGAGCTGCAACGCCGTATCAAGGCCCGCTATGCGGATTTCAGGGAGCAGAACAAACAAATGATAGTAGGTTTCGGTGTTCGTCACCCGCGAAACGACGGTTTTGTTTTCGACCTGCGGCCAGAGGAGCGGGAACAGCAATTTGAACGCCACTGGCAGCTGGGCGGGCTGCTGTTCGGTGGCGCCTTCGGTGATCTTTTTACTGACCCCGAAGCCAATGAGGAGGCCTCCCGGTTTGTGCGCAATAAGATCCGCGAAATTGTGCAAGACCCGGACGTGGCGGCGCGCCTTTCCCCGGATACGAGCATACTGTGCAAACGCCTGTGTGCTGACACCAACTACTTCGCCACCTACAACCGCGATAACGTGCACCTGGTGGATGTCAAAGCATCGCCTATTGAGGAAATCACCGAGACCGGGTTGCGCACCGCGGAGGTCGAGTACCCGCTGGATTGCCTGGTTTACGCCACAGGCTTCGATGCCATGACCGGTGCGCTGGAGCGCATGGAGATAAAGGGCAGGGAGGGTAAAACCCTGAAGGACAAGTGGGCTGAGGGCCCCCGGACCTACCTGGGGCTGGAAACCGCCGGCTTTCCCAACCTGTTTACCATCACCGGCCCCGGCAGCCCGTCGGTACTGACTAATATGCTGCCCAGTATCGAACAACATGTGGAATTTATCGCCGATTGCATCAGCTACATGCGCCAGCGGGAACTGCATCTGATCGAGGCCTGCCCGGAGGCCGAAGACCAGTGGGTGGCGCACGTTAATGAGGTGGCGGATATGACGCTTTATCCGAGTTGCAATTCCTGGTACCTCGGTGCGAATATACCCGGGTAAACCCCGGGTTTTTCTGCCGCTACTGGGGCTTTCCCGACTACGTCGCCAAATGCAACGAGGTCGTGGCTAACGATTATGAGGGTTTTATGTTGAGCTAAATCGCATACAATCCTGTACGCCCTTTGACAACACACTGCACAAAAAGGCCATGACATGACAACACCGGAAACAAATAGCTCCCCCTACGTGCTCGAAGATATGGCGGGGCATGTACTGTGGTTGACCCTGAACAGACCCCGGCAGCGCAACCCCCTGTCCAGCCATATGATCGCGGCATTGAAAACGGCGATCGATGGGGCCAACGACAACCCGCAGGTGCGCGTTATCGTCATTACCGGTTCCGGCCCGGTATTTTCCGCGGGGCATGATCTGCGCGAGATGGGTCGACAGGAAGGGGAGAGTGATGAGGCCCGGGAGGCGCGCGTCGCGCAAATCCTGCTGGATTGTTCCAGGATGATGCTGGGTATTTTGCACTCTCCCAAGGCGATTGTAGCCTCGGTGCAGGCGACTGCCACGGCTGCGGGCTGTCAGCTGGTGTCGGCCTGCGATATGGCGATTGCCAGTCAGGAGGCGAAGTTTTGTACGCCGGGCGTTAATATCGGCATCTTCTGTACCACCCCCCTGGTCGGGGTGGGGCGCAATATACACCGCAAGCACGCCATGGAACTGGCACTGACCGGCGACCTGTTCTCCGCCGACGATGCGGTGCGCTTCGGTCTGGTCAATCGCTCGGTTCCGGCCGATCAGTTGCGCGATGAAACGGAACAGCTGGCGCAAAAGATCGCTTCCAGGTCCGCCCAGGGCATTCGCTCAGGTAAAGAGGCGTTCTATCGGCAGATCGACAAGCCTATAGAGGAGGCGTTCGAATACGCCAACAAGGTTATGCTGGATTCGATGACATCCGGGGGAGAGGATGCAGCGGAGGGTACCAGGGCCTTTCTGGAGAAGCGGGCGCCCCAGTGGGGCGATGCCTGAGCGCAGCGCTTTACAACACTGCCGATACCACGTTCTACATTATATATGGATCTATCAGGTCAACTAATGCGCCCAAATCGGTTCCAGAATTGCGAATCTACTTCCGGCATCGAGCCATTGCCGCTCTCCAGTTCAGCGTAAATGTAGTCGATCGATGAATGTGCGAGTGCCTTGTAAACCACCCCGGTCAATTGCAGCGCTTTGGCCCCGGGCCAGGCGGACGGCAGTAACTCATCAGGTAATGGTGTGTCCTTAAGCAGGATTCTGCGGTAGTCGTGAATCAACAGGGTGCGAGCGACGAAGGCGTCTTCGGGGGTCTGCTGGCGCTGTGCCCATTTAAGCAGGGGCTTGTAACGTTTGAGGAAGTCGCGATAGCCCTGTGCCACCACTTCAAGCTGCCAGTTGTCCTGCACCAGTTTGCGTACCAGCTGGGTAGATGAAATTGCCGCCGTTCGGACATTGAGGACGAGGACCTTGTCGGCTACCTTGAACTCCTCTAGTGTTTGCCTCAGGGGATGTCCCCCATCCCCAGGTTTGGCGTAGGTGCCGGCGGCAATCGCCCTGTATCCCAGCCAGTACAGGCTGCGCCTGAACTTTTCACGCCGGTCCTCTGGTATGTCTTGTGGAATCAGTAACTGCCACTGTCCTCGCCACTCGCCGTTATCAAGGGCGTAGATTCTACGCGCGGCGCGTTCGTATTCGTGAGTGCCGTAATCGGTAAACCGGTAAAAGCTGCGCCTGCCAACCCGCTCGGATTCAAGCCACCCCTCCTGCACCAGCCGGAATACTGAGGTCCTCACCAGGCGTTCGTTGATGCCCATGGGTGCCATAGCCTTGACCAGGCTGCCCAACCAGAGGGTATTACCGTGTTGTGACACGACGTCGCCAAATACGGTAACGATAAGGGAGGTGGTGCGCATGGGGCTACGATTGGTGAAGTCGCGGATGAGTCGCTTTACTACAGCGGGCTGTGGCACGGGGAGGAATCCTTTTATTCAGCTAATTCATGCGTTATTTTAATTGGCGCCAATTTGCATCATACTGACAAATGGTGACAGGTACATGTAAATGCTACATCTGGTTGGCTCAGGTAGTGGTAACTATTTTTGTAAAGTGATACAAAAAGATTGATTTCGATCAAATAATTGTATTATATATCGTCCCGCTTTGAATAATTCGAAATCGCGTACGGAGAAGATATGAACAAGCAGTCCTGCCTGGAGCCATTGCACTCCATTGAAACCGCCAGTGTTGATGAGTTGCGCACGCTGCAGCTCGAGCGGATGAAAGCCACCCTGCGCCATGCCTTCGAGAACAGCCCGGTTTACCGCAGTAAATTCAATGCCCATGGTGTTCATCCGGATGACTTGAGGTCGCTGGAGGACCTGTCTCGCTTTCCCTTCACCACCAAACAGGACCTGAGGGATAACTACCCCTTTGGCATGTTCGCGGTTCCGATGGAGCAGGTGGTTCGTATCCATGCCTCCAGTGGGACCACAGGCAAGCCGACCGTCGTTGGTTACACCCAGGGCGATATCGATGTGTGGTCTGACGTGGTAGCGCGTTCGATTCGCGCCGCGGGTGGCACCGCCGCCGACAAGGTACATGTCGCCTATGGCTACGGCCTGTTCACCGGTGGCCTGGGCGCGCATTATGGGGCCGAGCGCCTGGGCTGTGCCGTGATTCCGATGTCTGGCGGCCAGACGGAAAAGCAGGTGCAGCTGATCCAGGATTTTGATCCGGATATTATCATGGTGACGCCTTCTTATATGCTGAATCTCGCCGACGAGATGGAGCGGCAGAGGGTGGATGTCAGCAAGCTGTCCCTGCGCATCGGCATTTTTGGCGCCGAGCCCTGGACCGATGCCATGCGCAGGGAGATGGAGCAGCGACTGGGCATCGATGCCATCGACATATACGGCCTGTCCGAGGTAATGGGGCCCGGTGTCGCCCAGGAGTGCCTTGAAAGCAAGGATGGCCCGACTATATGGGAGGATCATTTCTACCCGGAAGTTATCAACCCGGAAACCGGGGAAGTGCTGCCCGACGGTGAGGACGGCGAATTGGTCTTCACCAGCCTCACCAAGCAGGCCATGCCGGTTATTCGCTATCGCACCCGCGACCTGACACGTCTGTTGCCCGGCACCAGTCGAACCATGCGGCGCATGGACAAGATCACCGGGCGCAGTGATGACATGCTGATTATTCGCGGGGTTAATGTTTTCCCCTCCCAGATCGAGGAGCAGTTACTGTCCGTGGATAGCCTGTCGCCCCATTACTTCATCGAGGTCAGTAAACAGGGTCATCTGGATGCCATAGAGGTCAACGTCGAGTTGGCCGGAGGCGCCAATACCGGCGGCAAGGAAGAGGCCGCCAAGGCCCTCAAGCATCGTATCAAATCTTATATTGGCATTTCGGCCGGTGTTAAAGTGCATGACCAGGGTGGCATACCCCGGTCTGAGGGCAAAGCCCAGAGAGTTGTGGACAAACGCTAATACACCGGAGAATACTTTTTTATGATGCCTGCAAAAGAGCTGGAACAACTTACCGCGCTAGACTCGCTATTCCTTACTCAGGAAGCCGCGGATACGCCCATGCATATCGGGATGTTGATGTTCTATACCCCCGCGAAAGCAAAGAAGGGCCCGGTAAGGTTCAAGGACATCCTCGAGACCTTCAGGGCGCGGGTTCACAGTGCGCCTATCTTCCACCACACGGTGGGGAAGGTGCCCCTGGGCATCGATTATCCCTTCTGGCTAGAGGCACAGGACCTGGATGTGGAATTCCATGTGCGCCATATCGCCTTGCCCAGCCCCGGCGACTGGCGCCAGTTGTGTATCCAGGTGGCGCGACTGCATGCGCGTGTCCTTGATCGCACCCGCCCCCTGTGGGAGGCCTATGTGATCGAGGGCCTCAATAATGTGGACTTCCTGCCCCCGGGGAGCTTTGCGGTTTTGTTCAAAATGCATCATGCGGCGGTGGATGGCGCCTCTGCTCTGGAGGCCATTCATGCGCTGCACGACGAAAAACCACGGCGGGGAAAGGCGCCCCCATCCGCAGATTATCAAGCGCAATCGAATCCAGGCTCTCTGGCACTGTTCGGCAGGGCTTATATCAATCGCCTGCGTTCACCGGCCCGCTGGCTGAAGGCGGTGCGCGATATCGCGCCTATTCCCGGGCGCCTGCGCCGCGGCTTCAAGGAACAGCGCCTGCAGTCGATCAAGGAGCGCCACAGTACCCGTTTCAACGGCCCGATATCGGCACACCGGGTTGTGGAGGCTCGGTTTTTCGAACTGGATGAGGTCAAGGCAATCAAGTCCAGCGTTGAGAGCATGACCATCAACGACGTGATGGTTACCGTGGTGGCTGGCGCCCTGCGCAAATACCTTGAGAGCAAGGGGAGAGCTGCCCACGTTTTCTCCCATGGCGATGATTCCGGTCAGTTACCGCAGCGAAGAAGAACAGGACGCGGGTGGTAATCTCGTCACGGCGATGAGTATGGCCATCCACAGTGAAATCGAGGACCCCCTGGAGCGTCTGCAGCAGGTACATGAGGAGTCAATTTCATCGAAGGGCTATACCGAGGCGATTGGCGCCAGGACGACCCAGGATCTCGCCCAGATCATCCCGCCGCAGATCGCATCCCTGGCAATGTTGCGCACCGGCACCCAGCTGATGTTTTCATCGGGTGCCTCGGCTCCGGTTAACACCGTTATCACCAATGTAGCGGGGACCCCCGGGCCACTGTATCTTTGCGGCGCTGAACTGGTGGGCTGCGCCGGACTCGGTCCCATCATGGACAGTATGGGCCTGTTCCACGCGGTGATGAGTTGCAACGGCAAGATATCCATCGCCATCAACGCCTGCCGCGATATGCTGCCGGACCCGGGCTTTTATGCGGAGTGTATCCAGGCATCCTATGAGGAATTGCGTGACGCGACGATAGGCGACCGCTAAGCTTGCAGTAATCGACACCTCTTGTAGTCATCCCATGCTAGTTTAGAGAAGTCAGGTTTTCGCCTTTTCCCGCCAGTTCCAGCAGCAGGGTATCGGGCTCCCAGCAGTCATCACCTGTCAGTTCCTGTAGGCCCCTGAGCTTTTCGATAACTGTTTCCAGCCCCAGGGTATCAGCGTAGAACATGGGGCCGCCACGCCACGCCGGGAAGCCGTAGCCCTTCAGGTAGACAATGTCGACGTCACTGGGGCGTGCGGCGATGCCTTCCGCCAGGATTGCCGCCCCCTCGTTGACCAGGGCCAGCACCAGGCGGTCGATGATTTCCTCATCACCGATCTCGCGCCGGCTGACACCCTGCTGTGCGGCAATGTCCTCGATCAGGGATACCACTTCCGGGTCGGCCTCGCGCTTGCGCGTCTCTGGATCGTAGCGGTAGTAGCCGGCGCCGCTTTTCTGGCCCAGGCGCCCCATTTCCACCAGGGTGTCGGTCAGTACAAACTCCTTCACCGAACGGGGCTCTATGCCCTGGTCCTGGCGCGAGCGATAGCCGATATCCAGTCCCGCCAGATCACCGACGGCGATGGGCCCCATGGCCATCCCCCAGTTTTCCATAACCTGATCCACCTGCTGCGGGCTGGCGCCCTCCAACAGCAGCAACTGTGCCTGGCGTCGGTAGCTATTCAGCATGCGGTTGCCGACAAAACCGTGGCAGACGTTCACCGCCACCGGTATTTTGCCGATGGTTTTAGCCAGCTTCATAAAGGTCTGCAGCACATCCGGCGCGGTCTTGTCGGCGCGCACCACCTCCAGCAGCTTCATCACATTGGCGGGGCTGAAAAAGTGTGCACCGATCACTTGCTGCGGGCGGTCGGTTACCGCTGCGATTGCATCCACATCCAGGTAGGAGGTATTGGTAGCGAGGATGCAGTCGGGCTTGCACACCGCATCCAGTTTGCCGAATACCTCCTGTTTCACCGCCATATTCTCAAATACCGCTTCGATCACCACATCCACGTCGGCAATGTCCCGATAGTCGATGGTGCCGGACAGCTTGCCCATAAAGCCGTTTACCTGCTCCTGCGTGTAGCGGCCGCGCTTGCGTGAAATATCGTAGTTCTTGCCGATCATTGCCAGGCCGCGATCAAGCGCTTCCTGATTGGTTTCCACCAGTGTGACCGGAATCCCGGCATTGGCGAAACACATGGCGATGCCGCCGCCCATGGTGCCCGCACCGATGATAGCGGCACGGTTGACCGGCCGGGTGGGTGTGCCGGCTGGAATATCCGGAATCTTGCTGGTAGCGCGCTCAGCAAAAAAGACATGGCGCATGGCTGCGGACTGGGGTGAGTTGCGGCACTCGATGAATCGTTCACGCTCTGTAGCCTGCCCTTCGTCGATACTCACCCTGGTCGCAAGCTCAACCAGCTCTACGATGAAGCCTGGCGCGATCAAGCCACGCGATTTACGCGCTATGCCTTTGCGGTAGTCATCGAAAAATTCGGGGGAGGAGGGTGCCTGCGCCTTCCGTGCCCCGGTGGGGCGCACGGGTGCGCCGTCCGCGATGAGTTGTGTGCAGTACTGGACAGCCGAAGATTCAAGGTCACCGTCCAGCAGCTGGTCCAGCAGGCCCAGTTCAAGGGCCCGCTCCGCAGAGATAGGTGCGCCCCCCGTTATCATATCGAGGGCCGCCTTCACGCCCACCAACCGCGGCAGGCGCTGGGTGCCACCGGCACCGGGCAGCAAGCCCAGTTTTACTTCCGGCAGCCCGAGTTTGGTGGCCCTGACAGCACAGCGATAGTGCGCCGAGAGCGCCACCTCCAGACCGCCACCCAGGGCATTGCCGTGCAGCGCCGCTATCACCGGTTTGGGGAAATTTTCGATAGTGGAGATCACATCGGGCAAATGCGGTGGTTGCGGTGGTTTCCCGAACTCGGATATATCGGCGCCGGCGATAAAGGTGCGCCCCTGGCACAGGATCAGCAGTGCCTGGCTGTTATCCGAGACGGCCTGCTGTAACGCGTCCGCCAGACCCACACGCACCGCATGGGACAGGGCGTTTACCGGCGGGTTGTCGATGCGGATGATGCCAAGCTGATTGTCCAGCTGGTAGCTGACCGGCGAATTGTTCATGTTTGTGTCCTGGATTTATTGGGAATAACTGATCGTTGGTTTTTATTGTAGGTTAAGAATAAGCTGTTCGCCCAATCCGATATAAGGTTTGGGTATAAGCGAGCACAAAGTATTACATAAAAGTTTACAAGTAGGTATATTTATGTATCATATTGCCGCTTACATAAACAACACTAATATAATAGTTGGAGAACAGGTGATGAAGTTACAGAGCTATGTGGCGGGTGAGTGGCGCGACGGTGATGGAGCCGGGGTTACCCTGTATGACGCCGTCAGCGGTGAGGTGGTCTGCGAGGTGAGCAGCGCAGGCCTGGATTTCGCCGCAGCCGTACGTCATGGGCGCGAGCAGGGCAGTACGGCTCTGCGCGAGATGACCTTTCACGATAGGGCCGCCGCCCTCAAGGCGATGGCCAAGCACCTGATGTCCAAAAAGGAAGATTTTTACACCCTGTCGGCGAAAACCGGGGCGAGCCGGGCAGATGGCTGGATTGATATCGAGGGCGGTATCGGCACCGTATTCAGCTACGCCAGCCTGGTGACCCGCGAATTTCCCAACGATGTGGTGATGGTTGAAGGTGAGGTGGAGCGCCTCTC